>QWCH01001500.1_pt1 | contig 34961 bp, 30 predicted proteins | sample 1972671 | NCBI WGS metagenome assembly QWCH01 (sample SAMN09866713, study PRJNA288562) | Human gut metagenome isolate term3_stool, whole genome shotgun sequencing... | isolation source: gut | host: Homo sapiens | place: USA: California
TGTTTATCCGGATATAAATGTTTCTTTTTGAAACCGTCTGGAACTGTCGGAAAACAAAAAAGAGAATAGATATGCTCCATTCTCTTTTTTGTGTGATAAGTTAAGAATACGTTTAGTCTCTGTTAGAGAAGTATTTCATAAACTGCGACCGTTCGTACATGGCCGGGTTCGGGATGTTGGCATAGTTCAGCTTGCCTTTGAACTGGTCGAGCGACTGGTAGTGTGCCTGGTGCATCCATTCTTCTATGCAGGTAAGCACTTGTGAGATGATTTCTGCCCCATGCGTGTAGATTGCGCTGCACATTTGTACGGCAGATGCGCCTGCCAGCAGGCATTTGACAACATCTTCCCAGTCGTGTACTCCGGTAGAGGAGGCGATGCTGATTCCGGGTATCTTGCCGGAGACAATGGCTGTCCAGCGCAACGTATCGCTCAGGTCGGAATGGTTGCTGAATACGTTACCGGATACGATTTGCATATTGTTGATGTCGATGTCCGGTTGGTAGAAACGGTTAAAGAGGACGATACCGTCTGCACCGTTTATCGTCAGCGTATGGGCAAGTGCCGGAATATTTCCGACCATTTTGCTTATTTTGATCATCACCGGAATGGAAATGGTTTCCTTGACTTTACGGATGATGCTGACATACAGGTCGCGCATGTTTTCACTGCTGTAGTTCAGATCCGTCTCTAAAAAGAACACGTTCAGCTCGAGAGCGTCGGCTCCTGCCAGCTGGATCTGGCGTGCAAACTCGATCCATGCGTCCGATTTGTAGCAGTTGATGCTTGCAATGACGGGGATGGTGCATAACTCCTTAGTTTTCTGGATCAGTTCCAGATAGCTGTTAATCTGATTGGCTTTTACATAACCGTGTATGTAATCGGCTGCTTCGGGATAATCCGAATCTTGCATCAGCACGTCGCTCTGCATTTCAATCTGCTCTTCAAAGAGTGATTTCAATACGATGGCACCTGCACCTGCTTTTTCAAATTCTTTATTCCGTTCAGGGTTGTTTGTTAATCCTGAACTGCCAACGATCAGTGGATTACGGAGCGTAAGGCCCGCATATTGGGTTTTAATGTCAATCATGTCAGATTCAATTATGTTCAACGATTACAAAAGTAAATATTTATTTTGTCGAATATTCATTCATGCTATTTAAAATGGTTAAAAGCTCAATACTCCCTTTCCCCGAAAATACTTGTGCCGACACGTATCATTGTGCTGCCTTCGCGGATGGCGATAGGGTAGTCGTGGCTCATTCCCATGGACAGTTCACGAAAATGTATGTCCCCTTTAAAAACAGAGTCTCTTAGCTCTGTAAAAAGGGTGTGAAGCGTATGGAACTCCTGTTGTATCAGCGTCGTGTCGTCGGTGTTGGTTGCCATTCCCATAAGTCCGGAGATACGGATATGCGGAAGGGCGTCGGGCGCCAGTCCGCGCAATAGTTCGCGGCATTCGTCTGGACTGAATCCGTGTTTGGCTTCCTCCTGTGCAACGTGTATCTCTAACAGGACGTTGACGGTTCGTTCGTGTTTGGCTGCCTGTTTGTTCACCTCCTGTAGCAACTTCAGCGAGTCGATGCTGTGAATGGTATGGATGAACGGCGCGATATCTTTCACCTTGTTACTTTGGAGCGGGCCGATAAAATGCCATTCTATGTCACCGGGCAATACTTTTTGTTTCGCTGTCAGTTCCTGGGCCCGGCTTTCACCAAATACACGTTGTCCGGCATCGTAGGCTTCCTGCAGGGCCTCGACGGGATGAAACTTGGAGACCGCTACCAGCGTGACATCTGCCGGCAGCGATGCTCTCAGTCTTGTTATATTTTCGGTGATGCTCATGCCTCTCTTGCTTCCGCCTGTTTTTTCTGTTCGGCTATCAGTTCTTCTCCGGATTTCTTCTCTGCGGGGACGTTGTTGGCGTCGAAGGGGAAGACGTCCATCAGTTGGGTTTCCGCAACGGATGCGATGGTATAATCGGCCAATGTGCCTTTCATGCCGTCTTCCAATACGGCAATGGCGTCTTTCAGGTCGGAGGCTTGCGCCAGCATTTGTGCAGCGGTTTTCTTTTCGGCTCCGCTCTTTTCGTCGAGCGTGATGAAGTAGACTTTGATTTTATAGAAACGGTCGCCGTTTTCGTTGAAAAACAATTCCGACAGGCGGGCGCGTTTGATGTCTGTCACTGTAAATTCCCCGGATATGAAGGGACGGATTTCTTCGATGATGCGGGCTTCCGCTTCCGTGAACGACAGGGCGTCAACCAGATAAGGTTCCGTCACTTTCTTTTGCATTCCATTCTCCAGCACTTTTTCGAAGGAGACTTTACATTCAAACCAGTTGTGCATATTTTATATGTTTAATAATGTCCATACTTATATTACAAATACAGTACAAATATAGCGGCAATTCGGGAATTAAACAACCGGAACCGGTTTCTTTGTCAATTATTGGAATCCTTGTGAACCTTTCGATGTATGCTTTGGTTATATATATGTAGTGTGTTTTTTCATGGTATTAGATTTTTAGATTAGTAATTAGGTTGTTTTGCCCGGTTCGTGAAGGATAGGGTAAAGGTTCTAAAATATCAGAGCCGGTGTGTTTCGGATTTATCCGGTGCATGCCGGCTCTTTTATTTTTTCAGAACTCGTCGTTGGCATAGAGGGCCAGGAGGTTGTTCATCTCGTAATTGAAAATCTCATCGTCGTTGAAGAAACGTTTCAGTTCGATAGCTGCCGTTTCAGGCGAGTCGGAGGCATGCACGATGTTTTCCTGGACACTCATGCTGTAGTCTCCGCGTATCGTTCCCGGCTGGGCATTCCTGCCGTTGGTGGCTCCCGCCAATTGGCGCACGACGTGGATGGCGTCTACCCCTTCCCAACAGCATACGATTACGGGACATACCGACATGGCGTCTTTGATGCGCTGGAAGAATGGTTTTTCTTTCAGGTGCGCATAGTGTTCACTGAGGATCTCGTCTGTCAGCCAGGTCATTTTCATACCGGCCAGGCATAAGCCTTTTCTCTCGAAGCGGGAGATAATTTCCCCAATCAGTCCTCGCTGAATGGTACATGGCTTCAGGATAACAAGTGTCTTTTCCATTCTGATTTGTGTTTAAAGATTTGTCGTGATTGTCAAAGATAAGACATTTATTTATAATAGGTTAATTTATAGTATAATTTTCTATAAAGAATATTGGAATAGAGGGTGGAAAAGAATACGAATGTTATTTTTTTTGGACATAACAAATCTTCTGCACACGATGCCGTTTGTGCGCAGAGAGATTGTATTATTTAGTATGCGGACCCTTTTCCCCGCTGGGAACAACCGTATTGACTGACAATAGATTATCTCAAAAACAGTTCATTAAGGTTACATTGATTAACATTCAGACAAATAAAGCTATCAAGGTCCGATTACTTAATATATCTATATTTCCTCCAATCAGGGAATGTATCCCGAAGGAAGTCCCGGAGTGTTTGACGATTGACTCCGAATTTCTCAGCGATTTCGTTCATCGAACATTTTTCGTTGATCATTTTCCGGATGACATTTTCCTTCCCGGACAGCTTCACCTGTACTGGTTTTTTCCCTTTGGGGCGTCCGAGTTTCGTGCCCTCCACTTTTTTACGTGCAAGCGCCTCACGGGTCCGTTGCGAAATCAGATTACGTTCGATCTCCGCGCTCAGGCTAAATGCAAAAGCAAGAATTTTGCTATTGATGTTATTGCCTAATTCATAGCGCTCTTTGACGGTAAGAACGATGATATCCCGTTCCATACATTGATGAAGGAAACTCATAACCTGCATCAAATTACGTCCTAACCTTGATAATTCTGTCGTTACAAGTGTGTCCCCTTTACGAACTTGTTTTAATAATCTGCCGAGTTGGCGATCAGATACACTTGTTGTCCCACTGATTGTTTCGTCTACCCAACGATCGATACGGAAACCTTTCGCTTTTGAATAGTTTTCAATCTCGAAACGCTGATTTTCAGTACTCTGCTTATCTGTACTGACTCTTACATAACCGTATATCATACTATCTGAATATTAAATGAATAACTAAAGATACATCAGAATAAGGAATGAAAGGGTGGGATTAGTATTTACCAACTTTTTTTATTGTCGTATGATTATAAGAGAGCATCCCTCGTACAAAGGTGAATATAATAATTTAAACGAAAGACGCCCATAATCCAAAAATTAAATTAAAATTTACGTAGAAAAGATGGAAAGGAGTACATTTGCCGGAAAGAATTATAGAATATGAAGAAATTATTGTCACTGCCACCCAATCTGGTAGGCAGTTTCCATGAGATAACACATACAGGTATTTCCGACTGGTTTTGTACATCCGATCCCGTCGGTGCCCGACTCGGCTCGGGCGGAGGTACGACTTGGCTGTTGGAAGCCTGCCGCACCGCTGAGGATGGCGGAACGGCTGTTCCCGTGCAGGAATGGCTGGCAAAGGAGAAACGCATATTGCTGCATGCCGGGGGGCAGAGCCGCCGTTTGCCGGGATATGCGCCGTCAGGCAAGATACTGACGCCTGTCCCCGTATTCCGGTGGGCAAGAGGGCAGAAATTATCGCAAACGCTCCTTTCATTGCAGCTTCCGTTGTACGAGGAGATCATGCGAAAGGCTCCGGATTCGCTGCATACACTGGTTGCCAGCGGCGATGTCTACCTGCGCAACAGCGAGCCGCTGCAGGCGATACCCGAAGCGGATGTCGTTTGCTATGGCCTGTGGGTCGATCCGGCCCTGGCTACCCGTCACGGTGTATTCGTATCGGACCGCAAAGCTCCCGACCAGCTCGATTTCATGCTTCAGAAACCTTCTCTCGATGAGTTGGGACATCTGGCCGGCACACATCTCTTCCTGATGGACATCGGCGTATGGCTGCTCAGCGACCGGGCGGTGGAACTGTTGATGAAACATTCCTATACGCCGGACGGGAAGCAGATGAAGGAATATGACCTGTATTCCGAGTTCGGGCTTGCCCTCGGTGCGCATCCGCGCATAGAGGACGAAGAGCTGAACGCACTTTCCGTCGCTATCCTGCCTCTGCCGGGCGGAGAATTTTATCATTATGGCACGAGCCGCGAACTGATCTCGTCTACGCTGGCGGTGCAGAACCTCGTGCGCGACCAGCGCGCCATCATGCAGCGTAAGGTGAAACCCCATCCCGCCATGTTCGTCCAGAACGCCGAAGTATGCCAGCCACTAACGGCCGATAACTCCGAGCTATGGATCGAAAACAGTTTCATCGGTAAGGGCTGGACACTTTCCGACCGCCATGTCATCACAGGTGTTCCTGAGAATGACTGGACGCTCCGGGTTCCCTCTGGTGTCTGTATCGATGTGGTTCCGGTGGATAGTGAAGGCTGGGCGGCACGTCCGTATGGCTTCAACGATCCTTTCAAGGGAGATATGGCCGATGGGGAGACGCTCTTTATGGGGCGCTCGGTCGGGGAGTGGGCTTCGGAACGGGGAGTCAGCTTGCCGGCATGTGGTGATATACAGAATGCACCGCTGTTCCCCGTTTGCCATAACGTGGACGACTTGGGTCTTGTGATGCGCTGGATGGTGTCGGAACCGGAGTTGAAAGAAGGGCGGAAGATTTGGGAAGAAGCCGTCAGGATGTCGGCCAACCGGTTGTCCGATGAGGCTAATCTCCGCCGTCTTTTTGCTCAGCGCGAAACATTCAGGCAAAAGAACTGGCCCATGCTTGCGGCCAATCACGATAAAAGTATTTTCTATCAGCTGGATTTGGCTGATGCCGCTTCCGAGTTTGTTGCCGGAGGCCTTGCTCTGCCCGAAGCATTGCCGGTAGATGCTCCCTTGATGAAGCGCATACATGACCATATGTTCCGTGCCCGTGTCATGCAGCTTTCGGGTGACAGCCGTTGTGATGAGGAGCAACAGATGGCCTTTTCATTGCTGCGCGAGGGACTGACCGGCACGATAGCTGACGAGAAGCAATCGCCGCACCTTAACGTTTATCGAGACCAGATTGTCTGGGGACGTAGCCCTGTGCGCATCGATCTTGCGGGAGGATGGACAGATACGCCGCCTTACTGCATGTATGCCGGCGGAAACGTGGTAAACGTCGCAATCGAGCTGAACGGACAACCGCCCTTGCAGGTTTATGTGAAACCGGCAAATGAACCTCATATTATCCTCCGTTCCATCGATATGGGTGCGAGGGAGTGTATTTCCACCTGGGACGAGCTGCGTGATTTTAAGAAAGTAGGTTCGCCCTTCTCCATCCCGAAAGCTGCATTGGCGCTGGCTGGTTTCATCCCCGAATTTTCCGCCGGACGTTTCCACTCCCTGGAAGAGCAGTTGAAAGCATTCGGCTGTGGGCTGGAAGTGACGTTGCTCGCCGCGATCCCTGCCGGTTCCGGATTGGGCACAAGTTCGATCCTGGCGGCTACGGTGTTAGGTGCGTTGTCGGATTTCTGCGGTCTGGCATGGGATAAGAACGAGATCGGCAACCGTACGCTGATTCTCGAGCAGCTGCTCACGACAGGTGGCGGCTGGCAAGACCAGTATGGGGGTGTATTGCACGGGTTGAAGCTGTTGCAGACAGGCGAAGGTTTCCATCAGAATCCATCGGTGCGCTGGCTGCCCGAGTATCTTTTTACCGAACCGGAATACCGGGCTTGCCATTTGCTGTATTACACGGGAATCACGCGGACGGCAAAGGATATCCTGGCCGAAATCGTACGTGGAATGTTTCTCAACAGCGGCACACATCTTGGCTTGCTTTCCGGGATGAAAGCGCACGCTCTCGATATGTACGAAGCAATCCTGCGGGGCGACTTTACAGCGTACGGCAAGCTGGTCGGCAAGACTTGGGAACAGAACAAGGCGCTCGATGCCGGAACCAATCCTCCCGCTGTGGAACGCTTGATATCGCGCATACAGGATTACACTTTAGGATGCAAACTTCCCGGCGCCGGTGGCGGAGGTTACCTCTACATCGTAGCCAAAGACCCCGAAGCCGCTTTACAGATACGCCGCCTGCTCACCGCAGAACCGCAAAACGGGAACGCGCGCTTTGTCGAAATGAGTCTTTCGGATAAGGGGTTGCAAGTGAGTCGGTCATAGGAATCTTAAGTTCGGTCGATATTTTGTGGTTTTACACAGAATATTCGGTCGGAAAAATGTGACTTTTTGCGTAATATTCGGTCGGAATATTGTATATTTGCATGGAAAGTGCTATTAAATAATAGATTGCTATGTACAGAAACATTATAGAACAACTCAAGGAATGGAAAAATAAGGAGCGTAGGAAGCCTCTTATATTGGCGGGTGCACGTCAGGTTGGCAAGACTTATATACTCAAGAAGTTTGGTGAGCAGGAGTTTGCCAACGTGGCTTACATCAATTGTGATGATAATGAGTTGGCAAAAGATTTGTTTGTGCAGGATTATGATATGCAGCGTATTATCCTTGCGATTGGAGCTATCACGCAGCAAAGCATAGAAGCCGGCAAAACACTGATTATTCTTGATGAGATTCAAGAGTCGCCCCGTGGGGTATCGGTTCTGAAGTATTTTTGTGAAAATGCGCCTCAGTATCATGTGGCTGTAGCCGGATCATTGTTGGGTATCTCTATGCACAGAGGGGAGTCATTTCCTGTTGGCAAGGTAGATATTTTGCATATTTATCCTATGACATTCGATGAGTTCTTATTGGCAAAGGGGAAAAGCCAAATGGTAGATATTCTTCGTTCAAAAGATTGGATCACCATAAAACTTCTTAGGGGTGAGTTTATCAAGGCTTTACGTGAATATTATTTTGTGGGCGGCATGCCTGAATCTGTAAATGAGTTCATTGGGACCAATGATGCAATGAAAGTGAGAGAGATTCAAAACAATATTCTCTATACTTATCAAAAAGACATATCGAAGCATGTACCAATCTCGGAATCCAATCGCATTAATATGGTGTGGCGTTCTATGCCTTCTCAGTTAGTAAAGGAAAACAAGAAGTTTATTTATGGTGTGGCCAAACCTGGAGGAAGGGCTAAAGATTTTGAGGTGGCTATACAATGGTTGATGGATGCCGGATTAGTATATAAAGCAGAAAGAATATTACAGCCTAAAATGCCTTTGAAATTTTATGTTGACATTTCCAGTTTTAAGTTGTTTCTATTGGACTGTGGGTTGTTAGGAGCAATGAGTGAAACACCTCCGGAGAATTTATTGGTGGCGGATAACGGTATGGAGGAATCCAAAGGTGCTTTTACGGAAAATTATGTGATGAGCCAGTTGGTATCTACTCACAACACTTCTGTATTCTATTATAGTAATGATGCGAAGTTAGAAATCGACTTTTTAATTCAGCATGGCAGTAAGATAGTTCCGATAGAAGCGAAGGCCGAAGAGAATCTTCGTTCAAAGTCACTTTCTATTTTTGTTGCTGATCATCCAGAGTTGCACGGATTACGCTTTTCTATGTCGGACTATCGTGAACAAGATTGGATGACAAATGTACCACTCTATGCAGTTTCTACCTATTTTTAGTTCGGTCGGAAAAAATGTGATGACAGTTGATTTTAAATATGTTAAAACTTACAATAACCCCCTTCTCGGGGTGTTTTTCTATTTCGTTCGAAAAGTTGATCGATTTTGAAGTGACTTTTTTCATGGTTTTAGCCTGCTCAACTGACAACAGAGGAGATGAGGTGCGCAGCCCATTCCGGAAAGCGTACAATTTGATTACCGAAAACCGGAAACACCGCCAAAGTGATAAAGCTTAACTCCTGGAGAATCGCCTGTAGCAAAATAAAACGGATGGCGTTCCAAATATCCCAAGGAAATTCAGGTGCTTTTTTGCCCTTATGACGGTCCTTTTTCCAATTACGACCGTCCAAATCGCCATTACGACCGTGCTAATCTTCGTGAGGTGCCGAGTGCACTACACATTAGCACGGTCGCAGTGGCAAAGAGGACGGTCGTAATTGCTGGAAACGCTCAAAAAAGGCGAAAAAGTCTCTTTTTGAGGTCAAAAAAGCGGATTAACATTTGTTTTGTTTCGGATGTTTTTTGGGCCTGAAAAATGCGTTTTATACAATAAGCCCCTGATATTTCATACCTATTCGTCGGACCAGTGAATCTTCTTTATCATCAGATATCCGCTTCCGCCAAGGAAAGTTAGGAAGGTGAAGGCGACCAGGATCAGCAGTTTTTTCGGGGAAGATGCTTTGAGGGGGACGGAGGCAGGTTCGATGATGGTGTAGACGGGTGTTTGTTCCTGTACCCGCAGCTTGTCTTGCTCCAGCTTTTGTGCCAGCGTGTTGTAGACGTTGAAGGTGAGAGTCATTTCGTTGCGCAGCCGCTCCTGTTCGGTGCGGTAGCTGGCGGAGATGATGTTTTTGTTGCCGTCCTCGAAAGCGGCGTAGGCCTGTTGCGCCTTGTAGTAGGCGGCACGGGATTCTTTCAGCACCTTTTCTGTGAATTCCAGGTCTTTCTTTGCTTTCTGTGTCCGGTAGCGCGTGATGTAGGTCTGTAGTTTGCCCGCGATGCTGCGTGCCACTTCGGCAGAGATAAGCGGGTCCTGCATCTCGACTGCGAGGGTGACGACCATCGTTTTCTTATCGACGAAAACAGTGGTGCGTTGGCGCAGGTCACGGAGTACAGCTTCCTGCTTCCGGGTGAGGAGGAAAGGGTTGAGGACACTGTCGTTTTCCTCCGTGTGGGAGAAGAGTGCGCGGAGGGCCACCAGTCCCTTTAAAGGCGCTTTCACGACGGCTGGCCACCATGCGGCACGTTGGTGGTCAGCCATGTAATCGTACAAAGACATCGTTTGCTTCTTTTCCTTGTCCGTTACCTTTTCGGGGAAAAGTTCCAACAGGAAAGGGGTGCTGTGTACGATGTCGGGATAGAGGTTTGGTGACAAAGCATCCTGCCCCGCAGCCGATCCAAGATCTATCCCCGCCATCGCTGCCAGTCCACCGAGATTGCCCATCTTGCTTGTCGCGTCGGTCGTTTCGGGGGCTAATTTCACTGTCGTGGTGTATTCTTTGGGCAGGCTGAAGGCGACGACCAGCCCCGTAATCACCGCGATCCCGCAACATTTCAGGAGCAAGCGTTTCCTCTTCCACAGGTAAGCGGCAAGGGCGATAAGGTCGATCTCTTGCTGGGGAGACGACAGGATATGATTGTTGTTGTCCATCTGTTTACTTTAAAAGGTTGATCATTGATGTAATCATGGCTGCCATCGAGGTGACGGAGCTGCCGACACTCATAATCTCCGCCAGGCTTGTCCGGCGGTCGCGCTGTGTCTTGGCGGGTACAACAATCTCGCAGCCCGGTTCCACTTTCGGGTAACGTTTGAAAAAGATCATCTTGCGTTGTGTCGTCGCTACCTTCCCGTTCATGTAAATGACGATGGGATACTTGCGGGCGATGTCGTTGTAACCTCCCGCTTGGGAAAGACAGTCGCGCACGTCCATTCCCTTCGTGTAGGTTACGCTGTTGGGGTAGGTGACGGCGCCTCTGACCTTCACCGTGCTTTGCTGCTGCGGGATGTATAGTTCGTCGCCGTCGCGCAGGACGAGGTCATCGGCACTGCCCGGATGCGCCAGCGCTTTTTGCAGGTCGATGCCCACAGGGTATTCCTTCAGGTTTGCGAGCGAGACAGAGATCGAGTCGCGTCCCTGCTGGTTGTTGTTGCTTAGCTGCAGGAGGGTTTCTATCTGGCGCAGTTCGTCGGTGGTGAGCTTGCGCTTCAAGCTGGCTCCCCGTATGTAGGCGTCGGGAGTGACACCGCCGGATTGTGCGATCAGTTCGCTGAGGCGGGTGTTCTTTTTCTTCAGGGCGTAGTTGCCGGCAAAGGTGATCTCGCCCCCGACTTTTACCACTTGTTGTTCCTGGTATCCGGGAGAGAAGCGGACGAATACTTCATCGAACGGTTCGAGCGTGAAAAGCGTGTCGCCGGAGATGACGGCTAACCCATCGCCGAGGGTGAAGCTGTACGTTTCGGCCATCCGGTTGCTGCTTTGTGTGGCCGACGGATTTTTGATCCGGCGGGCGACTTCCACGTTGACGGTCGCGGCTGCTTCACGTAATCCGCCAGCCAGGATGATGGCATCCTCTACGGTCAGGTTCTTACGGTAAGGCAATACGGTGTCGGGCTGGTTGACGGCCCCGCTCACTTTGATGGTGTAAGGCTCGCGGAGGTCGAACAGGGAGGGAATGTACAGTTGGTCTTCCTTTTGCAATTCGACATCGGGAGCCTGGCCGTTCAGTATGTCCACGATGTTGATGGCGATAACCGAATTAGTGAAATCCGGGTTCAGGCGCGTGATCTGGGCCCGTCCGGCAAACTCATCCCCCTTAAGCCCCGAAGCCTGCCGAATCAGCTGTTTGACGGTGTGGACATCCGGACTCAGCTCATACTCGCCGGGTCGCCAGACGGCTCCCGATATGATAATCCGGTTGTCATAGTAGGGGATGACGGAGTCGACCATCAGCGAGTCGCCGTCCTGCAGGACAAACGTCGGGAACTGTTCTTCGTTGACGGTTGCGATCTTGTAACGGTCGCCGGCTTTCCGTTTTACCCGGATGTTCTGCGTGTAGGCGTCTCCTGTGAAACCGCCTGCCATACCGAGTAAATCGGCCAGCGTCTCGCCCTGGCGAAGCTCGTACGTCCGTTCACGTTTCACCTTGCCGCCTGCGTTGACAAGTTGCTCGTAAGGACCGATGATGATCATGTCATTGTCTTCGAGGCGGATGTTGGTGTCGTACTTGCCGTTAAGCAGGTAGTCGTACACGTCGAGGTTGGCGATCTCCTTGCTGTTCCTGTACACCTTTATATTGCGCAGTGAGCCGATATCGTTCACTCCGCCTGCCGCATAGAGGGCGTTGAAGAGGGTGGCGAGTGACGATAGGGTGTATGTGCCCGGTGCGACGGCCTCGCCCACAATGTTGACCTTTATGCTGCGTATTTGTCCCAGTCCGACGGAAACGAACGTGTTAGGTTCGCTGCCGTCGAGTGTCGCCATGATCTTCCTTAGTTCCTGCCGGATGCGTTGCTCCGCCGCTTCGATGGTCAGCCCGCTCAAAGGTACGGGACCGACGTTGGGGATGAGGATCGTTCCGTCGGGCGAAAGGGTGAGTTTCAGGTTTAGTTCCGAATCTCCCCAAACATTGATCAGCACTTCATCGCCAGCCGAAAGGACATAGTTCTTGGGTGTCGGAATGTTGAGTTCCGGCTCGAAGGTCAGGTTTTTGTCGGAGAATATCTCCCGTCCGAAAACGATCTCCTCAAGCGGTTGCTTCGGTTGGTTGTCGTCGCGCTGGTCTTCCAGTGGAGGAAGTACCTGATGCGACAAGGCCGCCCGGTCGCTCATCGTGTTTTCCGTTGCCGGCTTTATCATTTGGTTGATGCCGGACTGTTCTTTTCCATGTTTGGCAACTTCTTTCTGTATCTGTTCCTCGGTCATGCCGGCGGCGCGGGCTTTTTCGAGCAGCTCCTGCGGAATTTGCGCACTTATCGTGACCGATACCAGCAGAAGCAGGATACCTATAACATATTTGGCGTTTTTTCTCATATTACTTTTTCTATTGTTTGAACGATTCGTTGGCTTGCAGTCCCGTCACCATAGGGATTGATTGCCTGGCTCATACGGTTATAGTAGGCGTTGTCATCCAACAAACGGGATACTTCGTCCACGATCCGGTCGCAGTCTGTTCCCACCAGTTTGACCGTTCCTGCCTCCAGTGCTTCCGGCCGCTCCGTCGTGTCGCGCATGACGAGCACCGGTTTCCCCAGGCCCGGAGCTTCTTCCTGTATGCCTCCGCTGTCGGTCAGGACAAGTGCCGACCGTTCCATCAGATAGACGAAGGGCAGATATTCCAAAGGCTCGATAAAGAACAGGTTCGGCTGATGGACCTTCCCGAAGACTTCGTGAATCGGTTCGCGCACATTGGGATTCAGGTGCATGGGATAAACAAAGTCCACATCCGGATATCGTTCCGACAGTGTCTTGATCGCCCGGCATATCCGGATGAATCCTTTGCCGAAGTTCTCCCGGCGATGGCCTGTTATTAAAACCGATTTGCGCCGGCTTTGTTTGATTGTCCCGATTGTTTTATAGCCAGCCTCTTTCAGTTCGTTTATCAGCCGTTTTTGCAATGACGGGTCTTCCCTGATAGTTGCAACGACGTGATAGAGGGCGTCGATCACGGTGTTGCCGGTAATCTGAATCTGCTTTTCATCAACCCCTTCCTGCAGTAAATTGTTTCGGCTCAACGCAGTAGGAGAGAAGTGCCAGGTGGCGATCCTTCCCGTGATCTGTCTGTTTATTTCTTCCGGCCAGGGGCTGTAGATGTTATGCGTGCGCAGCCCGGCCTCCACATGTCCTACCGGTATTTGCCGGTAGAAGGCGGCAAGCGCTGATGCTGTGGAGGTTGTCGTGTCGCCATGTACCAGAACGAGGTCGGGTTGTACCTCCTGCAGGATATTACGCATACCTGTCAGGATACGGGCGGTCACATCGTAGAGATCCTGCCCTTGCTTCATGATGTTCAGGTCATAGTCCGGCTCGATATTGAAAAGCCTCAATACCTGGTCCAACATCTCCCTGTGTTGCCCGGTCACACATACGACAGTCTCGAACTTTTCCGGATACTTCCGGAACTCCTTCACTAACGGAGCCATTTTGATTGCTTCGGGGCGTGTTCCGAAGACGAGCATTATTTTGTGCATATTGTTATAGATTATATCTTTCCTGCTTTAACAAGGATCAGGAATTTGATTAAATGAATTTGCCGTTTAATACGGGATGGTTGTTTCAACAGGCGGTATGCAAATTCAAGGTTATGTTTCACCCACCAGTCGGGAGCCCGTTTCACGTTCCCGGTATAGACATCGAAACTACCCCCTAACCCTTGATAAATGGCGGGATATGCTTTGAACATCTCATCCATTAGCAACTCCTGTTTGGGCGATCCCATTGCAATGAAGACTACATCTGGTTTTTTCGCTTTGATGTCAGCGATGAGTGCAGCCTTTTCTTCCTCCGTTCGTATATATCCGTTCCGGTAGTTTGCAATCCGGATACCGGGAAAATCCTGTTGCAACCGGGAAACAGTCTTTTCAATAACCTCTTGTTTGCTCCCGACAAGATAGAACGTTTTGTCTTGTTTATATAAAGCGGCTGTGAGTTTTAGCCATAATTCGCATCCCGGAATTTTTATTGCGTTCCGTACGCCATGCCGTCGCATTGCCATAACCGCACCTATACCATCGCAATACCCGATATTCCTGTTAATAATATCCCGTACTTGCTGAGTCGCATGCAGTATCTTCTCTGCATTGATCGCCACCAATATCCCCTTATGTTCCCCCACATATTCCAGAAGGTTGGCTTCAGAGGGGAAGGGGTGGACTTTTATTCCGTTTAATTGTATTCTGTTATCGTTCATCATTATAGTGTTAATTGTCCGAATTTTTTAGTTCGAATTCCTTCTTTGATTATTTTAGCGGGATTACCGGCTACTATACAATTGGATGGAACATCTTTTGTAACGACCGAACCACTCCCGACTATGACATTATCGCCAATTATTACTCCACACATGATGATGGCATTAACACCAATAAAACAGCGTTTGCCAATATGCGTATCTGCTTTAGTCGGTTTGGAAAAATCATGTGCTAAAATAACAGCTCCGGATGCAATGAAACTTTCTTCTCCGATATGGATTCCTTTTGGATTGCTTTTATCAAGTTTGGCTCCAAATGAAAGTTTAGCACTTTTAGCTATATCCATTTGATAGATTCGGGTATAAATGAAGTACATTCCCGAAATGGTACAGTCTCTGATTATTTCCCTGATTCTTACGATCATATAATTTATTGTTTTAATGCGGTTATATCAATCCATTTGCTCATCTGATCTGTTAACTCTGTTGTAATATTACTTACTACGTCTGGAGTAAAAGTCATCTCTCCGAAGATAGGATGTCCTTTGATGAGATACAGGTCTACTCTGACAAACGGGAATGGTTGGGATAAACGAGAGGCAATGGATATCATTTCATCCAGTGCTACTGGCCGGGGAATTATATCCGATATTGGACATCGGGGATTTACAAATCCGGGATAGGCTTTCCAATCCATATCATAAACCATGACTGAATAATTATGAGTGTTTTCTTTCCTGTCTGAATAAATTACGATATACTTAGGTACCCCGTTAAAACAAAAGAACTTGTAATCAATGAGTGACTGTTTGTTACCAACCTCTTGGTTGAGAAATTCTTCTGCAATGATTAGTGGTTTTGTCCGGGTATAATGCAATTGTCCTGTCAACTCTCCATACGGAAATTTGAGCCATTTGTTTAGTTTCCGGTTGGTCTCTTTTTGGTTTAAATGAGCCTTATCCCTTACTAAAATATTAGTGGCGCATCCATTCGTTGTTTTCAAGACGAAGGAGTCAGGCAATAACTCATAATTAATATCGGAAGCCGTTTTGTATACGGCATATATTTTATTCAGATACTGTTCTCCGCATTTGTTTTTTACATATTCTCTAACAGTGTATTTGTCTGCCAGTTTTCCCCACATTGATGTGTCAGAATAGAGAGATAACCATATTATTTTTTCCATAAATAATTGTGGCTTTTTTAGATTGAGGGTCTTTTTATAATCTTTCTGATATCTTATTTTCCAGATAGTCTTGGGTATCCTTTTCAATAAAGGGGCAAAAGGGATAGTAAGTGTTATAATGATTGACTTAAGAGATGTTTTCATATTATTTTTGTTTGATTATTACAAGCTTGTAGATCGATTTATAGTGAGAGCTTGATTTTCATGCTCAAAGGATTGATATAGTTGTTCCAGCTGTTTTTCTATTGTTGGAGGATAAAACTGTTTTGCTTTTTCCGCTGACTGAAACCCCATCTCAGAAAGTTGTTGAGGATAGTCAATAAAAAACAGAATTGCTTCATAGAGCTGCCTTTTATTACCAGGCTCAACCAGAACTCCATTCACTTTATCTTCAACAAGATCAGTGATACCACCTACAGGTGTTGCAATTACGGGTAATCGATATGACATCGCTTCGAGAATAGATATGCCAAATGACTCAAAATGCGACGGATGTATGAAAAGATCTGCATTTAAGAATAGCTCTTCTTTGTTTTTCTTATCAACCCATCCATGATATTTGACAAAAGAAGAAAGTTTATATTCTTCTATATACGCATTCATTTTTTGAATATTTCCCATACCCCCGATGTGATATACGACTTTATCTTGGAGTGAATCTTTATTCGCTGCTAAACATTCCAATACATCAAATATACCTTTTCGACCATCTATTGCTCCGATAAAAAGAAGGTGGAGTCTTTTCCCTTTTTTCTTGATGGGAAGTGAAACAGGTTGGGTGGTTACATTATGAAGTAAATAAACTGCATCATTAAGCTTCTGTTCTTTTAAATAGTTTACAAAATAAGTCGAAACAGTTACCAATATATCGGCTTTATGACAGACTGATCGGACGAACGATTTATGAGCTTCATTGAATTGCTCGAATTTAGCCCCATGTATGTGTAAGATTACTTTTTTTCTGAATAATTTTGCACAAAAGACGTATAGAGACTGGCGGTAGAAGTCTGTAAATGAAGCTGTATGTATATGTACAATTTGGATTGGTTTGAATGTGCAGTAATAGCAGCATTGAAGGAGAGCGAGTATGACAGAACTTACTTTCCTTAACTTGTTCCCTTCCCTGTGTGAAGCTATAAAATTAAATTGTTTGAACATTTGCGAATAAGAATTAATAAGGATCGCAATTCCCCCCTTACCATTAGGATCAGTTCCTATGGTCAGGATATTTTTACTTTTATCAGATATCATAATTTGAATAGGTATAGTTGCTGATGACCCAGTAAACCCCTAATAGAGGGGCCAGTTGGGTGGAAAAAAAGGCATGCCCTGCAGTATAAGCAATCCCTAACCATAATAGAGCGCCTATACAAGTTATAAATGATAGGGAATTTCGGCTTCTTTTTATAAGAAAAGGCTTTACAAACTGGAATGCCAGATAGAGTTGTGTAAGAACTATAAATCCTCCCAGCACATATCCGAATGATAGAATGATATCGTAAAAATCGGATTCGATATTTTTGACATTTTCTTCCGGATCATATATTATTGCAACTGCACGGCGGCCTCCCGAAATACCTTTTCCTAACATCGCTTCTGCAAGGTTAAATTCAGAGATAATTTGTTCTCCGGCACTAATTAACCGGCTTCTTGAAGATGTAAGTGATTCGGTTGAAAAACGATCGAGTGTAAAACTATCATATTGAATGACTTTTTCGTAGATAATGATAGCTGAATATATGATTGTGACTAACATGCACGCCATTATTAATATTCGTGACTGCCACCGGAACCTGATTAGCTTATCTTTGAAAAAGAAAAAATGACCTAAGAATAATCCCCAATCAGCTAAAATACCGATAATCCCGACACGTGAACCAATGATGATTGTACCTGCTGAGGCTATAAAAGTTAGTAAGAAATAAAATAGTTTCTTTTTATAAAACGAATACCAGATACAGAGTAGGACAGATAAAATCATATATACTCCCAATGCATTTCCGTCAGCGTAGTATCCTGAATATCCAAAGCCAAATTTATCGCTATATGAAAGAATTCCAGTTCCTGTTACCATGGAGAATATGTTGATTATTCCTATTAAAGCTGTTGTATAGAGAACAATACGAATCAATTTTTCTGTATTAAAAGCATTGCGGTAGTAAAAAAAGTAAAACAAGATGCAGAAGGAATAAACAAACTTGAACAGATAGTCTATATCCATTGCTGCGTCTATGTATTTTCCGGTAAAGGACCAAAGTGCAAATGCTGTAGCTATCAGTATCGTAACGATCCAAAATAATAATGTCAATAATGTATCTTTATTTTTGAATAAAAATTTTAGAGTCAAACATAATATGAAACCTCTGAAAGCAATCCCGATAGGTAGATGCATGCCCTTGAATTCCTGGATATATCCGTTTGCGGAATCGAAGAAGATTGAAATGAAAAATAATATAACAGGCAATACCCGTATATAAAAATCTTCTATGTTTACGACAAAAGATTTAGCCATTGTATATGTTTTCATACTCTGTCGTTATACGTTTCACTGTGAACCTGGTTGCATTTTTAAGTCCTTTTGAGATCAATAGGTCTCTGTACTTCTTTTCTGAAATAAGTTTCAGGAAGCCTGCACGTATGGAGGCTACATCATAGGGATTGACGTAATGGGCTGAATCAGCAGCAACCTCGGGAATAGATGTTTGCCGGCTTGTCAGTAGTACTCTACCCGTAGCGTTCGCTTCTATGACCGGCATTCCAAAACCTTCATAAAGTGAAGGGAAGCTAACTATATCACATTCTTTATATAATAAAATGATATTCTCAAAAGGAATATCTAAATAGTTTTTATATCGGATATGATTTCTCTTTAATAGCTCGGAATGCTCTTGGAGTAAACGCCCCACGATAACAAGAGTACAGTTTATTCCTTTCAATGCTTCTATCACTCGTGACAGATTTTTACGTGTCCCTGTCCCGATATGAAGGATGACTGGATTTTCTTCTTGAAATTCTTTTGGATAAAAATGGATAGTTTCATTATATGGATTGTGGATAATGCTGATTTTACTTTTTACCTGTGGATTGATTTGTTTTATCTCATTGGCTGTATATTGTGAGATACAAGTGATATGTCTGGCTGAAAAGTTGGGTAGGATAAGCCAGAACCATTTTCGAATGAAACGTTTCAAGAAAGAAGATGACTGGAAAAGAGTTCCTGTGTCATGCCAGGTAAGGATTACATTCCCTTGCAGAAATAAAGAAATATATGCTATTTCAGGTGAGAATATATGGTTTATATCTCCTTGATTTTTTCTTGCAAACCTGATGTTTTGCATAATTCCTTTCAATGTATTTCCTGTATCCGGTAAAGTTACGATTTTTAATCCTGATATGCAGGAAGCAAGTGAATGAGCCAGTTCTTCTATGCTGTTAAGTCCGGTTGACTTTTTGCGTAAAAATAAAACCCTTGAACGTGTTGTCATCGTCTGATTGTTTGGATTATATTTATTATTTTTATGAAGACCAGAAACCGTTCGGCTGATGTCAATCCTATTGCCAGCAATATGATCGTTGTAGAAATAATAGAGATTATGCAGATTGACAGAAGTCCGATAAGCGTATCGGGAATATGTGCAGACAAAATTATCGGTATAATGGTTGCCAATATGAAAATTAAGGTATTCCTTCCGATTACCCTTGTCATGAATTGCGATACTCGTATCGGTATTAACGCATTGAGTAACCACATCCGGACAATTAAAGCTATAAATTCTGTAATGATGGATACATACATAACGGTGTAAGGCGGATATCCCAATTTCAAAGCAACATAAGAAGCAGGAATATCCAATAGTGTGATACCTAAAATTGTAAGTTGGAATACTTTTATTTTACCTTTAGCTTGTATGGCTGTTGCTAACGGGCCAGCCATGCTGTTGACGAGCGTTACTATTAAAACCAGACGTAAAAACATGACGGAGTATTCAGGGATGATTCCCAGCCAAAGATGTAGGATGTAAGGAGCTTTGATGAGTACTGGTAGTACCGGGTATAGCAGGAGGAAAAAGGAATAACGTGAGCTGTTATATACCAGTGTAATCATCGAATCGGTTTCTCCTACTGCATACTGTTTGGTTATCTGTGGCTTCATCGCGATTTGGAAATTTGCGACAAAATTGTAGATGCCTGCATTCACTTGATAGGCTACCCCTCGAGCCGTATTGACGGCTGGCCCGAAAAACAAGTTGATAAGTATATTTATACCTTGCATTTTGAATGAGTATCCCATATTCCCTAAGAAGCTCCAACCTGCAAAACTAAACATCTTATAGAGTAATGCTTTATCATTGTTATAGCGGAACTTGCACTCGTCGAAGTGCCTCCTGCAATATACAACATACATAATGCTGGTCAGTAAAGTGACAAAAAATATCAGGATGGCATATGAAATCAGTTTATCGGAGGCAGTCCCTTTTAATAAAAAAACGATTGCTAATTGGAGAATAGCTTCAAGTATGCTTATATATGCATAGACTTTCATATGTTCGTGAGCTATAATACAGGCATTATAGGATACGCATAGGATTTTAAGAATGAATGTCAGGACGGAACACTGGAATACCCAATTTGCTGCAACCATCCTTGAAGCCGGTATATTCATTTTATGATTTAGGAACCATATACCTCCAGTCTCTGCTAAAATAATTAGGAGAATAATAATAAAGAGATGAATGAGAAGAGAGGAGGAAAAGACTTTTTGTAATTGTATTTTATCCTTTCTTCCCAATTCATAGGTAATGAACCGTTGGGAAGCATCGATCATTCCGACATTCAGAAACTGGAACATTAAGATAATGCCACCTACAACATTATAGATACCATAGTCATCTATTCCCAGAACATTAAGGACAATACGGGATGTATAGAGCGATACAAGTAGGATAACCAGTGTCCTAAAATATAAGAATAGCGTATTCTTCGCTATTCGTTTATTTGTTTCATGAGATATGTTTCCCATTCCTATCTCTTATACACCCCGCAAAAATCCAGTATCACCTTGTTCCCGTCGTAAGGCAAGGATTTGAATTCCTGGTGGGCGACGAGGAAGGCGACGATGTTGGCGCGGGCGTAGGCTTCCTGGTAGGGAGTCAGTTTGAAGACCGGGTGGTTGTGGACGTTTGGCTCAACGATCAGGATATCGGTATCGGCGGAGCGTTGGAGGACTTTGGTAGCGATGTATTTGGCAGGCGATTCGCGCAGGTCGTCGATGTTGGGCTTGAAGGCCAGTCCCATCAGGGCGACAACCGGCATGCGATGATGGTCCAGCAGGAAACGGAGAATGGCGTTTTCGATTTTTTCGGCACACCAGAAAGCCTTGTAGTTGTTGATCTCGCGGGCTTTCGAGATGAGCTGCGACTCATAGGGGAACTCCGAAGTCAGAAAATAGGGGTCTACTGCGATGCAATGGCCTCCAACGCCTGAGCCCGGTTGCAAGATGTTGACACGCGGATGCTTGTTGGCAAGCTCGATCAGTTCCCAAACGTTGATGCCCGCCTTGTCGCAGATAAGCGACAGTTCGTTGGCAAAGGCGATCTGCACATCGCGTGAGGAGTTTTCTGTCAGCTTACACATTTCCGCTGTCCGCGCATTTGTCCGGTGGAGAGTCCCTTTTACGAAAAGACTGTAGAACTGCACCGCCTTTTCGGTCGATTCCTTGTCGAGCCCACCGATCACCCGGTCGTTGTGTACCAACTCGTATATTACGTTTCCCGGCAAGACACGCTCCGGACAGTAAGCGATGAACACTTTTCCCGTCAGCTCCGGACGGAGAGCATAGATCAGATGTCCCATCTTCTCGGTCGTTCCGACAGGTGAGGTCGATTCGATCACGAACAAATCTCCCTCCTTAAGTAAAGGTGCCACCATGCGCGTCGCCGCTTCGACATACGAGATGTCCGGTTCATGGTTCCCCTTGAACGGAGTCGGGACGACGACCAAGTAGACATCGCTTTCTTCGGGAATCCCCGAAGCCTTCAGTTTTCCCGTTTTGACTACCTCCGAGCACAATTCCTGTAAACCCGGTTCCACGATGTGGATCACTCCCCGGTTTGTCATTTCCACTACTTTCGGATTCACATCTACGCCGATGACATCCACGCCGCTCCCGGCGGCTATGATTGCGGTAGGCAGGCCGATGTAGCCCAGCCCCATAAAACATACTTTCATTATTTGTATTTTTTCTAAAATCGTTTGACAAATTCTTTCCCCTTGAGCGATTCCTTTTTGTAGCCAATCCTTTCGAACCAAATGCTTAAACCAACCCAGATCAGGATGTCACCCGCGAATACGATATTGATATTCACAAACGACACCAGCAGAATATTCAGGCTGCTGAACAGGCAGGCAATGATGACGATGCTGATCATCGCCCTGTGCGGTGTCATTCCCATGTCGAGGAATTTATGGTGTATATGGTTGCGGTCCGGTTTGAACAGCGGTTTGTGGTTGCGTGCACGTACGACCATCACCCGGACAACGTCGAACATCGGCACGATCAGTGTCGAGAAAGCTACCACGATAGCTCCTGCGGAATAGTGGGCGATGTCCGGATTGTAGGATGCATAGCGGACGGCGAGGAACACTAAGATATATCCTAACGTCAGACTCCCGGTATCACCCATGAAGATTTTCCGTCCCTGTTTCACCTGCCCGAACACATTATAATAAAAGAAAGGGATTAATACACCTAATGTGGCGAACGACAACATGGCGTATATCCACATCCCGTTTATCAGGAAGAGGCTTCCGAGCACCAGCAATGCCGATCCGCTCAGTCCCGAAGCCAGCCCGTCGATCCCGTCGATCAGGTTGATGGCGTTGGTGATAAACACGATCACAAGGATGGTGAGCGGAATCCCGATCCAGGGCGCCAGCTCGTAAACCCCGAACAATCCGTACAAGTTATTGATCCACAATCCCGACAATGGTAGCAGCAGGGCTGCCACTATCTGTATCATGAACTTGGTCGTATAGCGCATTCCCACCAAGTCGTCTTTGAGCCCGGCAAGGTACAGCAGAATAACACCGCATGCCAATAGATAGAACTCCGACAATATATGTGTGAACAACCATTGCGGAATCTGGTATCCGTATAAATAGCCCGTACAGTAAAGGGCGGAGACGAACGATACGGAGAACAGGATCGCCGGAGCGAAACACAGTCCTCCCAACCTCGGTATGGCTCCCTCGTGTATCTTTCTGCTGTCAGGCATATCGAACAGCCGCTTCTTCAGTGCCACGACCAATATCCTCGGAATTATCACCATCGACATCAGGACGGAAATCAGAAAGGCTAATAAAATCAACAGATATATCATATTTTATCAATCAGGTTTGTATACGACAAAGTTCGTCAGTCACATAGAAATGTTCTGGCGATTGTCTGCTTCTCTTTTAGCTTGGGAAGTAACAAGAGGAGGGGAAAAAACGTTTTCTTTTTTGAGTGTAATTGTGCTATTTTAGAAACCATTTCCTAAAAAATCATTGTGTTGAAAGGATGGAAAATGTGGAGGAATAATGAGGATTGGACGTTATATTTCATTCATTATACCTTGATTGTATCCGGATTAAAGAACGTTAAGAAAAGTGAGCTTGAATAATAGGTAATAACACAATAAGCCGCTATGTCCGGTGAAGAGAAGGACATAGCGGCTTATTTATGATAATTTCTTGAAATCTTACTATCAGAACTGTTCGATATTCAGATCCGCTGCCAGCATATCGGGGATAGCTGCTGCGAAAGCTTTGAAGTGATCGGAGTTCGCGTGGAAATCAAAGGCGGCATCGTCTTTGTATTCTTCATAAAAAATGAATGATTTGGAGTCAAAGGGTGACTGGTAGAGGTTATAACTGATATTGCCGGCTTCCTGGCGCGTCGCGTCGACCAGTGTTTTGGCAACATCGACAAATGCGGCCTCTTGTCCTTCTTTCACCAATACACGGCAAACAATCGTTTTCTTCTCTTTCTGCGGTGAAACTGTTTTTTCCGTACTTGCCTGGGCGGTTTCACCTTGCTTTGCATTGCCACTGCATGAAATACAAAATGCGACCAATATAATGGTCGACAAAAATACAACAATCTTTTTCATTTGACTAATAATTAGAAATATAAAATCAGAATATCAGTGCAAATATACTGTGATATTTGGAAATATATATTAAAATGATATTGCATTTTTCTCTCCTTTGCAACTAATAGCGAAATGCTGCGTCTTATGTAGAAAAAAGAAAAGTTATGAGAGTAGAGAAAGAACGTGAACAGGCGTTTTTGGCTTTGGTAAAAGAATATAGGAGGCTTATTTATAAAGTTTGCTATCTCTATGCCAAGGATGAAGAACATTTGAAGGATTTGCATCAGGAGGTGTTGGTCAACTTATGGCAGGGGTTTGACGGTTTCAAGGGAGATGCCAAGATCTCGTCGTGGATTTATCGCGTGAGCTTGAACACCTGTATTTCATTCCATCGCAAACACGATAAGATCACGGACACGCTGCCGTTGGAAAACCTGTTCGGGCTCGTATCGGAAGAGGATGAAAAGGTGGCATACCTGCGTGAGATGTACCGGCTTATCGGTCAGTTGAACCGTTTGGAAAAAGCCATTATCATGTTGTGGCTGGACGAACGGTCGTATGAGGAGATCGCCGAAATCACCGGATTGTCACGCAACAACATCGCTTCGAAACTGAAGCGTATCAAAGAGAAATTAAACGTATTAGCAAATCAATAGAAAGGAATAATCATGGAACTGGAAGATTTAAAAAAAGGATGGAGAGAGATCGATGAACATCTCGACCGGATAGATGAGAATAATGATATGGCACAGAAAGTAGTCAGGGAACATATTGTTTCAGTCCGTGAACGCTTGAAATACAGATTCAGGATGATGACCTTGTTATGCCTGGTAGCTCCGGGTGTTATTAACCTGTTATTTCAAGAGATGAATGGCATTAGCCTGTGGACGAGGGCTGCGTTTGTTATTTTCTTTATCGTGATGGCAATTCATAAAGGTTTTCTGTGGAGGGGTCTGGCAAAGACGGACTATAAATGGATGACGAGCAAGGAAGCCCTGATTTCGACTTTCAAACTGGAAAAGTTCCAGAAAGTGGGTATCTTAATCGGTTTTCCTTTAGCTTTGGTCGTAATAGCCTTATTCATGCTGGACCTGTACAGGGCGCAAGAAATGTATGCCTTCTATGGTGCCTGCTGCGGAATGGTTATCGGTTTCTTTGCCGGCTTTCGCGTGCAAAGACGTATCAGAAAGGAATTTCAGCAGTTGCGTGGCGCACTGGAAGAGGAATTAAGTTAAGAGTTCGGCCGATTTCCTAAACACAAAAAAGGCTGTCAATCTTTCGATTGGCAGCCTTCGTTGCGGAAGCGGGGGGATTCGAACCCCCGGTACCCTTGCGAGTACGTCAGTTTAGCAAACTGGTGGTTTCAGCCACTCACCCACACTTCCATGGGCTTCGCGCTTCATTTCCTTGAATTGCGCTGCAAAGATAGGCTGAAGTTTTTGAATATACAAAGCATTTTGACGATATTTTTTAAGAAAAAGGTGTTACTTTTGTGCCCGGTTCTGATATTCAGAGAATTATTAAGTGAAATATGAGTGGAAAAAAGTTTTCGAAGCGAACAGTTATCATAGGAATCCTGTCTTTTATCGTCCTGTTGCTGGCGGGAACGGGCTTTTGGGCCTACCGTCTGTTACTGGCGCCGGATTTCGCACCGCGCAATACCGTGTATGTATATATCGACACCCGCAAAGATTTTGATGATCTCTGCCGTCAGTTACAAGATTCTGCCGGATGCCGGCGCATCGGAAGCTTCAAACAACTTGCCGGTATGCTGAAATATCCTGCCAATATGCGTACCGGACGTTATGCCGTAGAGCCGGGCATGAACAATCTGACGTTGCTTAACGACTTGCGCCGGGGGCATCAAGTGGCAACCCGCATTACTTTTAATAATATCCGTTTTAAGAAGGACCTGGCAGAACGGCTCTCGGAGCAGTTGATGATAGGAGAGGACGAATTGCTCCACCTGCTTACAGATTCCGCCTATTGTGACTCGCTGGGTTTCACGACCGAAACGATCAATACGCTGTTTATTCCCAATACATATGAGGTGTATTGGAATATATCAGCCGACAAGTTGATGCAGCGGATGAAACGCGAATATAACAATTTCTGGACTGACGCCCGTCTTGCCAAAGCGGAAGCCATCGGGTTGACACCGGCGGAAGTTTCTATCCTTGCCTCTATCGTGGAGGAAGAAACGGCGGCGGCAGACGAATATCCGATTGTGGCCGGACTGTATCTCAACCGCCTTCACCGGGGAATTCCCCTTCAGGCTGATCCGACTGTAAAGTTCGCTATCGGTGATTTCTCGCTGCAACGCATCCTTTTCGAACATCTGGAGGTTGATTCTCCTTATAATACTTACAAACACACCGGGTTGCCGCCCGGACCGCTTCGCATCCCGACAATCAAGGGGTTGGATGCCGTTTTGAATTATATGCAGCATAATTACTTGTATATGTGTGCGAAGGAAGATTTTTCCGGGCGTCATAACTTTGCCGCCACCCTTGCCGAGCATAACCGCAACGCCAATCGCTATCGGGCGGAATTGAATAGACGGAAGATCCGATAGGCATGAAAAAAAAGTTTCATGCCCATGAAACTTTTGTTCCATGAGGACGAAACTAAAGTTCCATGCCGATGAAACGAAATCCAATTGCGGAGATATTATTGCGGATATAGGTAAAAGTCTTATCTTTGTAGGTTAGATAACACAGAAAAATCGATTAAAAACAAATAAACATTACATGGAAAAACATCTATTTTTAGGGGATGAGGCAATCGCGCAGGCTGCTATAGATGCAGGCTTGTCCGGTGTTTATGCCTATCCGGGAACCCCTTCGACCGAAATAACCGAGTATATCCAGGGATCGGCCGTGGCAAAGGAAAGAGGCATCCACTGCCGCTGGAGCGCAAATGAGAAAACAGCGATGGAAGCCGCTTTAGGTATGAGCTATGCCGGTAAGCGCGCGTTGTGCTGTATGAAACATGTAGGGCTGAACGTGGCTGCCGACTGTTTCATGAATGCAGCCATGAGCGGTATCAATGGCGGTATGATCATCATAACTGCCGACGACCCTTCCATGCACTCTTCCCAGAACGAACAGGACAACCGTATGTTCGGCAATTTCGCCATGATCCCGATGCTCGAGCCGTCCAGCCAGCAAGAGGCTTACGATATGGTATATGAAGGGTTCGAACTTTCCGAAAAGTTGGGCTATCCGGTTCTGGTCCGCATCACAACCCGTATGGCTCATTCTCGCGCAGGTGTGGTTACCCGCGCACAGAAGCCTGAAAACGAAATGCATACGCCCGAAGACGGCCGCCAGCGTTTCATCCTCCTTCCGGCTCTTGCCCGTAAACGTTTCAAGACGTTGATCGCTGCACAAGATACATTTGTCGCTTCTTCCGAAGCCTCTTCCTATAACAAGTATTTCGATGCTCCCAATAAGGAATTGGGAATCATTACGACCGGTATCGCATTCAACTATCTTTCGGAAAACTATCCGGACGGGTTTGAACATCCGGTGCTGAAGATCAGCCAGTATCCGCTGCCCCGCAAGATGGTGGAAAAGATTATGAGCGAATGCAAGGAAATCCTCGTGTTGGAAGAAGGTTATCCGGTGGTGGAAGAACAACTGAAAGGATTCCTCGGTATCGGTGTTACGGTGCATGGACGCCTGGACGGAACGCTGCAACGCGATGGCGAGCTGACACCCGATGCAGTAGGCAAGGCATTGGGTAAAGAGATTGCCGGCTACTATGCCACTCCGGAAGTTGTGGAACAGCGTCCGCCTGCATTATGCCAGGGTTGCGGACACCGTGACGTGTATGAAGCGCTCAACGAAGTCTTGGCCGAATATAAGGGTGCAAAGGTGTTCGGCGATATCGGTTGTTACACGTTGGGAGCTTTGCCTCCTTTCCGTGCGATCGATACCTGTATCGACATGGGAGCTTCCGTCACGATGGCGAAAGGTGCGTCTGATGCGGGTGTTTTCCCGGCTGTATCGGTGATCGGCGACTCGACGTTCACGCACTCCGGTATGACCGGCTTGTTGGATTGTGTCAATGAAAATACAAATATCACGATCGTAATTTCCGATAATGAGACGACTGCCATGACAGGCGGACAGGATTCTGCGGGAACAGGACGGCTGGAATCGATCTGTGCCGGTATCGGCGTAGACCCGGCTCACATCCGTGTGATGATTCCGTTGAAGAAGAATTACGAAGAGATGAAGACGATCATCCGCGAAGAGATCGAGTATAAAGGCGTATCGGTGCTGATCCCGCGTCGCGAGTGTATTCAGACATTAACAAGAAAGAAAAAAGCAAGCAAGAAATGAAAGCAGATATCATACTATCCGGTGTGGGAGGACAGGGCATCCTCTCCATCGCTGCCGTTATCGGAGAAGCCGCATTGAAAGAGGGCCTGTATATGAAGCAGGCCGAAGTACACGGAATGAGCCAGCGTGGTGGCGACGTACAGTCGAACCTCCGCCTCTCAGACCAGCCGATCGCTTCCGACCTGATCCCGCAGGGACACGCTGACCTGATCATTTCACTCGAGCCGATGGAGGCGCTTCGTTACCTGCCGTACCTGAAAAAGGACGGATGGTTGGTGACGAACTCGCAGCCGTTTATCAACATTCCCAACTATCCGGAGATGGAGAAGGTGAATGAAGAACTGGACAAACTGCCGCATAAAGTGGTGCTGGATGTGGAGGCCATTGCCAAGGAAGTGGGTTCCGTACGTGCAGCCAATATCGTGATGCTGGGCGCCGCCGCTCCTTTCATCGGTATTGAATATGACAAGATTGCCGACGGCATCCGCCGTATTTTCGGACGCAAAGGGGAAGAGATCGTGGAGATGAACCTCAAAGCGTTGAAAGCCGGCTACGATGTAGCACAGAGCATGCAATAACATGGGGTGCGACCCGTAAGGGCCGCACTTCTTTAAACACAAATAATATGAAGAAGTACTTATTCCTTTCCTTGTTTGCTCTCCTTGCTTTCGTCTTGAAGGCGCAGGATGAGAGTGGTGACATCGTCAAGGTGGGCGAGCAGATGCCGGCTTTTACGATTGTGAACGATAATGGAACCGAGACGCCTTCCTCTTCTCTGAAAGGGAAAGTGGTGTTGGTGAACTTCTTTGCCACCTGGTGTCCGCCCTGCCAGAAAGAGCTGGCTGAGGTGCAGAAAACGCTTTGGCCGAAATACAAGGACAACAAGGATTTCGCCATGCTGGTAATCGGCCGTGAGCATTCGGATGCGGAGTTGCAGAAGTATAACGAAAAGAAAGGTTTTACCTTCCCTCTTTATCCGGACAAGAACCGTGCGGTGTATGGCGCTTTCGCCAACAGCCTCATTCCGCGCAGCTATTTGGTGGATAAGACCGGTAAAGTCATTTACGCTACAAAAGGCTATACAGACGAAGAGTTTGCCGAGCTGATGAAGAAGATTGAAACGGCTTTAAAATAAAAGATATGGAATACAGTCATGTGCATATAGTTTATTTTTCTCCGACGCATACATCGGCTAAAACAGCTTATGCGATCGCAGAAGGATTGGATGGAGAGGTCCTGCTGGAATCTGATATTACATACGGATTGCCGGAAGAACCGGTAGAGATCGCCGGTGACGAACTGACGATTGTGGCTGTCCCTGTGTATGGGGGACGTGTGGCGGAAACAGCTATGGAACGTCTCCGCGCGTTTAGTGCACATCAGGCTCCCGTTGTTCCGGTTGTTGTCTATGGCAACCGCGATTATGAGGATGCCTTGAAAGAATTGTCCGATACGCTGACTGTTGCAGGTTTTGTCCCAGTTTCTGCCGGCGCTTTTATCGGCGAACATTCGTTCAGCCGGAAGGATATGCCGATCGCAGCCGAACGTCCTGATGAGGTTGACCATGAGTTAGCTACCCGTTTCGGACGCGAAATCAGGATGAAATTGCAGCAGGCGAAAAGCCTTTCCGACCTGAAGCCGCTCGAGGTGAAAGGAAATTACCCCTATAAGGCGAAAGGTCCGTCTACGCCGCAAGCTCCTGTGACGAACGAAGACCTGTGTACGCAATGCGAATATTGCATAGATGTCTGTCCGGTTTCTGCCATTTCGATTGTCGACGACCGGATGTTCAGTGATCCGGCGATCTGTATCAAATGTTGCGCCTGCGTGAAGGAATGTCCGGAGGCGGCCCGCACGTTCGATACTCCTTATACGGCGATGCTGCACAAGAACTTTAGCGCCCGTCGCGAACCGGAATTGTTTATTTGATTTTCTAAAATATCAACTTGTAGCCGATTCCCCGGATGTTCAGTATCTGAACGGTGGGATCGGCTTTTAGTTTTTTACGGAGCTTGGTGATAAAGACGTCCATGCTGCGGGCGTTGAAAAACGTATCGTCTCCCCAAAGTTCGAGCAGGACAGGTTTGCGGTGCAACACGTCGTTGGCATGCTGGCACAACATACGGAGAATTTCCGCTTCCCGGTGGGAAAGGGTTTCCGTATGGTCGTCCATTTGTAAAGTCTGGTGCGGATAGTGAAATGTGTATTGTCCGATCGTATAAACATCCGCTTGCTTAACGGTGGAAGCCTGTATGGGACGGTGCAGCAAGGCCTGGATGCGGACGATCAATTCCTCCATGTCGAAAGGCTTCTTCAGGTAGTCGTTTCCTCCCAGATGGAAACCTGTCACCAGATCGTCGACCGAAGAACGGGCGGTGAGGAACAGGATCGGCGTTTTGCTGTCGGTCTGCCGGATCATTTTGGCAAGGCTGAAGCCGTCCAGTTGGGGCATCATGACGTCTAACACGAGGATATCCGGCTTTTGCCGATGGTAACATTCGAGTGCTTCGTTACCGTTGGCGGCCAGGGTGATCCGAAACTCTTGGCGGCTTTCGAGGCTGTCTTTTATAATCTTAGCCAATGTTATTTCGTCTTCTGCTAATAATATATGTATCATTTCCGGATGGGTATTAAGTGTGTGAATGTACTTCCTTGCCGTTCCTTGCTTTGAAGAGTGATGCTGCCGCCGTGCCGCTCTACGATGTCTTTGACGTAACTGAGTCCGAGTCCGAAGCCTTTTACGTCGTGGATATTGCCTTTCGAGACACGGTAGAAACGTTCGAACACGCGCGATTGCTGGGCTTGCGGGATGCCGATGCCATTATCCGTGACACTGAGTTGCAGCCATTCTTCGCTTTCGCGTGCCCGGATGTCGATATCGACGCTTGTTCCCGAATATTTGATGGCGTTGTCCAGCAGGTTGCTGATCATGTTCGTGAAATGCAGCTTATCGGCATATATTGCAATCTCTTCCAGCTGCATATCCAGGTGGAAGCGTACTTCTTTATTTGCCTTTAGCGTAAATTGGCGGATCAGGCTGTCCATGAGCGGGCGGAGTTGGAATGTCTCTTTCTGCAAACGGAAATTCTTGCGTTCGTCCACTGCCATGCTGAGTATCTTCTCCACTAATCCCGACAGGTGTTTAAGCTGCTGGCGGCAAAGGGTGAAGTATTCCTCGCGCGTATCTTTCTGTTCTACGAAATTGAAGGTTTGCAGTGCGTCAATGGCCGAGTAGGTGATGGTGATCGGCGTCTTCAACTCGTGTGTCATGTTGTTGACGAAGTCATTCTTGATCTGTGCGATTGTCTTTTGCCGGAGGATTGTCCGGATCAGATAGGTATAGCAAGCCGTCGTGATGGCCAGAAGCAGGAGAGAGGCAAAGAGCAGCGTACCCATTTCCCGGAAGACCGTTTTGTCCGGAGAGACGATGAAGCCTTGTATCCCGATGCTGTCGTCGGCATTCACACCGATCTTCTGTGTCGGCATCAGCTGTGCCGGATTCTCGTTGTCAGGAAGGGAAGAGGCCAGCAAGGTGTCTTTTCCGATGGTGAAGTCTATGAAATGCGGATTCCGTATGCCTTCCTGCCGGAGATAGGTTCCCCACAGGCTGTCTAACTTCTGGATGTCTACCGGTGATAATCCGTTTATAGCCTGCCAGATGCCTTTGAAGGCCATGCGCATCATAGGGGTGTTTTCAGGTTTGTATAAGCCGAAGACAGTACTGTCGGCTGTTGTCTCCACCTTTAAACTGGTGCGGTTATAGACTCTTCGGGGCTTTTGCCGGGAAGATGCGTGCGAGGTGCTGTCGAGTGAGAAAGTAAATTCGATCTGCCCGTGAGGTGCATCGTGAGCTGTGTCTTTCTCCAATGTTTCCAAGCGGAAGGTCAGGTCTTCGTTTATGGCCTGCTGGAGGGTTTCGTTGATCCGGCTTTGGAAGTGTTTCTTTTCAATCCGGTAACTATTCCAAAGCCAGTAACCCTGGAAAAGAAATGTCCCCAGAACCGAAAGTGTAACGAAAACCAATATGAGCCGCATCCGTAGTTTCATCGAGGCAAATATACAACTGATCTCAAAACCTTTTCTGCCCGGTAACACTAAATAACAGAACAAAATATTATCTTTGTCTCTATCCTTATTTGTTTAATATCTACTAATACCCCTGTATCAAATGAAGACACGCGTATTGATTTTGCTATCGTTGCTTTGCAGTTTATCACTCAGTGCCCAAATCCGCTTGGAAGGCTACAGGCAAGCCGACGTAAATCCTGAATTACTGGCGGGGCGCTGGAAAGCGCGCTGGATCTCCATGCCCGGTGAACCGGCTAATGTATATGGTGTTTACCATATGCGTAAGACATTCGATCTGGCCGAAGTGCCGTCACGTTTTATCGTCCATGCGACGGCGGATAACCGTTATAAACTCTACGTGAACGGACAGTTCGTTTCGCTCGGGCCGTCGCGCGGGGATATCTATAACTGGAATTTTGAAACAGTCGACCTCGCCCCTTATCTGAAAAAGGGAAAGAATGTGCTGGCTGCTGTTGTCTGGAATTATGCCGAACAGAAACCGGTCGCGCAGATCAGTTTTAATCAGACTGGATTCTTGTTGCAAGGAAATACGGATGCGGAAGCAGTTGTTAATACCGGTGATTCATGGCTTTGTATGAAGAATGAAGCCTATGCGCCTTGGCACAAACCTGTGTTGGGTTATTATGTGGCAGGTCCCGGCGAACTGCTTGCTGCCGCCAAATATCCTTGGGGGTGGGAGCAACCCGATTTCGATGATAGCCGTTGGCAGAAAGCCCGTTCCGGTATCGAGGGAGGGGCGAAAGGTTCGCGCGACTATCCCGGCCGCCTGCTCGTTCCCTGTCCGATTCCTCCGATGGAGATGCAGCCGGAACGTTTCGAAGCTGTCCGCATAGCCGAAGGGGTGAAAGCTCCTGCCGGTTTCCTGAAGAGTAAAACATCCCTGACGGTCCCCGCCAACAGTAAAGTGCGTCTGCTGTTAGATAACGGGAAGCTGACGACGGGCTATCTTTCTCTTTTGTTCAGCAAAGGCAAAGAGGCCGAGATTGCGATCGGTTATGCCGAAGGGCTTTATGAGGGAGAGGAGAAAAGCACAACCAAGTCTTATTCGCTTCCGGAAAAGGGAAACCGGGACGAGGTGAGGGGTAAAAGGCTGATCGGTTACGAAGACAAGGTGATTGCCGACGGCGGTGAGGGGCGCAATTTCACCACCCTTTGGTGGCGCACATGGCGGTATGTGGATCTGACGATCTCTACGGCTTCCGAACCATTGGTGCTGGAAGATGTATATGGCACTTTCTCTGCTTATCCGTTCCGTCGCGAGATCGCATTCTCCGCTCCCGGACATGAGGATCTGAATAAGATGTTGGATATCGGCTGGCGTACGGCACGGCTTTGTGCGAACGAGACGTATATGGATTGCCCGTATTACGAGCAGTTGCAGTATTTCGGTGATACACGTATCCAGGCGATGATTACCTTATATAATACGCATGATGCCTATATGGTGAAGAATGCAATCGAGCAGGGACGCCAGTCAATTGTGGCGGATGGGATTACGATGAGCCGTTATCCGTCCAGTCTGCACCAGTTTATTTCTTCTTTCTCCTTGTGGTGGATCTGTATGGGACATGATTATTGGATGTACCGGGGAGATGAAACCTATATGAAGACCTTGTTGCCTGCCTACCGGGGAGTACTTTCGTGGTATGAGCAGTGGCTGAAGCCGGATCACAGCTTAGGGTATGTGCCTCACTGGTTTTTTGCTGATTGGTCCGCCGGTTTTGAGTCTGGCGAGCCTGTGCGCGAGAAAGAGGGTAATTCTTCTTTCCAGGACTTGATGTATATCCTGACACTCGAATCGGCTGCCGAAATGGAACGGGCTTTCGGTATTCCGTCGATGGCGGACCACTATACGGAGATTGCTTCCGCCATCCGCTCTACGATCCGTTCCAAGTATTGGGATGAGGCGCGCGGCCTGTTTGCCGATACCTACGACCACCGTAGTTTCTCACAGCATGTCAATTCGTTGGCTATCCTGGCAGGAATCGTTACAGGTGACGAAGCTGCCGCCGTTATGAAGCGTACTTTGAGCGACACTTCCCTGATCCAAGCGACAATTTATTTCCGTTATTATGTACATCAGGCATTGAAAGCGGCGGGGATGGGCGACCAGTTGCTCGACAACTTGCAAATCTGGCGCGATCAGATGGCGCTTGGCTTGACGACTTGGGCCGAAATGCCCGAGCCGACCCGTTCGGACTGCCATGCCTGGGGAGCCAGCCCGAACATCGAGTTCTTCCGTATCCTGTTGGGTATCGATAGCAAGGCTCCTGGATTTAAGGAAGTTCGTATCGCTCCGTCGTTAGGTGACTTGAAAGAAGTATCCGGAACAATGCCGCATCCGGCAGGCAGCGTTACCGCTGCTTATAAGATCGGTAAAGATGGAAAACTGACTGCCCGCCTTGTATTGCCTTCCGGTACCACCGGAGTGTTTGTCTGGAATGGGAAAGAATATAAACTCAAATCGGGAGAACAGGTGTTGACGGTAGAATAGGGGAACTAAGGATAAAAAGAATGTAATCCGGGGGGCTTATTGTAAAAACCTCCTTTTCGCCTCTCGCGCGTCCTCCAAAAGCGAACAAATGTTAATCCGCTTTTTCACCGTCAAAAAGGGACTTTTTCCTCTTTTTTGAGTGTTTTCAACAATTACGACCGTCCAAATCGCCACCGCGACCGTGCTAATGTGTAGTGCACTCGGCACCTCGCGAAGATTAGGACGGTCGTAATGGCGATTATGACCGTCCTAATTGGAAAGAGGACCG
>QWCH01001511.1_pt1 | contig 34714 bp, 59 predicted proteins | sample 1972671 | NCBI WGS metagenome assembly QWCH01 (sample SAMN09866713, study PRJNA288562) | Human gut metagenome isolate term3_stool, whole genome shotgun sequencing... | isolation source: gut | host: Homo sapiens | place: USA: California
TCAAGTCCTCTTTCCCGCACCAGACGATTTAGTATTTTTCCATTTAATTACAAATGGCTAAAAATACGCATTTTAAAAGCACGTAAGGGTTTTACTCTTACGTGCTTTTACTTGTTTTTACGGTTTCATAGCCAACTCGTAGCCAACAATTTTTATTTTTTAGCATAGAGTTTATCAAATACGGAAACGGCTTCTTTTTTCTTTTCGGGCATAACGTGGGTGTATATGTCGAGAGTCGTTTTATAGTCGGAGTGGCCCATGAGTTCCTGGACGGTTTTTATATCCACGCCTTCCTCAAAGAGCCGTGTGGCGTAGGAGTGGCGAATGGAGTGTAATGGTCTGGGTTCTATTTTTAATCTTCTACAAATCGATTGTAGGCGTCGATTCGGGCGCTTTTCTTCTATAGGCTGACAGAGGTCATCGGTAAAGATGAAGCTGGAAGTGGTAAAGGGTTTGTTTAGCCGCTTATGCTTGGCGATGGACTGTTTTTTAAGGTCGTTCATAAAGTCCACGGCGATTTGGGGAAGAGGGATGGTTCTGAACGAGCATTCTGTCTTCAGGGAATGGAGTTTGTTTTTCTCTAATGTATTCCCACCGTCGCCGTCGAAGGTGTAATTCCGTCGCATCTGCTGATCGACTATGATGGAGTGATCGTAGAAGTGCCGCCACTGAAGCCCTCGGAGTTCGTTTCGTCGTAGCCCGGTGAAGAAGTCCAGATAGATCATCTGATCGACGAAGAAAGAGAGATCGAGGGCGTCCATGATTTTTTCCTGCTCGGCCTTTGAAAAGATCCGGTACTTTCCTGAATTTATATGCACTTCTTTTTTAGGGATTGTGACATAGTGGGCGGGGTTGGTTTGGATAATGCCCAAGATGATGCAGTACTCCAAAAACAGTTTGATCAAGTTCAGAGTGTTTTTTGCGATCAAGGCGGATGCGTTCTCTTCCTCAACCAAGTAGTTTATGAAATTCTGTAAGTTTAGGATGGTGATATCCTTCACTTTTGTATTGGCGTATGGATAGGGGAGAATGTGTAGCCTCAGCAGTTGATCGTACCGGATGACGGTGGTAGATTTGATTTCTTTGGCCTTAATGTTAAATATCCAGTACTTTAAGAAGTCGCCGAGGATTTGGTTTCCGTTATCCACGATGCCGGAAACGTTGGTAAAGGTGGACGCCTTTTTCATCTTTTCCACGACGTCGGATTTTTTGTATCCGGAGAAGGACTTCCGAACTTGTTTTCCGTAAATATCTTGGCCTATGGTGATCCGACCGGTCCAATATTTCTTTCCGTTCCTCATGGTGTAGGTGAGTGAACCTAATCCGTTTGCAATTTTTGACATAAAAATAGCCTCCTTTCGGTGGAGGCTATGATATACTTAGTGTGTGTTGTAGGTATACCACGCCTCAACCATTGGCCTCTATCCTGTTGCCGCAGGGTAGGGGCTTTTTTACTAATCGATTATTCAAGTTTGCGAATGAATGCTTCAAAAATTTCCAGTATGTTTATCGGTATGCCTGTAATGCGAGAATAATCTTGAAATAGCAGGATCTGTCTTGGATCGCGAGTAAAGCGCGTAATGGTTATGAATAGGCTTTCGTACAATTCATTTAGTAAATAAGCATCATTTAGCAATAGCACGATGGCCAAGATTAAATTATAAGGGCTATCATTTTTCAAATTCTCTACGTTAATAAATGGTCGTAGTTTATCTATAGAAAGAACAGAAGGAATGTAATTGACCCCGGAGCGATAGGTAACAAACTTCAAATTGTGTGCGATGGCATTTCGATACTTTCTAACGACTGTTAAGGAATTTTTAAATGCTTCGGCCTCGACGCCTGGGGAAACGATATTTCTCACTTTATACTTTTCTTTACTTTTTAAAAAGGAGTAAAGGTCTATTGCGTTTGAAAAGGAAACGTTTTTGAAGAGAATCCATGGAGGTACGTGGTTCTTGGTTTCTACGTAGTGTTTTGTCGGGTTGTCTAGGTATTTATTCTCTGGATTGTATGTTTTGTGTAATTTCTCTAATAATTGAGTTCGCTTTCTACGTCTCTTTTGATTTTTTGGATTAACATAGTTCTTTTGATTTAGGTATTCTTTTTGATAGATTCCAAAACTTTCGGCGACGACATAGCTTAATGCGGTTTTAAAGAAATTTTCTATATAGATGCTATATTGGAAAAGTGCATTTTGAAACGTTCTGTCAAAATGATAAAAAGAATAAAGGTATTCGATGGAAATAGCTTCAGTGTATTTGCCATCCTTCATAAAGCATTCTGAATATCCATTGACCAAATCATAGTAGGACATGGAAGAAAGTGCGCGTCTAGCAAAGTTGTCATCTTCTATCTTTAAATCATATTTCGTTTTTAATCGTTCTATTTGTTGATCCCATGTTCGAAAGGGCTTAATGTTTTCTGTCATAAACTCCACCAAAAAAGGCCCTGCTACCAAGTAACAGAGCCTTTCGGAGTCATGGTGGCCCTATAGGGCACCAGCGACCAAGTCATCTATTACTAGTATAGCAAATTTGCTCGTATTGTCAATATTTTTAGATTTTCTCCACCAGGTCGCCTACTTGTACCGGTGTTACTTCAGGAGCAAAAAGGGTTGTATCTATCTGAGCTCTATCAACATCCATAGGTTCAATAGAAGCGCTGGTGGACTGAATGGCGGCAAGCGGGCTTAATATACTTTGTCGGGTGTATATGATTTTTTTACAAATTGAAAACTGCTCATATACAGTGGTTACTTCAATACATTCTTTTATGCGGTCAAGGGTACCGAAACTTTTATTATTGTACGTTACTTCCGGGCCTTTCACGATGATGCGAAGCTTGTCACCGTTTTTGGCGCCTTCATGAGCACCATAATTAACCAAAATTTCAGTTTCGCTTAAAATTTTGATGACTGTGTATTGAGTAGACACGGTTTTATCTCCTTTCGATCAGTTTTGAAACAATTATTCCAATAAATCGAAATAAATTGGAATAAAGCAAATGAGAATGTTTATGAACCTAGATATCACTTACTTTAGGATTTCGAATTTTTTTCTTTCAAACTCTTCTTCAGTAATGATTCCCTGGTCAAGTAAGCTTTTCCACTTAATCAGTTCATCGGCTGCGCTGTTCGTCGGATTGGCACCATCAACGACGTTTTTGTGTAAGTTTTCTGTATATTCAAATAATTTATCTGTGACCATCTCGTGGATATTACGGATGGAGTTTTTGTCGATTGCGATATTAAAGACTTCGTCTCGAGTGTCAATGGTTAAGGTCCCCCATACAATGCCTGTTTTCATAAAAACATCGTTGATGTTGCGCAAGCTTACGACTAGGACATGTTCCCCGATGACTCGATTCTGAGTCATAATAATCTTATCTTTTGTGATGCCGTATGCCCAGTACCCGTTATGATTGCTCAAGCTTTTATAATTGTGCAGGCCCATAAAGCAAACGTCAATGTCTTCATTGGGCTTCAATTGTTTTGCCAGGACTTTGAAGTGTCTTTTTTCGTTGGCGCTGATAACGCCGGATCCCAGCTTATGTAGTTTCATGAATTCTAACATTTCATCTGCGGTTTTCATGTGGTCTCCTCCTATGAATTGTTTAAAATTACCTGCCAATAAAACCTTATTTTACCGGGCGAAGGACGTGAGTGGCTCTACCCAGTATGATGACGGATTGGGTGCCGTCGAGGTCGATGGGCGGGTAGTGGGGGTTATCGGCACGAAGTTGGACTTTATCCGCGATTTTGTAGACGCGCTTCAATGTGGCTTCGTCGTCAATTAAAACGGCGGCGATTTCGCCGTCGTCCACGTCGCTTTGCTTTTTTATAAAGACCAGATCGCCGTCGCTGATTTCAGCACCGATCATGCTGTCGCCTTTAGCGTAGAGACAGAAGTCGGAGTCCAGGTATTTGTCGTCGGCAGTGAAGTAGCCTATGTAGTTTTCTTCCGCGAGGATGGGGTTTCCGCAGGCGATTTGGCCGAGGATGGGGATGCGGCGGAGCTTTTTTATTGGAATGATGCCTTTGATTTTGGTTAAGTCGACATCATCTGAACTGTTCCATCCCATAAGGTAGGAAGGGGTGACGTCTAATGCCTTGGCAAATTCAATAATTTTTGATTGAGATAAATCTACTTTTCCGGCTTCAATTTTAGCTATCGATGTCCGATCCTTGTATCCTGTCATAGCTGCAAGCTGTTCTTGTGAGAGTTCTTTGTTTAATCGAAGCGATTTAATGTTTTTATATAAATCTAACACTGTCGACCTCCTCCTTGGCTACATTTTAGCATCGACGTGAAATAAATTCAACAAAATTAGGAAATTTAGTTGACAGAAATTCACGGCGCGTATATACTCTAATCAGTGAATGTAATTCACGGAAGTGAGGTGATCGTATTACAACTCTCAGGGATAAAATCGCTGTGTCCGGATATAAGATGGAATATATCGCAGAGCAGCTAGGAGTAAGCAGAAAGACGCTATACTTGAAGTTAAATGGGGAAACTGAATTTAAAGCTTCAGAGATTGCCATTTTACGGGACCTTCTTGAGATGAGCCCGGAAGAACAAGAACATTATTTTTTTACGCCGAAAGGTGAATTAAATTCACTATAAGCGAAAGTAGGGGGCGTGAAATGAAAGAAGCGGATGTTGTTGCTTTTCTCAATTTCAGAAGAAAGTTTTCGAAACGGGAATGGCACGAATTAAACCGTGCGGTGGAAGCGCGAGAAATGGAAAAGGCCGACAAGATTGAACTTGACGACCTTGATTTAGAAATTATTCTCTCGAAGTTGAATGTTTTATCAGAACTCTGAAACTTGCGAGAGTTTTTAAGGGGGTAGAGGCGTGGTATGGAAGTTGTCACGATTTTGGGCGTGCCATACTCGGTGAAGTTGGTGCCAGTTATATCGTTGGATGAGCTGATGGTGGGTCAGATCGATTACCTTAAGCAGGAAATTCTGATCTTAGAGGGCTTAGGTGAAGATCTTTTTCAGGTGACGCTTTTGCACGAGGTATTGCACGGCATTTTCAATCAACTGGGTTTTGATGAGGAAAATAACGAACACCTGATCCAGGCGTTGGCAACTGCTCTGTATCAGGTGTTACGTGAAAACAAGTTGTTCAGTTAGTGTTTTTGATGTTTATGGTTTGCAAGGGTTGATCCGGCTTTGGATTTCGACGTTTTGGATTTGCTTGTGGAAAGTGTTCGTCCAGCCTTGCGAACTTTTGAGCTTGGATTGCATTTCTTTGCCAATACATCACCCCCTTTCGAGGTGATTATAGCAGATGTATAGGAGGCATGGTATGGATCGATACCTGGATAGGGAATGGACTGAAGAGTTTATAGCGACGCACTTCCGGACGAAAAAGGATTTTGTCAATGCATGGGGCGTCAGTTACTCTCATTTTCTAAAAATGATGGAAGGGCGGGGCCGATGCGGCGTGAAGTCGCTGGAAAAGTTATCGGACATCGCCAATCGTTTTGGCAAGGACGTGGAACTGTTTTTAGAGCCGATTCCCATTGTTATGAAGGATTTGGAAGTGCGAGAGATTGTGATTAGAGACAGCAATGATTATTTCATCGCATCGATTAATTCGAATGGCGATATTTGCTCTGAAGGCTATGTAGTGGAGTACATCCTGCAAGATGAACTAGTCTAAGTTATTTTTTGAGGATTTATCAGGGTTCGATACAGGCGTTTTGATGCCGTTAATCGTTCTGACATGGTATCCGGGATAGTTACCGGCATTAATGGATGTTACAAATTGTTTGCGTGTCATGTAGCGTCCGGTGGTTGTGTCCTTAAAATGGGTGTTTCGACCCGTTTTAGTTTCACGAGTAACTTTGATTCTTCCCAAATTATCTCTCCTTTCATGTGAAGTAAAAAATCATAAGGAGGATGTACTCTTTTATAGTTTACTACAAATTACTATTAAATCAACTATATGTAGTAGTAAGAAGGAGATAAAGCACTGTATGCAGTGTTCATGGAAAGGTTGGCGTGGTATGGATAGAGAAATTTATACGGCGAAGGAGCTCGCCAAGGTGATTCCCATTGGGGAACATAAACTTAGGGAGATGGCGAAGAGATATCCGACGTTTCCGAAGTTAAGAGTGGGGAACCGGACGCTGTTTTTCAAGGATGAAGTGGAAGAGTGGCTTCGGAAGGGTTCGAAACAGGGAATCCAACTATGAGGAGGTGGTGCTATGAAACGTAGAGCGTGCATTATGTATCAAGACCATAAGTATGTAAGGCGGCGCAGATGGGCTGCTGCGGCGATTATCGGAGTGGCTGTGTTTATCACGATGCTCATTTATCCTTTACTAGATTCGGTGGCGGAGGCGGCATGCGTAACACAGCTGGATAGCAAGTCTCAGTGGGCAGTAGAGTACAGCAGGGAAAGGGGTGAGTATCCCTATGAATGATTCCTCGAAGCAATCGAAGGACTATAAGGTTGTCGGTACTACCGGTTTGGACGAGGGTCGTCGACGCTATGCCAAAGAACGTTTTTTGGCGTTTATGGCGGAGAAGTTTTGGAGCGAGCATAAAAAAACCTCGCCGGACAGTTGTCCAAGCGAGATTTCAAAATAATACACCATCATTATAACACAAGGAGATCGATTATGGATTTTTTTAAACTTGCTGCTGAATTGGAATCGGGCGCGTCGGAGATTGCCCGATGCCTGGAAGATATTGAAAGGGGAAAGCAGGCGAAGGCGCGTCTGCCTAAGCTTGTCAATGCACAAGCGGCCATGGCGCTGAATCTGAAGTATTACGCCGATGCTCATGGCAATGTAGATGGTTTTATAGCAAAGGTAAGGGACGCGTTGAAAGGAGCCGAAAATGAAGCTTTATGATATTGCCGAGATTTACGAGAATCTGGAAAACATCGACGATGAGGTGGCCGTTGCCACCGCCATGGATGCTGTGGATGCGGCCCTGGAAGAAAAGTTGGAATCTACGGCGAAGGTGATTCGCAATTTGGAAGCAGAAGCGGAGGCGCTGGAAGCCGAGGAAAAGCGGCTCAAGGCTCGGAAGATGGCGGTGAAAAACCGCATCGCAGATATTAAGGGCTATGTGCAAGGGAATTTGGAAGCCATGGGCAAGGACAAGGTCACTTCGGGAATCTTTAAATGGAGCATTCAGGCCAATGCTCCCAGCGTGAATATTCTCGACGAGAACCTGATTCCAGACGACTACTGGAAGATCGAGTGCAAGCCGATGAAGACGGAGATCAAGAAAGCCATTGAGGCCGGGGAACTGACGGAAGGCGCGGAGCTTGTGCGAACGAAGTCGCTCCGGTTGCGATAGGAGGCGAAGTATGGATTTGGATTTGGATCGAAAGATAAAGATCGCGAGCTTAGAGGCTTTTTTTGAAGAAGATGCGAATTTAAGCAAGCTTTTCACCGGGCGTTTGGCGGCCTATGTCTACGACAATTGGGAGCTCTTGGACCGGGTCATCGCCGGGAAAGTGGAAAATTTAAGTGAGGAGGTTCGCTATGTCGAATGTGAATGAAATGCAAGTGCAAGAGGTAAACGCTCTGTCTTTAATTGAATCGACGAATTTGCAGTCGATCCAAGGCAGTATTCAAAAGATTAAGCAGTTTCAGACGTTGGTGCAAAGCCAGTTTACGCAAAACCACGACTTCGGCGTGATCCCCGGCACGGGGAAGCCGACGCTTTTAAAGCCCGGTGCGGAAAAGCTGATAATGCTCCTGGGCCTGACCAGTGAATTTGAAATTCTGGACTGTACGCGGGATTTCGATACGGGCTTTTTCCAGTATCAGGTTTCCTGCAAGTTGAAGAAGAATGGCGAGGTTATGACGGAAGGTTTCGGCAGCTGCAACACACGGGAACGGAAGTATATCAAGCAGGATCCCTACACCATGGATAATACGGTATTGAAGATGGCGAAGAAGCGGGCTATGGTGGATGCCGCTTTATTAGTTGGCTCTCTGAGCGACGTCTTTACCCAAGACATTGAGGATATGGATCTTTCCGGTAACCAGTACACGAATCAGCAAAAGGTCTACACGGATCGCGACGGAACGATTTCCCAAGCGCAGGCAAAGCGGCTCTATGCCATTGCCAAGGGCGATGCTGAGTTGTGTAAGTCGGTGATGAGCAAGTACGGCTACAGCCACAGTGAAGAAATTAAAAAGACGGATTACGAAAAGATTTGCGAAGAAGTGGAAGCGTCTGTAACGCAAGGTTAATGGATAAGGCGGGCGGCACATGCTGTCGGATGATGGGTGTGTCGTTTGCCGGTTCTGTTAGGAGGTTGTTATGGCCAGACCACTGAAGAGCGGGATCGATTATTTCCCGCTGGATTGTAATTTTATGAAGGACATTAAGGTCCGAAAAATTCTGCGTGCCTGCGGCCCGGGTGCTATCGCGGTCATCGTCAACCTGCTATGTACTATTTATCAAGGTGATGGGTACTACATGCTGTGGGATGAGGATACGGGTTTTTTGATTGCTGACGATGTCGGGGTCAAGGAGTCTTTTGTACACGAGGTAGTGAAGACGGCCGTACAGGTTGATTTTTTTCACGCAGGGATGTTTGATACACAGGGGATTTTGACTTCTGCAGGCATTCAGCGCCGGTATAAAGAGGCCACTGCTCGGCGCAACGATAATTCACTTATTGCTGACTATAACCTACTCTCAAATGAGTTGAGTGGAGTTATTGCATACAATAACCCAGTTAATGTAGACAATAACCCGATTAATGTAGACAGAAGTACACAGATGATAGTAGATGATAGTAAAGTAAATAAGATTAAAGTAGATGATGATGATATAGGGGACGCGTGCGCCCAAAAATTGGCGACGCTTATTTCATCATCGCCATCATCATCAGACGCTATGAATTTTCTATGCCATTTTAAGCCGGAGGATCGCCTACGTGTGGTGGAACAGGTGGCGGCATCGGAGTATCTCAAGAAGAATTTGGATGTGCATCGTAAACCGAGTAAGGCGTTTATGTCCCGTTTAATTGCCGGTAATTACAGGACCTACAAGAAGGCTAGCGAGAAGAAGTCTTCTGAGCGGCGTACAGACGTTTATTCCGACGATGATTTAAACGCTATGATGCGCAGGCGATTCGAAGATAAGGTGCATGGAGGTAGGGATGATTCAGGTTCTGATGGTGCCTTACCGTAGTTTTAGGGAGCGGATAAGGCTCGTCGGCGAATTGCTTCAAGAAGGCTACCACGTGGAGGTGGAGGACGGCTATTTGTATTGCGTTCGGCATGTGGAAGGGAGCGTGTTTTGAGAGGCAAAGAGGGGAAGATTCAGCGAGAGATTGCCGATGCCATTAACGGCACGGGGCTGGGTCGTTGTTGGGTAGCGACCAGCGGGCTTTTAAAGAGTCCGGATGGGAGGCGTTTTGTGCGCGCGCTCCCGGAAGGTTTCCCGGATCTCTTCGGGTACCGTAAGGCGGATGGAAAGATGTTTTTCATTGAGGTGAAGACGGCATCCGGTCGAATTTCCCAGTCGCAGATTAATTTTATGCGGACGGAGTTATCGACGAAGGTGCTATACGGGATCGCACGGAGTATTGACGATGCTTTCGAGATTCTCGGATATGAGCAAGGAAAGCTGTTGTAGTTAATGTTTGTTAAGGATTTATACGGGTTTGAAGGGAGCAGACGATGAATGAGTTAATCGAAAAGGTGGAAGCTTGGGGCGAAGAGAAGGGGATCGTGGATCCGTCAAATGCACCAAAGCAGTTTATGAAGTTTATGGAAGAGGTCTTCGAGTTTAAGACTAAGTTGGATCTTGAAAAAATCACTTTCGATGTGTATGGAGAATACATTCAGTTCAAAAGCACGAAGATGGAATTCGGGGACGTATTGGTGACTCTAGTCATTCTGGCCAAGCAATTGGGGCTGGATTGGGAAGAATGTTTATCCATGGCCTACGAGAAGATTAAAGATCGCAAGGGTAAGACCATTAATGGTGTTTTCGTGAAAGAGGAGGACTTGGCGAAATGATTCAACGGAATTTAGACGGCGTGTATTTCCGAGTAGAGCGGGACGGAAGGTGGGTAAGCCTCTGCTTTTCTGATTTGACGGAAGACGAGATGCACCAAGTGATGGCTGGGAAGCCTATTGCGTGGGTGCAGTCCCTATGTGTTGCGCTGGGGCAATCCATACGGGGAATAGGCGATGCCCTCGATTTGTACAATGGGGAAGGTGACGAGGAGTGACAGACTTTAATACGCCGGGTCATTATGTACTGCCGGACGGGTCGGACAGCATGGTGGTTTTGGCGAAGATCCTCGGAGAAGAGCAGTATGTGGGTTTTCTCCGGGGCAATGCCTTCAAGTACCTGATTCGCTACGCTCTAAAGGGCGGGTTGGAAGACTTATACAAGGCCGAGGATTATGTGGCCCGACTGGCAGCCTATGAGGCGGAAAGGATGAAGAAATGAATGTGGTAACACTTTACGGACGATTAACTCGTGATCCTGAACTGAAGTATAGCCAAGGTGGAACAGCCAGTTGCTATGGAATTGTCGCTGTAGATCGTGGTATGACGAAAGAGAAGCGGCAGCAGGCGGAAGCCGCAGGACAGCCGACGGCGGATTTTATCAGCGTCAAAGCCTTCGGCAAGACGGCGGAGCTTATGGCCAATTACTTTCACAAGGGCAACCGCATCGCATTGGAAGGACGTATTCAAACGGGAAGCTATGAAAAGAACGGCGAGCGGGTGTATACCACCAATGTCATTGTGAACCGTCTTTACTTTGTAGAAAGTGCGAAGGAAAATAGCGGCAGCTTTGCACCGATGAATGATCAGGCGGGCTATTATGAGGTGGATGAAAAGGATGTGCCGTTTTAAATAATTGTTTCCAGGTGTTGACCTCCGAGTTAGAATAAGAGATAATAAAAGAACAAATGTTCGAATTATTTTCTTCAGGAGGTACCACAATGAATTACGACGAGAAGATGTTTATCCAAGAGATAAGTGATCGAGGTTATGCATCTAAAAAAGCGGCAAAAGAGTATGCTAAAGAAAACAAAAAGCATTTTTACACAGAGCAGGATCTTTTGAACGTGCATGAACGGTATTGGTCTATTCGGACAAAGTGGATGGATGAGGCGCGCCGGAATGCGGAAGAGCGGCTACGGATCTTGGAGCAAGAGGAGTAGATTTCAGTCGAAAGGAGCTTATATGGACGCTGAGATGCTAAAAGAATATCGGTACTTAAAGCGTGAGATTAAGAATTTACAAGAGCGCATTAAGCTTCTTAAGCCAAGTGTTTCCGACACTGTTCGGGCTTCGAATACAGAGTTTCCGTATCAAGAAATACATATTCAGATTGAAGGAGAAGATCCACGGAAAAGTAGCTTAGAATTAATATTACAAAAGCGACTGGATGCGTGTGTCGATAAGGTAATAGAGATCGAGCGATTCATTTCGTCCATCGAAGACAGTCGGATCCGGATGATCTTTCAAAGGCGTTATGTCGACGGTTGGAGCTGGGCGAAGATTAGTATGAGCATGGGAAGCGGTAGTGAATCTTATGCTAGAATGATTCATAATAGGTATTTGATAAATGGAGGATAAAATGAAATGCATCTATTGTGGAGAGGAAACTAGTGATGTTAAGAGTAAAGAGCATGTAATCCCAGCTTTTCTAGGTGGAAAGAGAAAGCTTCCAGCAGGTTATGTTTGTGATCATTGTAATCAAGTAACATTTTCTAAAATCGAAAATAACGTTGCGAGATATAGCATGATAAGAATTTTCCGTTCATTTCAAGGGCCAGGGAAAAGAGGATCCATAAGTCCAAGTAAGGCATATGTAGATCAATGGTCTTCTGCGCTGGATGATGATGGCAATATACAGCCTGTTTATGTGTCAAATGCTAAACCATACGCAGTACCAGCCTTAAAGATTCAGTTAAGGGAAAATGATGATTTTTCAATGGAAGGGTTGTATTTTCGGGAAGACTTGGATATAGAAGAGTTCATTGAGAAATTAAAAAATATAAATTCTGAGTCTATTAAAATACAGCAAAATGACGAATTAATCAACGAAAATCAAATTTTAGTCATCTATGACGTACCGAGTCACTATCGAAATCATAAAAATCAAATTAAAAAATTTGAAGACAAGTATTTTATTGTTCTAAAACATTCGAAAATAGATAATAACAAGGTTGAAAATGTTTTAAATAATATAAAATCTAAAGACATCTATGTTGATAGAGTAGAAAAAAGATCCTCCAAAATGGTGGTCAATTATAAAATCGATCATAATATAAATCACTTCAATAGAGTGATTTTAAAAATAATGTTAAACACGCTGGCTTATTTCGAAGGAAAAGAATTTATAAATAATCCTAACTTTGATCAAGCAAAATCCTTCGTGTTGACCGGAGAAGGTGATTCATCCTGTCAATTTTTGGATCCGGGAAACTTGACGACAACTATGGACTGTTTATTAGAAACCAATGTGAATACAAGCTATTCTATATATTGTAAGATTCCTGAACGCGACGTTATTATTTCAATTGTTTGTCTCTACGGAAACTTTAAATACATGAAGATGTTTGACATTAATTTAATTGGAACTAAAGAATTGAAATTTGGCTTTGACGGTCTAGTTGTCGATATTAAAAACTCACAAGAAAATACTGCGAATGATTTAATTTATAAAAGATTGTGCGAAATGTTCGATAACGAAGATCTATAATTGTATTATGGATAACTAGAGAGATCTCCGGAGGGAGGTTTCTTTTTTTTATGTCCTGAAGTGGCTCGGATATGGCTTTTAGAACAACAATTCTGTTATTTCAGAATAGGCGTGTACTTTTATCGATCTCCTATGGTTACCTATTCCGAGCGGGGCGCGAAGCACGGCATTTTGATCGCGCGGGGTGGGTTTTAGCCGTGATACATAAGGGGGTGATGGTATAGGATTATCGGACAAGCAAAAGGCGGTGGCGGATGAATATATCGTCACGCTGGACAAGACGAAAAGCTATTTGAAGTATTACAAGAACGTAAAGAAAAAGGAAACGGCCTACGCTGCGGCGAGCCGCCTCTTCGAGAAGCCGGCGATGAAGGCCTACATCGAAGAGAGGATGAAGGTGCTGGATGAAGAGATGATCGCGGAGCAGCGAGAGGTGCTGCGGTTTTTGTCGGCGGTGATGCGAGGCGAGACGAAGGAAGCGGTGTTGATAGGCCAAGGAAACGGCAAACAGTCCATCGGCGATATGGAGGTTTCCATGAAGGACCGCATCCGTGCCGGTGAGCTCTTAGGCAAGCGCTACGGCCTATGGACGGAGAAGGTAGACTTGGACGGCGGCGTGGCCATTACTTTCATCGAGGATGTGCCGCTGGATGATTGAGAAGCGATTGAGCATGGTGAAGGCCCTGGGGAAGGGCTATAACCGCTTTTACCATAACCGACAATTTTATAGGGTGGTCAAGGGGAGCCGGGGTTCGAAGAAGTCGAAGACAGCGGCTCTTTGTTATATTCACGACCTTTTGAAGTATCCCTGGGCAAATCTCTTGGTGGTGCGGAAGTTTTCCAATACGAACAAGCAGTCCACCTACACGGATTTAAAGTGGGCGGCCAATCGGCTTGGGGTTTACGACAGGTTTAAGTTCAACGAGTCTATGCCGGAGATCACGGTCAAGCGAACGGGACAAAAGATTTTGTTCCGAGGGATGGACGATCCTTTAAAGATCACGTCAATCTCGGTCGACGTGGGGATCCTCTGTTGGGCTTGGTTCGAAGAGGCCTATCAGTTGGACTCCATGGATGCTTTCGATACGACGGTGGAATCGATCCGGGGATCCTACGACAGCCCGGACTTCTATAAGCAAATCACTTTAACCTTTAACCCGTGGTCGGAAAATCACTGGTTGAAGCGGGAGTTTTTCGATGAAGACACCAAGAGGAAGGACGTCTTCAGCATGACGACCACTTTTCGGCTGAATGAATGGTTGGACGAGCAGGACCGGAAGCGGTACATGGATCTTTACCGTACTAATCCCCGGCGGGCAAAGATTGTCTGCGACGGTGACTGGGGTGTGGCGGAAGGTCTGGTCTATGAGAATGTGGAGTTTCGACCGATTGATGATGAGGAAATCGACATGAAGAAGTTTAAGCTTTTGGTCGGTCTGGACTTCGGCTTTAAACATGACCCGACGGCTTTAATCGTTTCCTGGTTGGACGAAGAAAACAAGCGAATCTATGTTGTTGATGAACATTATGAGCAAGGGATGACCACTTCAGACATCGCCGCCATGATACGGCGAAAGGGCTATGGAAAGTCGACGATTGTCGCCGACTGTGCCGAGGGTCGATTGATTTATGAGCTTAAGCGGGAACACGATATTCAGAGGATCCGAGAATCCAGGAAGGGAAAGGACAGTGTCAATTCGGGCATTAGCAAGCTTCAAGATTACCGGATCATCTGTGGCGACACCTGCGTCAATGCCAGGGAAGAATTTTATTCCTATGGATATAAAAAAGACAAGGTGTCGGGGAATTATACCAATCAACCGGAGGACAAGGACAATCACTTAATGGACGCGCTGCGTTACAGCTTGCAGTGCGTGGAGATGGGGAAACTGAAGACCATATCGAAGAAGGCCTTAGGTCTTTAGGAGGTGAAGAATGGATAGCAATATTACGGAGCATTTTGAGCTGCCGAAGACGGTGTATTTACCGTCGGATACGGAGGTCACCGAAGATCTTATTAAAGCTTTGGTGAAGATGAAAGAGAAGGATGCGGAACGGTACACTGTGCTTCAGGGTTACTACGAGGGGAAGTCGAAGATTACGGAGCGCCAAAAGGACAGCCACAAGGCTAACAACAAGCTGGCCTTGGACTACCCGTCTTATATCGTGGATGTGCTACTGGGCATGTTTGTAGGGAAGCCTATTTCCTACACGGTGGCGGAAGAAAACAAAGAGATTATGGCGGCGGTTCAAGACGTCTTCGATCTTAACGACGAGCAGGACGAAAACACGGAATTGGCTAAAATGTGCGGCATTAAGGGCCGAGGTTATGAAATTGTCTACTTAGACGAGGAAGGCAGCGTCCGCTTCAATGAGGTGGAGCCGGAGAATGTGGTCATGGTTTACGATAACCGCATTAAGCCGGAGCCGCTGTTCTGTCTTTATATTCGGGATCATGTGACCGTGGACAATTTGGAAGCGGACAAAAAAGACAAGCTGGTCACGCTATACACAAAAGATTCCGTGAAAGAGTACCTGATGGCGGGCGGTAATCTGACTCTGATGGAAGAATCAGCCAATCTCTTCGGAGAAATCCCGGTGATTGAGTTTTTGAACAACGACGAAGGCATCGGCGATTTTGAGCGGACATTGTCGCTGATCGACGCTTTGAACCTGGCGCAGTCCGACACGGCCAACGACTTCCAGGAATTTACTGATGCCCTCTTAGTGCTTTTCGGGATGCCGCAGACTGATTCCGACGATGTGAACCAAATGATGGAGGATCGAGTTCTCCTCTTGGATAAAGCAGGGGACAGCGGGCAAGGGGCTCAATGGCTCATTAAAGAGATCAATGACACGGCTCTGGAAAATTACAAGAACCGCCTGGATGCAGACATTCACAAGTTTGCCAAGGTACCGAATATGAGCGACGAAAACTTCGCCGGGAATGTCTCCGGGGAATCAATGAAGTACAAGCTTTTCGCCACAGATCAAATTATCAGCCAGAAGCAGCGGAAGTTTAAGACGGCCTTGCAAAAGCGTCTGAAGTTGATTCTGGCCATTTTAAATATCAAGGGTGCCGCTGATTTCGATTATCGGGATATTTCTCTGGTATTCAACGACAACAAGCCTTACAATGAGCTGGACAATATCAACACAGTGAAGTCGGCTTTAGATGCCGGGCTTTCCAAAACCTATGCTTATTCCAAACTGAGAGATATGGACGATATTCAGGAAGAGTTGGAGCGGCAAGCTCAGGAAGTGGACGCTTATGCGGAATCCTTTAAAAGGGAGCTAGACGATGGACAAGAAGTTCCTGAAGATTCAGAAGTCCTTTGAGCGGCTGATTAAGAAGAAGGAAAGGGTCATCGTTCAAAATTATGGCAGATCCTTTAAGCGACTGCGAAAAGAAGTGGAGAAGATCTACGACGATGCCGAAAAGGATGGTGAACTGAACTATTCCCGGGAGGACGTGGCTAAGCTGGACAAGAAGACGGCGGATATTATGCTGGACTTGTACCGGACGAACACAGGCGCCATTGAAAACACCTTGAAGCAGATTGCCCAAGATACCCGGAAGGCATCGGCGGCGGACAGCGTCGTCCCCATAAAAAAGACCTTCGACCCGAGCCGCGTCATTAACAAGGAAGTGGCGGGCAGAATATGGACGGAGCGAATCGACCACTACGGCGACAATTTCATCTACGACGTCCACTCCATTATTAAGGCGGGGCTGGAGCGTGGAGATACTTATACTACCATGGGGAAGCATCTCCGGGATCGCTTCGGCCGCGATGTGGGCAATGTGGCCCGAATCGCCCGTACCGAAGGGGCCCGAGTGCTGGAAGACACCAAGTTCGACACCTTTAGCGAGATCAATAAGAACTCCAAGATCAAGATGATGAAGGTGTGGCGCACTATGCAGGATGAGGCCGTTCGTTCTACCCACCAAGCCATGGAAGGGGTAGAGGTGGAGCTGGAAGAAGAATTCGTACTTCCCAGCGGCGCCACTTGCCTTTATCCAAAGGACACGGGCTTTCCGGAAGAGGATATTAATTGCCGCTGTTATTGTGAGTATAAACCGGTTCTCAACGAAGATAATGACGAGGCGAGCGGGAACAATTCAGACGGGATTGCAGGTGTAAGCACTTTCGATGAAATGGCGAGTTATTTCAAAACAAAGAATATTGTCATGGATGACGAGGTCAGAGATCTCGACTTCAAAGCAGTCAAAAAGACATTTACGGCCATCGAAGAAGTTGCCGAGAAATATCCGGATGCTTATAATCGTGTTGAAAGGGTATGTACATGTCAAAGAGGAATTATGTCTTTCGGCAATGGGAGTGTGAATTTTAATCCGCGCTATTACACTGATACGACGGAATTTGAAGAACTGTGTAAGATGCAATCGGAGTCGGGTTGGTGGCCTAAAAACGCCAGTGTGGAATCGATCGGCGTCCACGAATTCGGCCATGCGGTCAACTGGGACCTAATTGCAAAGAATGAGCATTATGACTATGATTTTCAAAGGATCCTCGATTGGAATGATGGAGAAACTGCCAAGAGGATAGTCTCGCAAGCATGTAAAGACATTAAAAAGACGCCCTATGGTAAGGGAAAGGTCAATGCCGTGCTGAGAAAAGCTCAGTCGAGATACGGGGCATCCGATCCAAGTGAAGCGATTGCCGAGTCCTTTGCCGACGTTTACGCCAACAAGGCGGATGCGAACCCGCTGTCTATTAGGATTATAGAGATCATAGACGATATGCTAAAAGGATAAGGGGGAGAACAATGCTGGAACCTAAATTTGTGCCCTATTTGACTGATAAGAAGCTGAAAACAGAACATGGATATGAGTATATAGCTTTAAAAGAAGATGCTCCCAAAGATATCAAAGACGAATACATGGATATGATAGACGAGCAAGACAAAAGAATAAAAAACGGCGAAATGATCATGAGATAAAAAGCAGCGTTAAGTAAGATCTTAAACGTTGCTTTTTTAATGTGGTTAATAAGTGGCTGTTTCCGAAATGGAAATAGCTACTTTTTTATTGCCTTTTACTTGCCAGGCGTAAAAGAAGCATGGGGGAATCAAAACAAGATTTAAAAATGGGAAAGGATGAAGAATTATGGATAAAGATGAAGTTAATGTAAACCAAGAAGCGACATTGGATGCGCAAGAGGCGGAAGCGAAGCGAGCGACAGAAGGTCAAGGCGACCAAAAAGAAGAGAGCAAAGGCGGAGACAAGGTCTTTACACAGGATGAAGTGACCGCCATCGTGGAAGCGAGATTGGCCAGAGAGCGCAGCAAAGCGGAGAAAGAGACGGAAAAGAAGATCGAATCGGCTATTCAAGAGGCGGAGCGACTGGCGAAGCTTTCGGAAGACGATCGAAAGAAAGAAGCCGAAGAAGCGAAAGATAAAGAGCTGGAAGCGACGAAGGCGGAACTTGCCAGGGTTTACCTGGAAAGGGACACCATGAGCCGCCTGGCGGAGGAGAAGATTCCGTCTGAATTCAAGGACTTCTTGATGGGCACAGATGCGGAATCGACGAATGAAAACATTAAGGCCTTTAAGCCGATTTTCGAGTCCATGATTCAAAAGCAGGTGGAAGAACGTTTAAAAGGAAAAACGCCGACGGTGGCCGCACAGGCTTCCAAGGCGGATGTATGGTCGACATTGAAAGATAAGTACAAGAAAGGATGAGACGATGGCAATTAAAATTTTTACAAAACAATACGCAGGACTTTTAGCAAATGTCTTTGAGAAGAAACAGCTCTTTTTGAATACTTTCGGCGGAAAGCTACAAGTACAAGACGGGATTACTAATAAAGATACCTTTATTGACTTAAAGATTTCCGATACGGATGTGGTCATTCAAAAATACGATACGGGCGAAAACGTGGCTTTCGGTACCGGAACGGGAACCTCCAATCGTTTTGGTCAAAGAAATGAAATCAAGTCCGTGGATAAGCAAGTGCCCTATGAGGAACCCCTCGCCATTCACGAAGGCGTAGATAATTTCACCGTCAACGACAATGCGGAAGAAGTCATTCAGGAAAGGGCGGCACTACATGCCGAAGCTTGGGTAGAGCAAATGAACGGCTTCCTGTCCAAGGCTTTGTCCGATGCGGCCCACAAAACCCTTACCGGCAAGCTGACTGAAGAAGACGTAATTAAGACTTTTAATGAAGCATCCAAGATCTTTGTGAATAACAAGGTCTCCAAGGGCGTTGCCCGTGTGGCATATGTGACTTCCGACGTTTATAACTTTCTTGTGGATGCTAAGTTGGTTTCCACAGGCAAGGGATCGACCGTCAACATTGACGACAACGAATACTATAAGTTCAAGAACTTTATCTTGGATGAGATTGCCGACGAATATTTCCAAAAAGGCGAAAATATTATCTTTGCGGCAGACAATGTAGGCGTCGCTGGTGTAGGAATTGAAATCTATCGTATGTTGGATTCCGAAGACTTCGCAGGCGTGGCCATTCAGTCCGCAGGCAAGTTCGGCAAATACATTCCCGAGAAAAACCAAAAGGCCGTCGTCAAGGCTAAATTAGCTGCCGTTACCGCTTAATCATTGCCATGGACGAAAAAAACATGGACAAGCTCTTAGAACAGGAGCGGGTGAAAAAGGAAGAGGAGAGGGCAAGGTTACGGGCCCTGTATTTAGGCCAAATTGAGGACTATTGCAATTTGTCTTTCAAAGAAGATCTGCCTGCAGGTGTCGCCCTGGCCTTGGAAGAGCTGGTAAAGACGGATCCGGGCAAGTTTAATATTGCCGCTGAAAAGCTGTCGGATATGGCGGTGACCTATCAAGTGGCAGGAGACGGCTTGCCCGATTATATCCGCCACTGGCTGAACCCGTACCGGCGCGCCTATATTCTGTCGAATAAGAAGAAGAGAGAGTATCATGGCGGTCATATCTGATATTTCCCATGTGGACGAGATCATCGAGCGACTGGAAGAATTGGAGAAGTATCAGGTGGTTGTAGGTGTGACATCCAGTGCCGGCGGCGAAATACTGATGATCGCCAATGTGCACGAATACGGATGCAACATTCCCGTAACGCCTAAAATGCGCGGCTTCTTTCTCTACAATTGGGGAATTATGTTGACCAAGTCGACAATCAATATTCCGGAGCGTTCCTTTGTTCGTGCCGGCTTCGATGCGAAGAAGGGCGAGATCGAAAGCTATGGAGATTTAATTGAATCCGTCGTCACCGGGGGATTAGGCGGCCGAGAGTTTTTCGAAATTATCGGCCAGGCGGCGGCGCAGGCGATTCAGTCATTCTTAATCAACGACGTGAACAGTCCGCCGAATTCTTCCTTTACCATTATGAACAAAGGTGGGAAATCCAATCCCCTGGTGGATAGCGGCCGCCTGGTGAATTCAATCAGTTATGAGATTCGAGGGAAGTGATGTTTGATTTTAGCGAGCTGGTTCGCCGTTATAGTCGGGGTACGGTGGTGGCCGAGGTAGAACAAGACGGCTACTACGATATGGATGATGGCGGGCGCTATGTGGAAGGGCGAAGCCTTCAGTTGCGATTGGATCCCGCTGCCATTGTGCCGCTTTCGAACGAAGATTTAAGGCATGACGAGGGCGGGCTGTTCAATCAGGATAGCCGGAAGCTCTATTGCTATTACCATTTAGACAAGGGAACGTCTATCGTGAACCGTATGGAGGACGGCCGCGTGAAGGCCTACACCATTACCGGTGAACGGGACTATTCCGACTATGACCCGAACCTGCATATTTATTTTATGGAAAGAGCCAATCGAAATGATCAAGACGCTTAGACAGCTTGTAGTAAAAGGCATGTATGAGGATACGGGGCTGGTCGTGGTGGATACGGATAATCCCCACAAGAAGCCGCCGTATCCTTTTTATTCCTTTAAATTTATTACGCTGAGGCAAAACGTCGGCGAAAACGGCGTGGAGAGCAGACACTTCGAGCCTTCACTGAATCCCGATTTCAAACATGATTACATCGAAGAAATCACGTTTCAGCCGAAGGTGATCATGAGTTTTAACACCTACGCCAAGGACATTGTGGCGTGCCAGGAGTGGGCCTATAAGGCGTGGGAGTGGTTTCGCTTTCAGTCGAGGCAGCTGTTCGCAGCGAATAACATTAAGGTCGTAACCGTCGGCGATATGACCGATCGGTCGATGTACATTGCCGATTACTACGAGTACCGGATAGGCTTCGATGTGGAATTCAGAGTCGTGCATCGAATCGAAAACCGGACAGAGACAATTGAACACTACAAATTTAATCAAAAGAAGACGAGGAGAGGAGTTGACCTATGATTTTAGATTTTCCCGTCAATATTCAGCGAAAGACGGTGGGGGTCTCGGAGAGGGGATTCGGCACAATCCTTATTTTTGACCCGAGCCAAAATATTAATTTTAAATACATTACGGCGGAAAACGTGAAAGAATTCAGCACGGAATCGAAAGTATATAAGCTGGCAAGCCGCTTATTTATGCAAAAGCCTCAACCCCAAGAAGTGGCGGTGGTAGGGAAAAGCGGCACCGCCGTGGAAGGTTTTAAAAAGGTGTTGGAAGAGACCAATGACTTTTTCTTCCTGACCTGCACGGATAATTCCGTGGAAACCATTAAAGGCCTGTCCAATCTATGCCAGGTTAACAACAAGGTCTATGCCGTGACGGTAAATGACTATGAGGATGCGAAAAAGCTTTTTGAGGAAGTTTACGACAACACCTTCGTCATGTACCACGATGACAGCGACAGTTTTGTAGCTGAGGCCTTGGCCGTGGTCATGTCCTATAAAGTCGGCGGCAAGACGGCGAAGTTTAAAACATTACAAGGCGTAAAGGCGGCCGACGTATCTACGACGCAAGTAAGAGAACTGCATAAAAGCAATCTCTTCACTTATGTGGAAAAGCTGGGTGTGCTGCAAACGTCGGAAGGAAAGATGCTATCCGGCGAATACATCGACGTTATTCTCGGTGAATACTGGATCCGCTTCCGCATGGAAGAGCGCATGCAGCGTCTGGCACTGACTCAGGATAAGATTCCCTACACGAACCGAGGCATCGGCATGCTGGTCGGCGTGGCGGAGTTGGTTCTGACGGAAGCTGTGGCCATGGGAATTGTGGAAGAAGGCCAATACAGAGTAGATTATAAAGTTCGCGAAGATGTGGACAGCAATGAAGTGGCCCTTAGAAAGTACGATTACATTCTTTGGACGGCCATGCTTCAAGGCGCCATTCATACGGGCCAAATCAGCGGTATTTTAACCTACGATGTTGTAAACAGAGAGGAGGCATAAGATGGCAGAAAAGATAACATACGTCTATGATCCGGAGAAAGTCGTCGTACAAATGGGGAATATGTACCTGACCGGCTTTTCCGAAGACGGCAAGGTGACTGTTGAACAAAACGAAGACGACATTATTCCCAAGGTCGGCGTCGACGGGATCGTCAACTACACGATTAACCACGACAAGACAGCGAAGGCGAAGGTGAAGCTTATGTCCACGTCGCCCTGCGTGCCGGCTGTGCGCGATCTGGCGAAGAACAATCAAGAGTTCGACTTTTCTTTGGTGGACATGAACGACAACGGCAGAAATATTGCATCGAGCAATTGCCGCATTATGAAGACGCCGGATTATGTTCGCGCTAAGGAAGCGGAAGAAGTGGAATTTGAAATTTTCATTCCCTACTACAAATAAGGAGGATTAAATGGCAAGCAAATTCGAGAATAAAAAGGTGGAAATCAACGGCACCGAATATGTCATTCAAAAGCTTCCAAATCGGGAAGCCATTCGACTGAGAAAGCAGTGGGGAAGTAAAGAATCGGCATCCGGCATAGACGATGAAAAGATGATGGACTTGTGTCTGGAACATTTTGTCGTATCGCCGAAGAAGAAAATCGAAGACTTTGACTCCATTCCGGAGATTGAAGAACTGGTCAAGGTCTGCATCGAATTTCAGTACATGGGAAAGTAAAGGAGTTAAGGTCGGAAATCAACGACGATTATGAGGATTTCTGGCGGCCGTCTTTGCTTTTAATGCAAGACGGCATTTTAACTTATACGGAAGCCATGACGATTTCGGCCGACGAGTTGTACAGGCTTAACTATGCTTATACTTTATTGAGGGAAGAACAGGATAAGGAGGTGAATAGATAGTGGCCGATGCAAGAGAACTGATCTTCAGCATAAAGGCGGAAGGTGCCGAGGATAGTGTCGATAAAATTAAAGAAGTAGATAAGGCCATGGACGGCGCCAAGTCGAAGGTCGGCGGTTTAGGCGGCGCCATGCAGAATTTTGGTGCCGGTATGAGCACGGCCGGATCTAAGATTCGAGACTTCGGCGGTGCCGTGATGGCGAAGGGCAGAGATATTACAAAGTTCGGGAAAAAGGTGACGAGAGCCACCGCGCCCTTTGCAGCTGTGGCCGCCGTAGGCGTTAAGAAGTTTATGGAGTTGGACACGGCTATTCGCCAGGTATCTACCTTAACTACCGATGAAGTGCTGCCTGTAAGCCAAATTCGCAAGGATGTAAAGGCCATATCCAATGCCCACGGCATCGCCCAAACGGAAGTGGCGGGGGCTATGTATGAGGCTCTGTCTTCGGGAATCGACCAATCGAAGGTCACGGAGTTTACCAAGTCCGCCGTGAAACTGACGAAAGCGGGCTTTACGGATATGGCCACGGTCGTGGATGCGACGACTACCGTCTTAAATGCCTATGGCGATGCGGCCTACGATGTAAGCAAGATTCACGATATTTTCGTCAAGACACAGGACAAAGGGAAAATCACCGTAGATGATTTAGGGAAGAATATCGGTCGCGTTATTCCCCTGGCTGCGGCTGCCGGAGTCAATGTAGATCAGTTGGGCGCATCCTACGCCATGCTGACGGCAAAAGGGCAAAATGCCCGAATTGCCACGACGAATTTAAACAGCATGATCGCCGAATTGTCTGCCACCGGTACGCGAGCGGACAAGGCATTGAGAGGAGCGACGGGGAAGTCGTTCGCTGAATTGACGAAGTCGGGTACAAGCTTAGGCGACGTGCTTGGAATCCTCAATGAAAATGCGACAAAGTCTGGTATGGCTCTAAATGATATGTTCGGCAACACGTCGGCGGGGCAAGCTGCAATGTCCCTCTTTTCCGAAGGGGCCGAAGGCTATAACAAAATGTTGGAAGAGATGCAAAATTCCGACGGCGCCACGGACGCCAATTATGAAAAAATGATTGGACCTGCGGAGCAGTGGGCCCAGGCGAAGTCTCAAATAGAGAATTCTCTTATCGATTTAGGCGGGGCCATGGCGCCCTTTGTCGTAGAAATCGCCGGTGCCATCTCCGAGGTGGTTGCGAAGTTCCAGGAATTGGATCCCGCCACGCAGTCCACTATCGCACAATGGGCTATGCTGGCACTTGCCGCAGGGCCTTTGATCACGATCTTCGGATCTATTGTCACAGGAGTCGGAGCATTTATATCAGTGATCGGCGGTGTAATAAGCTTTGTCGGTTCGCTTGTCGGCATCCTTGGGAGCGTCGCTTCCGTCGGGGGCTCTGTGATCGGAGCTATTGCCGGCATTGTGGCAGCATTAGGGCCCATCGGTTGGGTCATAATGGCCGTCGTCGGCGTAGGTGCTTTTCTTATTGCCAATTGGCAGCAAATCAAAGCTGAGGCCGCATCTCTAGGCGGAGGAATTCGAGGCTACCTCGTAGGAGCCCTTCACGTTGCCGGAAGTAAATTCTCTGGATTAAGAAGCAAGGCTACGGGGGCTCTTAATGCGATTAAAGGAGCTTGGGAAAGCTTAAAGAGGGCATTGGCCAATCCCATTAAGGGGATCGTTTCCATTGTGTCGAGTGTTGCCGGCGGTATTTCCAAAATGGGAGGCGGTGGCAAAGGCAAGGGAAAGAAAGGTGTGCCTTCCCACGCTAAGGGGCTTGATTACGTGCCCCACGATGATTACCTGGCCAATTTGCACGAAGGGGAAATCATCCTTACAAAGACGGCCGCCAATGCCTATCGTGAACTGGGCGGGACGAAAGACGGGCTGACGGAAGTCAACACGACGAATTCTCAAACAGTGAATCGAAATCGCTCGGAATCCGAAACGGTGAATAACACGTCGCCCCATGTAACCATCAATGTTTACGGCGGGGAAAATAGTCCTATGGCCATTGCGCGAGAAGTTCGGGAAGAATTCAGCAACTTATTCAGGGATTTACAACTACAAAGGGCGTGACGATATGGACAAGAAGACAAGAATTAAACTTGGCGACGTCATAATGGATGCCGTCGTGGAGGAAAGTCCATCTTTTCCCGCCGAGGTAACGAACAAGGCCATTGAAAAGGGCGAAGATATTTCTGACCACATGAAGACGAAGCCGTACACGGTAAAGCTTTCGGGATCTATGGTGGATGATGCGCCGGCAAAACTGAAACAGATTCGAGATTACCAGAAGAATGCCACGCTCTTAACCTATATCGGGCGTGGAATTTACGGGAACGTCGTCATCACCAGCTTTGATACGAAGCACAATGTCAAAAATGCCAAGGGCTTTGATTACGACATTACTCTTCAGCACGTAAAGGTTGCCGTGCCTAAAACGTTTAAGGTATCGGTTAAGAATCCGAAGTCGAAGAAGCAAGATAAAAAGACGGCCAGCAAGGTCAAGAGGAAGACGAATGAAGGGAGAAAGCAGGTGAGGCGGAAGTGAGATATATCGACATTGAAAAAGAGAAGATCCCTTACCGCTTTGAAATCGTGCTGAACAACGAGACCTTTCAGTTCGAAGTCTTCTACAACACGGTCGGGGATTTTTTCACCGTAGATTTATACAGGAATCATCAGTTGATCCTATACGGCGAAAAGATCACGCTGGATGTGCCGCTTTTTAACGATTACGCCTATTTAGGGATCCCGAAGGTGATCGTGAAGCCCGGCGATACAACTCGCCAGGCGCTGCGTATTACCTATGATAATTTAAACGAGGATGTGTTCCTTTATGTATTGGATTAGGGAGATCGAGGTACTGGCCGGCGGAAAGAAGTTTGAAAGTACCGGTGACAGGGGGCTTGATATTGACCTGAACATCAGCTTTGGAGATAAGGAAGAGCCGGATGTGTCCGAGGTTACCATTTACAATCTGTCGGATCATTCGATTAATGAAATCAAGAAGCAGGGTTACTGTATCGTCAATGCCGGCTATAAGGAGTTGGGAAACATTGCCAATGTGCTTTCAGGCGACATTGAAGATGTGAACACGGACTGGCAGGGCCTGGACAAGGTGACGAAGATCAAGGTGTCCGACGGCGGAAAAGCTTGGCGGACGGCGGAGCTCAATGCGACTTACGAGAAAGGCACGAAGGCCAGCTTTATTATGAGAGACCTGGCCAATGTCATGGGCTATGAGATTGTGGAGATAACGCCTAAAGAAGACAAGGTATATAAGCTGGGCAAGACGATTCAGGGGCCATGCTCCAATTCCTTAAAACAACTCGTAAAAGATACGAACTCAAAAATGTTCATCAATAAAAACCGAATCACGATACGAGACGAGAAAAAAGGCTATGATACGGGTTTCGTCTTAAATGGCGAGACGGGCTTAATCGGCAGCCCGACACTTAACAAGGACGATTCCGGAGATAAGACGGACTCTCGAGGAAAAACAAAAGATAAAAAGAAGAACAAGAAAGAGAAGAAGACTTGGAAAGTGGTCTGTCTTTTAAATCCGAAAATAGAAACGGACTCCATTATTAAAATTGAATCCAGGTCGGTGAACGGAACTTTCCGCGTTATCAGCGGGAAGCATACCAATGACTTCAACACGGAGCTAAAAGTAGAGGAGGTGTAGATGGAAGCGGCGAACCAATTTTTAAATGACTTCGCTTCGGGAATCACGAAGGGGATGCACGTGGCGAAACTTGCCAAGGTCGTTCGATTTGATCCCAATACCATGGTGATCGATGCCCTTCCCCTACCCAGCGAAGACCATGCCATGGTGCTGAATGTGCCGGTGGCCACTGTCAGATCAGGGGATTATATCCTTTACTATCCCCTGAAAGCAGGGGATATGGTGGTGCTTCTTTTTATGGACAACGACACGGACAACATCTTACTTGGCGAAGATTCAGCGGAGACGGAAAGAGGGCACGATGTTTCGGATTGCGTGTGCATCGGCGGCATCACTCTCTTAAAAGATTCCATTCCCGTTGCAGAAAAAGATGCTCTCGTCGTCCAAAACATGGGCGGCACCGGGAAGATCGTTTTAAAGAGAGACGGAAGTATAAAACTGGAAAGCCCGAAGATCGAGCTCGTCGGCTATGCAAGTTATAAGGGCAGAGAAATCGCTGTAAAAGGCGACGGAACCAGTGACGGGGCAAGGATTGTTTAGTATGTATAAAAACACATTTAAAATGGTAGGCGGCGATATTGTCGTCGATGGAGATTTGATTCTCGTCGACGGGCAGGAAGAGCTCAGGCAGAACATAGAAAACCGCCTGTCGGTCAATGTCGGGGAATGGTTCTTGAACATCGGCATGGGCTTGGACTATGCCGCCATTTCAGGAAAGGGCATAGAAGACCGGGGGATCGAATTCGCCCTGAGGGAATGTTGTTTCCAGGACGAGCGCGTCAAAGAAGTCCGCGATGTTCGGGTGAAGAGAAATCCGGAGACGCGAGAGGCGTTGATCGAATTTGTCATTATCGACAAGGAAGATAATCCCCTGTATATGGAGGAGGTGGTGAATCTTGGATAAACCTGAAAGAGAAGAAATTCGCTACGGCGTGACGCCTTACGGCTTCCGGCGCAAGCTCTATGCCGAAGCACTGGCGGAGCGTATGTCCCGGGCGAAAGAGGTCTTCGGCGTCAATATCGACTTATCGGAGACCTCCTTTCTTGGGAAGTTGATACGAAATATGGCATGGGATGAAGCCGGGCTATGGGAACGAATCGAGGAGGTCTATTTTTCCGCCTTCGTCAACTCTTCGGAAGGAACGGGCCTGGATAATGTGGGCCAATACCTTACCATTACCCGGCGCCCGGCAGTGAAGTCGAAAGGGTTTTTGACGATTAAAGGCGTGGATGGCACGAAAATTCCGAAAGGATTTCGGGTAGCGACAAAAAGCGGCGTGATCTTTGAAACCACTGACGATGCGGTTATTACCAATGGGCAGGTGGACGTGGCTATTGTTTCAGTGGCTGCGGGGAAAAGCAACAATGTGGCGGAAAATTCGATTACCGAAATCGTCAATCCGAGCTTCGGCATCAATTCCATCATCAATGTAAAAGCAACGGAAGGTGGCCTGGACACGGAAACCGACAAGGAATTCCGCGAGCGATACAAGAAATCCTACTCCCGAGGCGGCGGCTCCACGGTGCCGGCATTGACGGCAGCACTACTGGATATTGATTCTGTCGTGGATGCGGAGGTCGTGGAGAATGTCACCATGGAAACCGTGAACGGCATCCCGCCGAAGTCTGTGGCCTGTTATGTCTTTGGAGGAAGCGATGAAGCTGTGGCAGAAGCTATCTTCCAAAACAAGGCGGCAGGCATCGAAGCCTTCGGCGATCACTATGTAGACCAGGAGGACACCAAAGGTCGCAAGCATAAAATCGGCTTTACAAGGGCGAAGGTAGAAGACGTCTATGTGAACCTGAAGCTTTTAAAAGACGAAAACTACAAGGGCGACGATGCGGTGAAGCGCGCCGTGCTGAATTATATCGGTGGCATCGACGAGGACGGTATCGAATATGCCGGGCTGAAATTGGGGAATGATGTGGTTCTTTCCAAGGTCATCGGCGCCGTCATGTGCATGGGCGGCGTGGCCGATGTGGCGGTGGAACTGTCGAAGGACGGTAATACGTATAATGAAGCCACGGTAGAAATCGCGAGCAACCATATTGCCCGCACGGCACCGAGTAAGGTGATGATCCGCTATGTCTAAACTTTACGAAGAAGCATGGGGGCGATTGCCGGAGCGCTTCCGAAAGCCGAAGAATAAAGATCTTTACTACGTGCTCTACACCCATAGTTACGATGAATTTTATGAGACACTGGACGCCATCGAAGATAGTCGAAACATCGACAAGGCGAAGGGAAAGTCTCTCGACTATTTAGGTGGTAATGTGGGACAGTTTCGCATCGACGAAGACGACGAATTGTATCGACTGTTGATTAAGACAAGGATTATCGCCAATTTATCCATTGGAGATATCCCCACCATTAACGAGGTCATGTCGGTATTGGTGAAGGAAGTCTACCTTGGAATGGAAGAGGTATGGCCACTGGACGACGACCTCAACGAGCCGGCGGCGATAAAGCTCCATCTCGGCCCATTGGCGAAATCTATCCCTTATGAAATCATCGACCGGATCAAGGCGGCAGGCGTGCGCGTGCTGATCGAGCTCAACTATAGGAAAGATTTTTATGGTGCAGCGGCGAGTGTAGCCGGTGAAATGATTACCATCGCACCGCCGAAGCCGAAGGATTTGGAACATCCCGTGGTGGATCACTTAGCAGCAAGCCTCTATACGGAGCACGAAGGCATAACCATAGAAAGGGGTGTGTAAATGGAGGAGAAACTTTTTAGCCTGATCACCGAAATCGGGAAGCAGAAGATCACCAATGCCGTGGCGCTTGGGAAAAAGGTCGAGCTGACCAATCTATGTGTCGGTGACGGCGACGGCGGCTATTACGAGATTTCAGAAAGCCAGACCGCACTGAAGAATCAAGTGTGGGAAGGCGGCCTGACGAAGGTGGTCGTCGGACAGAAAAATAAAAATGAGATTTTAGCGGAAGCCTATATTCCGACGGATGTAGGCGGTTTTTATATTCGCGAAGCCGGCATTAAGGATAAAGACGGCGATTTAATCGCCATTGCCAAGCATCCGGAAACATTTAAACCTATCGGTGAATTCGGCGCCTATAAAGACATTACGATTCGGATGATTTTAAGTTTTTCCAATGCGGCCAATGTGGTACTGAAGGTGGATCCCTCCATCGTGGTGGCTACTCAGAAAGACTTGCAGGATCTTGCCGGGAATATCCCTCATATGATCGATACAACGGCCTTTGAAAAAATTGAGAATAAGGACGCGGCGGGCGGCTATGCCGGGCTGGATGCCAATGGAAAGGTGCCGAAGACCTTACTATACCCGGCGGAAAAAGGGCTGGCACTCGGCGAAGCGTCGGACACGGCATACCGCGGCGATTTAGGCAAGATCGCCTATGACCACAGCCAAAGCCCTCATGCGCCGAGCAATGCCTATAGCAAAGAGTCCATGGATACGATAGTAGACGGCATAAAAAAGAATATGCTGACCCTCGGCGAAACGTCGAGCACGGCGTATCGCGGGGATCGTGGAAAGCTGGCCTATGATCACAGTCGCAGTGCCCACTTGGGGCTCGGCGAAACAAGCGGAACGGCGTATCGTGGGGATCGTGGAAAGATCGCTTATGATCACAGCCAATCGCCTCATGCGCCGACGGATGCGTTGAGCCGGGCGGAGTCGTACTCTCGGGAAGAGGTGGAAAGTAAGATTAGCGCCAGCGAAACAACGATTAAGAAGATTATTGAAACGAAAGAAAAAGTTAAGCATGTTCAGGGGAAGGGCTACAATGCCTATAAATACGGGAAAGTTGTAACTGCTAGTGTTCAAGTTTCTTCAAAGAACTCGTATGAAGTTGTATTACCAGCAGGGTTTCGACCAATACAAAGTATGTCGCAGAAGACTAACTTTTATTCTTTTGAAGGCGGTCAAGCAGAGCTGCAAACCCTCGACATTTATAGCGATGGTAGCGTGCGCGCTCATAGTTATCTTGAAAACTATTCAATGAGTGCCACGTTTACCTATATTGTAGCGGAATAAGGGGGTTATTATGCAGAGTTTAGTAACGGGAGCGGTAGTGAATGTTGACGGTTTTTTTGCTGACATTGTCGCCTTTGACCCGGAAAGTAAGGAAATTGAAAGTTATGAGTTGAAAGACGGTGAGGTTCTAATTGAATCCGTGCCTGAGGGTTTCTTAAAGCCTTTTTATAATTTTGTCACTAAGATGTGGGAAGAAGGTGCCGCGAAAGAAGAAATCGCGGAGCACGAAAATGCCTTGGAAGAAGAGAAGCAAAAAAGGGAAGAAGAGTCGAAGCAAAAAGGTCCCGCCATATCTACTGCAGAGCTTATGCTTGGCATGACAAGTATGTATGAAGAGATGCTAAAGAAAGACGCAGAAAACAAGATGGCGTTAGCTGAAATCTACGAATTAGAGCTTAATAAGTAGGGAGGGTATAATGGTAAAAATTTATGTATCGCTTATTATGATGGGCCTGAAGACCGTTGACGAGGTTCCGGCAATTATCCGAGACCAAGTCAAAAAGGCTTTGGAAGATGCAAAAGCATAATGTTCTTATAGGTATGGCACTTGCTACAAGTGCTTTTTTTATATCTAAGTTAGCGATGAGAGGGGGTGAAAGCATGGATGTCATTTACGCAAGTTTAATCGTGAGCGGTCTTAAGACCTTTGCGCAAGTGCCGAAGGTGATCCAACCGCGCGTCAAAGTGGTTTTGGAAAATTTGGGCTTGCCTGAATTAGCTGAATAATATAGGGGGCGGTTTCAAACCGCCCTGCATTTTATCATTTCCTGTTATAATTGAGTCGAGGAGATGATAAAAAGTGATGGAAATCATTCCGGATTATGCAATCCCTCTATTCGGGGGAATGGAAACGTATATCGGCCATGTGTCCACAGCAGTTGAAGGCATCAAATTAGTAACTACAGCAAAGGACAGAATTCTGATTGATAACACAAAGCGACTTTTCAAAATGTCGGAACAAGAATTAATTGACCAGAAGGGACAAAACCCATCTATTGAGAAGAATATCAGAAAAGTTGTCGAAGAATTGGCCATGAAAATAGACAAGGAATCTGAAGTTAAACGTCTTATCATTGCCATGGGTGAAATCGCCGATAAGGAAAAGGTAGACTATTTGGCGAACCTGCTTTCCTGTCTCATGACTGCAAAGATTGACTATGAGACCTATGTAAAGGTCTTTGATACTATTTCCTCTCTGGGGATCAATGAAATTAGAACCGGGATTATGCTATATCGAGGAGAGCAAATTAACTACAAGCTAGGATTTTATTATGTCACTCAGCTAATGAATGTTGGTTTTGTACGTAACACTTGGGGTGCTCTTAGCGGACCGAGCTTGGATCCTAATAAGCATAAATTAACAGATTTAGGAAATGAAGCTTTCCAGTGCATAACAAAGGACTTTAAGATAACTAATGAAAATTAGAGCCTGAACGGCTCTTTTTTTATACATGAAATGGGGTGACTATGCTTGAACTGTATCAACCGATCGTGAATTTTGGGGTACTTGTCGTCATTGCGGCAATGTACCTTTGGCAAACGCCACATACGATTGAAAAGATAACCAAAGTTATTGAAGCAAATACCGGTGTGATTAAGGACAGCAAAGAATATCATGAGCGCATGGAAAATGTCTTACACGCCATGAAAGAGGATATCGAGCAGTTAAAAACTAAGAGTGATAACGAGGAAATTAAGAATATTCTTTCTCGAATTGAGGGCAAGGTAGACGCTTTGGGAAAATAATGGGGCGAGGGTAACCTCGCCTTTTTGATTGGAGGTGTAAATGGTCAAGATATTACTAGACCCTGGACACGGCGGCGGCCGTGCCTATAATCGTGGATTTAAACAAGTGGAGAACCTCCCTTATTGCAATGAGGGCGACTGCAATTTCACTTATGCGAGGGATTATCTAAAGCCGGCTCTCGAGGCCTACGGCTTTACAGTAGGCATGACAAAATCGACGATCGCTCCGGATATCCCGCTGAAGACGCGCGGCGCCATGGGGAAGGGCTATGACCTGCTTATATCCTGCCACTCAAATGCTTGTGGCGGCGGTGTCCGTGGCGTGGAAGTGTGGGACAGCACCAATCCGCGGGAGTCGCTAAAAACCTTGGGGGAAAAGATATGTTCTAATGTGGCTGTTGCTTTGGGCATACCGACCCGCGGCACAAAGTACAGACGAAACTCCGCCGGGTCGAACTACTATGGCATCCTTCGCCATGGTATGGCCAAGCACAATATGATTGTGGAGCACGCCTTCCACGACAACATTAATGACGCCACGGTCTACCGAAAGAATCTGCAAAAGACCGCCGATGCCGTGGCCCGTGCCGTAGCAGAACACTTCGGAAATGTGAAGGCGACGATGCCAACGAAAACGGTGCCTGTGGTCTTAGATGAGGAAAAATTTGTTCAGTCGGTGGCGGATTGTTTAAAGGGCAAGAAGCTGAATGTTCTGCCTTCCGTGACGATAGCCCAAGCAATCTTAGAATCGGGATGGGGAAGGTCGGAACTGGCGAAGAATGCCCATAATTTATTTGGGATTAAGGCAAGCAAGGATTGGAAAGGCAAGACTTATGCCAAGAAAACCAAAGAGCAAAAGCCTACCGGTGAAGTTTACGAGATTGTCGCCGACTTCCGCGCCTACGACAACATCGCTGAATCTATCCTGGATCACGATGCTTTTTTCGTTTCGACGGAATGGCGGCGTAAGAACTATGGGCCTGTGCTTAATGCAAAGAACTACAAGGATCAAGCGAAGGCGTTACAGTCTTGCGGCTATGCGACAGCGCTCGACTATGGGAAGCAGCTAATCGGTTTGATCGAGCGGCTTGGGCTGCAACAGTATGATAAGGGAGTTGAAAAGTACGTGACGAGAGATATTCAAACGCCCTCGGATTGGGCGAAAGATGCGTGGGAATGGGGAGAAGAGCAAGGACTTTGCGACGGATCCCGCCCCGGCGCAGAAATGACACGGGAAGAGATGATGGCGGTGCTATACCGTTATGATCAAAAGAAAGGGGACAACCATGCAAACTGCCATTGTACTGACAAGCGCAACACTCGGTTTGACACAGGCCTTTAAGATCGCAGGGCTTCCGAGCCGATATAGTCCCATCGTGGCCATTATCGTCGGCATGATCCTGAATCTAGCTCTGGCGGGCTTGTCTGCGGAAAGCGCCGTCACGGGCATGGTCATCGGCCTATCTGCCGTCGGACTCTACGAAAGTGGGACGAGGATCGGTGACTCCGGGGCGGTTAGTCCCCAAGAAAAAGAGGCATATAAAGACCACAGGCGCGGATAGCCTATGCGGCTTAGTATCTTGTATAAGCCCGGATGTGGCGATCGTCCTTGGTTGATAAAGCGAGAAGACGGCATCTATGAGCAGCACGCCCACATGCATACGAAAAAAGATGCGCTACGGGTGCGGCAAATCATCGATGCGGGAAGATATCCTTATTGCCGGGAGTACAAAGTTGCCGTTCAGCGGCTACTGAGTGAAGAAGAGTTTAAACGGTTGCATAAAAAGCAGAGATACTTCAACTCGCAAAAAGGGCCAAAGTAATATAACACCTGGTAAGGTTTTAAAATGCCTTAGAATCGATCTGAGAGCGTCGAAAAAATGATTAAGATAAGAAAAAGCGTCTAGGGAACATGATTCCTTAGACGCTTTTTTTGTAGATTTTGTGAGAAAAACTCTTTACAAATTATAACACGCGTGTTTTAATAAATTCAGAAATCGTTTTATTTATTAAAAATGGTAAGCTCGTTGAAGAAAAGAAAAGACTCGAAAAGGAGCTGAAAGATGAACGTCGAAAACAAAACAAGTGATGCCCAGATCAAGGCCACACGAAGATGGGAAGAAAACAATCCGGAGAAGAAAAGGTATCAGCGAGTAAGGAGCAATGCACGAACTTTCGCTCGCCGCTATGCGCGGAGCAGGGAAGAAGTGGAAGAACTCCTAGCCATCTTCGATGAAGAGAACGAGAACGCGGAAAATTGAATCGAAGCCACAATAGCCAACTTGTAGCCAACAGAATAAGGGGAAAAGCCTTGTAAGTATTGAAAAATAACGATTTATTCGTGATTTGGTATCAAGTCCTCTTTCCCGCACCA
>QWCH01002829.1_pt1 | contig 34705 bp, 26 predicted proteins | sample 1972671 | NCBI WGS metagenome assembly QWCH01 (sample SAMN09866713, study PRJNA288562) | Human gut metagenome isolate term3_stool, whole genome shotgun sequencing... | isolation source: gut | host: Homo sapiens | place: USA: California
ACTCAAAATACCATAGTGCAGAATGGATGGATTCATTAACCAGCGCAAGGTTCTCATACGCCCAGTTCATCTGTACTGACATGATCCAGATCGGTGTTCAATCCGTATCGACTGCATCTTTTTTGTAGAGACGCACATAGACGGGAGACCCATCTGCCGTGAGGATCTGGCTTTCTCCTCCGCCCTGAATCTGACGAAAGCGTGCATTGTCAAGGAATGTGGCATCTTTCTTATAGAAAAGATTCTTCAGCGAACCCTTTGTCTGCTCCATCAGGGACTCATAGCTGTGGTTCAGATTATGCAGCAACAGATTACTGACCGACAGGATCGACAATTCGACATCATAGTACCCGGTAATAGTTCCGACACCGCCATTATGATAGATCGTCTCCTGCATGGCCTGAAATGCATTTTTCCCCAGTCCTACCGTATCGGAAGTGTAGATTTCATCTGTAAGTCTTCTATCGAATTTCATTTTCATCCTCGTAGGGTTTTGATCCCGCCGCACGCTTCCATTCTGGTATGTCTTTTATGGTCAACTGGCATACTGATTTTTGATCAAACTTGTACAGCATTTCGATTTCAAGCGCTGATTGGCATTGGCTGTGTAAAAAAGAGAGGCCAATCTGCGTGAAAATTTATGCAAGTTGATTCCTGTACTTTTCCACAATCCGGCTATCAGTATAGACAGTCGCCTTGCGATGCGGTATTGTCAATATCAGTTGACAGATAAAACTCAAAGAGTAACCACATTATGCAGCCTTTGTCTGAGCAGCATAGAATTCACGAACCATTAGCTCATTGAAAATAGTGTTCTCCATGATATGCGTCATTTCCTGCTGACGGAAGCCAATACGGGCATTTCTCAGTCCAATGTCCTCACAGTAGTATTTGTTGGGATAATCAAAATAGCTCTTGCCCTTGACATCCCAGCGTTTCCGCTTCGAGGGCGTGGAGTACAGCATTACGATTGAGGAAGTTGCGGTCTTCCCCCAAGGCTACGCTGCCCTTATGACCGAAACCGGGCTGTTGCAGGACGAACCGTCCATGTACATCCGGAAACAATGGAAGAAGCCCGGAACAAAAGTGACCAATTTGAGAAAGCTGGGTATCCCGGCTGACAAGGCTTACCAGTGGGGCAACTCCAGACTGGGATACTGGCGTATCGCCGGTAGTCTTGATTTAAAGTGTTCCATTACAAACGAAAGACTCGCAGCAGCGGGATACTTTAGTATCCTCAACTACTACGAGTCTTTGCACTTATGCGGTTGAACCGCCGTGTACCGGTCGGTACGAACGGTGGTGTGAGAGGTCGGCTCTTTAAGGAAAGCCTACTACTCGATTATTGGCGGCAAATTACTCGCCCAGATGCCAGATATCGTCGTTGTACTCGGCGATGGTACGGTCACTGCTGAACATACCGGCCTTAGCAATGTTGATAACGCACTTCTTGCGCCAGCCCAGCGGGTCGCAGGCATAGTCGCTCAGGGCCTGGCCCTTGCGCACCACATAGGCGTTGAAGTCGGGCAGCGTCTGGAACCAATCCTTGTTGATGAGTTCGTCGTGCAGGCGCTTGAGGTTTTCCTCATGACCGGCGGCCAGCATTTCGGGACTGGTCAGGAAGTCGATGGCGCGGCGGATGTTGGGGTCGCCCTCGTACCACTGGGCGGCGCAGTAGTCGCCCGCGTCATAGCGGTGGATAACCTGGTCGGACGTCTGGCCGAAGATGTAGATATTGTCGTTGCCGACCTGCTGGCTGATTTCGACGTTTGCGCCGTCCATCGTGCCCAGGGTCAGCGCACCGTTCAGCATGAACTTCATGTTGCCGGTGCCGGAGGCTTCCTTGGATGCCAGGGAAATCTGCTCGGACAGGTCGCAGGCAGGGATGAGCTTCTCGGCGGCGGTGACGTTGTAGTTCTCCACAAAGACGACTTGCAGATACTTGGAAACGACCGGGTCAGCGGCAATGACCTTGGACAGCGTCAGCAGTGCGTGGATGATATCCTTTGCGATGATATATGCCGGGGCGGCCTTGGCACCAAAGATGCTGACCAGCGGGGTGGCGGGCAGGTGGCCAGCCTTAATCTCGTAATACTGGTGGATGAGGTAGAGCAGGTTCAGCTGCTGACGCTTGTACTCATGCAGGCGCTTGGACTGGATATCGAACATGGCATTCGGGTCGACGGTGACGTTCTGGGTCCGTTTGAGCCAATCGGCCAGTGCCTGCTTGTTCTGGGCCTTGACGGCGGAGAACTCCTGCAGGGTGTCGACGTTTTCGGCGTAGGGCAGCAGCTTTTCCAGCTCGGTGGCGTCCTTGCGGAAGCCGGAACCGATGAGCTTTTCAATTTCGGCAGTCAGTGCGGGGTCGCACTCCAGCAACCAGCGGCGGAAGGTGATGCCGTTGGTCTTGTTGTTGAACTTCTCGGGGTACAGTTCATAGAAGCCGTGCAGCTCGGAGTTCTTCAAAATTTCAGTGTGCAGGTAGGCAACGCCGTTGGTGGAGTGGGTAAAGTGGATGTCCATGTGGGCCATATGGACGCGGTCGTCCTTGTCGATGATGGCAAGGCTCTCGTCCTTGGTGCGGGTGCGGGCCAGTTCATCCAGCTTCTCGATGATGGGCATGAGCTGCGGGACCACGGCGTCCAGATAGGCGCGGGGCCACTTTTCCAGCGCTTCGGCCAGAATCGTGTGGTTGGTGTAGGCGCAGGTCTTGGTGACGATCTCGACGGCCTCGTCGAACTCGATGCCCTTCTCGCCCAGCAGGCGGATCAGCTCGGGGATGACCATGCTGGGGTGGGTGTCATTGATCTGGATGGCGGCATAGTCGGCCAGGTCATGGTAATCGCAGCCGCGGGCGGCGCACTCAGCCAGAATCAGCTGGGCACCGGCGGAAACCATCAAATACTGCTGGTAGACGCGCAGGCGGCGGCCGGCCTCGTCGGAGTCATCGGGGTACAGGAACAGCGTCAGGTTCTTGTCGATGGCGGTCTTATCGAAGGTGATGCCATCGTGGACGATAGTCTCATCGATGGTGTCCAGGTCAAAAAGGTTCAGCGTGTTGGTGCGGCCCTCATAACCGGTGACGGCCAGCTTGTACAGGCGGGCATTGTAGGTTTTGCCTGCCAGCTCGACCGGATAGACCGTGTCAGTCTTTTCGGCCCAGGAGTGTGCGGTCAGCCAGGGGTCGGGCAGCTCGTTCTGGACGCCGTCCTTGAAGGATTGGTGGAACAGGCCGAAGTGATAGCGCAGGCCGACACCGTCGCCGGGCAGATCCAGCGTGGCGAGGGAGTCGAGGAAGCAGGCAGCCAGGCGGCCCAAACCGCCGTTGCCCAGGGACGGCTCCGGCTCGACTTCCTCAATGTCGGACAGGTTCTTGCCCGCAGCGGCCAGCGCGGCGCGGGTGTCGTCGTAGAGACCCAGGTTAATAAGGTTGTTGGACAGCAGCTTGCCAATCAGGAACTCGGCGCTGATGTAGTAGAGCTTGCGGCCCTTGACAGGCTTGACGTGGGCGGCGCTCTGCTCGCGGACGATGTCCAGCAGGGCGAGGTAGATTTCCTGGTCAGTGCAGGATGCCAGCGGCTTGTTGGTTTTGGCTTCGATCACAGTGGTCATATTCATGAGAGTTACCTCCTCATATACTTGCCTCCCCTGGCAGGGGCGGAAGGGTTGAACCTTGCCTTGGCCCGGAACGTTTGGGCCAATAGGTATGTTTCTTGACTACACCTAGGTTATACCACACAAAACGCGCATGATGCTTGCAAAATAATGGCCAATAGTGGTACAATACTATCAATGAGGTGAAAATCATGCCAAATCAGAAAACCTTGCGCGAAACGAAGCAACACGGGGCCGCGTGGTTCCCTTTCAACATCTATCCCTGCACGATCCCGCAGGATTTTCCCCAGGTGGCGCTGCACTGGCAGGACAGCATGGAGCTGGTGTTTGTCAAAAAAGGGCGCGGCGTCGTGCAGGCGGGCCTGACGACCTACACCGCCGAGGCGGGCGATGTCTATGTGTTTGCCCCCGGCGTGCTGCACGCGCTGCGCCAGCTGCCGGGCGAGGTGATGGAATATGAGAACATCATCTTTGATTTGGAACTGCTGGGCGGTGCGGGCGACCTGTGCGCTGAAAAATACCTGCTGCCCCTGCAAAGCGGCCGCCTGGCGCTGCCCATGCGGCTGGCCCCCAACGACTGGGGCTATACCTGGGCCGTAAACTGTCTGCACGCGGCAGAGGAGTTCAACAAGCTAAAGGATGTTGGCTATGAGCTGTGTATAAAGGGCGAACTGCTGTTGTTTTTGGCGGCGCTGGTGGGCCGCAGCGGCGACCTTCCCCCTGCCGATACCCCAGACACCCGACGTTTGAAAACCGTGGTACAACTGGTGAACGAGCAGTACGCGGGCGCACTGCACGTGACCGACGCAGCGGCAGCCTGCGGGTGCAGCCCCAGCCATTTTATGCGGTGGTTCAAGAAAATGACCGGCCAGGGCTTTACCGAATACCTGAACGAGCACCGCCTGAACGCCGCCGCCGACGCCCTGCGCAGTAGCAATGACACGATACTGGCGATTGCCGAGCAGTGCGGGTTTGACAACTTGTCGTATTTTAACAGGTTATTTAAAAAAAGATATGGCCTGACACCGAGGGAATACCGGGTGAGGAAATAAAAAAGCCGCCGGCATCAACGAGATGCCGGCGGTCAGACTGTCGAAAAACTCTTGTAGGGGCGAGCATTGCTCGCCCGTGTCCGTTTGCCTTGTAAGGAAACTGCCCTGAAAAACGCGATGCTGCGCCACGTTGGTGGGCAAACAATGTCACCCCTGCACATGAGCCATTATATTTTAACCCACCGATTATAGCACACCGTCCGCCGCAAAACATGAAAGAATGGTGAACAACCTGTAAAAAATGCCTGCCCTGCGAGAGTACATCCACACAGGGCAGGCATTTATATGGGAAAGCGAATGGTAGGCTTAGTGGTGCTTTTTACGCAGCCAGCCCGCCGCGCCAAAGCCAACTGCGCCAACGGCCAGCAGGGCCAGCATCCCTTCCATCGGGAACGCGTCGCTCGTCTGGGGGATAGCAGCGTTCTTTACGGTCGCGGTCTTGGTGGCAGCCGCAGCCGGTGCAGGGGAGGGCGTGGGTGTAGCGGCCGGTGCAGGGGAAGGCGTGGGCGTAGCGACCGGTGCAGAAACAACGGTGGTCACGCGGTCCCACTTGGCGTACAGGATGATATCGCTGGTAACAGCGCTGTCAAAGCTGAAGCGGTACTTGCAGCCCTTCTCGGTATACCAGCCGCCGAACACCCAGTCGTCCTCTTTGGGGGCGGTCGGCTCGCTGGCCTTGTTGCCGCTTACAAAGGTCTGGCTGGGAATATTGGCCCCGCCATGCCCGCACAGGTCAAAGCTGACCGTTACCAGCTTGTTCCACTGGGCGGTGAGGGTAATATCGCGGTCAACGGTCACAGTATCGCCCGCAGCGTACTGCTTGCCGGCTGCATCCTGCCAACCGGCAAACTGATACCCGGCACGGCTGGGGTCAGCAGCAACGGTAGCGGTGTTGCCATCTTTCGGCTTAAAATAGTAGTGGTCGCTGTAGTCGGCACTTTCAGCACCCGTGCCGCCGTTCAGGTCATAATGGAGCAGGTACGCATTTTCGGTTTCGGTTTCATCGTCCAAAGGTTCGTCATAGGAGCAATAGTGACATTTCTCGTTGACAGTTCTTGTGCGGTGGAATAGGTGCGGGACATTGGCATCTTCCGTCCAGCCCGACCAGTCACCATAAACCTTATAGACTTGGCCGTCTTTGTAACCATCGGTATACCGGTTGTCGCTGCCGCTACCGGTGCCGTTGTCGTAAGTGCCCTCATCAAAGTTGTTGCCGTTGTGGTCAACAGCGCGAACACCCTTCTGCCAGACAGTAAAACCATTGATAGTGACAACAGTAGCGCCAGAGTCATAGTGATATTCTTTGCCGCCATATTTAGTGATTTTATCATTACTAAAACCAAAGAGTCGAGAACAGGTCTTGGTGTCAGGCTTAAGACCGTTGATAGTATTGTTGCCAGTGATATTAACGTAAAATTGAAAGCCTTTCCCCGCGTCGGTCATCAAGGAATCGTTGATGCTCAAGGCTGTTTTGTTTGCTTTAGTGGATTTTACCGTGCAGTTGTTGAAATTGACGGTTATATTATGCTGCCCGGCATCATAGTCGGTGTATACATTGACAACCTTACCACTTGCATTGAAAGTGCAGTTATCAAATGTCATTACCGGGGAACTGTATGTCCAAATGGCATAATCGCCAGAGGGCGCATTAAAGGTGGTATTTTTGAACGTGGCGCTCTTATAACCCCAAAAGGCAGTCCGCCCATCAATAATACAATTCTCAACGACCGTATCATTAGTGTGCGAAAATCCCAAATAGTTCTCATTGTAAGGAACGCGGAGTTTCATATTTTTAAAAGTGACGCTTTGACTGTCTTGGAAACTATAGTCACTGTCGTATTCGCCACCATGACTCTGATACACTTCTGCGCCGATTCGCCAAATTGTTTTGTCAGGACCTTGCCCGGTAAAGGTCAAAATCTTATCTTTTGTTGTGTTAGCGCTGTCGATGCCATACAGGCTGTAAGTACCTATGCCCAATTCAAGTTCATCTTTGGACTTGGCTTCCTTCACGGCCGTTTCAAAGTCAGCATATGCATAAACTTTGCCGGTTTGCTTGTTTAAAATATCACCATCGCCGGGTGAAAATGTTTTGGTGTCATCAAGGCCTGTATCAGCGGCATCCAACAGCACCGGCGCAACTGTTTTTTCTTTCGCTTTCAGCTCATCCGCTTCGCTGCCCTCATTCGTGTTGCCGTTGTCCTTCTCCTCGGGGCTCTCATCCGCGTTGCCGTTGTCCGTCCCCTCGGAGTCCTCACTCACGGTGGACCCCCCCCCGGTCTGTGCCTCGTCGGCATACACCGCCAGCGGGGTGGCGCCAAGCGGCATCAGCAGCGCCAAAAGCAGCGACGCAGCGGCAAGCGTTTTCTTTTTCATCGGTTACTACCTCCCTGTTTTTTGCCGGAAAGAACCACTTTCGGGCATGTTTAGCTATCAAATTTCATTATAGGCAATCGGCGTGTCGAAAACTGTCAAAACAATGCAGCTTTTTGGGCACAGTGCAACTATTGTTTTCTGGCGTGTTGCCTTCGGCGTCCTTCTGTTCAATACGTTCATCATCCGGGGCAGTGCCAGGCTGATTTTCGAGATTTTTAGAAGCGCCCTCAAGCGTTAGCTTGTTGCCGTTTCCCTCTTTTGTCTCATTAACCGCTGTCCCACCTTCATAGATGATCCAATACGTGTCAAACAGAAGTTTCTGGTAATGTTATAACACTTCTTACTGCAAATTTCAAGATTTATGTGCGTTACATCTCATTTTTCGTCATTGCGTAAAAGTTCACAATGTTGAATTTAGTAAATTTGTTACTACATTTTTTGTGTTAAACGCTGTACATTTTTTCTTTATTCCGGCGGTTTTGCACATTTTTTATCTTTTTTGGGTATTCTGCACAGTTAATTTGCGCAAGTCAGTTGCGCAGTTGCAACCGATTCTATCGCCACGCGCAGTGCAAAATATGAACAAAAAATAGAGGAGTGCCTAATGCACTCCTCCCAGCCTGTCGAAAAAGAGTAGAAAATATGGAAACGGAAAAATCCCTCTCCGGGGAAGAGGCGGAGAGAAATTTTCTCCATGGATTTTCTTTCCGCGCTGATATTTTTTCCGTTTGAAATGAAAAAGTCCGTCTTGGTATGATGCCTAAACGGACTTTTTCTACAGGCTGGCCGCCGACATCTACGAGATGCCGGCGGTAATTTTATGCTTTCTTACTGTAATCCCGTGCGCCGTAGATGGCGGTGCCCACGCGGACGATGGTCGCGCCCTCGGCGATGGCGGCGGCGTAGTCGTGGCTCATACCCATGGACAAAATATCCATCTGCGCCCGGTCGTAGTGCTGGGCATCGGCCTTGGCCAGCAGCTCCCGCATCTGCGCAAAAAAGCGGCGCGTCTCGGTATCGTCTGCGTCAGCGGGCGGAATCGCCATCAGACCGCGCAGGCGGGTATTCTCCCTCGCGGCGGCAGCTTCCAGCAGCGGGAACAGGCTGTCGGCGTCGACGCCGCTTTTGCTGGCTTCCTCGCCGATGTTGATTTCCACCAAAATGTCCTGCACCAAACCCAGCCGCGCGGCGGCAGCGTCGATTTTATCGAGCAGCCGCGTGCTGTCCACGCTCTGAATGAGCGCGGCACGGCCTACAACCTTGTTGACTTTATTGGTCTGCAAATGACCGATAAAATGTCCGGGCTTGCCATTGTAGGCCCCGGCGTCGGTCTTTTCCACAAGCTCCTGTACGTGGTTTTCGCCGAACAGGTCAATAGGCAAATCGGCGCTGTACCGAACTTCTTCCACCGTGCGGGTTTTGCAGGCGGCACAAAGGCGCACGTCGGCAGGGTCGCGGCCTGCGGCCCTGGCGGCGGCAGCCATCGTCTCCCGGATCTTTGCGACGGCCTCGGCCATCTGCTGTTTTTGTGCTTCTGGGATCATCGCACTTCCTCCTGACTGTAAACGGCGCGGGAACCGCCGATGAACGGCGGGCGGGTGCGGGCGCAGAGCAGAATCGCCTGCCCGATGTGATCCATCGACAGGCGCACCGGCACAGCCACGCGGCGCAGGTGCATCCCGATGAGCGTGCCGCCGATGTCCATGCCCGCTGCAGCTTTGACTTCCTCAACGAGCACCGGGTCGTTAAAGGTGCGCCAGCAGTTGGTAGCCCAGCTGCCGCCCGCGTGGGGCTGCGGGATGGCCGCCACGATTTGATAGCCGTTGGCCCTGGCGACCGTGCGCTCGATGACGATAGCGCGGTTCAGGTGCTCGCAGCACTGGGCAGCAAGGTAGACGCCCTGCTCCTGCAAGGGCGGCAGCACACCCGCCAGCACGGCGGCAGCAGCCTCCATGCTGGAATCCTTTCCGATATGTCCACCCATGATCTCGCTGCTGGAGCAGCCGACCACGAAGATATCCCCAGTTTCCAGGTGCGCGGCTTCCAGCAGTTCTTCAGTAGCCTGCCGGGCCTGTGCGGTAAGTTTTGCGTAATCCATGAAAAAGCCCCCTTTGGTACTATTATAGCAGGGGTGTCAACAACAAAAAGCCGTCCGCTTCGCGGACAGCTTCCCCCTTGGAGGAAACCATATATGCGGTTTGCCCGTTGGGTGGTTGGAGGTATTTCTACCTTGGCAGGGTATCCGCGTACTGCGAATAACTGTTTTTCACCATATCCGCATACGCGGCATAGGCATCCTCCAGCGTGGTGTACTCGGTACCCGTGATATAGGGTTTCAACGTCCCGCGGTTGTCAATGCCGTTCCCGATTACGTTGTAGGTTTCTCCGGTTTTCTTCAGCGTTGAGGTCGTCACCGTCATCGTGGTGATGTAAAATTTGCCCTCGTGTTCTTTGCTGATAAGGACCGGCACCTGCGTGCCTTCGGCAACTTTACTCGCATCCACCGATGTCCAGAACAAATACCGCCCGGGGGTTTCGCTGCGAATCTTGCGGAAATCCCACGTTCCGGTGTACAGCAGGCTGTCTTCCCTGATTTGCTCCTTCACCTTGGGAACCATCGTGGAGGTCGGGCAGGCGGAGTCGATCTCATAAAAATCTATGTCCTTTAAATCCGTTTTCAGCAAGTCGGTTTTTGCCAAAATCTCGTGCAGGTTTTCGCTCAAATTAACAGTCGGCCGGGCGGGCTGCGACGGCTTGGTGCCTTCGCCCGACCACGTCAGAACCACGCCCGTCCCCTCCACATAAGAAACCCTGCAGGTTCCGTGCGCCGTGGGCGAGCCTTTCCAGTTGTCGGTGTCACCCTCGTCGGCAGCGTGGGTGATGCCCGCAATGGTGACGGGGTCAAAGTGCTGCCACCCGTCCTGCCCCTGCTTGAGCTGCACGGTCTGTTCGGCAGTGACATCGCCGGTCATTGCATCGGAAAGCACCTGCATATACGCGGCGCGCACGTTGACAATATCCGACGTTTCCAGCGCTTTTTCAATATAGCCTTGCAGCGCGGGGATCAGCATCGCCGCCAAAACCCCAAGTATGGTCAGCACGACGATCAGCTCCACCAGCGTAAAGCCGCGCTTATTTTGCAGTTTTTTCCTCATTCGTTCCGCACCTTATCGTGTTGTATGCACACAATTCCAGAATAAATATATCACATTGTAACACGGTTTTTGTCGATGCGCAAATGATTTTTTGCTTTTTATGCAGGTTTTACCTGCATTTTACAAATTATTTACATTTGGTGACGACTTCCCCCAAAGTAGGAAGCCTTTACGCCGTTACATCCTCAAATTGACTATTATACAGATCCGCGTAGAACCCGCCCTGATCGATCAGCTCGTCATGGGTTCCCTGCTCCACAATATCTCCGTCGCGCATGACCAGAATCAGATCTGCGTCGCGGATAGTGGACAGGCGGTGGGCAATGACAAAGCTTGTGCGGCCCTGCATCAGGCGGTCCATGGCCGTCTGGATGCGCTGCTCGGTGCGGGTATCGACGCTGGACGTTGCCTCGTCCAGAATCAGGATGCGGTTGTCCGCCAGAATCGTGCGGGCAATCGTCAAAAGCTGCTTCTGGCCCTGGCTGACGTTGGAGGCGTCCTCGTTCAGCTCCATCTGGTAGCCGCCGGGCAGCGTGCGGATAAAGTGGTCTGCGTTCGCGGCCTTGGCGGCGGCGATAACTTCCTCGTCGGTGGCGTCCAGGCGGCCATAGCGGATGTTCTCCATGATGGTGCCTTTGAACAGCCAGGTATCCTGCAAGACCATACCAAAGCCCTCGCGCAGGGCGCTGCGGTCAAAGTCGCGGACATTGTGGCCGTTCAGGCTGATTTTGCCCGCATCCACATCGTAGAACCGCATCAGCAGCTTGACCATTGTGGTTTTGCCCGCGCCGGTGGGGCCGACGATGGCGACCTTCTGGCCAGGCTTGACGTTGCAGCTGAAATTGTGGATGACTGTCTTTTCCGGCGTGTAGCCGAATTTGACGTGGTCAAACGTGACCTGGCCATCGATGCAGGCAGGATTCGCGCGGTGGGCGGGGTCGGCCTGCTGGTTCTCCTCTTCTTCGTTCAAAAATTCAAAGACGCGCTCGGCTGCGGCAGCCATGCTTTGCAGCATATTCGACACCTGCGCCAGCTGTTGGATGGGCTGGGTGAAGTTCTTGACATACTGGATGAACGCCTGGATATCGCCGATGGTGATGCTGCCCGCCGCTGCAAAAATGCTGCCGACGATGGCGACCGCCACATACCCCAGGTTGCCCACAAAGTTCATGATGGGCTGCATCAGGCCGGACAAAAACTGGGATTTCCACGCGGATTCATACAGTTTGTCATTGGCGGCGTTGAAGTCTGCCAGCACAGCGTCTTCACGGTTGAACGCCTTGATAACGTTGTGGCCGGCGTAGACTTCCTCGACCTGGCCGTTGACAACGCCCAGCGTTGCCTGCTGCGCCTTGAAGTATTTTTGGCTGAATTTTACGACCAGCAGCACCAGCGCCAGCGACACCGGCAGGATCAGCAGCGCAATCAGCGTCATCTTTGGGCTGATGGTGAGCATCATGATCAGCACGCCAATCATCGTCGTGACGCTGGTAATGAGCTGGGTCACGCTCTGGTTCAGGCTTTGGCCCAGCGTGTCCACATCGTTGGTGATGCGGGACAGTACCTCGCCGACGGTGCGCTTTTCAAAATAGGCCAGCGGCAGGCGGTTGATTTTTTTGCTGATCTGGTCGCGGAAATCATAGCAGACCTTCTGGGACAGACCGCTCATGAGCCAGCCCTGGATAAAGCTGAATGCCGCGGAAAGCAGGTACATCCCCGCCAAAAACAGCAGCACTTTTCCGATATAGGCAAAGTCTATGCCGCCCACGCCGCGCAGCTTGGCAATCCATCCGGTGGCCAGCGCTGTGGTGGCCTTGGCAAGGATTTTCGGCCCTGCAATGTTGAAAATTGTTGACAGAACGGCGAAGATAACGACCACGATGAGCGACAGCTTATACTTGCTCAACGCGGAAAGCAGCTGCCGCAGCGTGCCCTTAAAGTCCTTGGCGCGCTCGGTCGTCATGCGTCCGGGTCTTGGCATATCACTCACCCTCCTTCTGCAAATTGAGTTCCTTCTGGCTTAACTGACTGCGGGCAATCTCCTGGTACTCTGGGCAGGATTCCATCAGCTGGGCGTGTGTGCCCTTGCCGACGATGCGGCCCTCATCCAGCACCAAGATCTGGTTCGCGTGCAGCACGGTAGAAATGCGCTGCGCCACGATGATGACGGTAGCGTTGTCGGTCTGGGCTTTCAGTGCGCGACGCAGCGCCACGTCGGTTTTGTAGTCCAGTGCCGAGAAACTGTCGTCAAACAGGTAAATCTGCGGGTGCTTGGCAATTGCGCGGGCGATGGACAACCGCTGTTTCTGCCCACCGGAGACATTGCTGCCGCCTTGGGCAATCGGGGCGTTGTAGCCCTCAGGCTTGGCCGAAATAAATTCGGCGGCCTGGGCAATCTCAGCAGCCCTGCGCACGTCGGCGTCGGTGATGTGGTCGCCGCCAAATTTCAGGTTGGAATCAATGGTGCCGCTGAACAGCACACCTTTCTGCGGCACGTAGCCCAGTTGGTCGTGCAGCTGCGCCTGGCTCATATCGCGCACATCGACGCCGTCGATCGTCACACTGCCTTCGCTGACGTCGTAAAAACGCGGGATGAGGTTGAGCAGCGTCGATTTGCCGCAGCCGGTGGAGCCGATGATGGCCGTCGTCTGCCCGGGTTTGGCGGTAAAGCTGATATGCTCCAGCGCGTCCTCGTCAGAGCCGGGATAGCGGAAGCTGACATCGTTAAAGGCCACAACGCCCTTGGTGCCGCCGTCGGGCAGGGCTTTCGGCGCGGCAGGGTCGTGGATGGCAGCGGGGGTCTTGATGACCTCGTCGATGCGGTCTGCGGCCACACCCGCGCGGGGCAGCATGACGGCGACCATCGAGAGCATCAGGAACGACATAACGATCTGCATGGTGTAGGTGATGAAAGCAATCATCTCACCCACCTGCATATTGCCCAGGTCCATGGCCTTGCCGCCAAACCAGACGATGAGCAGACTGGTCCCGTTCATGATAAGGGTCATAAACGGCATCATGGCGACCATTGTGCGGTTGGTGAAGAGCTGCGTTTTCATCAGGTCCGTGTTGGCCTTGTCGAAGCGCTCCTCCTCAAATTTCTCGCGGCTGAAAGCGCGGATGGGCATGATGCCGGTCAGAATCTCGCGGCTGACAAGGTTCAGCCGGTCCACAAGGGTCTGCATCTGCTTGAATTTCGGCATGGCTACGTTCATCAACACCGTGATAAGCACGAGCAGCGCGGCCACCGCCACAAAGATGATCCATTCAAGGCCGGTGTTGCCGCTGGCAACGTGCAGGATGCCGCCGATGCCCAAAATGGGCGCGTAGGCTACCATACGCAGCAAAATCACACAGGTAAACTGCACCTGCTGGATATCGTTGGTGGTGCGGGTAATCAGCGATGCGGTGGAGAATTTTTCGATTTCGGCGTTGGAGTAGCCGACAACGGTCTTGAACACATCCCGGCGCAGGTCGCGGCCAATGGCGGCGGAAACGCGGGACGCGATGAAACCGACGGCGATTGCTACGGCCACCATCAGCAGCGTCAGGGCCAGCATCTGGCCACCGGTGCGCAGCAGATAAGACATCTGTACATCATGGGCAATACCCTGGGCGTCGTATTCCAGTGCTACCAGCAGCATAGCCTGGCTGGATAAGCTGTCTGCCACGGAATCATCCTGCGGCGCGGCGGCGTCGGCCAGCTGGGCTTGCAGCATTTCCCGCGCACCGGGGGCCTGGGCCATGGCGGCAAACTGGGTCGCGACGGCGTCCAGGTCATAGCTGGTTGGCGTCACGGTGTCGGTCGTGCCGGCGGCGGTCGCAGCGTTCTGGGCAGCGGCCATATACAGCACGACATCGGGGGTGGCAAACGCGTTTTCCAGTTCCGACATGGCAGCGGTGGCATCGTGAGAGAGGGTACGCACACCGTCGGCATCGGGGGCACTGTACCACTGTTCGGCCAGGGCGGCATCGTCCTCGGTCATCAGCAGCTCCAGGGCTTGCAGGGTCGTGTCGCGGACAGTGTCAGGCACAGGGCTTTCAATGCCGCCCTGCTGGATGCCGGTGTCCACGATTTTGCTGGTGTAGTCGGGCAGGCTCAAGTCACAATAGGCCTGCACGACGAGCAGCGCCACGACGGCGAGACACGCCGCCCAGTGCCGCCCCAGCTGTTTAAATATCTTGGTCATGCGGGGGTTCTCCTTTCCGGGTTGGTTGTGTCATCGATTCATTTTCGGCCTCGATGGCGGCCAGCAGTGCATCCTTTACGGCGTTGGCCTGGGCCAGTTCCTCGGGGGTCAGCCGTGCCATGATGCGGGCAAAATAGGCGTTCATGGCCTGCTCGTTTGCGCTGCGGGCGCGCTCCCCTTCCGGGGTGATGCGCACCAGCGTTTTTCGGCGGTCGCCAGGGTCTGTCTCGCGGGTAATGTGGCCGTCCTGCTCCATGACACGCAGCCCGCGGGAGACGGCGGGCATCGGCTGGTGCATATACCGCGCAATGTCCGAAACATAAATTGCGCCGTCATAGCCGTGCTGCTCGATGAGGTTGTACAGATGTTGGAGCATTCCGTACCGGCATTTTGGTTCATTGGCCAGGGCCGCACGCATACCGCGCTTGGACAAGGTATGCAGCCGCGCGACGAACCGGAACACACCGTGCAGATTGGGTGTTTCTGGGGTAGACATTACACACCTCCTGTTAATAATTATCATGTGTTAATAATTGCGCCGTGATAATACTACACCCCCTTGCATCGCTATGCAAGGGGGTGTAGGGAAGGTTTAAGATTTGTTTACAAATTGGGAATAAGCCTCCATTGTCAAAGGGAGACTTTTATGCTTTCTTACAGGAAACGTTATTCATCGTCACCCCGCTGCACAGCCCCAGCTTCAGTTCTGCGCTCTCCTCCGTGATTGTGATATCCTTAAACGTAATATCCTCGATCTCCCCGCCATGGCAGTCGAACCCGACAATCTCGATGGGCGCGGCGTCCTGCCAGATGTGGTCGTGATCCAGCGTGCGGCCGGTCAGGGTCAGCCCCTCAAACCAGCAATGGCTGAACTTCGGCGGCTCGGGGGCGGGTTCGCCGTCGTCATTGTAGGATACGCTGTGCAAAATTACCCGCGGGGCGGTGCAATCGCGCACGGTCACGCCGCGCACATAGCCGCCGCGCTTGGGTGTGGCCTTGATCTCAATGCCGTACAGCGAGTTGGCAAAGTCGCAGTCCCAAATCTGCACGTCCTCCACACCGCCGCTCATTTCGCTGCCGATGCAGATGCCGTGGCCGTACCCGATGCGGCAGTCAAACACCTTGATGTGGGCGCAGGGACGGCCGATTTCGTTTCCCTCGGGGTTTTTGCCGCTCTTGATGGCAACTGCGTCGTCGCCGGTATGGAACTCGCTAGCGAACAGCGTGCAGTTTGTCGAGGAATCCGGGTCCCAGCCGTCGCCGTTCCAGACGCCCTCGGATTCAAAAACGCAGTGGTCGGTCTGGATATTATCGCAGTAGACCATGTGGAAAGTCCACGCCGGACTGCTTTTGAACGTAATACCGCTGAACCAGACATTCTCGCAGTTGCTCAGATTTACTAAGCGCGGGCGCACACGGCCGGGGATCGTGTCGTCGTTCTCGCAGCTTTTGACAAGTTCCTCGTTATCGTCCAAAAAACTCTTGATGCGGGCGCGCTCGTCCTCGATAATTTTCTTTGCCAGCACCTGCCCGCCGCCGCAGATGGTGCCCTTACCGCGCACGATGATGTTATGGCAGCCCGAGCCTTTCGTGTGGTCAAGCCGCCCGGCGTTGAGCAGGCTGGAATAGCAGCGCATCTCCATCCCTTCAAAGCGGCTGGGGATGCGGGGCGAATAGTCGTTGATGTTGGCCGTGCCCTGCAAAACAGCCCCCTTGGAAAGGTAAATCTCCAAATCGCTGTGCAGCTGCAACGCCCCGGTCAGGTAGTCACCCGCCGGAAAATACAGGATGTCATCGGCGCGGCAGTCGTTGATGGCCCGCTGCAAGTTGTCGGTGTTCAGCGTTTTGCCGTCGCCCTTGCAGAAATAGGGTGCAGCCGTTACGTTGACGCGGCGCTTTTCTTTGCCGAATTGCAGCGTCTCGACCCCGACGCAATAGCTGCCGCTGGCAACTTCCAGCCGGTAAGTGCTGCCGTAAGGCAAGCCCTCGATGGTGAAATGTGTTTTATCCGTGCGGCCGATGACCTCGCCGTTCAGCGAGACGGTATACTCCGCCCCTTTGGGCGCAGTGGCGGGTTTATCCCAATAGAGCACTGCGTAATCTTCGGTGCAGCGCAGTTTTAATTTACTTTGCTTCATGATGTTTCCCTTTTACACGCAAGTTGTCTGTTGCTTACATATTGTACCACAGCCAGCCAGTTTATCCAATACATAGGGGTGCCAAAATACAGCGGTCGAAACGCGGCAGGTTTTGACAGTTTTACAGGCTTGACAGCACGGGATGCGGCGTTTATAATCATACAAGCTCAGTAGGTATATGTGCCATGCCGTTGCAGGGGCCGGACAGATCCGGCCCTCAACTTTGCCGAACCCGCAGCTTTACGGTTGAGAGAGGATACAACGCCGGTGAGGTCATCAACGATATTGCGCTGAACCTCGCGTGATTTGAACATCCTTCTCCCCTGCCGTTTGGCGGGGGAGTTTTGCTTTTACTGGGGAAATATGATATAATTTCAACATCCGTGCAGGGGCCGGACGCCTCCGCAGGGCGTCGAGGACGCCGCCCCCCTACAATACACGCCGCCATGCGAAAATTATTTACTATTTGCCGAAAGGAGCCGCCATGGACAAACCTGAATTTGCATCCGCCCATATGGCGGCGCTGAACCCGCAGCAGCGGGCGGCGGTGGAGGCCGTACACGGTCCGGTGCTGCTGCTGGCCGTGCCGGGCAGCGGCAAGACCACGGTGCTGATCACCCGGCTGGGATACATGGCGCTGGTCTGCGGCATCCCGCCGCAGTCGATTTTGACAATGACCTACACCGTGGCCGCCACGCGGGAAATGCGTGCCCGTTTCGCCGCGCGATTTGGGGATGCGCTGGCCGGGCAGCTGGAATTCCGCACGATAAACGGCGTGGCAGCGCGCATTGTTGCGCTGTACAGCCGTATGTACAACCGCACGCCGCCCGACCTGATCCAAAACGAGAACGACACCGCACCGCTGCTTACACGCCTTTGGCAGGAGACGAACCACGAATACCCCACCGAGAGCACGCTGAAGGATCTGCGCACGGCCATCACCTACATTAAAAATATGTGCCTGACCGACGACGAGCTGGACGCGCTGGAAACCGACATCGACAACTTACCCGAGTTATACCGCGGCTACCAGCGGGCGCTGAAAGCCGGGCACAGGATGGACTACGACGACCAGCTATGCTTTGCGCTGCAAATCCTACGCGGCGCGCCCGCTGTGGCGAAGGCGTTCCGGGGGCGGTATCAATATTTCTGCGTGGATGAATCCCAGGATACCTCCAAGGTGCAGCATGAGATTATCCGCGTGCTGGCACAGGAAAGCGGCAACATCTTTATGGTGGGCGACGAGGACCAGAGTATTTACGGCTTCCGCGCTGCCTACCCCCAGGCGCTGATGGACTTTGAAAAGACTTACCCCGGCGCACAAATCTTGCTGATGGAGGAAAACTACCGCTCACGGGAACCGATTCTGGACGCGGCCAACCGCTTTGTGGCCCGCAATCGTTATCGCCGCCCCAAAACGATACAGCCCACGCAGGGCGCAGGCAAACCGCTGCAGATCGTCACGGTGCGCCGCCGTGCCGATCAGCTGCCGTTTTTGTTTAAGACGGCGCAGAACTGCGAGACGGAAACCGCCGTGCTGTTCCGCAACCACGAAAGTGCCCTGCCCATCATCGACCTGTGCGAGCGCCGGGGCGTGCCTTATGGCTGCAAAAACATCGACCCAACGTTTTTCTCCAACAAAATCGTGCGGGATGTGGCGGATATCTTTGCGCTGGCTGCCCGCCCCGCCGACGCAGATGTTTTTCTGCGCTGCTACTACAAATTTGGTGTGCCGGTCACAAAGGTGCAGGCGCTGTACGCCTGCAGCCAGGCGCGGCAGTACGGCCAGGGCTGCTGGACAGCCCTGCTGAACGAGGACAGCATCCGCCCGCGCATCCGCGCCGCCATGGCCGATGTGGCCCACGGCCTGGCCCGCCTGCCCAGGATGGCGGCGGACGACGCCGTGCGGTTTGTGGCCGACGAACTGGGCTACGGTAAATACCTGGACAAAAAGGGCATGGACCGCACGAAATTGGCTGTGCTGGAAATGCTGGGTGCCCAGGAGGACAGCCCCGCCCACCTGTTAAAGCGGCTGGAAATTCTGCGCGGCATCGTGCAGGATCATATTACGCCGCCCGGGTGCAGGTTTATTTTATCCACGATACACTCCGCCAAGGGGCTGGAATATAACCGGGTGATTTTGTTGGATGTGCTGGACGGCATCCTTCCGGCCAAGCCGGAACTTGCCTGCCGCACCCCTGGCGAGACCCAGCAGTACGAGGAGGACCGGCGGCTGTTCTACGTCGCCATGACCCGTGCCCGGCAGCAGCTGGTGCTGTTTGACTGCGTGGCCGAGCGCTCGGCCTTTGTGGAGGAAGTGTTGGCAGCCCTGCCCGGGCACCGCAAGCGCCCCGATGTGGAACCCGCAGGCCGCCGCCCTGTCCCGCCCGCCGCGCGGGCACCCCTGCCGCCGGTGGATGTAGAGAGCATCACGACCGTTGGTGCCCACGTGCGGCACGCGGTATTCGGTCCCGGCACAGTAGAGAGCGTGAGCGGCCACCGCGTGACCGTGCGCTTTACCGCTGGGTCGCGGACATTGGACGCCCAAGTCGTAGCCGAGCGGCATTTGATGTGGAAAGAATGAGGTACCCCTATGAAAAAAATCCTACTCCTCGCCACCGGCGGGACGATTGCAAGCCGCCCCACGGCGGCGGGCGGGCTGGCCCCGGCCATCACGTCGGAGGAACTGCTGGCCTGTGTGCCGGAACTGGCCGACCTGTGTGCTGTGGATGCCGTGCAGGTGTTCAACCTGGACTCAACGAACGTAGGCCCCGCGCAGTGGCAGAGTATTGTACACTGCATCAAAGAAAATTATGATGCCTACGACGGTTTTGTCATTGCCCACGGCACGGACACAATGGCCTACACCGCCGCCGCGCTGAGCTACATGGTACAGAACAGCGCCAAGCCGGTTGTACTGACGGGCAGCCAAAAGTCCATCTACAACCGCGACACGGACGCCCGCAACAACCTGTACCGCGCCTTTGTCTACGCGGTCAGTGACAGTGCGTGGGGCGTGCAGCTGGTGTTTGACAACAAGGTCATTCTGGGCACCCGCGCCCGCAAGACCCGCACCCGCAGCTTCAACGCGTTTTCCAGCATCGACTACCCGGAGACGGCGGTTTTTCGCGACACGCGGCTTGTCCTTTTCCTGCGCCGCCCGGCTGCGCTGCCGCCGGTGCGGTTCTATGAAAAGCTTGACCCCGCTGTTTTTGTGCTGCGCCTTGTGCCGGGGATGCGGGCTGATATCATTCCGATGCTGGTCCCGCATTACCGGGCGCTGGTGTTGGAGAGTTTCGGCGTCGGCGGCCTGCCGGGCGGAGAACATGGCGCCATGTTTGCCGAGCTGCGCCGCTGGTGCGAGAGCGGGCGGCTGGCTGTGTTTACAACGCAGGTCCCCCACGAGGGCTGTGACCTTGCCGTTTACGAGGTGGGCCGCGCCGTGGGCGAATTGCCCGGCGTATTGGAGGCCCGCGACATGACCCCCGAGGCCGTCGCCGTGAAATTGATGTGGGCGCTGGGGCAGACCGACGACCGCGCGGAAGTAATGCGGTTGTTTGAAACGCCGATCGAGTGCGATATTGTATAAAAAATGACCATCCAGCAAATACGCTGGATGGTCATTTTTATTTTAGGCAATGCCGCACAATTCCCGCCTTACGGCTTAAGCACCGCTCCGGCGGCTGCGGCACGGCATCTGCGTTGCCAAAATGCTCGATAATACACAAAGTATTATCTGCATTATGCGGTATTGCCTTTACTTTACAACTTCCACCGCGCAGGCACCATAGCGACCCAGGGTTACTTCCCCGCTGACGGTTTTGCCGGTCAGCAGGTCGGCCCCGGTGGGCACAGCCACGGTCTTGTCCGTTTCGGTCGTGTTCAGGTAGAAGTGATACACCGCGCGCTCGTCCTCGCGGCAGTGGTACTCAACGCCATCGGGCAGGGTCTGCATCGTGCAGCCTGCCTGCGCCATGGCGGCGCGGAACACCTTCGCGTTGCCGTCGGCATCCATGCGGGCCGCAACGTAGTAGGCGTGGCCCTTGCCGAAGGCGTGGTGGGTCGCCACGGCGTAACCCTTGTAGAAGTCCTCGCCGTAGGTTGCCAGCACATCGGTGTTGTCCGCCGTTTCCAGCAGCTCGCAATAGTCCTGGATGGCGGCCTTGCTGCCGTCCGGGAAGACGACGGTGTTGCGTTCGCCGGGGTAGAGGGTGTCCAGCTCGGTGGCGGTCACGCCGAACACCTCCCGCAGGCCATCGCCGGGGAAGCCGCCCAGCCAGGCCAGCGTAGAATCATTGACATAGCCCAACAGGTAGGTGCCGATAACCGTGCCGCCGTTTGCCACAAACTGACGAATCTTCTCACCGAAGCCGGGCTTGACCATGTAGAGCATCGGCAGCACAACGACTTTGTAGCGGTCGAGAGATTCCTCGACGCCGATGACATCGGCATCGACGCCGCAGCGGCCCAGCTGTTCATGCAGGGCGCAGACGGTCTCGCGCAGGTTCTTCTGCTGGATCTGCATACCCCAGGCATCTTCCAGCGCCCAGCGGCTGTCCCAGTCAAAAATCAGCGCGGCCTCGGCGCGGGGCAGGCTGCCGATAACCGGCGTCAGCGCGTTCAGCGCGGCGTTTGTCTCGGTCACATCCTTGAACACACGGGTATCGTCGCGGCCATCGTGGTCCACTACCGCGCCGTGCCACTGCTCAGTGCCGCCGCGGCCCTTGCGCCACTGAAAGTACTGTACGCCATCGCCGCCGCAGGCCACGGTCTGCAAGCCCTGCAAACGGTTGACGCCGGGGCGCTTGAGCTTGTTATACTCGTGCCAGTTGACGAGACTGGGCGTGCTCTCCATCGTGAAGAAAGGTACGTCCCGCTTGCAGCCGCGAATCAGCGCGTGGTCAAACGCAGTCATGGCAAAGGTCGTCGTGATGCTGCGGTCGGGGCGGCCCCAGTGGGGGTAGCTGTCCCAGCAGACGAAATCCAGTTCTTTCTGCAAATAGTGGTAGTCCAACCCGGGGAAATACTCCATCAGGTTGGTGGTGATGGGCACGTTCGGGGTCAGCTTGTGCAGCAGCTCAGTCTCGCTGTGGACATAGTCGGTCATGTTCCAGGTGGTGAAGCGCCGCCAATCCAGTTTCAGGCCCAGCAGGCTCTGCTCGCCGTTCTCAAATGGCGGCTCGATCTCGTCAAAATCGTTGTAGTGGTGGCTCCAGAAGCCGGTCCACCAGGCGTGGTTCAGCGCGTCGATGGTCTTGTATTTGTCGCGCAGCCAATCGCGGAAGCGGGCCTGGCAGCGGGGGCAGTAGCAGTCGCCGCCCAGTTCATTGGAGATGTGCCACAGAATCAGCCCGGGGTGGTCGCCGACGGCCTCGACGAGCTTTTCAATGATGGTGTGGACCTTCTCGCGGTAGATGGGGCTGCTGGGGCAGGCATTGTGGCGCATACCCTGGTGGTCGGTCACGCCGTTGGCCTGCACGCGCAGAATCTCGGGATATTTTTTCGCCATCCAGTTGGGCTTAGCGCCGCAAGGGGTGGCAAGCTCGGTGTAGATGCCCGCCGCGTACAGGCGGTCCATCGTCTCGCGCAGCCAGGTAAAGTCATACTCACCCTCCTGCGGCTCGTACTTGGCCCAGGCGAACACGCCGAGGGTGGCGGTGTTCATGCCGGCTTTTTTCATCAGTTCGACGTCCTTTTCCAGGATGTCGGGCCGGTCGAGCCACTGGTCGGGGTTATAGTCCCCACCGCGGAACAGGATGGGGGCTTTGGTGATCGTTTTCATGGTGAACCTCTTTACTTTAAAATAAAGTGCCTTGTAGGGGCCGGGTATGCCCGGCCCTGCCGTGTATGGCAAGCGGTCATTAGCGGGAAGGCCGCGGGCCGGGCATATCCGGCCACTGCGTTAAATCTGCCCTTCACCCACAAAAGCGCTGCCCCTTGCGGGGCAGCGTTGTTGTGACAAATTATCAGCCCTTTGCCGCGCCGGAGGTGATACCCTCGACGTAGAATTTCTGCATGATGACAAAGAGGATGGAAATGGGGATGGCGACCAGCACACCGCCCGCGCAGAAACGGGAGAAGTAGTTGTTGATCAGAGCCTTTTGCAGCATGTTGTACAGGCCGATGGCAACCGTCCAGTCCGTGCTGACACCGGAGTTCAGGATCATCTTTGCCATAACAAAGTCGGTCCAGGGCATCAGGAAGGAGTTGATAATGGTGTACACCAAAATCGGGCGGGACATCGGGATAACGATCTGGAAGAAGATGCGCGCTTCCGAAGCGCCGTCCAGCTTGGCGGCCTCACGCAGGGAAACCGGAACCGTGTCGAAGAAGCCCTTGCAGATCAGGTAGCCCAAACCGGAGGAACCGGCATAGACCATGATCAGGCCCGCGTAGGAATTCGTCAGGTTCATGTACTTCAAGACGAAGTAAACTGCAATCATGGCCAGAACGCCCGGGAACAGGTTGACCGTGACGGACAGGTTTTGCAGCAGCCTGCGGCCCTTGAAGCGGCAGCAGCTTATGGCGTAAGCCACCATCAGCACAAAACAGGTGGAGATCACGCAGTTAAAGCAGGCCACGACCAGGGTGTTCATGAACCAGCGCGGGAACTGTGCAACGGAGTCCGGCTCTGTCATAATGCTGATGTAGTTCCACAGGGTAAAGCCTTCCGGCACAAAGCGGGTAAAGTTGATGCCCTTATCGGTGGAGAACGAGGTCAGCAGCAGCCAGGCAATGGGCACCAGCCAGATAAAGGCCAGCAGCGCCAGGATAAGATGGCGGATGATGGAGAAAATTGTTTTCTTGACGCGGCCCTGTCTGAGCTGCTTCTGCACGGCGGCATCGTTGATGGTAGTGGTACTCAAGAGAACGTCGCCTCCTTCTTATTGATAAAGTGGAAGCACACAACGGTGAACACTGCGCAGACGATAAACACCATGATGCCCAGCACAGCGGCCATCTTGTAGTTGTAGTATTCCTGCGTCAAGCGGAACAGCCAGGTAACCAGCAGGTCGATCTCCTTGGCGTTGGACTGGGCCAGCTGCTGGTTGTTCGTGACAAACACGTCCTGGGTCAGCAGGTAAATAACGTTGAAGTTGTTGACGTTCCTGACAAAGTCCGTGACGAGTGACGGTCCCTGCACGCTGAGCAGGTAGGGCAGCTTGATGCGGAAGAACATCTGAACCGGGTTCGCACCGTCGATGCGGGCGGCCTCGATCATGTCGGCGGGAATGTTCATTAACACACCCGTGGCGATCAGCATCTGGTACGGCACGCCGATCCAGATATTGATCATGATGATAGTGAACATAGCCCAGCCCGGCTGGGTCAGGAACGGGATGTAGGACAGGCCCTTATCCACCAGGCCGATGTTATGCAGAAAGTCCGTGACACCGGCGTTGGCCATCATTGTGTTGAAGATGCCGTTGTTGGAGAAGAAGTTGCGTACCAGAAGCAGCGTAACGAACTGAGGCACGGCGATGGTCACCATGAACAGGGTACGCCAGAACTTCGGGCATTTGGTCTTTTGGTCATTGATGAACATGGCCATCAGGATACCGCCGAAGAAGGTGGTAAAGGTGGCAAAGAATGCCCAGACCAGCGTCCAGGTCAACACCTTGGCGAAGGAGTAGCCGAAGGTCGAGGTCATACCGCTGCCAAACAGCGTGAAGAAGTTGGTCAGGCCCACCCAGGTGAACAGGTCGTTCGGGGGCATATGCTGCTGGTCATAGTTCGTGAACGCGACCGCAATCAGGATGAACAGCGGCACGATGGTAAATACCACAACGCCCAGCACAGGCAGGGTCAGCAGCGTGACATAGAACTTTTCATTCAGGTAGACGTTGATGTCCTGTAAGAAGCTGTTAGTCTTTTTGCCCGCTGCGCGGATTTTTTGCAGCTGGTAGTTGGAGGTGACCACCATCATGGCGGCCGCGATCAGCGCGGCAATGACCACGAAGGAAATCATGCTCATCAGCAGGATCTCGAAGGAGTTATCGTAATTGTTCACGACGTTTTTCATCGTAGCAACGTCGAACACCATCTCCATTTTGACAGTGCCCAGCGTGCCGAATTTAGCAAGGTTCGGCGCACCGTAAAATGCCAGGAAGTAAAGCCCCAGGCCCTCCACGAGGGTGACAAGGAGCGCTTTCATCAGCTGGCCGTGACCGATATAGCCAAGGCCCCATACCAGGAACGAAACTTTGGTAAAGATATCGCCTTTTGCAAAGGCTTCCCCAAAAGTCTGGAAGAAGTTCTTCTCGCCCGGCATGGCTCGCGTTGCAGTTTTCGCCACAGCGAAGTCCCCTTTCGTTCACACGATCTTCATAAATCATACGGATAAAACAGCCCGCTTGCATCAAGTGTTTTCTATCACAAGCGGGCTGTCTTATCAGATCATTTCTTTATTATTATAGGTAGAAGCAGAGATTACTGGGTGACAGGAGCGGTGATACCGGCAACAGCGTCATCGACCAAAGTCTGGGTGTCCTTGCCATCGGGGTTGCCGTTGACGCAGATGGAACCGAGGGTCTCAGCGGAAGCCCAGAAGTTGCCGCCAACGCGCTGCAGGTTAGCGTACTCGGACTGGGCAACAACAGCGGTCAGAGCCGGAGAAGAAGCGGCTGCCAGAGCGTTGATGTTGGAGGGGCCCTGTGCGCGCTCCTGGAAGCGCAGTCCCTCGTTCTCTTCGTTGGTAACGAAGTCGGCCAGCAGCATAGCAGCACCGACGTTAGCGCTGTGGGGGTTGACACCGATCAGTTTGTAGCCGGAGAAGGAGGCCATCTGGACCTGCTCACCGTTCAGCGTGTAGGTAGGCAGCTTGCAGGCGGCGTAGTTTTCGCCCCAAACTTCAGCAGCGTCGTTTGCACGCCAGGTGCCGTTGACGCCAGCAACCAAAGTGCCGTCCTTCAGCTTACCGGTGAACTCCTCGTCCTTCAGAGCGATGAAACCGGGGTTCTTGCAGATGTCGATGACAGCCTGGGTAACGTCAGCGCCCGGGGCCTCATTCCAGTTGCAGACGGTATTCACGCCGTCATCAGCCAGGCTCAGGTTCAGGCCAGCGCCAGCATAGAAGCTGTACAGGTACCAGCCGTTCGCAACGTCCATAGAGACTTTCTTGCCTGCGGCGGCTGCCTTGTCCATCATCGTGTCAAGGCTCTTGACGTCGTCCTCGGTGAAGAAGCTCTTGTCGTAGAACATGAAGTAGCCGTTGTCAGCGGTCAGGGGGTAAGCATAGATCTTGCCATCGACCGTGGCAGCATCGACAGACGCGGGAGTGTTGCGGCTCTTGACGTCGTCAGCGTTCAGCTGCACTTCCTGCAGAGCGCCGGCCTTGACCAACTCGTTCAGCTGGTCATCGGCAAAAGCATAAACATCAGCAGCGGCGGTGGGGTCGGTCAGGACGGTATCCTTGGCCGTGGACTCGGACTGAGTTCCCAGATTGATGGTGATCTTGCCGCCGTAGTTGCCGTACTTCTCGATGAACTTGTCGCTGATCTCACGCAGCAGATCCTGATCCTCTTCAGCGCCCCACATGGTCAAGGTAACGTCCTGAGCGAAGGCAGCGGCAGCGGCCTGATCGAGGACATCGCCGGCAGCAGCGGCCTCGGTGGAAGCTGCGCTGGAAGCCTCGGTGGACTCAGCAGTGGAAGCTGCTTCGGAAGTGGAGGTGGCGGTGCTGGCAGAGCCGCCGCAAGCGGCGAGGGACAAAGCCATTACACCGGCCAGAGCCAGGCTGATTTGCTTTTTCATAGTGTGTTCTCCTTCTTTAAAAAAATATTCTCTGACGAACAACTTGGGCGGCGCTGCGCAACTAGTTTGCGCAGCCGCCTTACGTTTTTTAGAATACAGGATTTTCCGCTTGGTGTCAATGTGCAGATTATACGTGTTTCGCAGTGCGTTTTTGGCGGTTTTGCCACTGAAAACGGCTTATTCGACGAAAAATACGCGCAACTTGCGCAACTTCTGGGCTGTGCACGGCTATTTTAGACAAATTTTCCCTGCTTTGTACAGCAATCTGACGTTGCTGTAACTATTTTGTAATTTGATTCGATGATGTCATAAAATAGGAAGTTGCGCAGAGCCGGAAACCATGACACCGCCAGAATAGCAAAACCACCCCGGAAGGCATTCCTCCGGGGCGGCATGATAAACGCTATTCACTTTGTCGAATCCCGTAAAATGACCTGATACCCTTGCAGCTGGCGCTTCAGCACGTCCTTCCCGGCCAGAATGTCCAGCAGCATCCGGCAGGCAGTGGAGCCGATGCGCTCGGCGTCAAACTGCACTGCAGAGATAGAAGGTGTTATGTCTACGAGCAATTCACTATCATACAGGCTTGCCACGCGGATGTCCTGGGGCACATGGATATGCCGTGCCCGCAGTTCCCGCACAACATCAAAGGCCAGCCGGTCGTCACAGCAGAGCAGGCAGTCGGGGCGGCGCTCCAGCACAGCTTCCAGCGCGTCGGTGCGCTGTTCGTTGCTCTCCAATCCCGTGCGGATCAGCGATTGGTCGGCCTGCACACCGAACTCGGCCAGGCCTCGCAGATAGCCACGCAGCCGGTCAGCGTTGACGGTATAAGTGCCGCTGCCGCCCAGGTAGGCGATGCGCCGGGTGCCCAGCTGCAGCAGCACGCGGGTCATTTCACACGCCGCACCGAGCTGGTCGTTGTCGGCCTGGGGAATCTCCGGGTCGTCGATGCGGCCGATGGCCACAAAAGGCACACCGTACTGCTTCAACAAGTCGATGCAGGGGTCATCCGACATGGTGCGGGAAAGAATGACGCCATCAACTTTATGGCTTGCCAGCTGGCGTTCCAGCTGGTCGGTGTCGGTCTCGCTGACATAGCAGAGCAGCAGGTCATACCCGCGCTGCGCAGCCATGGTGCAGATGCCGCCCATACATTTGCGCAGGAAGGGCAAATCCAGGCGGATGAAGTGTTTCGGGATGACGAGTGACAGATTATGTGTTGCGCCCTGTGTCACCGGATGGGGCGGCGCGACCTCGCGCCCGGTCAGCCCGGCGTAGGCAAACACCCGGGCGCGGGTCTCCTCCCCCACGCGTCCTTTGCCGGAAAGCGCACGTGATACCGTGGTTTTCGAGATTCCGAGCGCGTCTGCGATCTCTGCAATTTTCATGGGTGTAGTGTTATTCGCCATGGTGCGCACGTTCCCTCCCTTGCTGAAAATGTTGCGCATGATAGTTGCGCACAGTTCAAGGATACCGTTGCATTCAAAAAGTGTCAATCCGCAAACCGCACAAAAAAACAGACGAAAATTTGGCAAGGGTGGCGGGCATGTTCTTGTTTTATATGGTATGTACACACTCGTGCAGGGACTGCGCATATTGATCACTACACAAAATCACGTATTATCGCTGCATTTCAAAACTTATTACATATTTTATGAACAATCATTACACAACTTGTAAACATTAGCACTCTACTATTGACAGTGCTAATTCGCAGTGCTATTATAAAGGCGTTCCAAGGGGAACAGGGGCGAAAGAACCAGAACCCCAAAGGAACAACAAAGTTTAATTCAAAAGTCAACTGTACGCACAGTCTACGTTCAGCCGATGAAAATTGGAGGAATGACTTATGATGATGGTTCCGTATATGTTCAATGATGGTTTGATGGATGATTTGTTCAGCGATGCCTGGGCGCATGATTTTGACCGCGCAATGCGCGCTGCCGAACCCCGCAGTATGTTTGGCAAACGCGCCGCCAATGTGATGAAGACCGACGTCCGCGAGAACAAGGACAGTTACGATGTGTTTGTCGATCTGCCCGGCTTCAAGAAGGAGGATGTCAAGCTCGACCTTGACAACGGCTATCTGACCATCAGCGCCCAGCGCAATGAGGAGCTGGACGAGAAGGATAACGAGGGCCGCTACATTCGTCAGGAGCGTGCCACCGGCAGTTGTGCCCGCAGCTTCTACGTTGGCAAGGAGCTGGAACCCAAGGATATCAGCGCCAAATTTGAGAACGGTATCCTGAGCCTGCACCTGCCCAAGGCCGACGCCAAGAAATTGGAGCCGAAGCAGACGTTGATTGAGATCGAGTAATCGCTCATCTTCCGGGACGCCGTAGAGGCGGATGCAAGCATCGACCCCTGCAAGACATACTCTTCCGGGCCGCAACCCTAAATTCTTAGGGCTGCGGCCCTTTTGTTTTGCCCAAAAGTGTGTTACAATTCCATATAGATGAAATAAAAGTACAGGGAGGTCCTGCCCGTGCCATATTCCGACGAGCATCTGCGCTATCTGCGCCTGCTTTCCCAGAAATACCAGACCGTGGCCGCCGCGGCCAGCGAGATCATCCGCATTGAGGCACTGCTGCGTCTGCCCAAGGGCACCGAGCATTTTATGAGCGACCTGCACGGCGAGCATGAAGCGTTTGTACATATTTTAAACAGCGCGTCGGGCGTCATCCGGGAAAAAATCGACACGGTGTTAGGCCCCGGCGTCCCCGCCGACGAACGCGCCGAGCTGGCAACATTGGTCTATTATCCCAATCAAAAATTACCCGAGCTGAAAGCCCGCCAAAAAGACCTGCACGCCTGGTATCGGCTGACACTGCTGCGGCTCATCGATCTGTGCCGGTTCGTGTCCAGCAAGCACACCCGCGACCATGTGCGCCGCTGCCTGCCCCAGAATTGCGGCTACATCCTCGACGAACTGCTTCACGCCCACTTTGAGGATCATGATAAGGACCAGTATTACGGTGAAATCATCGAGAGCATCATCCGCTACGACCGCGCCGACGCCTACATCATTCGCTTCTGCGAGGTCATCAAGCGGCTGGCCGTGGACCGCCTGCACATCGTGGGCGACCTGTTCGACCGCGGCCCGCGCCCTGACCGCATTCTGGACAGCCTGATGGCACACCACCAGGTGGATATCCAGTGGGGCAACCACGATGTCGTCTGGATGGGCGCGGCGGCGGGCAGTCCGCTCTGCATCATGACGGTGCTGAAAACGACACTGGCTTACAACAATCTCGACACCCTCGAGGGCGGCTACGGTATCAGCCTGCGGCAGCTCGAGCGCTTTGCCCAGCATACCTACGCCGATTCCGATGTGTCGCGCTGGCTGCCCCACGCAGACCCGCGCACCGCTGCGGGCGATTTGACCGCCGCCGCGCGAATGCACAAAGCCGTGACCGTCATGATGCTCAAGCTCGAAGCCCAGATCATTGCCCGCAACCCGGATTTTGATTTGCAGGGCCGCGACTTCTTAAATCGCATCGACTTTGACGCGGGCACAGTGGATTATTTTGGCACAACCTATCCCCTGCTGGACTGCGACTTTCCCACCGTGGATCCGGCGCACCCCACCGTGCTGACCGCCGACGAGGGCAAGGTCATTGCCGGGCTGGTGCGCAGCTTTGCCGAGAGCGAGCGTCTGCAGCGCCATGTGCAATTTTTGTACGCTCACGGCGCATTTTATAAAATGTGCAACGGAAATCTGCTCTACCATGGCGCTGTGCCCATGACCGAAAACGGCGCGTTTGCAGCTATCACCTTTGAGGGCGTTGCCCGCAGCGGCAAGGCGCTGTTCGACTACTGCGACCGCCGTGCCCGCCAGGGTTACAGTGCGCCGCAGGGCAGCCCTGCGCGGCTGGCCGGGCAGGACTTTTTGTGGTATCTGTGGTGCGGGGCAAAATCGCCGCTGTTTGGCCGCAGCGCCATGACGATGTTTGAACGGCTGTACATTGCCGACCCCGCCGCCCACGTTGAGGTAAAGGACCCCTACTACAAGCACATTGCCGACCCGCGCACCGCCGAACATATTTTGCGCGAATTTGGCCTGGAAGGCGAGGGCAGCCATATCGTCAACGGCCATGTGCCGGTCCGCGCTATTGAAGGCGAAAGCCCCATCAAGGGCGGCGGGCGGCTCATCATCATCGACGGCGGCTTCTGCCGCGCCTACCACCAGCGCACCGGCATTGCGGGCTACACACTGGTCTACAATTCCCGCGGGTTGATTCTTCGCACCCACCAGCCGTTTGAAAACACTGACAAGGCCATCCACGAGGACGAGGATATCACGTCCAAGAGCGAGTACATCTACACCGCACCGCAGCGTATCCTGGTGCGCGATACCGACGAGGGCGGCCGCAAGCAGGCGCTCATCCGCGATTTGACCGCCTTGGTGGAGGCCTACCAGACCGGCGTTATCCCCCAGGGCGTGGCACAGGAATTGTGATTGAAATTTGGGAAAACAGGTTTATAATAGGGTTATATAATACATAAGGAGATGTTCAAACATGGCTTGCACTACCATTCTGGTCGGCAAAAATGCGTCGTATGACGGCTCCACGATGATCGCCCGCAACGACGATTCCGGCTCCGGCCATTTTACCGCGAAAAAATTTACCGTGTTTCAGCCGCAGGACTACCCGGCTGTCTACAAATCCGTGATTTCGGGCGTCGAGATCCCTCTGCCCAGCGACGGCCTGCGGATGACTGCCGTGCCCAACGCCGTGGAGGGCAAGGGCCTGTGGGCGGCCAGCGGTGTGAACGCCGCCAACGTCGGCATGACCGCGACCGAGACCATCACCTCCAACCCGCGCGTGCTGGGCGCTGACCCGCTGGTCAAGGGCGGCATCGGCGAGGAAGATATCGTCTACCTTGTGCTGCCCTACGTGCGCACCGCCCGCGAGGGTGTCCGCCGCCTGGGCAGCCTGCTGGAACAGTACGGCACCTATGAGATGAACGGCATTGCCTTCCAGGATGTGGACGAGATTTGGTGGCTGGAGACCATCGGCGGCCACCATTGGATGGCCCGCCGCGTACCCGACGATGTCTATGTCGTCATGCCGAACCAGCTGGGCCTGGACACGCTGGACCTGGACGACGCTTTGGGCGAGCAGAAGGACTTCATGTGCTCGGCTGATCTGCGTGACTTTATCAAAAAGTATCACCTCGACCTGTCCCAGGACGGTGCGCTGAACCCGCGGGATGCCTTCGGAAGCCACGACGATGCCGACCACGTCTACAACACGCCCCGCGCGTGGTATATGCTGCGGTATTTCAATCCCAGCACCTTCGTATGGGACGGCCCCGACGCCGACTTTACGCCGCGCTCCGACGATCTGCCCTGGTGCATGGTGCCCGAGAAGAAGGTCACGCCCGAGGATGTAAAGTACGTGCTGTCGTCCCATTATCAGGGCACGCCCTATGACCCGTACGCTGCCGCAGCCGCCGAGAAGGGCATCTACCGCCCCATCGGCGTGAACCGCAACGACTTTATGGCGCTTTTGCAGATGCGTCCCGACGTGCCGGAGGATTTCCGCGCCGTGGAGTGGCTGGCCTTTGCGTCCAACGCCTTCAACACAATGCTGCCCTTCTACGCCAATGTGGACACGACGCCGGAGTATCTGTCCAACACGACCGGCGATGTCTCCACAGACAACTTCTACTGGGCCAGCCGCCTGCTGGCCGCCATGGCCGATGCGTCCTACGCAAAGTCGGTGTTCCACATCGAGCGCTACACCCTGAGCGTCGGCGCAAAGTCCAACGGCTTCATCAACCGGTACGACGACGCCCAGCGCGCCGAGGCTGACCCCGCCGCCCGCGCCGCCCTGCGCGAAAAGGCCAACGAGGAAATTGCCGCCATGGCCAAGGCTGAGACGACCGACGCGCTGAACAAGGTGCTGTTTGAGCTGAGCAGCGGCATGAAGAACGCCTATTCGCGTTCGGATGCGTAAATAATTCCTACATAATTCATACGAAAGCGAGGGACGCACCTATTGCGGTGCGTCCCTCGCTTTTTATAGTTCTTTCACTACGTACAAAATGCCCTTGTCCGTTTCCTGCGCCGCCGTGGTTCTGCCGGGCGCAAGGCAGGCCGCAGGGTCAAACCCGACAAACCGCCCGCCCTCTACGGTGATGGCCCCATCCCCTACGCTGTACAGCAGGTGGTCGGCGCTGTCGCCCTTTACGGCGTACAGGCCGCCGTGCAAAATCACCTGCCCCGCCGCCGCACAGACGGCACAGGATCCGGCACCGCCCAGATAGCGGCCGCCGTACAGGTCCACGCGGCAGCCCTGCCCGCGGGCGTAAATGGGGCAGCCTGCGCGGCTGTGGCTGCGGGCGGTAGCCTGTATCAAGCCTTTGCCATGTACTGTCAGGGCCGCACCGTCGGCCAGCTGTATCGTGCCTTTCAGGCGGTGGCCGCCGGGGTGGGTGTCGGCTCGGCGGTAGGTTCCGGCGTGGCAGTCGGTTCTGCCGTGGGGGACGGCGTGGCCGCAGGTTCCTCTGCGGTCAGTGCGGCGGGGGCCGGCGCGGCAGCCAGCAGGGTGTCGGGGGCTATGGTTTCCTCGTCGAGGAATACGGGGGCGTCCGCCTCGGGGTCGTCAGATTGCCCGGCGTTATTGCTCCAAGTGCCAGCCTGGATATCGGCGACCTGCACGGTGGCGGTGCTGGTGAAATAAGCCGACGTACTGCCCACATACAGCGATGCAAACAGCGCCGACCCCGCCGCCGTCAGGCAGAGTGCCCGCAATAGGGTCTTTCGATTGGGATTTGCCATAAAAAGCATCCTTTTAAGGTTGTATTTTACAGCAAGCAAAGGGCGTAAACGATACAGTTTGCGCCCTTTGCTTGCCGCCCCTCCGGGGAGGGGACGGCAAATTTAGAAAGGATAAGATGAGAAAAGCGGATTTAGTGTGCCGAAATGACACGCTCGTGCCTTGCAGAGAATGTAGGGGCGAACATTGTTCGCCCGCCAACCTGGCGCAACTGCGCGTTCACGGGAAAGTTTCTCACAAGGCAAACGGCCCGGGCGAGCAATGCTCGCCCCTACATAAGGGAGTTTGTCTGTTTATGATAGACGTTAAAAGGTAACTGCGGCAACGTTGATTGTGCCGGACTCGGTGCTAGCCGGGGCATCGGCAGACTTCTTGACCATCACAGGCTTGGCAGTCGTGAGGGCAATGGCGCTGACAAGCAGGCTGCGCTTGACCGATGTTCGGTTGTCTTTCATTTAAATTCCTCCTAATTTTTTCAAAACTGTCAAATGCAGTTTCAACGGATACCCACATTTTACCACCGGGGGGGGTAAGGCTATTCGCAATTTCACAGAATATACATAAATATTCTTGTGGATTTTTTACATAAAGGGGGATTTTTGGGGGAAAGCGGCGGTAAAGGGAATGCAAAAGCCCCTCCCCCTTCGCTCCGCTCGCCCGGCACAGTCCGCGGGGCATCGGGGACGCCGCCCTACAACGTGTATTTTTTTAAATTCAAACTATTTTACAATAATGTCACAATCTTTGAAAGAATTTGGCCTTGCTTTTGCGGCAAAATCTTTGTATAATAAATGTCAGGATGGGGCACTAGGAGGCTGACTTAGACCCCTGTTGCCCCATTCAGCCAAAAGTATAGAGAAAGAGGTATATGTAAACATGGCAAATCTGGATTTGACTAAGTATGGCATTACCGGCACGACCGAGATCGTGCATAACCCCTCTTACGAGATGCTGTTCGAGGAAGAGACCAAACCCGAGCTGACCGGCTATGAGAAGGGCCAGGTCACCGAGCTGGGCGCTGTCAACGTTATGACCGGCGTTTACACCGGCCGTTCCCCCAAGGACAAGTACATCGTTGTTGACGAGAACTCCAAGAACACCGTTTGGTGGACCAGCGATGAGTACAAGAACGACAACCATCCCATGACCGAGGCCACCTGGTCTGCCGTTAAGGACATTGCCAAGAAGGAGCTGTGCAACAAGCGCCTGTTCGTCGTGGATGCTTTCTGCGGCGCAAACAAGGATACCCGCATGGCGATCCGCTTCATCGTGGAAGTGGCCTGGCAGGCACACTTTGTCACCAATATGTTCATCAAGCCCACCGCCGAGGAGCTGGCCAACTTCGAGCCTGACTTCGTTGTTTACAACGCCTCCAAGGCTAAGGTCGAGAACTACAAGGAGCTGGGCCTGAACAGCGAGACCTGCGTTGCCTTCAACATCACCAGCAAAGAGCAGGTCATCATCAACACCTGGTACGGCGGCGAGATGAAGAAGGGTATGTTCAGCATGATGAACTACTTCCTGCCGCTGAAGGGCATGGCCTCCATGCACTGCTCTGCCAACACCGATAAGGAGGGCAAGAACACTGCCATCTTCTTCGGTCTGTCCGGCACCGGCAAGACCACCCTGTCCACCGACCCG
>QWCH01001519.1_pt1 | contig 34598 bp, 32 predicted proteins | sample 1972671 | NCBI WGS metagenome assembly QWCH01 (sample SAMN09866713, study PRJNA288562) | Human gut metagenome isolate term3_stool, whole genome shotgun sequencing... | isolation source: gut | host: Homo sapiens | place: USA: California
ATTATATACAACGGTGGAGTTCGGCTTCTGGCACTTGGCGATATGGGACAGCAGACCGCTGCCGCCGAACAAGTCCACGAAGGTCGTACCGTCAGGGAATTGCCGGAGCACCTTGATGTACTCCTTGGCAAACATCCGCTTCTGTCCCTGGAATGGAAGCGGTGCCGAAAGATATTGTTTTCTCATTGTCGCACTTATTTGGTACGGCAAAGGTCGCCATATTCGGTGAGGCAGAAGAACATTTACACCAAATCACACTGCAAGCGGTTTGCAGTCGCTTTGAAACCGTTTGATGAGCATATATACCTTGCGCTCGCTTACCGCATACTTTTCCGACAGCCTGGCTACGATATACGACACTTTCTCGCCACGATTCAGCAGCGTAGTGTAATCGGTGTATAAGTCCACAAACTCCTCGTCTTCCAGACGAATTCCTGCTGTTTTGAGCCTTTTTATCAGCTCCCTGTTAAATTTCAAGACCTCTATTATCTTCATTATCACGAAATTTTTGTATCTTTGCAACATCTCACTTACATAAGAACCAAAAAAGCTCAGAGTGCGAACGAGGGTATTGGCCCCCGGTCGTGCGCTCTGAGCGTTTTGGTTAATATGTAGGTGAGATGACTATTAACAGGCCGGGGGCTTTTTATATCCCTCCCCCGAAGGGACTCTCTCAACTATCCACTATACTTGAAATAGTTTCCGCCAAGCAGACGGACACTCCAGTAGTAGCATAGTGCAATGACAGCTACCCAGAGAGTCTTTGCAGGTGCAAAACTGCATTTCCCTATCTTCCGAAAGCAGTTCAGAAACAGACGCACATCAGCAGCCTTGCGGTCGCTTTCGCTGCCCCCGCGGTCGTAGTCATCATCGTGGATGCAGCACGCCGCGTAGAACAGTCCAGCATACGGTGGAGTGAACCAGCGGAATATCCCGGTTTGGCAGCCACAGCCCTTACTCATGGGCCGCCTCCTCTCCGTATGCCGACCAGTCGATGGCATCTTTCTCCTTCCATCCTGTAGCGAGGGTAGTCTGGATATAGGTCATCGCCTTGACATAGAAGTCCGTCAATTCGTCGAGCATTTCAAACTTGCGGTACTGCGGCTGCCCGTCCGTCCCGAACTTGAACGTTACCGGCAAGATTGCCCCTGCAGTCTGCACGGCAAGGTCGTATGCCGACTTGTAGTTGAACTGGTTCTCCGCCGAAAGCCACACGGGCATGTCCTTGTAGGTGAAGCCCGACAATATCGCCTCGTCCACCTTTGCGTTGTACCATGCAAGGATAAGGCCCTTCATCTCCTCCAGCGTAGGACGGTGCCCGAACTCTTGCTCCATATAGTCCGCCGAGCCGTCCTCATGTTTCCGCACGTCCCAGCGGACGCGCCACTTTCCTTTCACGGGGTTAGTGCATTCCAGCAACTCCACCTCCGCACTTCCTTGTACTCTCATCAGCTAAAAACATATTTGGTCCTACCTTTGCCGAAGGTTTCCGTGCGGATTGTCGTCTCGAACGGGAAGCCGTCCGGCAGTTCACTAATTTGTGCGAGGATGTTCTTCATCTCCTCGCTGTTGGTAAAGAACTTCTTCGGCTCGCCGTTCTGCTCGATACTGACGATGCAGCGGTCCTCGCCCTGCTCCGTGTGGATTCCCGTCTCATAGTCCTTGACCACGATGGGGAGATTTACCAACTCCCTGATGCTCACCACAGCACCAGAGAAACGCTTCTTGCCGTCCTCCGGCTTGTAAGCGATTTTCAAATCCTTAAAAGATTTCATTTGTTTGCCTGTTAATTTATGAAACATATTATTACAGTCGGCATGCTTGGCCATCCCATAGAGGGAGGCTATGATTTCATGCCGTCTCTTTCTTGATTTCACTTCATTAAGTTTCGAAGCAGCCTTTTTTTTGATACGCTTACGCAAACGGATATAGTCAGGACGTATCACATAGCCGAGGAAGTCAATGCCTTCCGTTACAGGGAATACGCGCTCATTTTCCTTCACCTTCAGGCCGATGCTTTCCACCTGCCGGTGTACGATTTCGCGTATTTCCCAAAGTTCTTGCTTGGACCCTGCCAGCACCACACCATCATCGCAATAGCGGTAGAAGTGCCGCACGCCAAAACCGTCCTTCAGCACATGGTCCAAGTGAACGGACAGCAACAGATTCCCAAGCCCCTGAGAGGAGCGGAGTCCTATGCTCAGTCCTCTTGGCATCATACGCACGAAGCCGTCGAGCATAGTAATGAGGCGTCTGTCCTTGAATATCCTCCCCACGCAGTCCATAACCGTGTCCTGGTCGATGCTCTCGTAGAACTTGCTGATGTCGAACTTGTAGCAGTAGCGTGTCGTTTCAGGCTGTTCCTGCATATCCCTGTGGATATATGCCAACAGGTCGTGCATGCCACGCTCCTTGATACTCGCCGAGGTAGTGCGGATAAAGTGCTTCTTCAGGTGCCTGTCCACCACGGCCATGATGGCATGTACCGCTATACGGTCCTTCATCGTCAGGATCTGGATGCGGCGTATTTTGCCGTTTTCGTTGATTTCACGCTCGCGGTAGTCCCTGACGGTGTAGGTGCCGGCCTTGATACGGTCGCCGAGTTCACGGATGACCTCCTCACGGTGCGCCAGCAGCCATTGTCCCTGCCGGCTCTCCTTCCGCCTGGTACCGCGGAGTACCTGGTCGAACGAGTCCGACATATTGGAGTATTCGACTACCTCCTCGATGATGTAACCTTCCCTGCGCATCTTTTCGTTTTACTTATTTGTTGTTTATCACTTGAAGGCGAGCCTTCCTTTCTCCGGGCCTGAGTTCTTCGAGCCTTGGTGTGGCCTACCAAACTCTACCCGACACTTGCTGTTTCGGCTTTCCACTTAAAGTGCTTTTGCCGTGGTTCATTCCCCTCGGTGCGACTGTGAGGACACGTCCTTCTTTGTCGTGGAACCGATTAATAGTTTGCCAGACGCGAGCCGGCATGCGCATCCGAATCCGATGCACCGTTATTCGCATTCGAGTTCGATACACCGCCAGCCGCAAACGCGTTGTGGTAGCCGCGATAGACCACACGGGATATGGGGAACTCTGCCGTGATGTCAATTGCAAAGGTACTTATTTTCAATGAGGGAACGAAAAAATCCCTCCGGCATCGACGGGCTTCGCCCGTATCCCGATGTCCTCGTTCCTCGGACATCACGCTTTGTCGCTTCGCTCCCGCTTTATCGCTTACGCCTACGCCACTTCGCTTACCGCTTTATACGCAGCCACGCTTTGCGCCTTAACGATTTTACCGCGGAAGGCCAGACGCGAGCCGGCATGCGCATCCGAATCCGATGCACCGTAATACGCATTCGAGCTCGATACACCGCCAGCCGCAAACGCGTAGTGGTAGCCGCGATAGACCACACGGGACTGTGCACCGCTAAACCAATATTTGTCTCCATAGTAGGTTGAAGATGATCCAATCACTTTCCCAACTGGTATCACATCCATGTACCTGCCGTGAGCCACCGCCGTTATCCAGTAGTCGCTGTTCGTCGTGGCCTTTACCCAGCGCACGCTGCCGTCAGGCATCCAAATACGCCACTTACCGTAGTTACCGCTGTCGTTAGGCACGTCCACGCCGTCCATCATGTCCCACTTATGTCCATAGATATCCTCATAACCGAGACAGCAGATGTTGTTTACCTGAATGACTGCTGCGCCGCCGTATTCATCCATGCTTCTGTACCATGCGTACTGGTGAGTAGAAAACTCTACGATACTGTTTTTCACCTCGCTGTTTACACGGCTTGCCTCAGCATAGCCCACCGTATCTTGCATACCTCTTGAGGCTGTGCCACCCGTAGTGCGTATATAGGTATGCTCCCCAGCTCCGCACTGTTCCTGGGCATCTCTGCGTCCGTACCGTGCATAGAATAGGTTGGCGATACGCGAGTGCATCAACGCGTCTATTTGCTGCATGCCACGCTGAACACTGTAATAATGGAAGTCCGTCCAAGTCATGCTTGCCGTCGTGCCGCCACCGGTAATGGCCGCACGTAGTTTGGAACCGATAACCGTAGAGCCGACTACGGCACAGAGATGCTCGTCGTTCGCCACCCATTCCGGCTCCATGTCCTCTATCCGCGTGCTGTTACTTAGGACTACGCAGTCGAACTCCGCCGTGTTCAGGATGGTGAAATGCAGGTTCACGGCCGTCGCCGGCACGTCGGCAATCAGGTACATGCCCGCCTCGAACTTGTTGCCGATGGTCGGAACGACAACCGACTTCACGACCTTGCCCTCCGCGTCCACGAACACCGAACCGATGAGGTTCGTGCCGGGAACGCTTGGGAAGCGGACACGCTTGAAACCTTCCACACCTACCTTGCACACGCTGTAAGTTGTATCGTTCGTATAGGAGTTCTGCAGCGTCTCCTTGCCGCTCGTGATTTTCTTGCCCGGCAATACGCCGCCCTGCGTCCTCCTGATGTCCTCCAGCGTCAGCACGGTTGCCTTGGGACTGTCCGGCTTGTGTGCGGCATCGTTGCTGCTGTAGCAGCTGTAGTGCTTTCCCTTCAGATAGTCGTTGATACCCTTGCTCCAGAAAAACGGCTCGTACATCATCCAGTCGCCTTCCGTACCGTCCAGCTTCGCCTCCGTGCCGTCTGCGTACTTGTTGCTGTTGGCATCGTCAAGGGGGTAGTAGGTCATCTCGCCGTCGAGATTGTTCACCGTCGTATCCTGCCCGGCCATGCTCACGTTGCGCGTGGTGGCTTTCTTGGTGACCTTTGCCAGCACGCGGTGCCGTTGTTTCAGAATGGCCGTAACATGGCCGCTGGGTATGTAGGCCGTTCCGTTTCTGTAGCCCGTGCCGTTGTCAAGGTTCGTCACGTTGGCGTCGTCGGCCACTGCGTCGTCGAACTCTATCACCGTGTAGTCCGGCTGTCTGATGTTGAGCTCCGGGAATTTTTCGTGCATGGCAGCGTATTCACCGTCTTCCATATATGCCGTAAGGTGCACGGTACCCACAAGTGCGCAGTAGTCCACGGCATTACCTTCCGCATCTACGCCCTTGAGTGCCTTGTACTTGGCGAGCAGCGTACCGTCATCTTTCATGTCAATGCCCTCGATGCGTACGCGCTCCACATTTATACACCTGCCGATGATGGTTTGCCAGTCCAGATTCGCACAGCCGGCAAAGCGCAGCGTCTTCACCGTGCGCCAGTTCTGCAGTGTCAGTCCGCTGTCCTTCAGTTCCGGCAGATACTCCAGCTGGAGCGTCTGTATGTTGCCACCCAGCTTGAGTGTCTTTGCCGGTGCGCCCGGTGCAATCAGCACGGCCTGTACGTCCACGCCCCGTGCGTCCAGCGTCTTCAGTCTTGTCTGCGGCGTGAAGTCCAATTCCTGGCTTGACAGCGTACCCGTCCTGGCGTTCGTCTGTCCGTAGAGATTGATGTCCGTCAGCTGGCGGCACTGGTCAATTACCATGCACCAGCCCGCCGAGCCGCTGCCGGCCGTCTGCATGTTGAGTTTCCTGAGAGCCTTGCACTTGTTCAGGTTCACGTCGCCCGTCAGGTTGTCCGCAGCCCCGCGCATGTCCAGCTCCGCGATGCGGCTTGCGCCATAGATGCGGATAGGGTCGTTTACGGTAAAGGCATTCGCAAAGGTCAGCGTCACCTTGCCGCCTTTCTCCGCACGACGGCTTGCCTGCAGGTGCGGGGCATTGTTCGTGCCGTAGCCGAAGTAGTATAGGTCGCCGGCCGTCACCGTTATGGTGTTGGCCGGAGCGTCAGCCTTACGGCTCATATACATATCGATGTTGTCAGAAAGGAAGTTGCCCGTCTCGTATTTCGCGTCGAGCAGGGAAAAACGGTTTTTGATGAACCAGTGCCGGAACGCCTGCTTGTCGCCCTTGAGCGCATAGATGTAGGGGTACTTCACCAGCTGTCCTTTCACGATCACGCCTTCCGTCTGCGGCTTGATGTACTTCAGTGCGCCGCTCTTGTTATAGACACGGCCACACCAGTTGCCCTGCTGCTCCTTATCAAACACCTCACTCGCACGCTCCTCTGTCAGGTAGGTACGAATCTTCCCGGCCATCCTGACAATATCGTCCTTCAGGTTGGCCAGTACCAGGCACCACAGCCAGGAGTCGTATCCCTCAAAGGCATACTTCGACTTCTCCGCGTCCCAGGTCTCACGCATCACGTCATAGAGGTATGCCAGCATGGAGTCGTTGCGGTCACCCTGCTGCGTGTCGCCGTCGTAGTAGAGGATATACCACACCAACAGGTTCCATGTCGCCCATATCATGTTCTTTGCCCGCTGGTCCACATTGGCGAAGAAGTCCGTGAAGAGCCACCAGCACAGCAGGAAGTCCTTGTTGATGTACTGTCCAAGCTCGCTTTTGAACTTCTGCGAGACGAAGGTGCTGATGTCATCCGGTGTCGCGCCAGACGGCACGCAGTCCCTTATCCAGCCCCACAGACGCTTGAAGGCACCCTTCTGCGCCTCCGTCGCAGTTGCCCATGTTATGTCTTTCGGGTAGTTGAACTCCAGCGCATTGTCGAACTCTGCGACCGCCTGCGCATCAAGGTCTGCCTTCCCCTGGAACAGGCACAGGGGCTGCGTATTGTTCAGGAACTCGAAGGCGACCGCTTTCTTCGGGTCAAGCCCCTCGACGCCCTTCATCCCGATGATCTCCTGCCAGTCGCTCTTGTCATGATTGAGGTTGTACTGTCCGTAATAGGCAGGCGTGTCTTCCATGCTTTCCGCGGAGAACACGTCGATGGGGAAACCGTCAATGGCCGTGCGCACGCTGCTGTCCGTCTGCTGCGCCGGCGTGAGGAAGCCCAGTGCCTTCATCATGTCGTTCCACAGCTTCGCACCGCCGGTGTTCTCTACCATCGAACTGTCAGAGTAGTCCGCCTTGGCGCACAGCACCTTCACTTTCTTCTGTCCGGGTCGCAGGGCTACTTTCAGTTCCTCCTGCTTCACGCCGTCCACATACATCTCCGGAGTCTCGCCCTTGGCACAGTAGATGCGGTAGTTCTTCGTCGGGTACTTCGTCGAACTCGTGCCCTGAATGCGGACATAGACATTCTTCAGGTAGACATGCCGACCGTCGGGCAGCCATAGGTGCACATCGGAGAGGAAGTCCGCCTTCTTGTTGTTCTCGGCGTTCACAGGGTCAAGTCCTCCCTTGCGCACCACCAGCATGATGCCCTTGCCCTTTTTGCGCAGTTTCTCGAACTCGATGCTCCGGCCATCATCGCCCAGCACGTCATTCTCCTCGAAGAGTGCGGCCATCTCGTCCAGTGTCCGGCGGTCTATGATATGGTTGTCCATCTCCTCATCGTCGGTCAGAGCACGGTCATAGACCCTGACGGTGCGTACCTCCACGTCCGCGCCGAAACTGTCGATGGTGATGCCCTCCGGGCTGTCCTGCATGAAGTTGTCGCTCTCACCGTAGATGTCCGCCGCGCTCCGCGTGCCGTTCACATACAGTTCCATCAGCCTGCCCTCGGACCGTTTGCCGATGACGAAGGCTATCTTCACCCACATGTCTGATCCGTACTGTCTGCCCACGCCGACCTGCTGGGTGGTCTTCCCGCCGTCCTCGTCGGCTACCTCCTTGGTGGAACCCGTGTACATCATCGCCTTGTCGGCCGTTATCCGGAAACCTTTCGTGCCGCTCATGCACGACACCACGCCCGCGTCCTTGTCCGTGATGTTGGACACTTTCATTTCCACCTCCACCGTGCAGCCTGCGGTGGCCGCATCGGAGGTGAACGGCATAAAGGCAATTTCTGCCTTCGCGCCATTGAGCAGCTTCAGCGCATCACCCGTCCAGCCGCTCGTGTTCCAGTCCACGCCGTCGAATGCCGTCTTCACGCTGCCGTATTCCCAGTGTGCCGGATCTGCCTCGCCGTTGCTGCGTCCCGCCGCGCTGAGCTTCAGCTTCAGCCCAAGCGTCGCTTCGCCGATGTCGATACCACTCTTCTCCACCTCGATGTCAAGGGGATATTCCGTCGCACCGCATACGAGCCTCATTTTCTGTGTGCCCTGTGCCGTGAAGCGGTTGGTGTAGGTCTGCACCGTCCTCGGAACGCTCACGTTCTGTGTGGGAGTACCGTTCATAAATACGGTCATGCCGGCAGGTGTGCCGCCTGCATCATAGACGGCATACTCGAAAGAGAGCTGCTCGTACTGCCCGGTCTTCAGCAGCGGGGTCAGGTGGTTGTCAGTAAGGAGGCGTCCGTCCCGGAAGACATGTTTCGTGCCGATCAGCGGGCGGCTGCTCCCAGCCTTGAAAATATCCATGTAGATACTCTCGCTGCGCAGCGTCAGCCCGCCACCGGCTTCCATCTCCGCCACCAGCTGCACCGTATGGCGGCCTACCGCCAGAGGGCGCATCGGAATGGAGAAGCTGCCGTTGGTGGTACCGCTGCGCGTTACCGCGCGGTTCTCATGTTGCTTGCCGTCCACGTAGAGGAATACTGTCTTCGTGCCCGTTCCCTGCACGGTATAGGGTATCACTGCACTGTCGCCTGTATCATAGCCGCCTCCGGCTGTTCCGTCCGAGAGGGCATAGTCGCTTCCCAGCGTCAGGCTCACTGCCTTCACGTTCACATATGCCTGCTTCGCCTGGGGCTTTCCCGTGTCGGGGTCTGTCGCCGTGGCTTTTACATAGATGTCGGTCGTACCCACCTGAAGGTATTTGCTAACATTTAAGGTGTAGGTGCCCCGGCTTACATTCTCAATGGTCTGTCCGTACACAAGGATGGAGCCGCGCAGCACGCGTATCTCGATGGTAGCTTTCTGCCCGGTGGTCTGCCCGGCATCCTCGCCGCCCACATACCGGTGGTCGTAGCTGTAGGTCAGCACGCAGTCGCCGCCTTCCTTGATGACGCTGTGGTCCACGCTCGCGCCCAGCACGATCTTGGCGGAAGACGTTTCCCCACCACCGCTGCCTCCGCCGGCAGCCAGCGTGAACTGGGTAATGGCCACGCCGCTCTTGTTCTTCAGTGTAACGGTCTGCTTACCGTCTTCCTCGGTCACATCGCTGTCGAAGAGGGTGCCGGCTTCTATCTCGCCGATTTTGCCGGTAATGGCACGGTTCTGCACGGGGTTCGTGCTGCCGGCATCGAGCGTCTCGTCCACCTCGGTCTCGTTGACCGTGAGGCTGATGTTGCCCTGGCTGTCGGGAGTGCCCTTTTGCCCGTTCAGCGTTACGCTCTTCACTGTTCCGCCACCGCCGAAGTCGTCCCAGCTGCTCTCGCTCTCCCAGGTCGCCAGGTTGGTTCCGGCAAACTGCTTGGTCTGGTATTTTCCTTGAGACACTTCAAAGGTAACGCACCGCCCCTTGGCGCGCAGTTTGTCCTCAACAGCCTTGATAGCCGTAGCCAAAGTGTAGTAACCCTCTGCCAGCGGGTATTTCTCGCTCACATTGATGGTGTTGCCGCCACCCGTGCCGCTGGCTTCGGCAAGCGTTCCGTCCGCCTCGTTCCAGGCATATAGCACCGAGCCCAGCAGGTAGAGCTTGTCCTTGCGAATTTCTGTCCGGTTCTCATTGAGATAGAGGTCTGACCCGGACCAGTTGCTTACGTACTTTCCTGCACGCTTTCCTGCGAATATCTTCTTTGCGGAGATATAATACACGCCCGACACTTCCGATACGCTTACTTGATCCACAGAGGCATCCTCCAGGATACCGTCAAAGCGTGCCGTTGCCCCATCACGGGCCTTGACGGCCACGCTTTCATACTGGTCGATGACACGCTGGGCGGAGTCCTTGACCTCCGTAAGTTCCTCCACGGCTTTTCCTGCGGCCTGCGCAGCCGTCTGTGCCTCCTGTGCCTTTTTACCTGCGTTGGAGCCTGCCGCCTCGGCATTCGCTGCCGCCGTTTCTGCCGCATTCTTGGCGACCTGCGCCTGTGCTGCCGCATCGGTTGCAGGCTTGCCCAGCAGACTTGTCGGAACGGTCACCAGTTCCTCGCCGCGCATCGCCGGCAAGGTCTTCACCCCGTCGAGGCTCTGCACCTCCTGCAGCTCGGCTACACTCTGGCTCTCGCTCTTGATTTGCGAGAGTATGTCCTGCTTCAAATCCTGTCTTTCCTGTTCTGTCAGTGACATATCTTTATGATTTATATTGATTAAACTTCGGTCTTGCTTTCAGGTAATCTGGCTCCGCCTGATGAGCGTATGCCTCGCGCTCAAAACTGATATGTCTGTAAGCCTCGTGCCGCTTCGGGTATCTTGGCAGAAGCCACAGCCATTCCAGCACATACAGCACATAGAACGGCACATACAGCAGCTCGCGCATCTGTGCCGTGTGGATAGCCTCGTGGTTCAGGTCAGTGTCCGTCATACGGTACCCTTTCCTGACCATCACCACGCCGAAAAGATTGATGGCCTTGAACCCCTTCGGGGGCAGCAGCCGGTTGTAAACAGTCTTCATGCTTATATCTTTTTAATTTTGCCTGTTGATGATTCTCGCCGTATATTGGGTGGTGAAACCGTCTATCTGCGCAGTGCGCTCCGGATCATACACCAGCAGCAACTCCACGGTGTCTCCTTGTCCCATTGTCATATCTCCCCACTGTTCGCCATTCCAAGTGGTAAGCAGCGGATAGTCCTCTTTGTTCCAGGGTGTCTCCTGCTTGCTGTTCTTGGTCTTGTTCCGGCCGAATATCACGAAGTCTCCTGCTCCCAAGTCAGAAGAAACAGTCAGTCGGAAGGCAAACGGCGTGTTCGGGCCTACGCCCAGAGTAGAACGCATTGCAGGAAGACGAGGAAGTGCTATGCCAGAGTTACCTGCTGTACACACCACAATCAGGCGGTTGCTGTCCTTTATCTCCACATCATAGATGGTATTGGCTTTGTCCACCTTCACCTTATCAAAGCGGAATCCGTCCACGAAGCCATTCAGTGCACCGCTTCCTTTCCCTGCGAAGGCGAAGTTGCCGCTCATGGAATTCTCTATGTCGAAGATGATGCCATATTTAGGTAGAAAACCCCATTTCTTGCCGTTGCTGTCAGTATAGTCTGTTGCCGTGTCAACAAGCCTTGTGAGCATAGGCTGTCCAAGACTATGCCACGTTCCGAAAATCGCCTGTCGGTCTTTGGCGTTGAAGCCTATCATCGTGTCATACAGGAACAAGCCATACCTGTCATCCACAACTTTGTAGCTACCGTCCGGCTGCAATACACGGCTTGACACACCGATATGGTTCCCGCTGATGGCAAAGCCGCCAATGTATCCTGTCTCAGCATTGACCTCGCCGCCGAACTTTCCGTTCTTGGCCTCAATGCTGCCATCGGGGAGTATCCTGAAGTTCCCATTCGCAGTTACCAGTCCTTCCAACTTGATATTGTCGGCAAGCAGCTTGATGACGGTCCTCGTGTGTCCTTCGGCATCGGTCTCTTCCACCGCTACACCGATGAGTGCCAGTTTCCCGTCGGGACCTTGTGCATAGACACCGCTACCCTCAGCCTTTACCATAATGCCACTCTCGGCAAGCACACGACCGTCCTTGTCGAAGTTCTGTGCTGCGATTTTCACAAGTTTCTCGCTCTGTTCAAAGAGCGTCCGGTACTTGTAGGTCAGGCTCTCTATCTTGTCCGTGCTCAAGATGAGCATGTAGAGGTAGATGTCCCCTGTGAAACTCAGTGTGAAGTCGCCCGTACCGTTCCAAAGCCCGTTGCAGGTGTACTGCTTGTAGCCGTTGGTAGGTGCAAGCACTTCTTCGACCTCCAGCGAGTTGAAGTTCTCAAAGCCGGTCTTATCGACATTCTCAAACCTCACCTTTAGCGTACCCTCTCTTGCGCAGCGGTAGAAGAAGCTCAGGTATACGGGCAGGGCTTCTTTCTTACCGTTGCTATTCGTGTTCATAGGTGGCACGCTCTTCAGGCTCGCGTTCTTCTGTGTGATGTACTTGTTCCTGATACGCACCACGACACGCCCGTCATCTTTCGTAACGCTGGCACCATCGCCTTTCTTCGTGACCACCTTGTCGTTGGCCCATATCCATTTGTTGCCCACCAGCCAGAACACCGTCTCGTTCTCGGTTAGCCACTTGGACAGCCCCTCATCAAAGCTCGGATTGTTCAGATAGCCCTTGTCGGTGGCAAAGTCCTGACGCAGCGCGCTCACGCTGCTTGCTATCTTGCCCTCGGTTATCTCGAACTTTGTCTTGATGTCCTCACCCGTAACAAGCAGGAAGGTTCCGCGCAGATAGGCATTGTCGCTGTACAGACCGTTTCCATGGGGTTGGTTGTCTGACGGAAACCTGTCATCTTTGATACCGTCCAGATTGCCCAGTCTTGCACGCAGGCTTCCCTTGAAGTTCTTGCCCTTCACGCCGTCCATCACGTCCACCCTCGGCTGGCCGTCCTCGGTCGCCGATATGAGTATCAGGTTTTGGCGCAGTGCATTCTCGGTGTTGCCCATCTGCACGCACTCGTCGGCAGCCTCCGGCAAGGAAGCGTCGAACTCGCTTTCCTCCACCAGTACGGAGTTTCCTTCCACGGCAGCCACTTCCACCCAGTAGCTCTTCTGCCGTCCGCCGCTGAAGGTGGCACAGCGCATCAGGTCGTGAGCCTCGAAGGTATTCTCCTGCTCGAAGGTGATACGCCAGTAGCCGTCCGTCTTCTCCACGCTCTTTATCTTGCCGTTGGCGGCACTCACCACCAGCTGTCCGCCTACGCTGCGCACGCGTTCTATCAGCATTTCAAGGACAACCATTATCTGACGCACGGTCAGCTTGTCGAGCGTCAGGTTCGCCAACCCGTCCTTGTCTATCCACAGCTGCCAGCCCTCACCGGCCATACCGTCCCTGAACCTGGCACTGCGCAGCAGCTCGCGCACCACCAGTGTCAACAGTTCCGCGTTGCCCTTGCCGTCAAGGCGGCCGCCCTGGGTTCCGGACTCGAAGTCCCCAAGGTCCAGTCCCTCGTCAAAGATGATTTTCTTCTTGGCGCGGTCCTCGCTGTTCTTGCTCAGGAACTCTTTGTGCGTCCGCCTGGCACTGTACAGGTTGGTATCTGTCGGCTGCGTCGTGTCCCAGCTGCGGATAACGTCGGGGACATTGATACCGCCGACAAGCGTTCCTGCATAGTTCTTCGCGTCCGCGATGGCACTGTCCACCCTGGCCATCGTACCCGTTGAGAGGGCGTCACTGATTTCCAAGTCCATTTGCCCTGGCTCATTGACCTTCCGAATGATTTTCGTAATACGGCTCGACCGATAGCCTTTCCCGGGGAAATACTCGCTGCTCTCCAGCCGTATGCGCCGCCCTATGAAGAGTTCCGTGCCAGTCTCCTCAATCCAGACATGATCCGTCGGCGCCTTGTACCGGCTCACATCCAGGGCGTGCTTACTGTTGTACTCGTCAACCGCGGTACGGAATTCTTTCTCCGCCAGCCCGTAGTACTCGTCCGGCATGCGGATGTTCCACAGGATATACTTGTCCCCTGGTTTCGGCACCAGCGTGCCGCCGGGCAGCTGCGTATCGTCGTTGTAAGGCCATATCGTGATGATTTCAAACTCCTGCGTCTTGCTGTCATAGTTCACCTCGAAGTAATGGTCATTGTCGGCGCCCAACCCGGCAAGCTCGCTGCCCTCCTGAAAGGATACATGTTTCACCAGTCCCCCAATCTCATAGTCGTTGGGGTCGAAGTTCAGGTCGTTGTCTCTGAAGTAGTAAATCGTAAAGGGCTTGCCGTCCTTGTCCTTGACCTCTTTCGAGCGCACGCCGGCCACGACGCCGACACGCCGGGGATAGATGTCCGCAAAGGCTTTCTGCTCGTAGTGGTGGATAATGCCATACCGCTCCACGTTGACATCAACGTACTTAACACCATCGGGCAGCATCAGCCGGCTGTGTCCGTATTTCGCCGCATCAATGTTGCGCGAGCTGCCTATGGGGAACAGGCGTGTATAGAACTTCGCATTGTCGGCCTTGTCACGGTCAAGGGCCGTCAGTCCCTTGTCATACCCGAGCGTAATTTCCTCACCGTGCTCGCAGCGGCACAGGTTTACAGTCTCTCCCTCTATCCACCATTCCACGCCTACGGCTTCCGCCAGCTCCTTCAGCCCGTCATTGCAGTACTTGCCGGTATAGTCGATGGTCACGTTGTCTGTGCCCTCCACGGTGCCGGCCTTGAAGTTGGTCGTGCCGTCCATGCCGTCATTGATGTTCTTCACGATCAGACGCACATGGTCTATGGGACGGGCAGTCAGCGTGAACACGGCCTCGTTTCCGCCATCGGTATTATTCAGGATGAGGAAATGCTTGATAAGGCTCTCAATCCCGTACAGGCGGAGGCTGTATTCCCATTCTATGGAATTCTTTTCCGCAGGTACGTACTTCTCCACCGCCCGGTAACGCTCGCCTCCATAGTCGATGTAGTCGTTAACGTCGACGGGAATGAACTCATAGAGCGTGAAAGAGAGATTCAGCAGATTGTCCCCCTGTATCTCCTTTTCCTGTGTGCTGCTGCCATCAGGCTCTATGCGCGCCTTTACATTGCCGTAGCTGTCATATAGCGTCAGAATCATTTTTATATCGTTTGAATGGTGTTTGAACAATCGTGCAAATGAGCGCAAACAAGCTCGCTTGATTTGCCGAATGCAGCCGATTATCAGTTTACTAATGATGTTATATTATCGGTTCAGGCTCACGGAACTTGACCTTGTAGCGGCTGGCCTGTACGCCCTCCTTCCACAGGTAGGTCAGCGTTCTGTATGAACTGCAGTCCAAATAGAAGACCCTGAGCGTAAGGTTCAGTTCCGTAAAGGTTATCGTCAGCCAGCCGTCCTTGCCTGTCTTCAGGAAGCGGATAAACGCCATGTAGCTGGCCAGCCACTGCTCCCGTGTCCGGGCATACTGGGCGAAATGAAGCGTCACGTCGCGCTCGGCATTGGCAGGCAACAGTGTCCGGGAGTATTTCTTTCCGTCATGCTCCCGTATGTCCACGCCCACATGTTCCTTTGCCTTACTCGGTGTCAGAATGGCGTTCAGGTTTTCCCTGCCGCCTTTCTTCTCCTCGGTGAGGAACACGCCGTACTCCTTCCAGATGTCCGTGCCGTTGATCAGTACAAGTCCGCCTAATATCTTATCCATACTATTTCACTTTTACGCCATCGCGAGTTATTTTTTTCATTTCTTCCTTTATATCTTTCAGAGATTGGGCGCTGCTGCCCGTATTGTCCTCGATTTTCTTCAGGTGTCCCTGGGCGTCACTCATCCTGACGGCTATGTCCTCCACGCGGTCATCGATGCTTGCCCAGTGCATCTGACCGCTGACGAACAGTCCCTCCAGCTTTGTTCCCTGGTCCTGGCTCATCGTCATGAAGGCACCGCTTTTGCCGGACTGTGTCGTGCCTCCGGTCTTGTCGGTCTCCTTGATGATACCTTCGTTCCTCAGCTGCTCGATGTCGTTCCTGGCACTCTTCACATAGTCCTCGTACTCCTGCTTCAGTGCGTCAAGCCGTTTCCGGTACTCGGCATCGGTTATCTCACCGCTTGTCCTCGCCTTGTTGAGCTTGGCAAGGTTTTCGTACCATGTTTCCAGATTCTTCTGGAACTTCGCACCGACGAGGTTGTTCACCGCCATCTTGTTAACCATCTCCTGCCAATTCTCGGCTATTTCATCGAAGACCTTCTCTGAGCCGTTGGCAAGTCCATAGAGGGAATTTAAGAAGCTGTCAAAGACATTGTTCTTGGTCGTGGTGGTCAGGTTCTCATAGAGGGCGTCCGTAATCTCCTTCAGCTTGCCGGCCTGCTCGATATACTTGTCCAGCTTCTCGGCCACCCGACCGCCGTAGCCGCCCTTGCCGGTATCCTGCAGCAGCTTCCACATGTCCACATTGGAGCGCAGCATCTTCATCTCCTCCGGGCTGAGGTTCCAGATGTCCCCGTTCCACTTCCTGCCCATCTGGGCACTCAGGCGGTCTATCTGTTCCTGGCTGTAACCGCGCCAGTAGTAGTTGAAACTGTGGTGCGCGGAATGGTAACCGGCCTGCGCCTGGGCAATGCCCTTGTAGTTGTCGATTGTCTCACGCTGCAGCTTCTCCGCATCATCAGATATGCGGATGGCGGTGGCTCCCCGGGCAGTCTTCATCTCATCAGTCAGGTCTTCGATGGCCTGCTCCAGCTGCTCGTTCTGCTTGGTCAGCCGGTCGATGGCCTCCGCGACTTCCTCCTCGTTGGAATTGGTGAACCAGTCGCTCGGCCCCTTGGTACTCAAGGCTCCGAAGGACAGGATATTGCCGATACGCCCCAGTACAGTGTCAAGCAGACCGCCTGTGCCGTTCACTACAATGCTTTCCAATACCTTGAACAGATTCTCCGGCAGGTCGAAAATGGCATCTATCAGGTTGCCGATGGCGTCCAGTATGCCCACCACGAGGTCATCAATCCATCTGAGGGAGATGATTTCCGTAATGGCGTCAAGGATGCCCGTCACGAAGTTCTTGATGCCGTGTACCAGGTCGAGTATCAGTTTGGGTATCTGGGCCACAATACCGATGATACCGCCAAGCCCGCTTGACAATACGCCCGACAGGCTTCCGCCGATACTCCCCAGCGCACTGCCCATCGTGCCAGACAGCGTGGTGCCTATCGTCTTCGCCATGCCTTCCCCCATCTGCGGAAGTATGGAATCCAGCGTTCCTTTCAGCTGGTCTATCTGCCCCACGCTCTGCTGAATGCCGCCAAAGCCCTCCACGCCCTGCCAGCCCTTGGCATTGCTTAATGCTGTTGTCAGTCCGCTCGTGAAATTCGCCACCTCATCGGAGGTCCGGTTCAGGGCCGAACCGAAATCCTCCATACTCTCATGTGCCTTGGCTGTGGCATCGCCCAGTTCCTGCGCCTTGGTCTCAAGTTCACTGTACTGCTCTTCCGTAATCTCTCCTGAGGCGAGTTTCTTCTTGCCTTCGTCTCTTGTCTTCACGGCAGCTTCCTCAGCCTTCACGGCGCGGTCGTAGGCGGCCACGCTGTCCGTGAACTGCTTGATGGCCTCGTTCAGTTTCTGCCAGGTCACGCTCTGGTCTGTACCGACATACCGGCGCATCTCCTGTATCAGGTCCGTCACCTTCTGCTGGGTCTCCGCATCGGCGTTCCTGTAATCGTCCGTCTCGACGTACGCACGCAGCTGCTCCATCATCGGCGTCATCATCTCCTTGGTCAGGCTGCCCACGCCGCTGAAGAGCGCGCTCCAGTCTATGCCACGGCTGATCTCCTCGAACGTCATACCGGCCTCGCGTTGCTGCTGTTCCTTGCGGAGTTGGGCTTTCTTCCACTTCTTCGTACTGTCGCTCACTTCGGAAGCGTCTACCTCGGCTATCTTCTGTGCAGTCTCCTTGGCAATGGCCAGCTTCTTCTGCTGGAACGAGCCATATTCCCTCAGGTATTCGCTCATCGCCTGAATCTCGTCCCTGCGCTGTTCCAGCTGTTTCTTCGCCTCTTCCCTGGCAATCTCTTTCTCGCCGTCCTTTTTCTTCATGGAGGCAAGGGCACGGGCTGAGGCAAGTGCTTCGGTCTGTTCACCGGTGAGATGTCCCTTTTGTGCATCGCGCCATTTCTTTTCCTGGGCGGCGAGTTCCTCCATTTCCTTCTTGTAGTTTTCCTGGATTTGTCGGCGTTTCTTTTCAGAGCCTTCCTTGAGCAGGTCTATCTCTGTCTGGCGGTTCTTCTGCTGCAGGGCAAGGAGTTCCTTTGCGTTACGCTCTTCCTCGTTCCTGGTGTCCTTCGCAGTCTTGGTCTTGCCTGTGGTTTTCTTCGGTTTGTCTGGGGCGGAGTGCCTACCGATATTTGCACTCTTGCCAATGGATGCAGCCTGTTTTTCCAAATCGGCAGCCTGTTTGAGATAGCTGTCGCGTTCCGCCTCCAGTTCCTTGGTTCGCTTGTTGTATGCTTCCTTGTTGTACCGCTCTACGGCCGCATGACCATCGTACATGCCGTTGCTCTCTGACTGCATCAAGTAATGTCCCATACGGGCAAACCAGCCCATATCGCTTTCCGCATTGCCCGGTTTGGTCGCCTTGTGCTTGGCAACCTTCTCGTCGGCTTCCACGGCCTTGTTCACGAGTGCCTGCGCCTTGGCCTGTAGGAAAAGCATCTGTATGTACTGCTCGGCTTTCTGGGTAAGTACATCGTACCATTGGGCCACGGTGTCATAATAGCCGAAAGCCTCGCCGTACTTGCGGTTCATCTCCTCACACTTCTTCTTCTCCTCTTCCTTGGAGCCGGTGAAGTTCTTCAGGCTCTCCCGGGTGGTGTCTATCTCAAAGCGGGTCTTGATCATCTCTGCCCGTCCCTGTGATTCAATCTCTATACGTTCCTGCGCCTTCCTTGCCGCTTCTTCCTGTGCATCGGACAGCTTGTTCCACGCCACGATAAGTCCGGTAATGACAACGGACAGACCGAGCGTCAGTGTGGCCATAAGTGCCGTTGCCGCGGCATTGGAAATACCCAGTGAAGTGGCAAGGCGGTAGTTGGCAGCCGTCAGCAGGTTCTTGACTTTTGTTACCGTTACAAGCCGAAAAGCGCTGTCCTTGTTCAGGGCATTGAATACCTGCTGCAGCCCCATGGTGATGGCCATGACGCTCTGTACCCGTGCCTGCACCTTCATCAGGTTTTCATTCTCGGAAGCGAAAAGGGACATCACGCCCGTGGCGGTGGTGAATGCGCCCGACAGACCGTTAACGCCGGAGATGAAGCCCTGAAGGTCCGCATCGTCATCGGAGAGGATACGGGTCTGCTGGCGCAGGTCTCCGAGAGTGTCTGAAAGTAGGGCAGCCTTCTCTGCCATCTGCCGGTACTCCTCGGTGTTCTGCTCACCGTTCAGACGCATGCGCGCCATATCGTTCTGCAGTTCGCGCAGCTGGTGCGACAGGCGCTTGTTGCTTTCCTTGTTCTTTTCCTGCTCTGCCGTCAGCTCGGCAAGGATGGCCTTGTCTTCCTCAAGGGCTTTCTTGGCAGCGTTCAGTTCTGCCAGGGCCGCGGACTGCGCATTGCCGGGAGCGGCTTTCTCGTAAGCCTTCTGCAAGGCGCGCACGTCTGTCTCCACCTGCTTCACGACGGCTTTCTGTTCCGTTATCTTCTCTGTCAGGCTTTTATTTGCCGCTGCTGCCTGTTCCTCAGAAATGGTTATCTTGCGGTATTCCTGCTCCAGCTGGGCGACACCCTGTTTGGCCTGCTGGTGTTCCTTCTCCAATTGCTGCAGTGCGCCTGTTTCCTCGGCAAGGACTTTCTTGCATGCGCTGATTTCTGCAATCAGCTCCTGCTGGCCGGTTCCAGGCTTCATGGTCTGTAGCTTGCGCTGCATCTTGTCCAGGTCAGAGTTCACGCCGTCAATGACCTTGCGCTGCTCATCAATCTTGGTGTTGATGATGAGCGAGGCACGACGGGCGGCACCCAATAGTTGCTCAACGCTCATCTTGCTTTTGTCGAGCCCCGCCGTCAGGTTGTCCCGCATCAGGAATTCTATCTCTACCGGTTTCATTCGCTATTGTTTTAAGTTGCTTTGAAAAAACGCCACTATATCGCTGGCTTCACCTTCAGGGCTTTGTGTGCTACCGTTGGCTTGCTTGCCATCTACATAGCGGGGAGCGTCGCTCAGCATCATGATTAGTGTCTGGAAGTTCACGCCGTTCAGGATATAGTCCACGCTCCATCCTGTGGCACTCGCTATCTGCCATATAAACCCAAAGGGGCTATGGGAGCCTTCCCAACGGCTCTTTAACTCCCCCTCTTTCCTTGGCTCAGTCTCAGCTTCATCGGATTCGTCATCTCGGCTGATCTGATAATAGGTATAAAAGAATGCGTGCCCATCAGCAATACGAATTGGCTGAAGGCTGCCTTCTGGTACTCCCACTTCATCGAGTGCAGCACGAGCCATGACAGCAGCCATACCGGCAGCCACCAGCGTTCCATCGTCAGGGCGATGATACGGCTCAAGGTCTTGCCATGCCGGGCAAGGAACTGCATCTGTTCCTTATGGTCCATCGCTTCCAGTTCGGCCGCCGTCGTGTCCATCGTCAGGTAGGCATGCGCTATCTTGATCTGCCGCGAAAGTGTCGGACGCTTCATCGTCAGGCGAAGTCGAAACGGCTGCTTCCTGAAGGGTATCCTCAAATCCTTGAGAGGGAGGGAAACGCCCGCATCAAGCAAGGCCTCCGCTCCCTCTCTCTGGATTTTCCTGATTACTTGCTCGTCCATCAGCCTTCACCCAGAGTGTCATTGATTTCGTAAGGGGCACCGCCGTCCTCGGGCTTGTTCACCTTCAGCTGGCATTCTACCTTCGAAACTTCGGTCAGCGTCAGCTTACCGCCGAGGTTGGCCAGGATGGTTCCGTTGGGAATGGTCATGGTCTGACCGCTCACGAAGTCAATGGTCCACTTGCCACTGAGGTCCACGAGAGAGGTCGGTGCTTTCCAGCCGGTCACCTTCTTGTTGCCCTCGGTGCCGGTCTCAACCAGCGTTCCGCCCAGCACGGCTTTCAGGTTCGCATAGTCCAGCTGGATAAGGTTGAAGGTCGGGCTCACCTTGCCGTTGCTCTGCATCAGCGTCAGCACGGGTGCGTCGGGCACCTGCTCGGCTTCCACGTCCACACTCTCCGGCTTCGTGCCGCCCCAGTCCCAGCTGTTCTTTTCGATGTAACCGATGAGGGCTTCGCCAAATTTCACGGCTGCGATGCCGTAGATGAATTTCTTGTTCTTGCTCATTTTCTAAGTTTTATAAAAGTGAATACTATTCCGATTATCCCGGACAGAAGCCCGGCACAAAAATACTTGAGCCTCATGAGGAAGGTGTTTCCGGTACTTTCCTTTGTCTCTTCCCTAAGCTCGCTATTGGACTTTCTGGTCTCCTTCAGCTGGCGTTTCAGGGTGCTGATGGTCTTGGAATATCCGGCACACACCAGTTCCAGGCTGTCGCAGTTGGCTTCAATCACCAGCTGCTCCGGTTCCTTCTCCGTCGGTGCCCTCCGCGTTACCTTCACATTCGCCTGTCCTTTCCGGGCTGTGTAGCCCGCCCCGGACGGCAGCCGCCGCAGACTGTCCATGCTGAGCGTCAGACTCACTGCCGACATCGGCACCTTCACGGGTGTTTGCCAGGTTTCTTCGACGCTCACCGTGCTGTCCACGGCGAGGTGGCTCACCTCGTGGCTCGTGGAGGTCTCCCGGCTCACGCTTTTTCTGCTCGACGCGCATCCTGTGAAGCACAGGACAGTCATCGCTGTAACGACAGCTGTTAGCATCGTCGATAGCCTTGCGAAGCCGCGCCATCTCGCGTTTGGTGGCGTTGAGGTCTTTTCTTGTTTCATTGAGTTCTTCCTTTAGAGGGTTTACGATGTTCTCTATCAGTACTCGGGTGGCTTTCTCAGTGTTATCAATCCGGACTGTCTCGGCTTCGGCTGTCGCTTTCTCTGCTTCCGCTTTCGCTTTCCTCACGGTCGATTTCAATGTGATGATGGCTGCTATCGTAGCAACCAGGCCGCCACCCAGCACCAGATTGATAATTTCACTGAGTTCCATACCTTAAATATATTATGGACTTACTGCCTAATTCCTGTCTCGCGCAGCCACTTCTGCACGTCAAAGGAAGGACAGGCCTTGCCCGGGTTCAGCTCATGGTGTCCCACGATGCGTATCTGGGGGAAGCGGCGGTGAAAGTCCTGCACATAGCGTTTCAAAGCCTCGCGCTGCGCTGCCGTCCGGGTGTCCTTCGGCTTCATGGCCTTGTCGCAGCCGCCTACATATACGATGTGCCGGCTTATGCTGTTGAATCCTGCGGCACCGTTGGTAACCTCCCAGGGATCGACGCAGGCGTCTTCGTTGTTGTCCACCAGCCGTTCCACGCGACCGTCGAGGTGCACCATATCCGTGTAACCCACCTGCTTCCAGCCACGCCCTCCCTTGCTTACCGGGTCGGTGTGCCAGTGGCGTATCTCCGCGGAGCTTACCTCACGGTCTTCCGGCGTGGCGGTGCAGTGGATTACAAGATACTTTATCGGCTTACTCATCGCCTTCAGGATTGGGGTTAGGGTTCTGTTTCTGACCTGCTGCGCCGGTATCCGGATTTTCGTCCGTACCGCCCTCACTTTCGTCCGACTGGCTGCCATCTTCCTCTGTGCCGAGGATATATGCAGGGGCAGTTTTGCCCTTGAACCCCTTGCACAGGCCACGGTCTATGAGCGACTGGGCACGGTCTTTGTCTTTCACCTCCAGAATGGTATCCGGGTCATACACTGTTACATGATCGTCCCTGTCGCGGAACGCACTTGTTACTTTCAGTTTCATACGCTTGTTATCTGTTTTATGGTTTGATTTATCCCTCAGGAAGGCTGGGGTCCTTGTAGCCACTCATCATCACTGCACCGGCATCTGTCTTTTTCGGCATGCAGATGAAGTAGTGGCGGAAGTTGATGAGTGAACGCTGGTTCTGCGGGTCCGTCGATGCCTCACTGTAGTACATCTTCGTGGAACCCGTAGCCTTGAAGACACGAGGTACATAGAAGGCGAAAGAGCACTGGAACTCACCGGTCGCAGCACTGGCACCGACATCCTTTTTCTTGCCGGCAGTGGTGTACAGCGGATTGTTCGCAAACTCATAGATGTCAAAGCCGTACAGCCTGCCTACCGTGCCGTCATTGCGGTTAATGTTGTACTGTTCCTTGAACACCTGGGATACTTCCAGCAGGTCGTTCGCATGATCGCTGCAAAGCACGAGACGACGTCCCTGGGCAGGAACTTTCAGCTTGTCCAGCGCACGTTTCAGGTTCAGCAAATCGGTCGGCGTCATCTTCAGGCGTCCCGTTACCGGATCGCGCTTGCCCGTAGTCTTCAGTACGGGCGTGGTGGCAGTGTCTTCCTTTGCACACAGGGCGTGGGCAGCCTTGGCAAACTTCGAGTCGCCGATTGCATTGCCGTGGCTTTCCTTCACACGTGCCATCTTGTCATAGCTCAATGCGTAGAGTTCGTCATCGGTAATGGGTGTTACCTTCGTCTGGAACTTGTCCAGCTTGATGGCGATGTCCTTGTCCTCCAAAGCCTGAAGGGGAATAGGATAGGTCGTGTTGTTGATCAATACATCGGGATCAACACCGACCTCTACAAGGTGGATGACATCGTTGTTCACGATACTCGAACTGTCCGGAATGCCGTCAAGGAAAGTCGCCTCCAGACCACGGCGCAGGTATTTCACCAGCTCACCAGTCCATATCTCAGTATAGACGCCCACACGGAGACTGCCGGCGGGAGCCGCCTGTCCGATGACGGCAGCAAGTACGTTCATGCCGACGGCACCCGTCATGGGAGACAGACCGGCAGCGACGGCAAGGGTGCCGCCTACCAGGCAGTTCATGAGAACCGCCATAAACATTGCAATCATTCTTGTCATTGCTTTCTGATTTTTGTTGTTATACATGTTAAATCTCGCATTCAATACCGTATTCTGCCTTGTACAGCTTCTTGTACTGTGCGGGGCTCTCTTCACGGAGCTTCTCCAACTCTTCTGCAGGAACCTCGCTCAGCTTTTTGTATTCGGCATTTCCTCCAGACGGGGTTCCGCCCTGATTGCCTACGATGGAACTCAGCTTCACCTGTGGCGACATGGCATCAAAGGTTGCCTTCAGGTCTTCGGCACCGAGCTTCTTTCCCAGCTCCAAAAACTGCTGTTTCTTGTCCTCACCGATTTTCTTCTCGGCCACGGCAGTGTTCACGAGGGTTTCAATACGTGCGGCACGCAGCGTGTCGCATTCCGTGCGGAGACTGTCCGCCTCCGCACCCTTGGTCTTCAGCTTTGCCAATTCTGCACTGATGGCAGCTTCGTCGGCATCTTTGGGAAGACCTAACTCAAGGGCTAATTTCTCTTGGTCCATTTCTTTTGATTTTTGATTGTTGTTACTATGCAGCAGAGGCAGTACTGTGCCGCCATCCTTGCCTAACTCTATGCGCTGCCCGTCTTTCTGCAGCACGATGGCATCGTCATTCGCGCCGATGTCCACCAGCGATACTTCGAAGAGCTTGCTCTTGGTAATCGTCGGGCTGCTTTGCCCCTGTACCAGGTGTTCCGGGGACTCGCTCAACTCCAAGATGTCAATGCCCACGCTCACCATTTTCAACGAGCCGAACTCCCACTGCTTCTTGCAACGTCGGCTCAGCTCGGTCGCCTCGTCGAACACCAGTTCGCCGGTAACTTCCTCTCCTTCGACCTTCAGATCTTTCACCAGACCGATAACCTGACCGCGCTCGTGCATGTATAGCAATACGGGGTTGCGGTTGTACTGTTCGATATTCATACCGGCTGTCAGGACACGCGTACCATAGCTGTTCAGGCTCTCGTTGCTGATTCTTACTCGTTTTGTCTTACTCATATCATCGCTTTTTGATGCAAAGTTGCAGTATTTAAGACAGCCTTCAAAGAAAGTGTGAAACGGTTGCACATATCTGTGAAAGCATTGCACACTTCTTTTCCTGCCTGCCTGAAAAAGGGCATCTTTGCAGTAGTTTTTAATACAATCCATAAAAACGTTTTTATGACAAAGGCAGAAATTGAACAGAAAAAGACCATCGGGAGGTCGTTGTACCTCTCCGGAATGGAGCAGACGGAGATAGCCGACCAGCTGGGTGTGTCGCGCGTTACCGTTTCCAAATGGTGCACCTCTGAAGGATGGAAGGAGGCGCGCGCCGCAAAGAACATATCACGCCCAGAACTGGTGAACAAGCTCCTGCTTACCATCGACGGTTTGATAGAGAGTGTGAACAAGTCAGAGGACCCGAAGCTCATCGGCTCGCTGGCCGACAAGCTCTCAAAACTCTCGGCAACGATAGAGAAGCTCGACAAGAAGGCAAACGTCATCGATGCCATAGAGGTGTTCATGGCTTTTAACCGCTGGATTCAGGACCAGGCGTCATACGACCCGGAGATTACGCCGGAGCTTATCAAGGCCATCAACAAGTACCAGAATAAGTTCCTCATGGAGCGCATGCAAAACCCGTCTACATTATAGTATCACGCTATGGCAACAATATCGGAGCTCAAGAAGATACAGCAGGAGTGGCAGGAACACTGCCGGCAGATACAGAGCATTACGGACACGAAAAGCCTTGTCCGCGAGAGTTCCGTGCAGAAAGAGCAGCGCATTCGCAGGCTGCAGAAGGACTATGCCGCATTCTGCGAATACTATTTCCCTCATTTCTTGCAGCTGCGCGACAAGGTTACAGGTGAGGTTATCCGTACCATCCACAATGCACCGTTCCACAACGCCGCAGCTAATAAGGTAAAGAAAACTCCGAACCTGAAAGCTGTCTTCAAGTGGCCTCGCGGGCATGCCAAGTCTACTCACATGGACATCTTCACTCCGCTGTGGCTCATGTTCCAGTCCAAGAGGCTCATCAACTTCATGGTGCTCGTCGGCAAGTCAGAGGATAGCGCAAACCGACTCCTCGGTGACATTCAGGCGGAGCTCCAGTATAACAAACGAATCATCGCCGACTTCGGAAAACAGATGTCTATGGGCAACTGGACGGAGGGGGAATTCACCACCAAGGAGGGGGTATATTTCCTTGCGTGTGGTCGTGGACAGTCGCCGCGTGGTCTCCGCAAGCGTGAGGCACGACCGGACTATATCGTCATTGACGACCTTGATGACGATGAACTCTGCCGTAATGAACGCCGTGTGCGCGAACTCACCGATTGGGTGAAGGAAGCCCTTTTCGGTGCCCTCGATGTGGGGCGTGGACGCTTCATTATGGTCGGTAACCTTATCTCGAAAACCTCAGTCTTGGCCAACATTTGCAAGACAAAGGGCGTGCATGTCTCAACCATATATGCCGTGGACAGCCAGGGCAATCCCGTATGGCGTGAGAAATGGACCAAGGAGGAAGCCCGCGAATATGCCGACTTTGTAGGTTATCGTGCATGGAACAAGGAGATGATGCACAATCCCATCGTCGAGGGAACTGTCTTCCGGCAGGAATGGATACGTTGGGCAAAACGACCGGCATGGCGCGATTTCTCCGAATTTGTACTCTATATCGACCCGTCGTGGAAAAGCAAGAAGACTAACGACACAAAGGCCGCCAAGCTCTGGGGAAAGCACAAAACACATCTTTGGCACCTACGCGCTTTCGTGCGTAAGGCGTCTGTTGCAGAACTCGTCCGATGGTGCTACGACCTCTACGAATGGAGCCTGGAAATCGGCATCGCCATACGATTTGCCATCGAAGCAAGCTTTATGCAGGATATTCTACTCGATGAGTTCACAACGGAGGGAGAACTACGGGGCTATCAACTGCCCATTACCGGAGATACACGCAAAAAGCCGGACAAGTTCCAGCGAGTAGAGGCAATCAGTCCGCTATGGGAACGGGGCTTTGTCTATTATGACATCTCGCAGAAGGAAGACCCGGATATGCAGGCCGGGGTCGAACAGACACTCGCCTTCGAGAAAGGCATGGCAGGAAACGACGATGCGCCCGATGCAGACGAGGGAGCAATATATATCCTGCAGAAGAATACAAGGCAACAGATTTATAAACCGAGGTTCGGGAAACGGCCGACCTCCAAAAACCAATGGTAAACAATATGATAAGGCTCATAAAAGACATCGTGTTCGGCTTCCGCTTCAAGCGTGCCGTCAGGAAGGCAGACCGCTTTCACCATATCACGCACCGCAAGTACATGGTGCTTGTCATCAACAAGAAGCTCGAGGTTCTCTCCAAACAGGAGGTGAGAAAGTTTGTGGCTGGCGGCATTTTCCAAAAGGGAACAACCGTCGGGGATATTGAGAGTAAGGCATTATATATAACGATGTAGGCTTATGTTTATCACAGATGAAGACTATAGGGTGGTCATTGGCGAGCAGGCACTTAAAGTGGTGTCTCAGGTCAGCGAGGAGAACCGGGTCAACGCCGAAACGGAGGCCGTCGAGGAGATAGCCAGCTATCTCCGCCCGAAGTATGATACAGCTGCTGTGTTCAGCGCTTCAGGAAGCGACCGCAACAGGCTCGTGGTGATGTATGTCTGCGACATCGCCATCTACCACATGTCTGCGTCCGCACCGCAGAAGATGGGAATGGAGATACGCAAGGAACGCTATGAGCGGGCCGTCAAGTGGCTGGAGGGGGTACAGGCTGGAAAGATTGTGCCGGACCTTCCACTTGCAATCGATGAGAACGGCGACACCATCGGCCTCCCGATGAAGTACGGAAGCCAAAAGAAGCAAAGATATAACTGGTGACTACTATGGCAAGAAACAGGAATACAAACAACAAGATGCTGGTGCGCACGCCTTTTGGCACGCTCCGGCTGGCAAGGAACGACGCAAAGCGGTTCCACAAGACGGTGATGGAACTGCAGCGCACGACCGATTCGCTCACGCGAAAGGACATAGGCGATTGGCGCATAGCGTGGCAGATGGCTATCAACGTCGATAATCCGAACCGTCAGAGGCTATATGACATATACCGCGACGTGGAGGTCGACCTGCACCTCTCCGGGTGCATCCAGCAGCGCGAGGGATTTGTTCTGTCGCGCTCGTTCAAACTGGTCAACGAGAAAGGCGATGAGGACGAGGAGGCCGCGGACTATTTCAATACGGCATGGTTCAAGCAGCTCATGAAGTTCGCATTGGATTCCAACTACTGGGGACACTCGCTCATCGAACTGGGTGAGTTGACAACCGACACCAACAACCGTCTCTGCTACGATGGGGTGAAACTTATCCCGCGCAAGCATGTCATTCCGGAATATGGCAGGGTGGTAGCCCAGCTGGGCGAAGACTGGAAGTCGGGCATTGACTACCACCGCCCTCCGTTTGCCGACTGGCTCATCGAGGTAGGACAGCCGGACTGCCTCGGGCTCTACCTGAAGGCGGCCACACAGACCATTCCCAAGAAGAACGCACTGGCGTTCTGGGACACTTTCGCTGAGATATTCGGAATGCCCATGCGCATAGCCCGCACCACCACGCGCGACGAAAAGGAACTCTCCAAGATGGAGAAGATGATGTCGGAGATGGGCACCGAAGGCTGGGGCATATTCCAGGAGGGTACGAACATAGAGGTGGTGGAGTCCACCAAGGGCGACGCCTTCAATGTATATGACCGGCGCATCGACCGGGCTAACTCCGAACTCTCCAAACTCATCATCGGGCAGACCATGACCATCGAGGACGGCTCCTCGCTCTCCCAGTCGGAGACTCACCTTGAGGTCTTCCAGAACCTCGTGGAGGCGGACTGCGACACGCTGCGCGATATGGTGAACAACCAACTCATTCCGCGTATGATACGGCACGGCTTCCCTTTGCAGGGCATTCACTTCGACTGGGACTACAGCGTGGACTATACGCCGGAGCAACAAGTGGCTTACGAGCAGCTCGTCTTGAACAATTACGAGGTGGATCCATCCTACTTCGAGGAGAAGTACAACATGCCCGTAGGCGAGCGAAGGCAGCAGGTTCCCGTTCTTGGCCCCACACCCCCCGACGGTGGCGGTGAAGAGCCCAAGGGCGATAAAACACCCAAGCCAGGCAAAAAGAAGCGACAGGAACAAAATAAACGCCCTTTTTTCGACTGAGCCCCTCTGACTACGAGGGGCTGCACGAACGCTATGCCCATCTGCTGGACAAGTCCGCACTGCAAGCCACTTTCAGCCGTGAAGAGGATATAAGGAAAGAACTCTCCACGCTCTTTGAGGGAATGATGCGGACACTTTACAAGGTGGAGGGGGCACAGTTCCGCATTGAGATTCTGGAGACGCCTAAAATGCGGGACTTCATTGAGGCGCATGCCGCTGCATTGGACTCTTCCTTTGAGAAAGTAGCGATGTCCGATACGATGCGAAAGCGGCTGCAACGGTCTGACTACATATTCTCCGGCATGAAGACCTTCCACGAACTGAACGAGGCGTTCCCGTCGCTACTCGATGAGAACGGCAATCGAAAGTCATTCGAACAGTTCCTGAATGACGTTCAAAGCATTGACAGCACATACAACCGGAACTATCTCCGTGCGGAGTATAATTTTGTGCAGGCCTCCGCACAGATGGCTGCCAAGTGGGAGGGTTTCATGCAGGATGGCGACCGGTACAACCTCCAGTACCGTACCGCAGGAGACGATAAGGTACGCCCTGAACATGCCGCTCTTGACCGTGTAACGCTGCCCATCACTGACCCGTTCTGGGAAGAATATTACCCGCCGAACGGATGGAACTGCCGCTGCACGGTTGTACAGGTGCGCAAGTCGAAATATCCCGTCACACCACACGACGAGGCGATGGCTCTCGGAGAAGAGGCAACGGGCAAGGACACAAAGGGGATATTCCGTTTCAATGCCGGGCTGGAGCAGAAGTCCATACCCGACTACAATCCCTACACCATACGCCGCTGCAGGGACTGCGATATTGCCAAAGGTAAACTGAAACTTGCTTTCATTCCTGACAATGAACTTTGCGCTGCTTGCCAGCTTATAAGGGCTCAAAAACACGAGAACATAGGGGCTGCGAAACGCATCCTGAACTATGACGAAAGAATATGGGAAAGAACCTATGTTTCGCCAAAGGACATCGGACTTGTGGCTACGCAGTTGGAGCGCATAGCAGAAGCTACGGCCAGCAATGCCGAAAGGAACAAATTCAATAAAGAAATGAGAATGTGCAAGGTTCTCGCCGACAATGGGCACGATGTGGAATACCTTCAGGGGGTGAATCGTCCAACAGGACAAACCTACGATATTCTGTTTGACAACATAAAGGCTGACCTGAAATGTGTAACCGGTGGAGCCGGCAATATCGTGAAGTATGCCAAGAAGGCACTCACAAAGCAGGGTGGCGAGGCGGTCGTATTCGAGATACCTACACATGATGCGAAATACTATGCCGCTCTGACAGAAGCACGACGAAAATGTACCGGCAAGATTTTCTTCTATATAACGGACGAAATGGTATTGAAGGAATTGAAGATATAAAAAAATAAGGCCGCTGAAAAGCGACCTTGGGGCGGTACACGGTCATTACTTCGACCCTGTCCCTTCGTATTTCTACGCACTGCAAATATACAAAAAAATCCGTTACTTCCAAACAAAAGTAGCGGATTTTTTGTTTTTAGCCTTGTTTTTTCGTTCAGAGGCTCTTGATGGCTACACATTGGTAGCTTTCTATGTTCTCGACAATTTCCTCGTGGTTATGGTTTGTCCGGCTTTCCACCAGGTCAAATTCCATGAAAGTCTCGCCTTCCATGCAGGTCAGTGCCTTGTGGATTTCCTCCAGCAGGTCGAATACCTTCAGGCTTTCCTCCTGGAACTCGCTGCCAGCACTGACGCTGCCCGTCCAGTCCGTTACCACATGCAGGTTCACTATCGGCTCGGCACGGTATTCCACACCGTTCTGAACAGCCTGCCACTGGATGGGGGCGAACTCCACGAACACAGCGGGACGTTCCCATTGCTCCTCCTGCTCGATGAACTCGACGTTGTGGTTCCACAGGTCGATATGCTTGATGACCCCGCCGCTTACTGTCTTAAGCTTATCGCAGAGCATCTTGTACAGTTCCTTTCTCATTTCTCGTTAATCTCGAATTCAAGGTTGATATACTCGGTGATATTCTCCTCAATGATTTCCCGGACGGCTTTCTCCACTTCCGGACTGGTGCCCAGGAAACGGCGGCGCGGTATCTTGATGGTCGTACCGGCTTTCTTCAGGGCCATGAACTTCCAGAACTCGGCTTCCTCGGAAAGCTGCACCGTGCGCTTGTCATTCCTGCGGCTGCCGTCCTTCTTCCTGCCGAACGAGCCGGTCGCCTCGTAGTATTTGTGCCAGAAGTACCGTTTCATCTTCGTTGTCACCACAATCTCGCCGCCCTCATTGTGAATGGCTGCGTAGGGTTCTTCGGTGAAGAAGGTTATGCTGTTCTCCGTTGTCCGGCTCTGTATGCTTCTGCGGAGCCGTCCGGTATCGACAAGTATATGGCCGCCCGGGCGCATGGGGCTCTTGCGACGCTGCCACGCCTCGCCGAAGAAGGACTGACGTTCGAAGTTCTGGTCGAACTCGTCCGTCATCTCCACGCGGATGTCATTAAGGATTCTTCCTAAAATACGACGGGTCTCTGGTTTCATCTTCTATAAACAGCTCAGGGAACAAAAAGCCCTCTGCTGAAAGCTCCGAGCTGTCCTCGATTCCGGGACTGCCCGATGCCTTCAGCAGATTGTAGAAGGTGCGCTCGCTGATGCCGTACTTGGGGTAGACATAACGCTTCCATATCTCACGGTTCGGAAGACCGGTCTTTACGTAAGTGTCATATATATGGTTGATGTCGGCAACGCGTTTGGCATAACTCTTTCCTTTCCTTTTGTTCACCGCTGTGGGATTTGTTAGGGTTGTTGACTGTTTCTGTACGGGCGGATGTCGAGGCTCATCTTGCAACTCACCAGCACCCTGCCGCTTCCCTCACACTGGGGACACCGGACGCGTGTCAGTGTCCCGTCTATGCTTGCCTTCTGGAAGCCCGTGCCGTGGCATTCACGGCACAGGGCTACCTTGGGCAGTTTCGATACTTCCCTGATCATACGCTGGTATCTTCTTTCTTGGGTTCGACATAAAAAGCCTCGTCCTGTACCACCTGAATGCCGCATTTGGCCATGCTATCCGCCATCTGTTCGGCATCACGGTCTGCAAGCAGCTTATCCTTGGCGATGTCCCAAGTTTGGCGTGCATAGTTAGGAAGGAACTCCTTAACCAGTTGCAGCGCGCTTGCCCAAGTAAAGCCTTTGAGGGTCTTCAGCTTCGGCGTGCCCGTGCGGAAGCCTATCACACCGTGTGCCATGTCGAGGCTCTTCTTCTTGGTGAACAGCTCGGCTTGGTTCTCCGTGGCGAATGCCTGAAGAGTGTCGAACGCCTTGTCGCGCTCCTCCGAGAGGGTGGCTATCTTGTCGGCATACTTCTCACGGTACTTGGCGCACTGCAACTCAATGTCCGCATTGATTTTCTGCAACTGTGCATCGCTCTTGGCATAGGTTGCAAACGCTTCATCGGCGGCTTCTCTGCTCACGCCGGTAATGATTACTTTCTTTTTTCTTGTTGCCATTGTCTTTTCTTTTTATAGGGTTTATAACTCGTGTTCTATCACATCAATAACCTTGGTTTCTGATACTGAAGCAATCTGATAGTCTATCATAGTGCCGTCCATAATCGTTCGGATAGAGTCTTTGCAGTTGTCGAAAGAAGAGGCCTGTACTAAGTAGTAAACTTGAGTGTGCTTTTCTCTTTCCGTTTGCTCGTCAATGGTGATAAACTGAAGTATGGCCTTGTAGTATCGGTCGCATGACTCCTGCTCGTTGAAGAACACTTCTCGAAATTTCATCAGGTTGATGTTTACAACCTGAATTTCTCCGGACACATAGCCGCTAAGGAATTCAATAGCTGTCTTTTCAGCCTCTCCGAATGAAAGAGCTTCGACCACATAACTCTCAGTCACTTTCTTTTCGTACCCATCCTCATGCACTTTGTCATAGCGCAGCTTCACTTCAAACCATATACTTGATTTTGTTCTCATAACAATATTTTTAATAGGTTCTTAAATAAATTTTCCTTCGCTGGTCAATGCCTGCCAGCTCACATCTTCACGTTCGGTCTCGAGCTCATAAGACAGATCCTCCAAAAAGTCACTGTATTCTTCATTGCTCATTTCCCTGCCGAGTTCCCGGATGTGCTCCATCGCACGCTTTACAAATTGTCTTGGTGTCATATTTATTAACATTCCGCTATATTGCCCATAGGGACATATACAAATGAAGTCATACTTTTCTGCTCTTCCCGTGTCGTGTGTGGTTTCAGGCCGCCCTTGCGCATGATGGCGCGCAGCTTTGTCTGCAACGAGTCAAGGTCTGCCAGTGTTAGTTTGGCGAACACCTTTCCGGCTATCCGCGGGTGGCGGCAGAAATCGTTGATGCGCTGCCAGTCAGTCGTGTCAATGCCGGACTGTTGCATTAGCTTCAAACAGAGGCTGCGCTTCTTCTTCAGTTGCACTCTCCAGCCGGTATGTTCCTCCAGTGATGCACACATGGCGGCATATTCTTTCGCACTCATCTCGTGCAGATGGACCGTCCTGCCGTTCGTGAAGCTCGACACCAGCGTCTCCTTGTCTGCTTCAGGCAGCTTCTTCAGCAGACAGTAGAAACGCCCGTAGTTCCTCTCCGTTCCCATAGCTTTTCCTCCTTCCAGTCCTTGTATGCGCTGCGGCCACAGGCTACGACCTCGGCCACGCTGTTCTTGAAAATATCGATGTCGAACAGTGGTGTGCCGTGTACACAGATGTACAGCCTGCTGTTGAATTCCATTACCTGCACAGCTTCCCGTGCCTCTGCATCAAGTGCCGCCTGCCACTCCGCCTCAATACGCTCCGCACGCTTCTCGTGCCACACTTGAATACGTCTTTTGATTTCTTCTAAAAAGTTGCTCATAATCGTTTATATTAAATTGATGTAAAACTTATTCCCATTGATATTGCCCTGCACTCCATCACTTCCGAGCGGTGAGTAGCCGCTGTTATGAACGCTTCATTGGAAGCATGGGCTATCTCATAGCCTTTCTTTCGCAAACCATTACGGAGGCATATTTTCTCTTTCGGTGCCTGCACCACCCGAAGCTTTGTCTTTTGCTCAAGACCGAATATTACTCTGCGCTTCTCCGCCTTGAAGGTTTTCTTGCGCTGTTCGCCAATATGGCGGTGCATAGCTTCAAAGGCTTCTGCCGACATTTTGTCCTTCTGCCGTTCGCCTTTCTTGAACTGGTAAGCCTTGCCGTAAATCAGCAGGTTCTTCGCTCCGGCATTGCCACCATTGGCTCTGTTCACTCTGGCAGCGTGTTCGGAAGCATTTCGCTGCATGGCTTTTGTAAAATCCGGATGTTTCACCAATCCCATATCCCGCGCAATCCTCACTACTGTTCTGTGCGAGATACCAAGGTGTTCTGCCACTTCTGCGTTTTTGGTCTTACAGAAGTTATTGCGCATCCATTGCTGTTCTGCCTCAGATAGGATTATCTTGCTGTATTTATTTCTTTCCATTGCTATTCTTCTGCTTTCCACTCGACGGTTATCACGGCGTCGAGCCTGCCGCTGCCCTTGCATATCGGACATTCCTTCTTATAGCGTTCCTGCCACTCGTCCTCCTGCCAGTGGTAGCCGTTCCCTTGACAGTAAGGACAACTGTGCCCACGGCTCTCGATGCGGTCTGTCATACGCCCGCCCGGACTCATACGCCTCGGAGTGATTTCAATCATCCGTCTTTCCTTGCTCATAGCGATCTTGTTTTGATAGTCTTATTCTTTCGGGCAGTACCACGGTATAGTTGCAATATCGGCAGCACCGTCCTTCCGTTCTCACAGGATAGGGATTATTACCCATCCCCTCTATCTCTTTGCCGCAGATGCAGCATTTTTCTTTCTCGTCCATATCACAGATTGTTACTTGTTTTCAATATACCTTCTTTCCAGACTACATAATGATTTCCGGCTTCACCGATTGACCTGCCCAAGCAGTAGGCCTTATAACCCATCACGCGCACTTTCATATCACAGATATACCTCAGCCGTCGTGCCGGTTTCCCTGTT
>QWCH01001520.1_pt1 | contig 34592 bp, 45 predicted proteins | sample 1972671 | NCBI WGS metagenome assembly QWCH01 (sample SAMN09866713, study PRJNA288562) | Human gut metagenome isolate term3_stool, whole genome shotgun sequencing... | isolation source: gut | host: Homo sapiens | place: USA: California
GACTCGAGTACTTCGCAGGGGAGAACTATTTGCGCTAATGATAATAATGTCGGATCTGTCATGAGACAAATGTAAGCATTGTAAGGAAAATGTAAAAGAGCTACCCCCATGAAATATCGGGTGAGCCAAGTTAACCGGAAATAATTATGGCTCACCCCGAAAAGTTGTGGAGAAAGCAAAAAATAATTATTTTTGCTCAATGGAAACAGGTTACGAACTATTCTTACCCGAAGGCATATTGACTTACTTTGAAGTAACCCATGCCGATCGCACAGCAACAGCCATATTAATATACTTAGATGAGAAGGACTTATCCGAGGAAGAACGAAGTGGAAAACATCTTCAATCCAAAGGATTTTATCCTCCTGCCTCTATTCATGACTTTCCATTGCGTGGAAAAAGTCTAATCCTTCACGTTCGCCGTCGCCGTTGGGTTGACCTGGATACCGGCAATCCTTACATGCGGGCTTGGGAAGTTGTGGCAAAAGGCACTTGTCTAACAGAAGAGTTTGCCTCTTTTTTAAAAGGAACACCTGGATAATACTCCAGTCAGTAGCACGGTATTAGCTAAGTTCTATGGTTTGGATGGTCAACGTTTAGAGGAATGGTACCGTTTGAATTTGTCCGGATTTTATGAATGGGAAGACCGCCCACATGCGGATAAATGGTTACTGTTCGAGGAAAATATGGGCCCTTATCTAAGTATAGATGAAACTTCATTGAGTGATGGTGAGCTTTATACGATTGTTACCAATAAGGAGGCAAAGGGTCGTAAAGGAGCAATCGTTGCGATGGTCAGGGGCACAAAAGCCGAAGACGTTACGGAGGTTTTATAGTAGATCGTTGTTTCACCAAGGCCTCACAGGTTACCGACCGTTTCCATGTCCAAAAGTTAGCCTGTGATGCATTGCAAGATATGAGGATTGCCCTTCGTTGGCAGGCTATTGAACAAGAAAACAAAGAAATGGCCCTGGCTAAAGAAAATAATGTACCCTATGTGTCCCAAGTCTTAGAAAATGGGGACACCCATCGTCAACTGCTTGTAAGGAGTCGGTATTTGTTATTTAAAAACGAGGATAAATGGACTCCCCGTCAGAGACAAAGGGCGGAGATTCTATTCCATTATTATCCCTCTTTGGAAGTGGCCTACAAGCTTACGATGCAACTAAAGAATATCTACCATATAACGAAAGATAAAAAAATAGCTCTAACCCGTCTGGCAAGGTGGTATAATGCCATCGAAGAATCTGGATTTGAACATTTTGGGACAGTCATGCGCTCGGTGCAGGCACATTATAAAACGATATTAAACTTCTTTGACCGAAGGGCTACTAACGCTTCAGCCGAGTCTTTTAATACCAAAATTAAAGCTTTTAGAGCACAGCTTAGAGGGGTGAACAATATATCATACTTTTTATTTAGACTCAAAAATATATATGCATAGCTCCACTATTTTTCGGGGTGATCCGAATAGTGCTTGCTTGTAAATATTATTATAATTACGAGCGGAAAGTTGAGTATTCTGTTCATTGTCAGGCGATTTTTCTATCTAAGCATTAAGATTAATACTTAAGATTTAATCTTCCAAAAAGGATTAGCTTTTTTAGCCTTAAACCCTTATTTTTGTATTTAGTTAAGCGCTGAAATACAGAGTATAACCGTTTTTTTTAACATTCAAAAGTTAGTAATATGAATGGAATACAATTTCAACAGAAATTATTAGGCTTACAAGAAAACATGATGAATTTTGCACTCATGCTTACTGCGAACCGGGAAGATGCCTTGGATTTATTGCAAGACACAACGCTGAAAGTTTTAAACAATCAGGAGAAATTCGTCGACAACGTTAATTTCAAAGGATGGGTTTTAACTGTCATGCGTAATCTTTTTATCAACAATTATTACAAGGTGGTACGCGTCCAGACATTTGTTGACTCAAGTGCAGATTTGTACAATCTGGAGATTACCAATGATTCTGGACTTGACTCACCGGATAAAGCTTATCAAATCAAAGAAATTACAAAAGCGATCAACAGCTTGAATGAAGAGTATAAAATTTCTTTTTCAATGTTTTTGAGCGGTTACAAATACAACGAAATTGCAGAAAAGCTTAATGTCCCATTAGGAACAGTGAAAAGCCGTATTTTCTTTGCACGTCAGGAATTGCAGAAAACGTTAAGGGATTTCCATTAATCCTAATGCTTTTCTTACTTGCAAAAACGGTCACAGAGTATTTTATTTTGTGACCGTTTTTATTAATTTAGTAGCTATGGCAGAAATATCTGTTTACCTATTAGACTACAATAATAAGTGAGGCAAAGCAAAGAGGGGGGAAATTTAATTTCTCCCCTCTTTTGTGATCTCATAATAAATCAAATTCAAGTGAGTACCTGAAAAGTGCGAGTATGCAAGAGGTTATCTGATTACTAAAGGTACTCCTTTTTTCAAGTCAGGTAACGGTTCTGAGATATACGGATTATTCAACATAAAGTATTACCGCGCGATTCCATTCCGGTTTATCGAATGGAGGTTCACGATCCCCAACCCATTCAACTATCACGCGATCGCGACTAATGTTATATTCGTCAATCAATATTCTGGCTACGTTCTGAGCTCTTTCTGCTGATAACTTTTCATTGATTTTGGCTGTTCCGGTTTTTTTATCCGTGTAGCCAATAACTTTAACCTTCAACTGTGGGTTATCTTTCAGATATTGAGCGATGTTATAAATGTTCACGCCTTGATAAGGATCAACTTTTGTCTGATTTATCTTAAATAAAACTACGTTATTGATCAATGGATTGGTTTCTACGATCTTTTCAGTGATAACTTCTGTTGGCGGACATTCCGGACAACTCACCGGACGCTGTGCCAGAACCTGATTTTGTTCATACAATTCATTGATCCTGCTATTTAAGGCATCGATCTCAAGCGGATTTCTTAGCTCTGCTTCCGAGAAAGTAGCATCTTTTCCCAAATTAAAAATCAACCCGGCAGAAGCTGTGCCCAATATATCGTAATTTCCACTGGTTTTTACCTGGTTGAATTCACTTTTTAAAGCTGTTGCCGCAAATTCAATTGACAGAGTCACCCGGTTCGATAATCTGAAATTATTGATAAGACCTGCATTCAATGTCATACTGTTATCACGAAAATGCCCCATTGAATATTCCGGTTGATTCTTATAGTCCCATCCGAAAGCCCAACCGAATCCAACATAAGGGACCAGTTGATAAACACGGTCAGAACTATATTTCATGAAATAATCCGTAATACTCCACATCAGGTTTGCCTGAAAACTGGCATATCGGTTACGTGACATGATAGTTGCATTGTCATTGAATGTATGCAGGTTTGTCAACCCGGCAGCTTTGATACGAGTGCCTAAATAAGGACTGATCCACTTTCCGATTTGAAATTCCGGTGTCACTGTAAAACGATTGAAGAAATCAGCATCTTTATTATTGTCACCAAAATATATGTTCGCTCCGGCACCGGCTCCAATAAACCAATTATCCCAAAAACCGTTCTTTAAAAACGTGGCACTGTGTGCCGGCTCTGTACTGTAGCCCTCTTTTTCCTGGGCATAAGAGAACTGCATGACGCTAAGGAGCGCCATTGATATAATAATTTTATTCATAACTTTTTCTATTTGTTTAAAACGATATATATCTTGTTTTTAGAAACGGTAACCCCAACCAAAAGCAATTACGGAGGAGTTGTCTTTACCAAATACATATTTATATTCGACATTCAGGAAGTTGCGTGTATTTATATTATAAGTAAGGCCGCCTCCCAAGTTGAATCCGAAATTTGTTGAACTATGAGAATCAAGAGTAGCCTCTTTGCCATCATCGCCTTTGATGGTTTGTTTGCCTTGAAAATTATTCTGCAAATTAAAACCTGCTAACGGATAAAGAGACAGGTTATCTGCATTCAGATTGAAGACATAATGAGCGTTCACATCAATATCAAATCCTGTGACTTTATTTTTAGGAAAGAAAAACATCAGATCCGGAGCCAGACGTATATGATTTGTTAGATTATAACGTCCTTGAGCACCAAGCATAACACGCTTGAAATCTGTTTGATAACCAAAATTTCCCAATAATGAAAAATCACCCTTTTGTGCAAAAACGCTTAATGAGATTGTCAATAAGACTACTAAACTTATAAACTTTTTCATGACTACTTAATTTAATTGTAAAACTTTTACCATATAAACCCTATACTTTTCTTTTAAATAAAGATAAAATCCATAATAAAATAACGGCTCCAACAATAGCAGATATTAAACTGCCTAAAATACCATACATTGCCAACCCCAATAGAGTAAAGACCCAGCCGCCTAATAAGCCGCCATAAGGCCGACAATCAGATTTATAATCATACCGAAGCCTCTACCTTTCATAATCCAACCAGCAATTGCACCGGCTGCGATACCTATAATAATTGACCAAATTAATCCCATGACTTTGCAATTTTAATTAATAAGTTGAATATAAGATTACCCTGATTCAATCCATGTTCTTTATAATAGTAAAATAAGAATCAGGGTAATCAAAATGGATCAATAATAATTATTAATGATCATTTTTTATGATCCTTTTTAATAGAATGATAATGACTCCATTGCATATCCTTTTCCGGAGTTTTAGAAAGGATCTTTTCCTTTCGCTCTTTGGCAAGCTTCTTGTCCATTTGCTTTACCATTTTCTCCGTACGTTCAGTCCCTTTAGGAGTGACCTCTGTCAATCCGCTTGACGAAGAAACATAATCTTGCGGGTTGTTAATGTACAACCATTCTTCATTTAGTTTGGAGCTGGTACCCTCGTTCCAGGGTCCTCGTGCATCTTCACTCATCGACATATCGAAATAAAGATTGCTGTATTTGGGATTTGTCTGGAAGATACCAGGAGGAAAGTTAGGCTTGATAGTCTCCAGAGCTGCTTCAAACTGTTGAAAATGCGCAACTTCACGAGTCATCAAAAAGTCTAATGTTTCCTTTACATATGGATCATCGGTAAAAGGAATAAGATATTCGTACATGATTTTTGCTCGGGATTCTGCTGCCAGGTTCGACCGTAAATCGACAGTAGGTTCCGCATTTGCTGTCACGTAAGTAGCATTCCATGGGTTACCGTTGCTATCGGTCAACATCGGGCTACCTGGAGCCATTACCAAAAACTGTGGATTCGTAAATGCTTGATGGATGAAATCTTCTTTTGTAGCCTTACCATTCATCATCTTATTGATTTCCATATTTTCAACTACATCTTTCATCTCACCGTTAACCGGGCCTAACAACATTTGAATTGTAGCACCTACGATTTCTAAATGACTTAACTCTTCGGTTGCAATATCCATCAACATATCGTATTTGTCGGGAAAAGGATTACGACAGCTGAACGCTTGAACAAAATATTGCATTGCTGCTTTTAATTCACCATTTGCACCACCAAACTGTTCCAATAATAAACGCGCGAAACGTGGGTCCGGTGCAGAGACACGTGCATTATACTGCAAATATTTTACATGATAAAACATAACTCAACATTTTAAATTAAACATCATACAATTTAGTGGATTCTATTTCTTTGCATTGTCTGCATAAGAATGCACTTTATTCTTCATCTCATCAGCTTTTTCTGCTACCTTAAAAGTTCCATCGGCAACTTTATCTGCTGCTTTCGTACCGGCATCCAATACTTTATCTTTTGCCTCATCCATTATTACTTCTGCTCCTCCATGTAGTTTGTGCAAAGAGTGATATACTTTTTCTTTTACTTGCTTGCTCATTGATGAACAAGAAAAACGGTATGTGACGAAACCGATGATTGAACCTAAACCCAGTCCAATCCAAAATTTTGAATTATTAGTTTCCATAATTTGAAATGTTTAAAACGATTAATAAAAAAATGAACAGTAAATTATAACTCCGCATTGTGAGGTTTCCTGAAAAAAGAAACGATCCACAATAACAGGACAGCTCCGATGACAGAAGTAATAAGACTTCCTAAAATACCTGCAGTAGCAATTCCTAAAAGACCGAATACCCAGCCTCCTAATACACCACCAATAATACCAACTAACAAATTAACGAGGATCCCAAAACCTCCTCCACGCATAATCTTTCCGGCTATAAATCCGGATACTATCCCTATAAGGATATACCAAATAAAGTTCATAATTAAAAATTTAAAGATGAATACTAAATTACTATATAAATTATCAACAGGGAGTGCCCGGCCGGGTTTAAACTCTACTTATCACCATACACGTAAATGAAACAAGGCATATAAAAAAATGGTTCGAAAATAGATGATTCAATTAACAATAATTTTGTAATGCGCAACTATTATCAATTAATATAAAGTTTATGTATGTATTATTGTCAATATGACTGTTTTAGTTGCGAATATAGAAACTTAAGTGTAATTATATTGTCTAATTTCGAAAATAAATCAATCTATGTTCTTATACATATAATACAGCCGAGTATTTTTTTCTAAAATTCCCTATTTCTTTCATTTTAAGCCAGAAATTTTGACTTTTTGATTGTTTTAATATACGAGGGAATAAAGATTGATTTATCGATCAAGCGTATCAGTTGTATTAATATTAAAGTTATTTGTATGGACAATTTGAAAAATTATCGGTCTGTGGACTTGTCGGCCCCGTATGATCAGTATCCGTGTTATTTTGGCGATGACCTGGAACTGGTGTACACACCCGAACAATCCGTTTTTACATTATGGGCACCAACTGCTGATCAGGTGCAATTGAACTTGTATCCATCCGGAGAAGGAGGCGAACCGGAAGATCAGGTAGAAATGAATAAGGCAGACAATGGTATCTGGCGCATTCATATAGACCGCGATTTGAAAGGTACTTTTTATACTTTTCGGATAAAGATAGACGGAGAATGGTTGGATGAAACACCTGGTATCTGGACAAAAGCGGTTGGTGTCAACGGTAATCGTGCTGCTGTAATCAATTGGAGTGAGACAGATCCGGAAGGCTGGGATTCTGACCACTCGCCTGAACAAAAGATGTATTCCGACATTATTCTTTACGAGTTACATCACCGTGATTTCAGTATTGCTTCTGATTCTGGTATAGAAAACAAGGGAAAGTTTCTGGCCCTAACCGAAACCGGAACGAAGACTCCTGAAGGAGAAGCTTCCGGCTTGGATCATCTGAAAGAACTTGGCGTAACACATATCCATATTCTACCTTCATTTGATTTTGCAACAGTGGATGAAACACATTTGGAAGATAACAACTACAATTGGGGATACGACCCGAAAAACTATAATGTGCCGGATGGTAGTTATTCCACTGATCCGGCGGATCCGGTTGTCCGTATCCGCGAATTTAAAGAGATGGTTAAAAGCTTACATCAAAATGGTTTCAGAATCGTACTGGATGTTGTCTATAATCATACAGCCTCAACGGATCATTCAAATTTTAACCTGACAGTTCCCGGATATTTTTACCGGCAGAATCCCGACGGTTCTTTCTCAAATGCATCCGGATGCGGTAATGAAACGGCTTCGGAACGTGAAATGGTCCGACATTACATTATTGAATCGGTAAAATTCTGGGCTAAAGAATACCATATCGATGGTTTTCGTTTCGACTTGATGGGAATACATGATATCGAAACTATGAATCGGTTAAGAGCAGAACTGTTAAAGATTGATCCGACCATTTTTGTCTACGGTGAAGGCTGGATCGCTGCTGATTCTCCGTTACCTTATGAACAACGAGCTATCAAGGAACATGTCGGACAAATGGAAGGTATTGCCGTTTTTAACGATGAATTTCGCGATGGCTTGAAAGGTAGTACTTTCGATGAGCAAGAACCCGGATATGCTTCCGGAAATATCAATGGCCATTTCGAGCCGGTCAAATACGGCATAGTAGGAGGAACACAGCATCCGCAAGTAGATTACGGGGGACTGCTTTATTGCGATGGTCCGTATGCCGGTGCTCCGTCGCAAATGATCAATTTCGTAGCCTGTCATGATGGATATACATTGGTTGATAAACTGAAACTTTCTGTTCATGGCGATCATGCGGCCAACGAGCTTATGCCAATCGACAAATTGATACATACCGTGTTGTTAACAGCGCAGGGAATCCCTTTTATCCGTAGTGGTGAAGAGATCATGCAGGATAAACAAGGGGAACCGAATAGTTTTAAATCACCGGACTCTATCAACCAACTCGACTGGTCTTTAAAGGCCAGAAACCGTGATCTCTTTGACTATATCAGGGAGTTGATCGCCCTTCGTAAAGCTCACCCGGCTTTCCGTATTCCAACGGTAGAAGGATTACAGCAGTGGCTTCATTTTATGGATACAGGTGATTCCGGCGTAATTGCCTACACCTTGGGAGAACATGCCAACAATGACGAGTGGAAAGAAATTCTGGTCGCCTACAATGGCAATCGGAACCAAGCAGAGATCAGTATTCCCGAAGGAGAATGGACGGTTGTTTGCCGCGACGGACAAATCAGTATGGATGGTCTGGATAGTTTACAGGGAGGAACTGTTACGATTGCAGCTTCTTCAGCGCTGATATTGTACCGGCAATAAATGAGAAGCTTAGTATGGATAACAGGATCGTTATATATAAATCCAGGAATAAAGCATTCGTATTTATTATTGTCTGCCTATTATTGGCAGTGGCGGGTTGGTTATTCTTGCAAATTCCCGATAAAAATGTAGTCGGGTGGAGTTTCATTATTCTGTCTGTTCTGTGTTTGATTTTTGGTATCGGTACTTATTTCGATAGAAAACCTTACATCATTCTGACGGAAAAGGGTATTACTGAAATGTCGGCTATCCGGGAAGAAATCGAGTGGGATGCTCAATTCTATAAAATTGGCCGGATTTATGCAGAAGATGATCAAAGCAGATACAGAAAGAAAGATTGAATTATTAAATAATTTTCGTTCGTATTATTAAATACAAAAAAGAGTTAGATTATGGAAAATGGTGTAATGATGCAGTATTTTGAGTGGAATCTCCCGAACGACGGGAAGTTATGGAAGCAATTAAAAGAGGATGCCTCGCATTTGCATGATATTGGTGTGACGGCAGTATGGATTCCACCTGCATACAAAGCTGACGAACAGCAGGATGAAGGTTATGCAACCTACGATTTGTATGACTTAGGTGAATTTGAACAAAAAGGAACAGTACGCACCAAATATGGTACGAAAGACGAACTGAAAGAAATGATCGACGAACTGCACAAAAACCATATCGCAGTTTATCTTGATGTCGTTTTGAACCATAAAGCCGGTGGTGATTTTACGGAAAAGTTTATGGTGGTGGAAGTCGACCCCAATCAAAGAAATGCCGCTTTGGGAGAGCCGTTCGAGATACAGGGCTGGACCGGTTACAGTTTTCATGGGCGTAAGGATAAGTATTCGGATTTTAAGTGGCATTGGTATCATTTCTCCGGAACGGGATTCGACGATTCTCAGAAACGTAGCGGTATATTCCAAATCCAGGGTGAAGGAAAAGCGTGGAGCGACGGTGTGGACGGCGAGAATGGAAATTACGATTTCCTTTTGTGTAACGATCTTGATCTGGACCATCCTGAGGTCGTTGCCGAGTTAAACCGATGGGGAAAATGGGTTTCCAATGAACTGGATCTCGACGGTATGCGCCTGGATGCCATCAAACATATGAAAGACCAGTTTATTGCCCAATTCCTCGATGCCGTACGAAGTGGAAGAGGTAATGACTTTTATGCTGTAGGCGAATACTGGAACGGTGATATGGAAACGTTGGATAACTATGTAGAAGCGGTAGATCATAAAGTGAATCTGTTTGATGTACCGTTACACTATAATATGTTCCAAGCATCGCTGGAAAGGAAGGATTACAATATGCAAAATATTCTGAAGAATACTCTGGTAGAACATCATTGCGAATTGGCTGTAACCTTTGTCGATAATCACGATTCGCAGCATGGCAGTTCTCTGGAATCGCAGATCGAGGACTGGTTCAAACCGCTGGCCTATGGGCTGATATTACTGATGAAAGACGGTTATCCTTGTCTTTTCTACGGTGATTACTATGGCGTGAAAGGAGAAAAATCTCCTCATACCAAAATCATTGACATCCTGCTGGATGCAAGGCGGAAATACGCCTACGGTGAACAGATAGAATATTTTGATCATCCTTCGACTGTCGGCTTTATCCGTACAGGAGATGAAGAACATCCTGGTTCCGGCTTGGTTTTGTTAATGTCCAATGATGAAGCCGGGAATAAAATAATGAATTTAGGCAAAGAGCACAAAGGCGAGGTCTGGCGTGAAATAACCGGAAGCATATCCGATGAGGTCACGGTGGATGAAGAAGGGAATGGAGACTTTTCCGTAAAAGCCCGTAATCTGGCTGTTTGGGTAAAGAAATAAATTCCGGTTAAATGGATGGGCCGATAGGTCCGGTTCTACCGTTTTAGATAACAAGATGTTTAATTAAAATTCATTTTAAAGATGTTAGAAAAAGAGTTATGGGGTAATACATTGGAAACTTGGGGTATTTCCATTTTAATAATTGTAGGGGCAATTATAATTGTAAAACTATTTGCGTTGTTTAGTAAGAAGGTACTTAAGCCTTTTATTATGCGTACCCCGAACCATCTGGACAATCTTATTTATTACTCTTTGGAGTCGCCCATTAAATTTGCGATCATGTTGTTGGGTATCTGGATAGCTATTCATCGGCTTGTTTATCCGGCTACCTTTGTGAAAGTAATCGACAATGCTTACAGTATTCTGATTGTTCTGAATTTTACCTGGGTTTTTGCCCGGTTATTCAGTGGCCTGCTTGAACTTTATTGGGAAAAGAAGCCTGACGGCCAAGTCAACAAGATGACGCCGATTATCAAAAGAGCAATTTTAGTTGTTGTCTGGATCATTGGTATTGTGATGGCTCTGAGTAATATAGGAGTGAACATCAGTGCTTTGCTGGGAACTTTAGGTATAGGAGGTATTGCGTTTGCTTTGGCTGCACAGGATACTGTGAAAAATATCTTCGGCGCTTTTACAATCTTAACAGACAAACCTTTCAGCATTGGAGATACGATTCGCGTGGATAGTTTTGAAGGAACGGTTGTCGATGTTGGTGTTCGAAGTACAAGGCTCATGGATTATGATAAACGTATTATCACTTTTCCGAATTATAAGATCACAGATGCCAATATCATCAATATCTCTTCCGAGCCGATGCGCCGTGTTGTGCTAAATATCGGATTGACATATGACACGACTCCCGAAAAAATGAAAGAAGCATTGGAAATTCTTAAAGCTATTCCGGGAAGAGTAGAGAATGTATCTTCCAATCCATCGGATACAACAGCCGTTTTTACAAATTATGCAGACTCGGCATTGGTTATCATGTACATTTATTTTATAGAGAAGCAGGGAGATATCTTAGGTGTAACTTCGGATATGAATATGGAAATACTGGCTTCTTTTAATAAAGCGGGACTTGAATTTGCTTTCCCTACACGTACCGTTTATATACAGAAAGAGGAGAAGTGAACCGTGCCGGATTCGAACCTGTCGCAATAATGATCTATAAAACAGCGTTTTATTGTTTGATATTATTCTTGAAGGAACGAATTTAGGAACGAAATGTTCTTTAAGAATGAATTTAGGTTCTAATCCTGCCATTTTACGTTGTAATCATCCATGTTCAAATAATCGTCCGGATCATCCCAATGGGAGATACCAAGCACTTCCCCCGTCTTGGTATCTTCCAATAGTACATATTTGTCCCCGTCGACGTGTATCGTGTCCGGGAAAGATGCAATCATTGCTTTTGCATTGTCAATATTGAATGCCGGGCATTCTATCACACCAAAGCGCTCTACCTCTCTTTCAAGTTGCCGGAGCAACTCTTCTTTATCGACTTTCCAGAACTTCATCCTTTTGTCGGTAAACTTTCCGAATGAGTACCAAAATTTGAATGCGCTGGCCGGGCATGAGTTTTGCGGACCGATTGCGTTCAGTTTCCGGCAGCCCCAGCCGGGACACCGGCTATTTACCCAGCAGTGGTGTTCTTTATCTTCTGACCGCGTATAGCGGCCATAGCAGATGGCTATAGAACGGTTATTCATTAAACATCTTTCCTTTCCCTGTAAAAATATATTCCAGATTGATTTTATATACTTCGTATGCCATCCTGATAGAATACAGCGGGGCGTTCATAGACTTTTCAATCTCCATCCGATAGATGTTAGATGAAGCCAGACCGACGGACTCAGCGAACTCCTTTTTCGTTTTTATTTTCCGGAGTCCGATCAGCTGATACATGACAGACAGAAACCTGTCGGTTATGATCCTGTTTTCTGTAATCTTCTCGTTTGATAACATGCTCTTAGGTTTTATGTAGGAGATGTAAAGCATTATTTCCTTTTTATAGCCATGCCTTTAACGATAACGTGATCTACTCCTCCTTCTTTATTATATGTTACGTTATAATTGATATTTATGATTCCGTCTGCCCCTTTTTTTATGGCATCCTGATAAATTGATTCTATTCCGTCAGAATATGTTGCCCTACGATAGCCTTCAGAGAAAGGGTCTTTGCGCATATTTGATTTGTTTTTCTTAGCCCACTCTTTGTCTTTTCCACTATACACAAATGTATATAATGATGCAATGGGTTCGTAGTCGAATGGGGCAGTAGGAGATTCGGTGATAAAGAACCCTTGTTTTGTGTACTGGCTGTAGTCAAGAGAGACATTTTCAATGTAGAAGTTACGTACACAGCCGCTAAATAAAAAAATTGATAATAATAGTAGAATCTTTTTCATATTGATATAGTGTTTATTGTTTATTATTTATTATTCATTTCGTCCAACAATCGGTTTATGTCATCTTCAGAAAGGTCCTTGTTCTTCAAACTCTTCTTTGGTTTGTTCAGGGTAAGGTCTGTTCTGATCGATAAATCCGGGATAGACTTGTCGGAAATATCGTACAAGCCTTTCTTGGCGTGTACGAGAGCATTAGTTATAGCTATGTCGATTTCCGGGACCGACCGGTAAAAGCTAAACTTTTTCTCATAATCCCTTACCGCCTCTTTATACCGTTCTATCTGCATGGTTAGAGATTCAATTTCTTTGTCTTTCTCTTCCATGCCGTCAAGCAATGGAGATACTTTGTCAAGCAGCTTTTGCAATTTGCCGGCTTTCCTCCATTGATGCCACCAGCCGTATATCGGAAGGCCTATAACCAGGCAGATGATGATAAGTGCGGTCATGCTATTTGTTTTTTTGCTGTTTGACTACATTAAATATCTGTGCAACTTCTCTTAGATCGATCTTGAAGTCTTCATAAATAGGGTTGAAGGAATGGCATGTGATAATACCATTCTCTACATCGTGGTCAATGATTTGCTTAACTACGATACCTTCCGTTTTGTGTACAATTACGAATGCATCCCATGTCTTTATATGTAGCTTACATTGCCAATATTGCGGGTAAATCTCCCGGCAAAGAAGAATATCCCCCTGCTCATAACTATGTTTGAGACCATCATCCATGCTGTCACCTCTCACTTCGAAACTTATATAGCTTCCTTTATATTCATGATCAACTATCCAGGGTATTTTAGGTAGTGATTCAATATATACTGCGTCTGCGTATCCTGCCATATATCCTGCGTGGGCGTACTGATTTACCAATGGTACCATCAGCACCCCTCCTGTTTTTATTTGTGTTACTTCGTTTTGTTCCGTTTTGTTTACCATATCTCCTTGATCTGATAGTAACCAAGCTGCGTTTATGTTCTCAATTGAGTTTATTATGCTCTCTAATATTTTTGCAGAAGGAACACTTTGTCTTGGACCAAGTATATTATTGATACTCGTAGGGGCTTCATTTATAGCCTTTGCGAACTTATTTTTGTTTCCATTAAAAAGCTCATCTACAATTTTTTGAATTCTTTCCTGTATAGTCATAACTCAGCAGAGTGTTAAATAATATCAATATCAAGAAAATATATTCTCAAAAGAGTTGTTTGTGTTGCTCAATTGAGTATATTTGCAATGTGATTAACAACAACAACTAATCACAACGCAAAGTAAACAACAAATATAAGGAAAGAAAATAACCTGATATAGTCAATTTGATAAAAAAATATACAATATGGAAGCACCGAAGTATAACAGAAGCAGAGTAATGAAGATGGCATGGTCAATGTTACGTAATGGCAAAAAGATTGGTCGCCACGTTTTGACATTCGCAGAATGCCTGAAGGAAGCTTGGAAGAATGAAAGAGCAACTTTTGAAAAAGCAATGAAGATGTTCCAGCTTTTCAATCTGAACAAGAAACAATGTGAAGAACGTGATGCAAAGAGAAACATCACAACCTGCTCGATGGCTTTTATGGCCAATACGCTGACAAACTACTACGCAAACAATAGATATAATGGAGATTAAGAATATGAGAACGATAGAGGCATTGAAGGAAGCTCAACGACTACAGACAGAATGTGTGGTGCATAAGTTACCGATTTATATAACAATTACAGCTATGAGCGATCAGATGGTTGTCTTTGTGCAGGATGATGAACATGAGATATTATTCAACGAAATATTCTCGGATGATCCTCTCTTGTATGGTCGCAATGATAGGTATTACAAAGAATTACTACAAATAATTAGTAGGTGTACCGACGTGAGTCTGGCAGGCTAAAGATTGACTAAAATTGGTTATCAGCCGGGTAAAATCCCGGTCCCAGCGTAAGCTCATGGGTAAACGAGTGGTTCGGATGCAACGCCGATGACAGCCGGAAAGACGGCAAACGGGCGGGCATCTGGAATGCTCTGTGCACAACTGGGAGTGTATATGCGGGATCGTCACCCGCTCCGTCCACATTGAAAACGATCTTTGACGTACGACGAGATATGAATGTAGCCGTTAAGGCGTGGAGGCACGCCGGCTACGAGTAATTAACAATTTAACAATCTGCAATATGAAGGAGAGAACACCAACGTAGGGCGGATGGTCAGCTAAGAAGGTAGGACGTTTCTTTTTGTTTTGTATTCATAATTCCGCCGTTAAAGGACGGCGTTCGGTGAAAGACCGATATGTTGTTTTTATTATTACGTGCCTGTCCTACAGGCTTGCTTTCCGGGTTCGATGCCCGGATGACCACACAAATTAAAATACAAATTTATATGACAACACAGGAAGCAATAGAGTTTATCCGTAAGCACAAGCGTTACGGAGATAAGAAGGCGATATGTGAGTTGGCCGGCGTATCGCGCCAGACATTCGACACCATGCTGAAGCATGAGAAAGGGCCGGACGAAGAGAAGTGGTTTGATGCTGAATACAAAGTATTGTGTGAGGCAGTTGCATATTTGAAACCCATAGTTGCTCAACGCAAAAAGAAGCAAGAGGAGCTTAAAAGAAAGCTGTCACAGATATGATTCCTCTTACAGTTTCGGAAAGAGATGCAGTTCTTTACTTGGCCGAACATGAGGTTGTGAAAATTGCAGCAGATAAACGCTGTGTCTCTGAACATACCGAAAAAAATCAGATAAAGTCGGCAATGGCCAAATTGGGTGTGACTACCCAGATTGGACTGATCAAAGAATTCTTTCGGTTGATATACGGAATAGAGTTCAATCTAAAGGACGCCCGCCGGATGATTGCAACATGTTTGTTGTTCCTCTTTATTACTACAATAGGGAACACCGATCAGATGCTCCGGAGGCCAAGAAGAACACGACGAAGTGAAACCGAATTAATCCAAATTGATTGAAATGGAAACGAAACAAATCATACAAATGGACCGCAAGGATGTAGAGGATTTGCTTTCATCGTTTGTTGCAGGAAATTCAGAAGCAAAGGCATACGAAAAATATTACAATGTGCTTGTCCCTTCTTCCTGGATTTCCGTGATCCACCATGTGAGCTATCAAACAGTATTTCGATATATACAGCGTGGGTTGATAGTTCCGGAAGAACGGCAGAGCCGGGATGAAAAATATCAGTTCAGATTATCGGAAGTTTTGAAAATGGATTTTAAAAAGCTGCAGAAGCAGTTAAGGAGGGAAAGATCATGAAAACACGGATATGCCTAATTATAACGGTTCTTTGTCTCATGTGCTTATTCGCTGTGTCGAGTAAACCGGAATACGATGCTGGGAATGTCCTGTTTTGGACGTGTATGAGCGGAATATCTATCTGGATAACAGAAAGGCAATTAAAAAAGGAAAATATCAAATAACACTATTAACAATTAAATTAAAGAAACATGAGTAGTTTATTTAAACAACCTTCCGAACTGAAGGTAACAACAACAATCAAAGCACTGATCTACGGACAGCCAGGTCTTGGTAAATCAACATTGGCGCTATCAACCCCTTCGCCCGTGTTGCTGGATTTTGACGGAGGTATTAAACGCGTGAACGGGGCTCATCAGTGTCCCACATTGCAGGTTGAGAATTGGAACATGGTGATAGAAGCCATGCAGGAGGACCTATCACAATTTAAAACAATCATTATTGATACGGCGGGAAAGATGTTAGACTATATGTCTGCCTATATTATCAAAAATGATCCGAAGCTCGGAAAACGCGACGGTTCATTATCCTTGCAGGGATATGGAGTGCGTAAGACAATGTTTATCAACTTCCTTTCTCAATGTTCTATGATGGGCAAACATTTGATCTTTGTCGCCCATGAACGGGAAGAGAAAGACGGTGAAACCAGAATTGTACGACCGGAAATTGGGGGATCGTCTGCCGGCGATCTGATTAAAGAACTTGACTTGGTAGGCTATATGCAGGCGATCGGAAATGAACGAACGATAAGCTGGTCACCGACAGAAAAGTTTTATGCAAAGAATACTTGCAATCTTCCGTCAATGCAGAAGATTCCGGTTATTATTGATGCTTCCGGCAATGTCACAGGACAAAACATATTCCTGTCAAGCATCTTCGACAGTTATCAGGCATATTTGAAAAAACAGGCCGATATCAGTAATGATTATGAGGCTCTGATGGATGTTGTCAAAGAGAATATTGAATTGATTGTTGATGCAGAAACGGCTAACGGTGTTGCCGAAAATATGGGGAATCTACAGCATATCTGGGACAGCAAACTGAAGGCCGGCCTAATGATCCGGGATAAATGTAATAGTCTGGGATTAAAGTTGAACAAATTAACGAAAAAGTATGAGCCAGCCAGTACCGCAGCAACAGCCTAAATATAAATTCTATCCGTCTCTTTTGGATCAGTTTGAAAAATATCTGCACGTAGATCGTGAGTTTGAACACCACTTTAATCAGGATCAGGAGACAGGGGAATATAAGAAAACGTATGAAGAGATAGAGACTGAAATAAAACAGTCTCTTCTCAACAGCATCAACCGGGTTCCTTTTGATTCGGAGCCGGCAGATAAAGGGACGGCATTCAATGATATCGTTGATTACTTCATTCACAAGAAGCCAGTCAAGACGCAAATAATCGAAGATATCAATGCTGATAGAATAACGGCAACGTATAACAATAGAACGTTTACTTTCTCTTATAGGTTCTGTTGTAAGGCTGCTGAATACTTCTATGGATCAGTAAGCCAATTGTTTGTAAGATCGATCCTTCCGACCCGTTACGGAGATGTTGAGTTGTACGGTTATATTGATGAATTGAACCGAAACAAGGTATTTGACATCAAAACGACATCCAGGTATGAGTTTGGTAAATATTCAGAAGGTTGGCAACGGCATGTATATCCTTATTGCCTTATCTCTTCCGGTCTGGTTAAAGAAATAGATTCCTTTGAATATACCGCATATCTTCTGAAAGGTGGAACAAGCCGGACTCCGCTAATTACTGGGGTACAATTCCCGGAGCTTTACAAATATGATCACGAGCAGAGCCAGGGGCTACTAATCAGACATTGCGAACGATTTATTGAATTTTTAGAACAGAACCGGGAACAGATTACCGATAAAAAGATTTTTGCTGAGATATGAAAACACGATTTGTCAAGGAACAGGGTGTGATAAAATGGCTAAGCCAACCGATCGAGCTCATGTTTAGCCTTATTGCAAACGGAGAATATGAGCTTGAAATAAAACGGAAAATCAAAAGACGTACTGTCGATCAAAACGCCCTCATGTGGATGTGGTTTACTTGCATAGAGGATGAAACGGGGACGCCAAAACAGGATGTTCACGATTATTATTGCAAGCTGTTCCTTCGGCGAGTCGTAGTTATCAATGGTAAAGAAGAGGTTGTCGTCCGGACCACATCGAAATTAAACACTGCAGAAATGACCGTATTTCTAAACAAGGTACAGGCTGATGCAGCTTCCGAGTTCGGCATAAGGTTACCGTCTCCGGATGATCAATTTTTTAATGCTTTCACAAACCGGTATGAGCATATAAGATATTAAGTATAACATATTAATTCAGTGCAAAATGGAAGAAAGAGAACCTAAAATTAAAAAGGCTGTGTTGAATGGCCGTCAGTTGACAGTTACTTACACAGAGTTCCGTCCCGAGGGAGACAAAGACTTCACTGTTAAATCAGAGATACCGGCACATAAAGATTGTACCGATGCATTCAAAAAACTTGTTCCTCATTTTATCCTTCTCACCGAAATGAAAGAGTCGGATAAAGTAAGCCAACTGGCGGCAGATATAGGTATGGATAATCTTGGAGTTGGCGATGATGATGATTTTAAGAATGCCGATGTCTACGGCATTAAAATGGGAAAGAATGACAATAATACGGATACGGTTACTTTGATGGGGCAACGCTTCCTGAAAGTTGGCGGATCAGTCGATTTTTATTCACCAGCCCAAGAACTGGAATCTTCAGATAGTGAATTTGAGTATCCTTATATCAATGAATTGAATTTATCAGTCCAGGCCGTTATCTATGAGGTAAAAGAATACCTTTTCAATGGCAAATATGCAATAACACAAACGACACTGGACTTTGAAGCGACACCGGATGCACCGTTTGAAGCCGGAAAGATGGTTGATACGGACACTGGAGTAGTTACTCCGATCACCGTTGCGAGACCTAAAAGAGGACGTAAACCTAAAAATCAACCAATTCCAGCAGCATGTTGATTCAAGAGGACGAAAAGAATTATTACCTGCAATTTAAGTATCATCCATTGTTGGCCGATATAGTCAAACGTATTCCAGGATGGAGGTTTGAGAGTAAGATCAATATGTGGGTGATACCTAAAAACTTTTTCCCTCCCGGAAAATATACCCAAAAGGCCTATGTTGATATTTTTGCTAATTGGGTTGTGAAGCACGGATATGAAAAGAGCATACAAAGGGGAGTGCAGGCTTCACGGCCAGATGTGCATTACACTCTTCCGCCTATGCCGGATTTGCTCTTTCCACATGGATTAAAGATAGAGCCTTTCCCGTATCAAAAACAGGGTATTGCTTATGCTCTGCAAAAGAAACGCTGTTTCTTTGGTGATCAGCCGGGACTTGGAAAGACATTGCAGGCTATTGGCACATCTTTCATTGCGAAGGCATGGCCGGTATTGGTGATCTGTCCTGCCAGTCTGAAAATTAACTGGCAACGGGAATGGAAAAAGTTCACGGGAAAAGATGCGATTATTCTTGACGATCGGAACAGAAACAATTGGTATCGTTACTTTGAAATGGGATGCTGTGATGTATTCATTACAAATTACGAATCATTGAAAAAGTTTTTTGTAGAAGATTTTGCCGGAGGTATAACACGGTCTATTCGATTGAAGAGGGAAGCGAGTTTGTTTAAGTGTGTGATTATTGATGAAAGCCACCGGTGCAAGTCGAGCAAAACGCAACAGTCAAAAATATGCTACAAGATTTGTCAAGGTAAAGAATACCGCTTTTTGCTTACCGGAACCCCGTCGATAAATGGCCCAAAAGATTTGATTGAACAATTAAAGATAATGGGGCGCTTGGATGATTTCGGAGGATACAAAAGTTTTGAAACAAACTTTATGCAGGGGCCACGCCAGGCGAGTAATTTAGAAATGCTTAACTGGCGACTTTGGAATACATGCTTTTTCCGCCGGGAGAAATCTAAAGTTCTGGATCAGCTTCCGGATAAGATGCGCCAAGTTGTCAATATGGATATTACGAACAGAAAAGAATATCAAGATGCTGAACGTGATCTGATTGGCTATTTGGCAGCATATGAAAATGCCGACGATGAAAAACTTAGGAGGGCGGAACGCGGCAAGGTCATGGTGCAGATGCAGAAGCTCCGGCAGATTGCAGCGAGAGGTAAGATATCAGCAGCCGTTGACTTTATTCAGGATATAATGGATTCCGGGGAGAAGCTGATCGTTTTCGCTTTCCTCAAAGAGGTTGTCCAGGAGATCAAGAGTGTTTTCCCGAATGCTGTTACTATCGTCGGAGATAACACCAGCCAAGAGCGCCAGGATGCTGTAGACAGGTTTCAGAATGATCCGAAATGCAACCTTATCATCTGTAATTATAAATCAGCAGGTGTAGGGCTCACTTTAACAGCCAGTAGCCGGGTTGCCTTTATAGAGTTCCCGTGGACGTTTGCCGATTGCGAACAAGCGGAGGACCGGGCCCACCGGATCGGGCAGAAAGATTCAGTCAACTGTTACTATTTCCTCGGAAAGAATACTATTGATGAAGATGTGTGGAATCTTATACAGACAAAGAAAGATATTGCAAACGATGTAACAGGGACAGATGATCAAGTACCTGAAAAGACTGTCGATGCAATGATCTTGAAAATGTCTGCTAAATCCGGAACAAAGAAAAGTGAAACATGCACATCCCCGTTTGATCGCAAACAGGAAAGTGCGCTATTCAGTAATGCGGTATGAAAGGTGAAGCAGGTTTACAATCTTCATGTATAGAGTGGTTCAAGCTACAGTTCCCAAAATTAGAGCCGCTTCTATTTGCTATCCCTAACGGTGGTTGGCGGAATAAGATAGAAGCGGCCAACTTGAAAAGACAAGGTGTACGACCTGGTGTAGCCGATCTTATTCTACTTTTCCCGAAAGGTGGTCATGGTAGCCTTTGTATAGAAATGAAGTATAAGAAAGGACAGCAACGGGAATCACAGAAGAACTGGCAGCGGGTAGCGGAGGCAGCAGGAAATAAGTATGTAGTCTGCCGATCATTGAATGAGTTTATGAAAGAGGTCAAGAACTATTTAGGTGTTGAGCGATGAATTATATTGAACTGATAAACTGGTTTTGGGAAATGGATGAACAGTGGCAATTCTCCTGCTGTGAAACGAGGCTGTATTTTTACTTAGTGAAAACAGCGAATCGTTTAGGCTGGGCGAATAACTGGACACATTCAGATGATAGAACATCTGCTAATGTGGGAGTGTCGCTTAATACGATGAAAACGGCCAGAAATCGGTTATCACAAGTTGGGTTAATTAAGTTCTTTCCTGGTGGAAAAGGTCAAAAAGATAAAACAAGGTATCAAATTTTGACACCTAATCTTATACCTAAACTGACACCTAACTTAACACCTAATCTGACACCTAATCAACCCCCTATAAATAAACTAAAAGATAATAATAATATACCCCCTATAATCCCCCAGGAAAACAATTTGCCATTTGAGGAGGAAAAGCCAAAAAGGAAACCTCGAGCAAAGAAAGAATTTGTTCCTCCAACAATCGACGAAGTTGTAAAATTCTTTTCTGGTAGCCTGTTGCCGGATTGGGAGAATCAAGGGCGTTTATTTTTCTCTCACTACAATTCCCAGGGATGGCGCAAGGGAACCGGTGTCCAAGTGACCGACTGGGATAGTTTAGCAAACAAATGGATTTTAGACGAAAAAATTAAACGAGATGCAAGGAGTTCAGGAAGTAAGGCAAGCAATCCAACGGCCAACAGTGGATATGCCGGTAAATAAGGTTGATCTAATACCTTACAAAAAGTTGTTTATCCAGGTCGCAGATTACTACTCAAAGGGCACGTTCGTGATTGATACACGAAATAAAGATATCATACAATCTCTATTCCTGTATTTTTTGAAACAGCCAGGTCCGCTCGATACACGTAAGGGTTTGTGGCTGGCTGGTCCGGTAGGGACAGGTAAATCTACGTTGATGTATGTTTTTAGTAAATTCATGCAAACACTACGGCTCGGTTTCCGTGTGTATGTATGTAGCCAGATAACGACAGAATATGCAATGAATGGAGATTTGAGCCGGTATCTGGATAATGCAGGATGGTCATCTATGGGGCCCGTGGATATGTGTTTCGACGAGGTAGGCCGAGAACCTATTCCGGCAAGGTACTACGGTAATGGAATGAATGTGATGCAGCATATATTTCACATCAGGTATAGCTATTGGCAACAGTTTGGATTGAAAACATACGTCACGACAAACCTTTTGCCGGAAGACGTAGAATGTAAATATGGCGATTATATCCGTGATCGCAGAGGTGAGATGTTCAACCTGATTGAGTTGAACGGAGAAAGCAGAAGATAGTATGTTTTAGTTTGAAAGTAAAAATGAAAGAATACGTCGATTTTTTGAAAAACAAAATGGCTATCAGCCATCAGACAGGCTTTGAAATAAGCTCAAATGAATTAACCCAGTCTCTTTACCCTCATGTGAAAGATACCGTTCGTTGGGCGGTTGCCGGTGGATGCCGTGCTATATTCTCCAGCTTCGGAATGCAAAAGACCGTTACACAACTGGAAATACTTCGGGTAATCATAAAGCATAAAGGAGGTAAAGGATTAATAGTTTGCCCTAAGCGTGTAGTAGTAGAGTTTCTGACACAAGCCGAGCAACATTTGAATATGAAAGTAACTTATGTACGAACAATGGCCGATGTGATGATATGCCCGACCGATATCATGGTGACTAACTACGAGCGTGTTCGCGACGGTGAAGAAGGGGTTAGGATAGATCCGAAGTATTTTACTGTCACTTCACTGGATGAAGCAAGTGTACTTCGCGGATTCGGAACCAAGACCTACCAAGAGTTCCTTCCTTTGTTTGCGAATGTCCCTTATCGGTTTGTAGCTACTGCTACACCCTCACCTAACAGGTATAAGGAGTTGATACACTATGCCGGTTATCTTGGCGTGATGGACACAGGGCAGGCTCTTACGCGGTTTTTCCAGCGTGACAGTACAAAAGCGAACAATCTTACCCTTTATCCGCATAAGGAAAAGGAGTTTTGGTTGTGGGTGTCCACATGGGCATTATTTCTAACCAAGCCATCTGACCTTGGTTATCCCGATACTGGCTATGAATTGCCGGAACTTCGCGTACACGAAGAGGTGGTAAACGTTGACAACTCCACTGCCGGCACCGATCGGGACGGACAAGTTAAGATGTTTCGTGAGGCGGCTCTCGGGCTTGCCGATGCTGCAAAAGAGCGCCGGGATAATATGGCCGAAAAGATAGCTCGTGTAATAGAGATAATTGACCGACCGGAGAATAAGAACGATCATTTTCTTTTGTGGCATGACCTCGAGAGCGAACGCGAAGCTTTATGCAAGGCTATCCCCGGATGTAAGGCCGTGTACGGTTCACAGGATGATAAAGAAGCTGACAAGGTGATAGCCGACTTCAAGGATGGCCGGTTGAAATATTTGGCAGCTAAACCGGAAATGCTTGGCGAAGGCTTAAACTTCCAATATCATTGTCATAAGGCAATTATGTTTATTGACTATCGGTTTAACGATAAATTCCAAGCAATTGCCCGTATTCACAGATTCATGCAACAATATCCGGTCGATCTTTATCTTGTGTATGCAGAAAGCGAAGGAGAGATATTCAAGTCTTTCATGCACAAGTGGGCACAGCATAAAGAGATGGTAAGTAAGATGGCGGATATTGTCCGGGAAAATGGCTTGTTTAATCTGGACGCCGAAGATAAGATGATGCGCTGGATGTTTGCAAAACGTGAGGTTAGAGAAGGAAAGCTCTATAAAGCAATTAATAATGACTGCGTTCTGGAAACCATGAATATGCCTGATAACTCGGTGGATTTAATTGTAACAAGTATTCCTTTTTCTAATCATTACGAATACACGCCTACTTATAACGATTTCGGGCACAACGAGGACAATCGCAAGTTTTTCGAGCAAATGGATTATTTGACACCGAATCTTCTCCGAATCCTTCGCCCGGGGCGTGTGGCTGCTATTCACGTAAAGGACCGCATCCTTTTTGGAAATGCAACTGGTTTAGGAATGCCTTCGCTTGATCCATTTCATGTGTACTCGATCATGCACTATATCCGTCATGGTTTAATCTTCTTTGGAATGATTACCGTTGATACTGATGTTGTTCGGGAAAACAATCAAACTTATCGACTCGGATATACAGAGATGTGTAAAGATGGTTCCAAAATGGGTGTCGGCTGTCCGGAGTACGTTCTTTTATTCAGAAAACTACCGACAGATACATCAAAGGCTTACGCTGATATCCCGGTAGTAAAGAATAAGAAAGACTACTCATTAGCTCGGTGGCAGATCGACGCTCATGCAGACTGGAAAAGCTCTGGTAACACCTTGTTGACTTATGAGGATATGAAAGGAGCTGGAATAGATAAGATCCGGCATCTATTCCGAAATTACCAGCAAGAACACATCTACAGCTATGAGGATCATGTAGCATTCGCAGAAGAGCTGGAAGCCTACGACAAACTTCCCCGTACATTCATGGCCATTGACCCAGTAAGTAAGAAAGATTATATCTGGGATGATGTTGCTCGGATGAAAACACTTAATACCCGACAATCCCAGAAGAATAAGCAGAATCACATCTGTCCGCTTCAGTTAGATATCGTGGAAAGATTGATTGAACGGTATTCAAACAAAGGTGATACTGTTTTTGATCCGTTTGGCGGTATTCAAACCGTACCCTATTGCGCTGTGAAGATGGGACGTAGAGGCTTGTCTACAGAATTGAATTACGATTATTGGAAAGATGGACTTACCTACCTGCAGGAAGCTGAAATGGAAGTAAGTGCACCAACATTGTTTGACTTAATGACTGTATAAATCAAAAATAAAAAAAAATGAGCCTACAAGATAAAATATACAACTCTATCGTCTTATTGCTGAGAAGTGAAAGAATGGCACGGGAATATGACCCGGAAAACGGTTTTTACCTTGCTTTTTCCGGTGGTAAAGATAGCCTTGTTCTTTATCATTTAGCAAGAATGGCAGGTGTAAAGTTTAAGGCACACATGAACCTAACATCTATTGACCCTCCAGATGTTATTCGCTTTGTAAAACAGAACTATCCGAGTGTGGAGTTGATAAAACCGGCTATGTCAATTTATGATATGGCTTTGAAAAAACATATTCTTCCAACCAGGTTTATGCGTTGGTGTTGTGCTGAGTACAAGGAAATGTCCGGTTCCGGTAAAGTAACGCTTATAGGAATCCGTAAGGGTGAAAGTGCAAGGCGCTCTAAGCGTAATGAGGTCGAAACTGGCAATCGGAAATTTAGTGGAAACTTCGACCAGTTCTCCGAACACAGGGAAACGATGGTAACATGTGTCAATGGAAAAGACAAAATTCTTGTTTCTCCCATTCTTAATTGGACTGAAGGGGAAGTGTGGGAGTTCATCCGCAGATATAGGATTCCGTACTGTAAACTATACGATGAAGGGTATAGCCGTATTGGTTGCATTCTTTGTCCTATGTCAAACCGGAAGCAAAAACTGAAAGACATTAAACGTTTCCCTCATGTAAAGCGAAAATGGGTGCAAACTATACAGAAGCTAATTGATGCCGGATATCTTAATCACAATTTCGATGATGCGGAATTTGGCTTCAACTGGTGGATAAGTGATAAAGGCTTCGACCAGTTTTATGCTGACGAAGTTCTACAACAGAAAATTCAATTTTAAAAAGATATGAAAATAAGATTAGCAAAAAAGATTCTTTATGTCACTTCCGTATTTGGAAATTGGGATAGTAATTATCAGCCGTACTCTGTTCCACAACAGCAGAAGGCGTTGAAAGTATTGAAAATCCCTATGGATATCAGAGAAACGACGTTAGAATACGGAGTATTTGGCAAAATTCCAGTTGAATACAGAAAGTATAATCCGATTGAGATTGCGCAAATTATGCTTGGTAAAAACATGAACCCCGGCTCTGTAAAAGAGTTCCGCAGGTGTATGAAGCTGATTCAGAACAAATAATTCAACTTTAAATAATCATGAAAGTGGTAATATTCAGGTCTACAACTGAGGGGCGTATAGAATGCGAAGGTGAGCTATTCGAATGTTATGGATTGCAGTTTTGTTTTACTCCTTTTGAAGGACTGATGAACGCAATTGAGCTATCAACAGGTTTTCGTTCAGATGCTGTTCCTGTTGAAACAGGATGCTACAAAAGATTGGAGCGGAAAATTCGTAGCAGAACAAAGGAGGCCTATGATAAAGTTATACTTAATGCTAAAAAGATTCTTGAAACAGAAGGTTCCCCTTTCCCTATTAATCATCGCATTATAAATATTTATCCTAACAACTAAAAAGTAATGAATATGATAACAATAGCGTGGTATAATGTAGTAGCGATCGTAGTAGGGATTGCTTTTATAGGTTTTTTAACCTGGTTATTAAATAAAGATACAGGTTCTGGGACTTTTGCCGGATTGGCAGAAGCATTCTATTTACTGATAACGATAATGGTCGCAATCATATTTTTTGCGACTTGGGGTGGTATATTCTGGTGGTAATAGTAAATAAACAATAAACCATGGCACTATATAAAGATGATCGGCATATTTTCTACTGGGTCGAGAATGGAGTTCTGTATGAAACTTACGCTACTATCCGGGGACGAAGGTATCGGGATCTGGCTTGCGTGAATTATCCGGATCGCGAAAAAGTGGAAGAGTCGGAGTTAGAAAAAGTTGAGAAAAGTATAATTCCAGGTCCTTTTTGAAGGGTACCGGAATAATTCATATCACGAAATAAGTGAGCTTTATTGTATGTTTTAAAATATCATATTGTATAATTGATATACGATATGATATTTTTGTTTATATTTGTCGTCATATAATTTAGTATGCATGAGTAATATAAAGATTGATCCTAACAACTATCGTATCCACGACGACAAGAATAAACGTCTGATTCGGAAAAGTCTTGAAGAATGCGGGGCTGGTCGTTCCATTCTTTTTGATAATGACGATTGTTTGATCGCTGGGAACGGTGTATATGAACAGGCGCAGGCTATTGGGCTGAAGGTGCGTATCATCGAGTCGGACGGAACAGAGTTGATTGCTATCAAGCGTACAGACCTATCGACGGATGATGCCCGGCGTAAGGCACTTGCTCTGGCCGATAACTATACCTCTGATACATCAATGTTTGACTTTGATGCGATCGTCGAAGAATTTAGTGCAGATGAATTGAAAGATTGGGAATTTGATATCTCATTTGAAGATGTCGATACTAAGGGTGTTGAAGAAAACGATCAGTTTCCAGTAGATTTTACAGCTCCAAAGAAGGGGCTCTCTCCATTTTTAAGGATATCGTTTCAGAATGTAAAACAGTTGGAGCGTTTTGAATTTGACCTCAAAAAGATGCTTGAACAATACGATGGTGTGTCTTATGTTGTGGGAGGTGGTGAGTTATGAAAATAGAAAAGGCTTCATTCCAGGCAATTAAATATGCATGTCTGCATTTTCATTATGCAAAAGCTGTACCCCAATCAAGGCTGGGATATTCTGTTTTTAATGAGACCGGTGAGTGGTGTGGGGTTATTCTATTTTCAAACGGTGCCAACCAGCATATAGCTTCAAGTTTTGGATTGGTGCAAGGGCAAGTTATGGAATTGGTTCGTGTAGCATTGAACGGAAAACAAGAATGTACGTCACAGGCTTTGGCTATGTCATTGAAGGCTATTAGACAGGATGCACCACTTATCAAATTGATTGTCAGTTATGCGGATCGGAACCAAGGACATATTGGGGTGATTTATCAAGCAACGAATTGGTATTACCTGGGTGAGTTTGCTTCTGAACGTGGTATTATGTTGAATGGAAAGTTGACTCATCGGAGATCGGTTGTATCTAAATATGGAACATCGGCCTTAGAATGGCTTAAGAAAAATATTGATCCACAGGCAGAGGTAATCAAAGGCGAAACAAAGATCAAGTATGTTTATCCAATCGATCGTAAAATGATCAAATGCATAAAGGCTATATCTAAGCCTTATCCCAAAAGAGTAATAGTTTAACAGTATAGGTTTAACAAGATGGCAGCAACAAGAAAAGCAGGAGAGAAGGAACGGGACAAACAGTTGATTGCTCCTCTTTACTTCAAAGCATACACATTCCGGGAGATTGCGGAATCAGTGTCTGCCATTACTGGCCGTACTATTTCCCATGTGACAGTATATAATGATGTTAAGGAGATACTAAAAGAGTCGGAAGAGGCGCGAAAAGACTTCGTTAATCATCAGCTGACAATTGAACTTGGCAAGATCAACAAACTGGAACGTGAATACTGGGAAGCCTGGGAGAAATCAAAGACGGATCAGAAAAAGAAATCTGTCGAAAAAAAAGATGATTGCGAGGGTGATCCAGATAGAGGCAAGAAGAAATCTTCTACCCGTGTAGTGGGAGAGGAGATTATTAACATGGGTGATCCACGTTATCTGTCCGGTATCGAACGGTGCATTGAAATGCGCTGTAAACTGCTTGGAATAAACGGTGCTCAGAAAGTTGATGTAACGACAGGCGGTGATAAGTTGCCGTTTACTGGGTTTAATTTTCTTCCGGTGACTCCGGGTGTTGAACAGTTAATAAAGCAAGCAAATGAATGAAAGTAAATTTAAAACAGAGGCTTGCATACAACTATTTAGCGGATAGCGAACATAAATTCATCCTGTACGGCGGTGCAGGAGGTGGCGGAAAATCTTGGTTAGGGTGTGAATGGTTGATGCAATGTGCATATCACTTGCCTGGTACGCGGTGGTTCGTCGGTCGAAATAATCTAAAGGACTCACAAGCGTCTGTATCGGTAACGTTTAATAAGGTTGCGAAATATCACGGGTTCATTGGTTACCGTATTACAAATGACGGTATCAAGTTCGACAACGGTTCGGAGATCGTTTATCTGGATTTGACTTATTACCCATATAAGGACCCGATGTATGAGCGGTTGGGATCAAAAGAGTTTACCGGGGGATGGATAGAGGAGGCAGGAGAGATCAACGGTCTGGCCTTCGAGGTGCTGAAAACTCGTACTGGTCGACATCTGAATGATGTCTATAATATCCCGTCGAAAATTCTGATAACCTGCAACCCGAAAAAGAACTGGTTATACAAGACTTTTTACAAGCCCTGGAAAGATGGCAAGATCAAAGCTCCGTATGCTTTTATCCCGGCATTGGTACAGGATAACCCGTTCGTGACAGAGGATTATGTCGATACCCTTCGCCAGACGGAGGACAAAGTAACGTATCAACGTCTTTATTTGGGCAATTGGGAGTATGATAGTGATCCGAACTCATTAGTCGATTACGATGCAGTGATGGATTGCTTTACCAATACCGGAGCATTGATCGGAGGAAACGCGATAAGCGCCGACCTGGCAATGAAAGGGCGAGATCATTTTGTCGCTGGTTATTGGGAAGGTTTGCGGGTTTCGATTGAGATTGATAAAGACAAATCATCGGGCCGGGAGATTGAAACCGATTTGCGTAAGTTGATGGTATTGCGACGTGTTGGTCGATCTCAAACAGTAGCGGACAGTGACGGATTAGGCAGTTATCTGGAAAGCTATTTGAATGGGATCAAAGAGTTCAAGAACGGTTCATCTGCATTCAATAACAAGTATGCGAATCTGAAAGCCGAGTGTGCATATAAACTGGCTGAAATGATAAACAAACGACAGTTGCAGATCATTTGCCGGCCTGACCAGGCGGAACACATTGCTGAAGAATTGCAATTGCTGATTGCAGCAAATGTAGATAAGGATACCCGTAAAAAGGATATCATCAGCAAAGAAAACATGAAAGCGATCATAAAGCGATCTCCGGATTATTTGGATATGCTGATAATGGGAATGTATAGACTTGTTGCCCCGCGTACAGGCAACGCAACATATAACTGGTAATGAAGATAACGAATAAGACAACAGTAGCAGATGCAATATTGATCTTGAAAGATGTAGACTTTCTCGATCAATTACACATTGGATTTGTTTCGGTCGATCTGCCGGAGATCACATACGGTCAGCGCATAGACTTGTCAGAGATAAAGACCTGGGGTGATCTTTTGTTTCTTCCGTCAAAAGTTCTTAAGGGAATGGACGATGATGCGATCATGCGAATGTCATTTATTGATGCATACAATTTCGGTATGTCCGTTGTCAGAGAGTTGGAACGTATGACTGTCAGGGATGAAAACACATTTAAGTATGATCCGACATCTGAAGAGGTGAAAGCAGGGTTCTACGACATCGATCATGGTGTTTTCGGTGTTGTGGATAGGATCGCACAACGTTTGTCTATCTCCCATGAAGCTGTATTCGATTTGCCTGAGATGCGGATATACGCAATGCTAAAGATCGACTATGATAATGGAATGTTTCAAAGAAGGTTGAATAAAATAGTCAGTGAAAAGAAATGACAGTACAGGACAAGTTAAAGCAGGTAGCAGAGTCATTAGGTGTCTCATTCATTTTTGAGGATTGGACATTGGCCAACGTTGAGATCGACAATCAACCATTGCCGGCTGTCGTGTATGTACTGCCGGCTTCCGGAGAGCTGGACTTTAAGAATGGAAATATCCGTGATAACCAGAACGGGATGTTGGCCTTTTTGGATAAAGTTGAGATGGATAGTAATGGGCAGGAGAATGACAATGTTGTTGATCGGATGAAGTCGTTAGCAATGAACTTTATTGTAAAGTTGAACCATGCCGGATACTTTGAGCCACTTGGTGGAGTAATGAAATACCAGGTTGTATATAATAAACTGAATGCTGTTACCTCCGGTATTGTCTTTGAGGTGACATTGAAAGAAATAGCAGGTATCTGTGAACGGAACTTATGAATGAAGTACAGGACATAGTATTTGAAGAGTTGGAGGATCTGCGTAAACGGATCATCGCCAATATTGATGGTACCGGGCGTACGGCATCCGGGAGCACTGCTGATTCTATGCACACAGAGAAAACGAAGCAGGGGGCTACATTATTAGGGCGTGCGGCTTTCGGAGCTTTGGAGACTGGACGCAAGCCCGGGAATGTTCCGGCTGGTTTTTATCAGATAATCCGTCAGTGGGTAATTGATAAAGGTTTCTCTTTCGATAGTCTGTCTGAGCGTAATTCTTTTGCCTATTTGGTTTCCCGGAAGATTGCCAGAGAAGGGACATTGTTGTACCGGAATGGGGCAAATGGTGATGTGTATTCCCATGAGATACCCGATACTGTCGATAAGATAAAGGAACGTGTTGGAACACTTATGCGCGTGAATGTGGAATCGATAAAACTGAATAATTGATATGGCAACGGTAAAAGCGCCTACAGGCACACAATATGTCTTTGATCCGGTCCTTTTTTCAATGGAAGGGGCAGGAGAGTATGATGTAACTATTGAGGGGGTGAGAACAAAGGTGTCTGCAATAGCTAATGCGGCCACATTTGACGCATCAGGAATTTTAAAATCATTGTTCACTATTGAAACGTTGTCAAGTGGGATAGTAAAAAAGAGTATAGCCTGGTCTGTGTCACAAAGCAATACAACTATTGGTTCAGGAACATTTGAAGCTGTTTTCGGAAGCAATAAAACTGTAAGTTTCTCCGGTGACGGAGCACATATCACATTGCGCTGGATCAGCCGTCGAGGAGACTTGGATTCACATGAGTTTTGCATACATCAGGACAACCGGAAACTGGAGAATATCCAGACAGCCGGTGTTGGAGGCCTGACTTATAAGTTATCATTCGACCAGATAAATAAGATAACCCTGTTCGCCGCCATGGTAGACCGGGAAACATTTGAGGACTTCACGGCCATACAGGAAAGTGCAATTGTACAAGTTGCTGTCCCTGGTGGGTGGTACAATGTGGAGGTTGAGACGAAGGAGTATAAACGGACAAAAGCCGCATTGCAGGATTTTGACATAACAATAGTATTGCCAAATGAAAGATAGATTATTCATTGATAATGTAGAGGTTGATTTGCCTTCTGGTGGATCGGGCATTGTATTGAATCGTGCAGTCAGTAAACCGGCCGATATGTCAACAATATTATCGGGGTATTCCTATACTGTTCAATTGCCTAAAACAGCACACAATGTACAAGTGTTTGGCTTTTCCACAGAGGTAAATGTAGATAGCGATTTCCCTCATGTTGAGCATACGGCACGCGTTATCAGGGACGGAGTTACCTTGTTTGAGGATGGTGTGGCTGTTGTCAAATCTGTTAGTAAGACAATTGAAATTCTAATTTCATGGGGAGTAAATGAACATTTATCGGCATTGGGAAGTAGCAAAATATCATCCATTGAAGGGTTAGATGCAATCCGATGGGATTATGATGTTCCCATGACAGACAACGTTACATGGGTTCCGATGTTGGATGGTAGACAGATTCAAACTGCAGCTCATTTACGACCGGCTGTTAAGATGTCCCCTTTATTCGATTCTATCATAGGATCGTCGTATGTCATAGATCGTGATAAAAAGTCATTCATTGATAAAATGTGGTTGATGCTTCCGACGACTAAAGGAAGCAAGGATGTTATTGATAAATACAAGTTTACTGTTACGGGAAGCACAAAGAGTCAAGTGCTGTTTGATAAAATTGGTCCAGATATTCTCCCTAATTTGAATTTTTCATCTGAATATGACTTAATATATAGGCTAAGGTCTGATATTGGTGCACAGTACATAAAGTTCCCAATAGGAGGGAAGTTTAAATTAAAGGTGGATATAATATTAGCATCAGAGCCTACTATGACTTGGTGTTTTGGGTTGTATTCACGAGGCGGATATCCCGAGTATGAAGATTATTACAAAAGCGTAAGATGGTTAAATGATAAGTTTGATATTTGGAATTCAGGATCGCAAAGCGGAGTGAGTTATTCCAAAGAATTCTATGTAGATGTTGCTGCAGATCAAGAAATCTGTTTCGGTCTAACTACGGGGCAGGAATCAATAATCGTAAACATGAACGAAAAGTGGGCGTTCGACTACAGCATAAACTTGACTGCATCCTTTGAGGTAGAGGATAGTAAAGATTATGCCAACACTGCATTTTTGATGGATTATCCAATAGCGGATAATTTACCAGATATGACGGCTCTTGATTTTGTTAAATCCATAATGGGAGTCTTTGGTCTAATGGCCGAACAGAAAGACGGACATATTCATTTCTTTAATGTTGATGACATCATCAAGAACAAGAGTGCGGCCATAAATATTTCAGACATGCTGGTCGATGAGAAAGATAGCACATTAACTTATTCTTATGGCTTGACAAAATCCAATATCTTAAAGTATTCAGAGGATGATCTTATTGATCCAAATTTTGGTTCATTCATGTTTGCTGCAGATACGTATGACAAGGCGGAAAATGTCGTTTTTCAGTCTCCATATGCTGCAACAGACGGAAACATACCGTTATACTCTTACAAATGGTCAGAAGAAGAAGGAGAATCCTGGACTCTGAATAAGACAACAAAATCACGTATTCTAATTGCAGAAGGGGAACGCATGCTATCGGTGTGTGGAAGATGGAGCGGTTTAGATGATAAACAAGTGTTGTTTAAATCATTTGCTTTCAACTCACTTAAATATGAAAACCTTGCTAAATCTTATTGGCGGGGTTATATGGGAGTATTTAGTGACAACCCTCGCATTGTTACGAAAAAAGCCGTTTTGCCGGCTACTTTTGTGCAAGGATTATCGTTTAGTACCCCTGTGTATGCTAACGGCAATTATTATATGATTCTTTCTATCGGTAACTATACCGAAGCGGGTAAGGCTGATCTTGAACTTGCGTTAATTGATGGGGTTGACATTGAGTCTGGCGGGGACGTATCTTTGAAAAATGCTATTTTGGTGAATCCTAAAACACCTCTGAAGTTTACGCCTACAGCAGTAGCTTTGTACACAGGAAGATCAGTGGGAAGTACTGCAGATGGTAAATTGATCCGAGAATTAGATGAGATTGCATCTGTTTCAAACAGTATGTATTTGCCAATTGATACAGGATATGGGGATGCAAATAAGGTGTCACTCAAGTCAATTAAAGACAACATACAGTATGATAGCGATGGCAAATACCTTCGCAAAGATAAGCCGGACCAGACGGACTACTTGTTGGGGCTTAACGGTGGTGCTACGTTCGGGAATTATGTCGGAGGCTTTTTAGGTTCAGGCGGAATAATCGATGAAAAAGGCTATGCCGAACTTATGGGGCTAACTCTCCGGGAATTTCTCGAAGTTCCGGAGCTGCGGTTCAACCGCATTGACGTGATAAGCGGGGAAACTTGGAACGCTATCGCGTTTGGCCTTATCGAGTCTGTGGATGAAGTCAACCGGATCGTAACGTTGAAACTGGAAGAGGGTGAG
>QWCH01001534.1_pt1 | contig 34246 bp, 24 predicted proteins | sample 1972671 | NCBI WGS metagenome assembly QWCH01 (sample SAMN09866713, study PRJNA288562) | Human gut metagenome isolate term3_stool, whole genome shotgun sequencing... | isolation source: gut | host: Homo sapiens | place: USA: California
ATTATTTACAACATAAGTAAATAATAATATAATAATGATGAAGTCTATTATTCATACTGGGATTTTGTAATCGAACATCCACGAGCCTCCCATTTTGTTCTGATTTGTCTCATTTTAGATTGAATGCTTGCATAATCAGCAGTATAATTATCATACTTCTCCGGATATGTACGCATTTTTATGAGCTGTGTCTCATAATTAGAATAGGTGTTACTGTCGATGCTCCATGACGAACCGCAATTTGACGCTTTTTTATTACCTTGCTTAGAACCGCTTTTGCTATTACCGGAAGAGCCGCTATTATCGCCTGCCGCTAAACCGGATAAATTACCATCACCCTGCCGTATAGCACGTGCACTATTTACCGCCCCGGCAGTAGCCGTAGCGGCCGCCGCAAAATTATCCATGATAAATCCAAATGATTGTTTATTAGCTAAACTTCTGGAGTGCTCCACATCCCTATAGTTAGCTGAAGAACTGATCACATCGTAACTGTCATCCTTAAAATTAAGAGTTTCCCATTCACCGTCATACATAAGATAAAGGCCAACTCCCTGTTTCAGACCATTCCGAAAATTACCAAACCACAAGTCTCCGTCATTGAACACAATAACACCAAAACCATTGAAGTTTCCATCATTCACTTCGCCCAGAAACATATTGCCATCGCTATTTTCAAACAGAGAGAAATAACGCAGCGGGCTATCATCGGTAGAACCATATGCGTTTATAGGACGATCTTCTTTGAACTTCCCGGAATAAAGAACATCACCATTTTTAGCATAACAAACGCCTGAACCTGTTTTTTCCCCATCCTGCCAGTTCCCGACATAGACAGCACAGTTATCGCAATTGGACACAGAATTGCCTTCGGGAACCAATAACATTCCATATCCTGTCATTTCGCCTTTTGAAAAATCACCGATATACAAAGCACCGTCTTTCATCTTCAAAAGTCCCATTCCAGTACGCTTTTTCTTTATGATCTGCCCTTTATAAAGCTCTTTTCGCCCCTTGTCACTGACTACTTCTAATGATTTACTAAAAATATCTTCTATTATATTTTGGGATAGTGATGATTGAGCCAAACAAGCGACAAAGAAAACAAATAAAATGATTCTCATATTTTCTATTATTAAAAAACTTTACTGTTGGGCATACTCAGGCAACAAGAGACACTTCTTATTATTCAATAATTTATTGGCCTCTTTTTCGCTAAGTTCCTTAAATGTATAATCATTAAAACCTTTAGGCTTTATCTGAATATAATGAACAGAACCTTCTGACAAATTCAATTGAATCTCATCAGCATAATTATAGACTGTTCCTGTCGCCTGGTTGATACGGGAAAATTCAAAAGAAAAAATAACCTTGCCCTCCGAATTCAGAATGCATTTCTTTTTACAAGCCGAAAAACGGGCCGTCAGATCTTTCCCTTTAGGCGTTCCTTTCATTTCAAAGGCTTCCTGGCTGTTAATCTTAACAGGAATCGGAACCCATGCTTCTACTGCAAAAACATACACAATACTTTTTGCCGAAACCATAGAGAAAGAAAGACAACTAAGGATCAAGCAAATAAAAAACATTTTCTTTGAGAACATGATGATATCCCTAATACGTGTCGGGCGCAACTTTTATTTGTTTATTATTTGATTTATAAATGAACTACAAAACGACCTTAAACACATGCTCGTCTATGCGAATGACATATTGTCCTTGTGGGAGATTCACTTCTGCATCTCCTACTGTAAGAGGAAGTCTTTTTGCGAACCGACCGTCGAAAGAATAAATAATACAGGAAACACACAATCATCACCGGCTACAATTACGAAACCATTTCCTGCTTTCACATTAAATACGTAAAAATCTATAGGCTGCTCCGATGCACGTAAACTTGTTTCCACATCAGAATAAGCCTTATAAACTAAAGTCAGATCAGAAGAACTGCGAAGACCGCTTCCTGACTGTAACAATACACTCTCTGCAACCGTGTATGCCTTTTCAATATTTATCCGTTCAGCCCCAAGTGAAAAGGGGAGCAGAAACAAAAGGGAAAAGAATAATAGCTTTTTCATATACATAACCTAATTATAAGTTTATTATTTGCACAAATAAAGCTATTTTATATTTCAAAAAGGCACGTGGTTAAAACTCACTGCCATCAAGCGGTAGAATAATCATACATCCGGTTATTTTTAAGGGTTATCCGGTTGTTTTTATATGCCTAAGATATTATCCGCATAGTCGTTCATTGAAACATATATAAAATAATTTCGTATGTTTGCACCCATAACATAAACAATAAAGACTTATGACAGCAATCATTCTAATAGCGGTTATCGTGATCTTAGGAATCTGGATCACTTCTTTGTATAACTCGTTAGTGAAACTCCGGAACAATCGTGAAAATGCATTTGCCGATATTGACGTGCAGCTTAAACAGCGCCATGATTTGGTCCCTCAATTGGTCGAGACGGTCAAAGGTTATGCCGCGCATGAGAAAGAGACTCTCGAACGCGTGATCAACGCCCGCAACGGGGCAATCGGTGCCAAGACGATCGACGACAAGATCGTGGCTGAAAATGCCTTGTCTTCCGCACTTGCCGGATTGAAGATCACGCTCGAAGCCTATCCCGACCTGAAGGCAAACCAGAACTTCCTTCAGTTGCAGGAAGAAATTTCCGATCTGGAAAACAAACTGGCAGCCGTACGCCGCTATTTCAATTCGGCTACGAAAGAACTGAATAACGCAGTCGAGACATTCCCGTCGAACCTGATCGCCGGTATGTTCGGTTTCAAGAAAGAAATCATGTTCGACTTGGGCGAACAACGCGCAACACTCGAAGAAGCACCTAAAATCAAATTCTAAGAATGCAATACGTAGGTATACAAACCCAGCAGAGCAGGAACAACTTACGTTCCCTGCTTCTGCTTTGTCTTTTCCCGGTACTGGTATGCGTGCTGACGCTGATGTTCTGCTACTTGTTTGTTATGGTATCCGAAGCAAGCAACCAGCCGGACGTTACACTTACACAATTAGCGATGAGCGTATTCGTACAGATCGCTCCTTATGTTCTGGGCGGCGTGCTGCTTTGGTTCGTCATCGCCTACTTTGCGAACACCAGCATTATCAATTCGGCAACCGGCTCTCAACCGTTGTCGCGAAAAGAGAACAAACGGGTGTATAACCTCGTCGAAAACCTTTGCATGAGCCAGGGGATGAAGATGCCCCAGATCAATATCATCAACGACGACTCCCTCAACGCTTTTGCCAGCGGGATTAATGAACGCACCTACACGATCAGCCTCTCACGAGGGATTATCGAGAAGCTCGACGACCAGGAGCTGGAAGCCGTCATTGCCCACGAACTGTCGCATATCCGCAATCACGACGTACGCCTGCTTATTATCTCCATCGTCTTTGTCGGTATCTTCGCTATGCTGGCGCAGGTAGCCATGCGCTCGGCCTATTATTCTTCCATAGGAAGGAAAAGAGATGATAAAAACGGGGCGGCACTCCTTATGATCCTGATTCTTTTTGTTGCCGCCGTCGGTTACTTCTTTTCTATGCTGATGCGCTTCGCCATCTCCCGTAAACGGGAATACTTAGCCGATGCAGGCTCGGCCGAGATGACTAAAAATCCGCTCGCCCTGGCCAGTGCACTCCGCAAAATATCGGCCGACCCGGACATCGAAGCAGTTCACCGTGAAGATGTCGCACAACTTTTCATCCAGCATCCGGGCAAGCAAGCCAAAAGCGCACTAAGCGGATTGAGCGGTCTTTTCGCCACCCATCCACCGATCGAAAAGCGGATACAAGTGCTCGAACAATTCTAAATTTAACGGAGATTTAACCCGAAGAATCATTCCAATCCCGGCATTAATTTAATATCTTTGGTGCCGGATAAAAATTAAGTGTTGGAAATGATACAAAAAGAATTGATTGGCGATTTCAAACTGAAATGGGATCGCATACAGCAGGCGATGCAAAAGATGAACGCTGACGGATGCCTGCTCACCGTAGATGTAAACCTGTATTATACAACCGGACGTATCTATAGCGGATACTTCTACCTTCCGGCAGAAGGCGTTCCCTGGTTCTTCGTGAAACGTCCGAACGGTCTGACCGGCGACCAGGTGGAATATATCCGCAAGCCGGAACAAATGGCCGAACTGTTTGCCGCTCACGGATTGAAGATGCCGGAAAAGCTCCTGCTCGAAGCAGACGAGCTGACCTACAACGACTATATGCGCCTGCAAGCGATCTTTAACCCGAAAGAGACGGCAAACGCCACTGCACTGATGCGCAACCTGCGTCAGATAAAGACACCGCACGAGATCGAAATGTTCCGCATCTCAGCCGAACGTCACGCCAATACATACGCCGAAATCCCCGAATGTTTCCGTCCGGGAATGACAGACCTCGAGTTCCAGTACGAAATAGAAAGACGGATGCGCAAGAACGGCTCCATCGGAATATTCCGCGCCTTCGGTGCCAATATGGACATCTTTATGGGAAGCATTCTGGCGGGAGATAACGCCGAAAGCCCCTCTCCTTTCGACTTCGCCTTAGGTGGCGGCGGAATGGATGCGTCCTGCCCGTTAGGTGCAAACGGAACGGTACTGAAAGACGGGACAGCTATTATGGTGGATATGGCCGGAAACTATACGGCCTACATGACGGATATGACACGCGTCTTCTCCGTCGGCCGCCTGACCGACCTGGCTTACAAGGCACACCAGACAGCCTTGCTCATCCAGAGCGAGATCGAAAACATCGCCCGTCCGGGAACACCTTGTGCCGAACTCTATAATATCGCCGCCAAGATCACCGAAAACGAAGGCCTCGGCGCCTATTTCATGGGAACCTTGCAGCAGGCGAAGTTCGTAGGCCACGGCATCGGAATCCAGATAAACGAACTTCCGGTCCTGACGCCCCGTTCGAAAGAACTGCTCGAGCCGAACATGGTATTCGCGCTCGAACCGAAATATGTGATACCGGGCGTCGGTGCGGTCGGCATCGAGAACAGCTTCCTGGTTACGGAAACCGGACTGGAAAAGATTACGCAGTTTAAAGAGGATATCATACAACTATAAAATCACAAGAACATGAAAAGAACAATTACACTTTTCCTGCTGCTGGCCGTCATCTTCATGCCGGCAAAGGCCCAGGATGTAGAAAACGTCAAACCGGTGAAGAATGTCATTCTGCTAATACCGGACGGAACATCGTTGGCAACAGTCTCGATGGCACGCTGGCTGCAATGGTACAACAACCCCGATCAGCCAAAACTGAACATCGACCCGTATCTGTGCGGAACGGTCCGTACGCATTCCTCCAATGCTCCGATCGGCGATTCCGCTCCTACGACGTCCTGCTACATGACCGGACAGCCGAGCCGCACAGGCTATGTCTCCACCTATCCGGAAAACGACGGAGATAACGACATCTACCCGACCGACCCGGCACGCGCTTTCCAGCCGCTGACAACCGTCCTCGAGGCAGCCAAGATGCTTCAGGGCAAATCGACCGGTCTGGTTTTCACCTGCGAATTTCCGCATGCAACGCCGGCCGACTGTTCAGCCCACAGCTACAATCGCGGCAAATATGAATGGATCGCTCCGCAGATGGCTCACAACGACCTCAACGTCGTAATCGGCGGCGGTGTTTCCCTGCTCCCCGAAGAAAGCGAAGCCTACCTGAAAGGAAACGGCTACGGCGTCTTCAAAAACGACATCAACGGCATGCGCAGTTATAAAGGCAATAATATGTGGGCTTTATTCGGCGACAAAGAAATGGCCTACGACATCGACCGCAACCCGGCCGAACAGCCTTCACTCGAAGAGATGACACGCAAAGCGATTGAAAAGCTGTCCCAGAACCCGAACGGCTTCTTCCTGATGGTAGAAGGCAGCAAGGTAGACTGGGCTGCACACGCCAACGATCCGGTCGGCATGGCAACTGATTTCTTAGCTTACGACCGCGCTTGCGGTGCCGCTTTGGAATTTGCCCGCCAGAATGGTGAAACAGCCGTTATCATGGTTCCCGATCACGGCAACAGCGGCATCAGCATCGGCCGTCGCGACTGCAAAGGCTACGACAAACTGTCCAAAGACCAGCTGTTCCATCAGTTCTCTCTCTATAAGCTGACAGCCGAAGGATTTGCTAAAAAAGTAAACAGTCTGCCAAACTCCGAAGTACAGAACATCTTCCGCGAATATGCCGGCTTTGAACTGACACCCGAAGAGTTGGATGCCTTGAACCACTGCAAAGACTACAAGAACAGCCCGATCCCGGCAAGCGAACGTTCGACAGACGGTAAAGGTTCGCTTTACAGCGGTTCCCTGACCTCCTTCATGTCCAAACTGCTCACTTCCAAAACATGCTTCGGGTTTACGACTGGCGGTCATACCGGAGAAGATGTGTTCCTGGCCGCTTATCATCCGGATCGCGAAAGCCTGCCGGTCGGTATGCACACCAACATCGAGTTGAATCACTATCTCTGCGCCTTGTTCGGCATGACACACGGCACATTAGAAGATTTGACCGCCCAAAACTTCGTTCCCCACACAGAAGTTTTCAAAGATTTCAAATGCGAAATTATCCCGGCAAAAGACGAAAAAGGCTCTCCTTCGCTGGTGGTAAAGAACAAAAAGAAGCAAGTCAATATTACCCCGTTCAGCAACATTGTGACACTCGGCAAGAAAGGCCAGGAAGAAGTTCGCCTGAACTCGGTAGTCGTATATGTTGACAAAAACAATACATTCTACCTGCCGGCTAAACTGGTCGAATATCTCCAATAAACATAGAGCCAAACAAAAAAAGGGGATGTGTCAAAAGTAAGTTCTAACGCTTTAGCGTGTCATTGCGGGCTTGACCCGCAACCTCATACTAAACTGATTTACAAGATTAGGATGAGATGGCGGGTCAAGCCCGCCAGGACACAGACGCTATAAATAGGACTTTTGACACATCCCTTTTTTGTTTAGTCCAATATTGTTCAATTTTCCTCCGAATTCCTGTAGTTCGACGGAGACATGCCCAAATGAGCTTTCACATATTTTCCTAAGAAAGATATATTGGAAAAATTAAACTCTTCCGCTATCTCCTTGATTGACTTCTCCGAATGCTTCAGCTGATATTTTATAAGCTCTATGGTATGTTCGTTTATCAAATCCAGCGGTCCCCTTCCGCATACTTGTTTAATCACTTTGGATAGATACTTAGGCGTATAGAAAAGTTCATTCGCATAATACTGTACGGAACGGTGAGATCCGTTGTCCATTGACAATTTCTCCATAAACCTCTTAAAGATATAATCCGCCTGCTTCATTCCGTCCTTTATTTTTTTCGCTTCTGCCGGATGATCGACATTCATTTTCAGATCGGCTATCATCTCACAAAAAAGCGCGGAAAACAGATATTGCATGATCTCTTTTCCATAATACAATTGAGGCTCTTGATTGATCTTCTCTATGATTAAATCCGTATATAATTTGAAAATCAAATTATCGCTTTCTTCCACATATTTAACCGGATTATTATATACATATGAAATAGTATTCCATGTTTCTTTGTCCATCTTTACCGTCCTTTGAAGAAAGCGGGTCGAGAATCCCATAATACTTATTTTATGTTTGGGACTGATCAAAGCATGACTTAAAACAGCAGTAGGTAAACAAATCATCATATGATTGGCTTCAAGCAAATAAGTCTTGGTATTCATTTCCAACTGCACACATCCTTCAATGCAAAATATGACAAGGAAGCAATTCAATCTCACCGTATCATTACTGTTGGGAAGATTTTCCAAACTATTTATAACAACGAAGTCATCATCCACATAATCAATTATATGACTATTGGCCTTAAAATCTTCGATACCGATTGTCGTAACTGTCCCTTTTTTCATACTCATATTATTTATGACAACAAAGATGTGAAATATGATCATAAGGAAAGTGTTTTATTTCCCGCCATTTATGTTCTATTTTACTCCTAAAATAAGAAATAGTACTACATCAGACTATAATTAGCGAAAATAGAACATCTTTGGCGAAAAATAAATAATAGTCACTGTTCTACTTTCACCTACCTTCGCCCCCATCATTTAAATAGTAAAGAAATGGCAAAAGTAAGTGAGAAATGGATTCAACTGATAGGGATTATCAGTTGTGTATTATGGTTTACATCCTGCAAGCAAACACCGGATGTACAGATGAACCCTAATTATGCAATCATGAAAGTAACTCCTACCGATAAGGAACTTTCGACTGCTTATTCGGCGACAATTCGCGGACGTCAGGACATCGACATTTATCCGCAAGTATCCGGAATGATCGAAAAGCTATGCGTATCGGAAGGACAAAAGGTCCGACGCGAACAAGTGCTGTTCATCATTGACCAGGTTCCTTATAAAGCGGCATTAAAGACAGCTATCGCAAACGTGGAAGCCGCAAAAGCAGGATTGGCTACAGCCGAACTGACCTATAACAGTGCGAAAGAATTGTACGCTCAAAAAGTCGTTTCAGAATTTAATCTGAAGACAAGCCAGAACACCTATCTGACAGCTAAAGCACAGTTATCACAAGCCGAAGCGCAAGAGATTAGCGCCCGCAACAACTTGTCATACACGGAAGTCAAGAGCCCGAGTGACGGTGTTATCGGCATGCTGCCCTATCGTGTAGGCGCATTGGTCGGCCCTTCCATCCCCCAGCCGTTGACGACAGTTTCCGACAACTCGGAAATGTATGTCTACTTTTCGATGACGGAAAACCAGTTGTTGAGCATGACGCGGCAATACGGGACAATGGACGAAGCATTAGCAAACATGCCGGAAGTGGAACTCCAACTTAACGACAAATCCATCTATGACATAAAAGGAAAAATCGAATCGATCAGCGGAGTCATCGACCGGCAGACAGGTACAGTCGGAGTACGCGCCGTGTTCCCCAACGAATCGCGTTTGCTTCATAGCGGAGCGTCAGGCAATGTGATTATCCCGAACACCTATAAGAATAGCCTTGTCATCCCGCAAGGGGCAACCGTGCGGCTGCAAGATCAGACAATAGTCTACAAGGTGGTGGATGGCAAAGCCGTTTCCACATTAATAACGATTGCTGAAGTGAATAACGGACGCGAATACATTGTGCTTGACGGATTGAATGCAGGTGATGAGATCGTATCGGAAGGCGCCGGTCTATTGCGTGAAGGAACACAAGTTAAATAAATGATCGAATATGAAAGGTAATATATTTATAAAGCGGCCGGTAATGGCTATATCCATCTCCGTGCTGATTTTGATTGTCGGATTGATTTCGCTCTTTACCCTGCCAGTAGAGCAATATCCCGATATCGCACCTCCTACGGTATATGTAACCGCCAATTATACGGGTGCTGATGCCGAAGCTGTGATGAACAGCGTCATCATGCCGTTGGAAGAAAGTATCAACGGTGTGGAGAACATGATGTACATTACTTCCACGGCAAGTAATGCCGGATCAGCCGTTATCCAGGTCTACTTCAAACAGGGGACGGACCCGGACATGGCCGCAGTCAACGTGCAGAACCGTGTCTCGAAGGCCCAGGGCCTGTTGCCCGCCGAAGTAACAAGAATCGGTGTGGCCACACAGAAACGCCAGACCAGTTTCTTGCAGATCAATACATTGGTTTGCAACGACGGGCGGTACGACGAGACATTCCTTGCCAACTACCTCGACATCAACGTCATCCCGGAGATCAAACGTATCGAAGGCGTAGGCGATGTACTGGAGTTAGGTAATACCTATAGTATGCGTATCTGGCTGAAACCGGAACTAATGGCGCAATACGGCCTTATCCCGTCGGACGTAATAGCCGTCTTGGGCGAACAGAACATCGAAGCGCCTACCGGTTCGTTAGGCGAGAACTCGAAAAACGTCTTCCAGTTCACCATGAAATATCGCGGAAGATTGAAAAGTGTGGATGAATTCAAGAACACAGTCATCCGTTCGCACGCCGACGGTTCCGTCCTGCGTCTGCAAGACATAGCCGATGTGGAATTAGGCGCCCTCTCCTATGCTTTTCACGGAGAGATGGACAGCAAACCGGCCGTGACGTTCATCGCCTTCCAGGTGGCAGGCGCCAATGCAACCACCGTCAACGAAAAGATAACGAACCTGCTGGATGAGATGTCCAAGAAGTTACCTGAGGGAACCGAATTTGTTACCCTGATGAGCTCGAACGACTTCCTGTTCGCATCCATCCACAATGTGGTCGAAACATTGTTTATCGCCATCATCCTGGTTATCCTCGTCGTGTATTTCTTCCTGCAAGACTTCAAGAGTACATTGATCCCATCCATATCCATCATCGTCTCGCTGATCGGAACCTTTGCCTGCCTAATGGCTGCCGGCTTCAGTATCAATATCCTGACGATGTTCGCCCTTGTGTTGGCGATCGGTACGGTGGTGGATGACGCCATCGTCGTGGTGGAGGCCGTGCAGGCGAAATTCGATGCCGGCTATAAATCACCTTATCAGGCTACGAAAGACGCCATGAGCGATGTAACGATGGCGGTTATCTCCTGTACCTGCGTGTTCATGGCCGTATTCGTGCCCGTTACCTTTATGGGCGGAACTTCCGGTATCTTTTATACGCAGTTCGGTGTCACGATGGCTACGGCCGTAGGATTGTCCTGTATCTGTGCCTTGACACTCTGTCCGGCCTTATGCGCCCTGTTGATGAAACCTTCCGACGGGACAAAGAGCGAGAAAAGCCTGAACGGACGGGTACGTGCCGCCTACAACGCTTCATTCAACGCCATGTTGGGCAAATATAAGAAAGGCGTGCTCTTCTTCATCCACCACCGTTGGATGGTATGGACGGCATTGGTTGCCACCATCGTCTTGCTCGCCTACTTCATGAACACGACCAAGACGGGACTTGTGCCCCAGGAAGACCAGGGCGTTATGATGATTAATGTCAGCGTTTCACCCGGTAGCACGTTGGAAGAAACAACGAAGGTGATGAATAAGGTCGAAGACATCATCAAACAGACGGATGAAGTGGAACACTATGCCAAGATCACCGGATACGGACTGATCGCCGGACAAGGTACTTCCTACGGTACGATCATCATCCGTCTGAAGAACTGGGACGACCGGAAAGGCAGCGAACACACCGCCAACGCCGTGATGTCACGCCTCAACGCACAGTTCCACGGAATTAAGGAAGCCCAAATCTTCTGTTTCCAGCCGGGTATGATTCCGGGCTATGGTATGGGTAACTCCATCGAGTTGAACCTTCAGGACAAGACCGGCGGCGATATGGCTGTCTTCTACGAAAACACCATGAAGTTCCTCGGCGCCCTCAACCAGCGTCCGGAAGTGGCAATGGCTTACACCTCCTATGCCATGAACTTCCCGCAGGTTTCAGTCGATGTGGATGCAGCCAAATGTAAACGTGCAGGCATCTCGCCGGCAACCGTGCTCGATGCATTGGGAAGCTATTGCGGTGGCGCCTATATCTCCAACTATAACCAATTCGGTAAAGTCTACCGTGTGATGATGCAAGCTTCGCCCGAATACCGTCTAGATGAACATTCGCTGAACAATATGTTCGTCAGAAACGGAGCGGAAATGGCGCCGATCAGTCAATTCGTCACCCTTAAGAAAGTGCAGGGAGCAGAAGTTGCGAACCGTTTCAACCTCTATAGTAGTATCACAGCCAACGTAAACCCGGCTGATGGATACTCTTCCGGTGAAGTGCAGAACGCAATCGAAGAAGTCGCCGCACAAGTCCTTCCTACCGGATACGGTTATGAATATGGCGGTATGGCACGTGAAGAAGCCGGTAACAGCGGATTGAAGACACTCTTCATCTATGCTGTCTGTATCGTGCTTATCTTCCTGATCCTGGCCTGCTTGTATGAAAGCTTCCTTGTGCCGTTCGCCGTCATCTTCTCGGTGCCGTTCGGACTGATGGGCAGCTTCCTGTTTGCCAAGATATTCGGATTGGAAAACAACATCTACCTGCAAACAGGTGTGATCATGTTGATCGGCCTTCTGGCAAAGACCGCAATCCTGATTACCGAGTTCGCCATCGAGCGCCGCCGCAAAGGAATGGGCATCGTCGAATCGGCCTACTCTGCCGCACAGGCCCGTTTCCGTCCGATCCTGATGACCGTGCTCACGATGATCTTCGGTATGCTTCCGTTGATGTTCTCCACGGGTGCGGGCGCCAACGGTAACAGTTCCCTCGGAACAGGTGTCGTCGGCGGTATGGCAATCGGAACATTAGCCCTACTGTTCGTCGTGCCGGTATTCTATATCATCTTCGAATATTTGCAGGAGAAAATACGCAAGCCGATGGCAGAAGAAGCCGATATGCAAGTAGCGCTGGAAAAAGAAAAGAGCCAGAGTGAACGCAGCGAGTTTAATAAAGATAATAATAGTGAAGTATGAAGAAAATAATCCTGTTAACAACCGCAACTGCCTTACTGAGCAGTTGCGGCATATACAATAAATATCAACCGGCAACCACCACTCCGGATAATCTCTACGGAGAAGAAGTGATGGCAAACGACACGGTAAACTTCGGTAATATGGATTGGCGGGAACTCTTTACGGACCCGCTGTTACAATCCCTCATCGAACAAGGATTGCAAAACAACACCGATCTGCAATCGGCCCAATTGCGCGTGGAAGAAGCAGATGCCGCCTTGATGTCGGCAAAGCTTGCCTTTCTCCCGTCATTCGCCTTATCCCCGCAGGGAGCAGTAAGCAGTTTTGATGGTCATAAGGCAACGCAAACCTATTCATTGCCGATTACCGCCAGTTGGGAATTGGATATTTTCGGCCGTCTGCGCAATGCCAAACAGCAGGCTAAAGCCCTCTACGCCCAGAGCAAGGACTATAAGCAGGCTGTACGGACACAGTTGATCTCCGGAATAGCCAATCCCTATTATACATTGCTGATGTTAGATGAACAACTCACCATCGCCGAGCAAACGGCAGAAGCCTGGAAAGAGACTGTCACCTCGACCCGTGCACTGATGAACGCAGGCATGGCAAACGAAGCCGCTACCTCGCAGATGGAGGCCGCCTACTACAACGTCCAGACGTCCGTCCTTGACCTGAAGGAACAAATCAACAAGGTGGAAAACGGACTCGCCTTGCTGCTTGCCGAGACGCCCCGCGCCTATGAGCGTAGCAGCCTGGAAGGACAGCAATTCCCCGACGACCTGTCTGTCGGTATCCCCATGCAGATGCTTTCAAACCGTCCGGATGTCCGTGCCGCCGAACGTTCGTTGGAACAGGCCTTCTACGGGACTAACCAAGCCCGATCCGCTTTCTATCCGTCTATCGTGTTGAGTGGAAGCGCCGGTTGGACGAACTCAGCAGGAAGTATGATTGTCAATCCGGGTAAATTCTTGGCTTCGGCTGTCGGATCACTTACGCAGCCGTTGTTCAACAAAGGGCAAATCATGGCACAATATCGTATCGCGAAAGCCCAGCAGGAAGAAATCAGCTTAGCTTTCCAGCAGACACTTTTGAATGCGGGAAGTGAAGTAAACGATGCTTTAGTCGCCTATCAGACAAGCAAGGAGAAAACGCTTTTGTTCGATAAGCAGATTCTTTCCCTGCAAAAGGCATTGACAAGCACTTCTCTGTTAATGGAGCACGGCACAACCACTTATTTGGAAGTACTGACCGCCCGCCAATCTTTATTGAGCGCACAGCTGTCACAAACAGCGAATCGTTTTGCAGAGATACAGAGTGTAATCAATCTTTATAAGGCATTGGGAGGAGGCAGGGAATAAACCTGCCCCTTTCCATATTTCTACTTTGAGCCATTGGAGAAGGAGGTGTCAAAACTACCCTGTTCCCGCGCTTGACGCGGGATCGCATTAAAACTGATCATATAAACAATTGATTAATAAGGCCCGTTCTTTTGCGGCCCCGCGTCAAGCGCGGGGACAGGGCAGTTTTGATACATCCCCAATAGTTACCCTTCTCTTAATCAGAGTATCCCCGGACGTTCATACGGAAGCCCCGTTTTCGGATCATGTTTGCTCATATCGCCGCCTGCCGTCTTACCGCCCTTGCCTTTGCCGTAGCGATTACTGAAGGTAACGCGGAATTTATCGATTTCCTCATTCCACCATGAAAATAAGATAATAAAATCTGAATCGCCATTTGCCTCAGCCAACGAATTTAGACGAAAAACAAGATTATCATATGCAACGATTAAATTCTTACGTGAGACGGAAGTCCGGAGCGGCATGTTTCGTTTACCTGATTCTACAGACCGGTTAGACGAACAGTGGGCACATTCGTTATTAGCTGTTTGCAGCTTTGTAAACGAAGCATCCAATTTTAATTGTTCGACATAGGTTTTAAATTCATCCGAACGGGAAGCCTCGATCAGGTTAAAGTAATACCCGGTCTGGTCGTCAAATGAATGTCTGTATATACCTCTATATCTATCGACCATCGGCATCAGGAAAACAGCAGCTCTTTTATTATCACCGTCCGGTTCAGCATTGTATCCCCGGATTATTGAGAAAATACTGGATCGGATTTGATTACGAACTTTGTTAGTAGAATACATAGCGTCGGTCCACAAACTTTTTGAGATTTTCATACTTGAAGCATCAAAATCAGCTATAGCTTCCTTAAATTTATCCAATTGTGGTTGAAATTTCGTCATATCTGCATTTGCAGTTAAGATTTGATTATAAACAGCCTGACAAAAAGATAGCAGTTCATTTACTTTTAGTTTCGACTTTGCGAAACTCTGGATTTGAGCCATAATTTAATTTGTTTAGTTAATATATTTATATTAGAAATAAGTGTTTATCTCAAATAAAACGTTAACAGTACTGCAAACCGTGCTTTTTTTCTGTAAAACACGTTTTATGGTACTTTGTCATGCGATTTAGTACTGTAAAACACGTTTTATAGTGCTTTGTCACGCGATTTAGTACCGTAAAACACGTTTTATAGTGCTTTGTCACGCGATTTAGTACCGTAAAACACGTTTTATAGTACTTTGTCACGCGATTTAGTACTGTAAAACACGTTTTATAGTACTTTGTCATGCGATTTAGTACCGTAAAACACGTTTTATAGTACTTTGTCACGCGATTTCATACTGTAAAACGTGTTTTATACTAAAATGACTAAAAAAAAGGAACGTTTTTTTTAGTCATTCGCAAAGGTATGATATAACTTTTGAAAACCAAGCTTTTTTGCAAATAAAATTATTTGAAATTCAATATTTTATCTTTTGATTTTCAGTAATATTGAAAAACGGCTAAAAGTGCCAAAAACGGCAAAAAAATTGTAATTAACTATCCGTTAAAAACGGACGACAAAAGAGAGCCTGCGGCTGAAGATAGCTTCCATGCCGCAGGCTCTTTTTTGCCGTCTACTTTAGTTGACGGTTTAATAATCAGTAAATAAGGCCTTTTTAATCTTTTTTGTATCCCTCGTAATAATAAGATTGTTCGATTCCCTTGAAAATGATTTCCCGGTTATTTACATCTTTTGTAAGGTTTTCTTTTAGCAGGAAACGAAGTTCGAGATCGTTGATAGGGCTACGCTCCATGGCTTGCAAGTAGAGGTCCTTGTCGACATTCTGCCAGTCCACAACTACATTCAGATTCTTTTTGAAAATCAAATCGAGCCAAATGCGGGTAGCACGACCGTTTCCTTCCATAAAAGGATGTGCGATATTCATTTCGACATATTTGGCGATAATATCCTCAAAAGTCGTTTCGGGCATTTTTTCAATAGCACGCAGGGCATCCTCGAGATAGAGGCTGTTAGCAAAACGAAAACCGCCTTTCGATATATTAACCTTCCGTATCTTACCGGCAAAATCGAATAAGCCGTTAAAGAGATACTGATGAATCTGTTGAAGACCATTGGTGGTGCCGACTTCTATATTTTCAATATCACCTGTTTCAAACAGGCGATAGGCATTTTCTAAACTCTTTTCATCAATTTGTTGCATATCTGTTTTTTTTATCTGTCAAATTTACATATTTATTTTTATTATTCCACCGTCACCATCTTCCCTTCCGTATTTGCACGCATTAAATGGTCGTACATCGCTTCGATGTAGACCGGCGGCAGGTAGAAGCGGCCGGGGTAGACGGCGCAGAGGTTGATTTTGACTGTCACCTGCCGTCCGGCGGGGAGGTGGTCGATGTAGCTGTAGGCACGGTCGTCACGGATATCCTGGTAGTTGATGCCGGGCGTTTTCGCGTCGGTCGCACCATCACTCAGGAAGCGAGTGTTGAGTATTTCCCATCCGGCCGGGAACACTTCGGTGAGCACTAAGTTGTTCACGCCATGCGATGAAGGGTTGCGGACGGTGACGACGGCAACGAAATTTGTGCCCTGCGGCAGTGCGGAGGCATCGACCGGGTTACCTGCCTGATCCGTATAGCTGACGGCGAGGGAGAGGCCGTTTGCGTAGGCTTCCTCACGACCTTCGGCGGGGATGCCTTCGGTGATGAGACGGGCGAAGAGCGTGGACTTTCCGGTGTTCCGGATCTCCAAGGGAGCGGAAGGGGCGGCCTTGTCAAGCAGTGGCTTTGTCCAGATGTTCTTTGTCGTCGAGACATCCTCCGTCTTGCCTGCGGTGGTGTAGGAGAAGTCCATGGAGGCGGCCGTCTTGTAACGCTTCATATAGCCGGAAAGAGCGACGAGGCTGAAGGCCGTCTCCTGTGTGCTGAGCCAGTCGTCGGAGGCGAGCGTCTTCGAGATTTCATCGGCCAGACGGGCGGCCGGGGCACTTTCGTCGAGCAGGCAGAGCGTCATCAGGCGGATGGAGCGGTCGCGGAGGTCGCTGCCGAAGGTCTGGTCGTACTCCGTGTAGGCGGTCGTCAGCTCCGTTGTCTTGGCGGTCAGCTCGCGTGCGACGTCCGCCCGTCCGACAAGGGCGTAGGCGGAGGCCAACAGCCAGCGGCTCATGGGCTGAAGCGTCTTGCTCTCTTTCAAGCGGTTCATCGCTCCCACTTCGGCCGATCCGGCGAGGGCGAGGACGTAGAGGCGATAGGCCTGTGTCATTTCTTCGGAACGCTCGTAATAGGATGTGACCGGTTTCCAGCCGCGTGCCGTGCGCACGAGGTTACCGACGACGCTGCGCCGCATGGCATCTGACACGAGGTAGCCTCTTGCAGCGGCCTCGGTCAGGAAATGCGTGGCGTAGACCGTTCCCCAAGCATTGCTGCTTGTCCCGCCGGGCCAATAGGAGAAGGCGCCGTCTACCGTCTGGTAGGAACGCAGGCGGCGGATGACCTCTTTCACGGCGTTTTCGACGGATTGTTTTTCGTCGGCGGTCAACGCGGTAAATTTATTCAAATATAATTGCGGGAACCCCTTCGACGTGATCTGCTCCACACATCCATGCGGATAGCCCAACAGATAACCGAGGCGAGATGACAGATTGACCGGCTGCACGTCCGACATTTCGAGCGTGAGGCTGTTCGTTCCTGCCACGCCCGGCATCGTGACGGTTCCTTTCCAGGATTTTCCGGCTTCGAGTGTGACGGGCGTCACTTTGACCTGCGGGCGACGGACGCTGCGGATTTCGAGGTCTGTCTCGTAAACCGATTTTTCGCCCTTGCCGGTGGCGGTGATCGTCACTCGTCCGGCTCCCGGACGGTCTTTCACGCGGATGCGGAATTGCGCGAGCTTGTCGCCCGTCTCCGTGAAGTTCAGCGTGCGGGCGGCTTCACCGACAACCTCCATATTGCCGGAGCAGGAGATGGTGACACGGACGTCGCCGACGCCTTTCTCCGTGGCAAAGACAGTGGCGGGAACGGCCATCTCCTCTCCTACGCCGATCACGCGCGGAAGGGTGCCGAGCAGCATCACGGGCTTGCGCACCATCACGCTCTTTTCGGCATTTCCGTATGCTTCCCCGTCACCGGCGACGACCATCATGCGGACACGGCCGTTGTAGTTGGGCATCCGGAACGTGTGTTGCCGCTTCTCCCCTTTTCCGAGGGCGAACGGGCCGGCAAACTGTACGACGGGCTTGAAGCGGTTGACGATGGCTTTCGGGCCTTTGTTGAGCGCGTCGTCACCGCCGATGCTGAACAGCTGCTCGATGCGGCCGCCATACGCGCCGACGACGTAGTTATAGAGGTCCCAGGTGCTGACGCCCAATGCTTCGCGCGCGTTGAACGCCTGCCAGGGGTCGGGCGTGCGGAAGCGGGTGAGGTCGAGCAGCCCTTCATCGACAATCGCCAACGTATAGGCCATCGGGCGTCCGTTCTTTTCCGAAACGGTGACGCTGTAGGAGGATTCAGGCTTGATCTCGTCCGCCGTCCGGATGACGGGCGCGAGGTGGCTCTCGGGGGATGTCACGGTGAAGGGGACGACGCCGTACATACGGATCGGCAGGTCGTTCTTCGTTACGCCGTGGGGCTGGAGGAGCGTTATATATATGTACGCGTTGGGCTGCATCTCCGCTGTGACGGCGAGGCGGAGGGTGGTCTGCCCTTCCGTGCAGTCGTGTTCGCTGACGGAGAGCAGTCTTGTGCCGTTCTCGATGCTGACGATGGCGCGGCTGCCTTTTGTGGAAGGGAAGGTGACGGTCATCTTCTCGCCCGGCGCATAGGTCTCTTTGTCGGTCTTGAAGCTCAACATCGTGGCGGATGAAGAGCCGTCGGCATCGCGCCGCCCTTCGCCATAGGGCCAGTCGAAATAGCTCATCACGCCTGTTGAGTGCTTGCTTTCGGGGTCTTTCACCGAGATGAAGTAGGTTCCCCATTCATTGTCGGCGAAGGAGAGGCGGAAGTTGGCGGTTCCGTCGGCGCCTGTCCGGAGGGTGAAGGTTTTGACGGGTTTGTTGTAGGAATCGGAGACGTAATTGGCCAACTGGCTGTTGTCGGAGCTCCACCACCAGTACCAATAGACTTTGTAGACCTTCACCTCGAGTTCGGTGTTTACCGCAGCCTGGCCGGTGTAGTCGACGGAGGCAACGGTGTAGGTGTAGTTCGTTCCGGTGTTCAACTGTTCCTTATCTTGCTGGGGCGACTGGATGCCGGCGTAGCGCGTATAGGGGGAATAAAGCGCCCGGTCGGCGTCGATGCTGAAATCACCGGATTCTTCATAGACGCGGGTCACGAAGTTGGCGAGCAGCATGCCGGGGGCCGAGGCGCCGATCTCGAAACGGGCGGTGACGGTGGCGTTGCCTGTCGCGTCGGTCACGCCAGAGATGAGCTTGCTTTCTTCGCTGTTAAAGACTTTCGAGGGATCGTCGAACGTGAAGTTCTTATAGCCTAAGAAGGTTGTCGGGGTCGAGATAAAAGTACCCTGGATGTCGTATTTGAGGTTGCGGGCGGTCGCGCCTTGCAGCCATTCGACGTGCATGGCGGCATCGAAGGGTTTGCCGCGGAGCAAATTTTTTTTTGGCATCGCGAGGGATATCTTCAGGCGGTTCGGTTTGATCGTCTCGATGCGGAGGCGCTTGGTGAAGGTGACGCCGCCGACGCTCACGTTGACGTTCCAGGCGCCTGTCGGGGCATCGGCCTCGGTCGGCATATCAAAGGCGTAGAGACCGGAGACTCCCTTCGTCTGTGTCTGCCGGAGGTAGAGCTGGCCGAGGGGGTTATAGAGTTCCATGATAACGGGATGATTGGCAGGAAGCTTCCGGGTGCGGTCGTTCAGCATAAAGCCGAGGTGGAGCGTGTCGCCCGGACGCCAGACGCCGCGGTCGCCGTAGATGAATCCTTTGATGCCTTTCTGAACGACTTCGCCGGAGACGTCGAACGAGCTTAACGAGAGCGCCGAGCCGCCGTCCACGCGGAGGTACGAGCGTTGTGCGCCAAGCGAGGCGACAAGGTAGAAGGGTTTGCCTGTCGCGAGGGGCAGGACGACTTGTCCTTTGTCGTCCGTCGTGCCTCGAGCAAGCTCCTGGTGCTGGTAGTTGCAGGCGGTGACTTTCACGCCGCGTTCGGGATGGGTGCTGAGGAGGTTGTGGACGAGGACGGTCATCGTGTTGTCTTCGCCACTCATCGCCATGAGGCCGAGGTTGGTGGCGAGGACGTTCTTTCCGGTCGTCGTGTTGGAATAGTAGCTCTTCGAGCAGGGGTTGTTGCGCTCCGAGTAGTTATAGTCGGACCAGTTGAAATCGCCGTTATAATAGTAGTAGCCGCCTTCGTCGAAACGGCTGCTTTCTTCCTTGAATTTGATTTCGTCTTCGGCAAGAATCTGCTCTTTGCTTGCCTTCACGAGGTCCGGACAGGGATAGGCGGAGAGATCGCGGTTGAACGACAGCTCGATGCGGTAGATGGCACCCGGCTCGGGGTCGATCAGCGATTTCAGGTCGATGGCGTAGGTGTTCCATTCGGTAAGGTCGTGTGTCGGATCGTCGTCGAGGAAGATCGTTTTGCGGGCGACGAGGCGGCCGACACGCATGAGGTCGCCTGTACCGTCGAGGTTATTCACCTGGAGGAACTGCCCGATGTTTTGTTCGAGTATCTTGATGACGCGCACGACCACGCCGCGGAGGTAGACGGCCTGGAAAGGCACGCTGAGCTGCGTGGACTGAGGGATGATCACGCCGTCGCCGATAAAGCGGACGTCGGGCAAGGTCTGGTTGACTTCGACTTGGCGGACGATGCTTTCGCCGAGAGTCAGGCCGTTCTTGCTGCGTATGTTTTTATTCAGGTGGACGTTCAGTGCGCCTTTGGTGCCGGCGTCGGGATAGAGGCGGAGTTTATTGCCGTCTACGTTGACGGCGTCCGACTTGTTTTTGTCGATCCAGGCGAGGCCTTGCATATTCTGTGCCGCATCGAGGAGTTTCGTGAAGGTGACTTCGATGTAGCGTTCGGGGTCCGAGACATATTGCACGTCATAGACGCCGAAATCGTTCATCGCAGGGATGTCGACCGACAGGAGTTCTTCTTCGGGCACTTTCAGCTTGTTCGGTGCGACGGAGAGTGCGAAGGTGCGTGCTCCCTCCGCCCCTGCCTGGAGGTTGGCGATGGAAAGCTGGTGTTTCTTCCCGTCGGGGCTATGTTCCCAGACGGCATCGGCTTTCTCCGAGAAGCGGACGAGCGGCCCTACGACGTCGGGCGCTTCCTTGTCGGGGGTGAAAAGGGTGCAGACGAGGTCGTAGCCGTTCTCATTCTTCTCACTGATATCGATGGATTGGAGGTTGCCGCGCAGGGCGAGCGGCAGGGTGGCGAAACTGAAGGTGAAATGTTCGTCTTTGCCTTCGGTGTCGAACCATTCGGAGAGGTCAGCGCTGACTTCGTAGCGGGTGTCGCGCTCGAATCCTTTGGCGGGCTTGAAGACAATCGTCCGGTTGTTCTCGAAGGTTAGTTCGCCGGCTGTCTCGGGCTTGATGCGGATTAGCTTGCGAAGGTAGTCCGGCTTGATGCGGTCGGCGGGTATCGTCTGGTTGAAGATCAGGTAGACAGGCGTGTACCTGGAGATTGTTCCGGAGGTGAAAGCCTCCACATACGGGCTGAAAGGCAGCTCCTCGCCTTCCTCGCTTCGTGTTTCCTTACATCCGCTGACTAAGATTAAAAGGCAGCAGGCATAAACATAATACAGATACTTTGCCATATTTCCTGAATTTTAACGGTTACACAGTTGACAAACAGTTTTTTTGCGAATATAAGTATTTTATATGAAGATTATCCGGTCATTTATTACCAAATGGTAATTTTTCATCCGCTATAAAAGGCTACTTTTGCCTCCCGGTATAAAAAAGAGAGAAGTATGCAGAGGGATCGCATTGATTTTGGCAGTATGGATATTCCGGTGTTGTTTCGGAAGATCTTTTTCCCGACTTTGTTAGGAATGGTTTGCATGGCGTGTATCACCATTGCGGACGGTATATTCGTCGGGCGCGGTGTCGGCAGCGATGCGTTGGCGGCGGTAAACATCGTCGCGCCGCTTTTTATGGTGACGACGGGGGTCGGGCTGCTTTTTGGCGTCGGCGCGTCGGTCGTGGCGTCGGTGCATCTGTCGCAGGGAAGGGTGAAGGCGGCTAATATCAATATTACGCAGGCGCTCTTGGTGTCGCTTTTGTTGATGGCGGTGTCGATGACGCTAATTTTTATCTTTAATAAGCAGACGGCTTATCTGTTAGGCAGTTCCGGGCAGTTGCTTCCGCTTGTGTTAGAGTATATGGACTGGATCGTGCCGTTTTTTATCTTCAGCATGTTGGCGAATATCGGGATGTTTATTATCCGGCTGGATGGCTCGCCGAAGTTCGCGATGTTGTGCAATGTCGTTCCGGCACTGTTGAATGTGGTGCTCGATTATGTGTTCGTCTTTCCGATGCAGATGGGGCTGATGGGGGCGGCGTTGGCGACTGCATTGGCACAGGTGGCCGGGGGCGTGATGGTGTTGGGCTATCTTTTGGGCTGCTCCAGGACGCTGCGTCTGTATAAGCTCAAAATAAGTATGAAAAGTTTGCTGCTGACTTGCCGGAACACGGGCTATATGGTCCGCTTGGGGGCTTCAGCGATGTTGGGCGAGTTGGCGATCGCCTGCATGATGCTGGTGGGGAACTATGCGTTCATCCGCGTGCTTCATGAAGACGGGGTGGCGGCCTATAGTGTGGCGTGCTACTGCCTGCCGATCGTCTTTATGATCGCCAATGCGATTGCGCAGTCGGCACAGCCGATCATCAGCTACAACTATGGGACCGGCGATGCGGCGCGGGTGCACACGACCTTCCGGCTATCGTTGAAGACGGCTTTCGTGTCAGGGCTATTAGCGTTTGCGGTGATGTATGTTTTATGCCCGTATATCGTGGCGATGTTTCTGGAGCCCGGCTGCAGGGCGTATGAGATTGCGACGGGGGGAATCCCCTACTTTGCAGCGGGGTTCGTCTGCTTTGCCCTGAACATCGTTTGGATCGGGTATTACCAGAGTATCGAGCTGGCTCGAAAGGCGATGTTCTTTATGACCTTGCGGGGGATTGTGGGGATGACGGCGTGCTTCCTTATCCTCCCTCCTCTGTTGGGTGAAAAGGGGTTGTGGCTGGCTGTTCCCTGTGCCGAACTGCTCATCTTTATCCTGTTGACGGCGGATTATCAGTTGCGGCACAAGGTACGGCATGCAGTGCGGTAGGCTCTATCGCTTGGCAAGACGCATCACCCGTTCGATGGCGTCATCCATCTGGGCGATGGATTCCATGCCGAGGGTCATGCAGTGGAGATTGCTTTCGGTGATGGCATAACGGAGGGATTGCTCGCGTTCGTCGTCGGCTACGTGCTGTCCTTCGCCGAAGATCTTCATGCCGATGATGCCCTTGCCCTTCTCGCGGGCACGACCGAGGAGGCGGTTGACGTCGTCGCGACTGCCGTCCATATGGCTTTCAAAAGGATTCAGGCGGGCGAGGATCACGTCACACCAGGGATTGTTGACGGCTTCCACCATCGCGTCCCAATTATGGCAGGAGACACCGACAGCTTTCACGATACCGTCTGCTTTGGCTTGTGCGAAACCATCCATGTAGAACTTGCGGGTTTCGCCCCAATTGCCTTTTGTCATGCAGTGCATCAGAAGGATGTCGAAATATTCGGTATTGGCTTCCTTGCGCATCCGGTCGAGGGTTTTGCGGACAGGTTCTATCTTATCCGAGCCTTCGTCGTAGGTCCACATCTTGCTCATGAGGGTGAGTTTCTCGCGAGGTAGGCCTTCGATGGCTTTTCCGACGAAGGGTTGGGAACCGTAGGTGTCGGCCATGTCGAAGAAACGGATGCCGCGTTCGTAACCGTGGCGGGCCATCCGGGTGAAATGATCCTGTCCTGCCCGTGTCTGGTTGGATTGGAAGTTCCAGCCTTTCGTTCCGGTACCCATAGCGATACGGGAGACCTTCAATCCGGTTTTTCCTAACTTCACCTTGTCGACCGATACGTCTGAAGGCAGTGACATTTGAATGTTTGCTAACCCGGTATGGGATAGAGAAAGGCCCGCTACTCCGGCTACTCCTGTCTGAATAAATTTGCGTCTGTCCATCTTATGCTGTTTTAGGTAATACTTTCTTTAAGATCAAATAGCCGCACAAACCGGAAATAAACGAGCCGGCGAATACGCCTAACTTCGCCTGGTTCAACAAATCATCCCCCATACCGGGCATCCCGGCAAAAGAGAGGTTTGCGATAAAGAGGGCGACCGTAAAGCCGATGCCTCCCAGCATCGACACGCCGAACAACTTCGATTTACTGGCTCCTGCCGGCATAGCCGCAAAACCCAACCGGATGAAGAGATAGGTAAACAGGAATATTCCCAACGACTTCCCGAGAAACAGGCCGAGGAATACGGCTAACGGTACGCCGGGAAGAGATGATATCTGTATGTCGCCAAAGGTTACGCCTGCATTGACAAATGCAAAGAGCGGCAAGATCAGGTAATTGACAAGTGGATGCAGCTTGTCGGCAATGCTTTGGAGCGGACTGATCGTCTTGTCGGCCAACGAATGGATATTGTTGAGTACCTGGATCTGCGTGGGTGAAAGGACTTCGGCTTTCCTGGAATGGCGCACCTCCGTATAATCGAGCATGCTCAGATAGCCGGTCATCTCGTCGGTAAAAGCGTCCAGCTTGACAACCGGGCGGGCAGGTACGGTAAACGCAACCAGTACGCCGGCTATCGTCGGATGGATACCGGATTCGAGGAACAGCATCCAGACAAAGAACCCGACTATATAATAAAAGAACATATTATTCACCCGCATCTTCCCGCCGGCATACAGCAATGCCAACAAAGCGAGAGAGATCAGAAGCGGTTCGAAAGCGATGTCACCGCTATAAAACAGGGCGATAATAATAATGCCGCCGACATCGTCCACCACAGCCAAGGCAGTCAGGAAGATACGCATACTGAGCGGAACCCGTTTACCTAACAAACCTAAAACGGCGAGCGCAAACGCGATATCGGTCGCCATCGGAATAGCCACTCCCCTCACCTCCGGAGCCGAATGACATACGATAAAATAGAAAACGACCGGGACGATCATTCCTCCGCAAGCGGCGATAATAGGTAATAGGGCTTTCCGCATCGAACTCAGCTCGCCTATCAGGATTTCCTGCTTGATTTCCAAACCGATCACAAAGAAGAAGACGGCCATCAGGGCGTCATTGACGAAAGCCAGCATAGGCATCGGTTCGCCGTGATGCATGAATGGAGTAAAATGCCCGATCTTCAAATCGATCGGATGCGACAGGATATGATGATAGGATTCTGCCCAAGGAGAATTGGCGAATATCATGGCAAGGATCGTAGCCATGAATAACAAAACACTCGCGTTCGCTTTTTGCGTGGCAAAGCGACGCAAAGGTTTAAGGATAACGTTAATGGTTCTGTCCATACTGGTATTTTATATTTTATGGGAAGCGGCTTGCTGTCCGCTTCCACCAAGTTTTTTCCTAACAATAAATTCTTACTTGCCGGCTTTTTCCAGCTCGTATGCACTGCGGGTCAGTTTCTCTACCCACACGACAAATATACCAGTTAAAATTAAATTAAACACTATGGTAAGCACAGAAATCATCAAAGCGGGCCCTCCTAAATTGTAGCCAAGTGCGATAAAGATTATGCCGGCTCCCACCTCTCCGCGCGTGAACATACCGATCGACAAGGCCAGACGCTCGCGCTTCCGTCTCTCCCGGTAAAAAAACAGGGGGAATAATTTTCCGATATTGGACAGGAACGAAACGATCACGACATGCAGGATGATCACCGGCCATGACATCATCGGCTGGGCACCTGTTATCGTCGTCGCTTCAGCCGATTGCGCCGCGAAGTCGACACCGAAAAATACCGGCATACTGACCCCGACCAGAAACATGAACAGGAAGGAAACGGCGGTCGCCACATTGTGCTCTATCTTCGTATCGATATGCTTATGCCTCATCACCATCCCTAAGACAAAGGCGGGTAATAACACCTCGATATGGATGCTCGCATCTTCTCCGTAGAGGTATTTGGAGGCCAGGTAAACCGCTTGCGTAATCCCGCAGGTGACAACGGCGTAGAAAAGAATGGCTTTCCAATCCTGCCGCATATTATAGCTTCCCATCTTTTTCCATCCGACAACCAGCAGCACCATGACAATCAGAATGATCACACCCAGTTGCCAGCGCAGTCCGACCATCATGATCTGCAGGGGGATCATCAGCAAGATCGTATCCAGGTCGTCGAAGATAGCCAATACCTGCACCTTCTTATATACCCAGGATGATTTCAGCCCCGCTGCCGCAAGCATTGTAAAGAGGATGCCCGCCGATGTCGGCGCCGCGAACCGGCTCAACAGAAGATTTTCTTTCCATGCCTCCCCACTACTCCAGTAAATATCGGGCAACAGGACAAACATATAGTACAAAGCAACCAATATCCAGGGGAAAGCGGCTGTTGCCATTGCAATAAAATAGTCCTCGGTATAAGACCGCCAACGGCTTTTATCCATTTCAAACTCCCGCCCTACATTGATCATGATAAAGGCAAGACAAACATATAGCAACGTGTTGGATACCGTCTTTACCGATAAATAACTCTCACCCACCATCGAGGGCAGGAATTGAGAAACAACCAATCCCAACATCAGGAAAAAAGAAAACAAAAGAATCTTCTTCATTATTAATGAACTGTTTTTGTTTAGAATTATAGTAATACAACAATTAATTTAAAAAATCGGTTCTGGGATTTCATCAAATGATAATTAATCCTTCAGATAAGCACTTTCGACCTTGAGCAGGCGTGCTTTCAACCGTTCGGCATCCCCCTTCCGGATGCGGAGCGTCATTTCGCAATCCATATCAAACTTTTGGGAAACAATCGCCGGATTATCTTCCTTGACAATACGCATGATACCATTCAGATAAGGATATTCGAATGCAACGGTGATATCTTCATCAACGGTACGTTCGTCTATCTCGGCAGCTGCTATTGCTTCAGCCGCTGCTGTCCGGTATGCGACTATCAGGCCGCTCGTTCCCAATTCGATTCCGCCGAAATAGCGGATCACAACGATCAGGATGTCTGTCAACTCGTTCGAATTGATCTGTCCCAAGATCGGTTTGCCAGCTGTTGAAGACGGCTCCCCGTCGTCATTCGCACGGAAGTTCAGGCGTTCGGGACCTAACATATAGGCCCAGCATACATGGCGGGCGTCGTAATATTGCTTACGGTATTTATCCAGTTGCTCCTTGACCTCTTCCACTGTACGCACAGGGATGGCATACGAGATAAAGCGGCTTCGCTTTTCCGTATAATATCCTTCCGCTACTTGTTTTATGGTTTTGTAACTGTCGTCCGCCATTTTTTAATCAGGTACGTGTGTTTGCTGTTCCTCCCGGAAAGCCCGGAAGTCTTTCATTATCTCTTCGATCTCTTCTATAAAATACGGATCTTTTACATGCCCCTTTACCTCTTCGTAATAGGTCTCGATAGCCTTCAATGCACATATATCCTGTCCACGCAGCAGAAAGTAAGGCTCCTCCTTCTCCACGCACTGTTTAATCATTTGAATCGGATTCTTCATATCTCTTTATTTTTTTAATTCCTCCTTCAAAAACGGAGCCGTATAGCTCTTTGTTTTAGACTTGATCATCTTTTCGGGGGTACCGGTGAAAAGGATTTGACCGCCGTTGCGGCCGCCTTCGGGTCCCATGTCGATCAGGTAGTCGGCAGATTTGATGACATCGAGGTTGTGCTCAATGACGATGATCGTGTTGCCTTTATCGACCAGCTTGTTCAGGACGCCGAGCAACACGCGGATATCTTCGAAATGAAGGCCGGTTGTCGGTTCATCCAACACGTAAAGCGTCTTGCCCGTGTCTTTCTTTGCCAATTCGGTCGCTAACTTGACACGTTGGCTCTCGCCGCCGGAAAGCGTAGTCGAAGGCTGGCCCAGCTTGATATACCCCAGGCCTACATCCTGCAAAACCTTCACCTTGGAAAGGATAGACGGGACATTCTCGAAAAACTCGACAGCCATATTGATCGTCATATCCAGCACATCCGCAATGGACTTACCGCGAAAACGAACTTCCAGCGTCTCCCGGTTATACCGTTTGCCATGGCATTCCTCACAGGGGACAAGCACGTCGGGCAAAAAGTTCATCTCGATCGTCTTATAGCCGTTCCCTTTGCAAGTCTCACAACGTCCGCCGGAAACATTAAAAGAGAAACGCCCCGGCTTATAACCACGCACTTTCGACTCCGGAAGCTCCACAAAAAGGTTGCGGATATCCGAAAAGACACCGGTATAAGTGGCCGGATTACTGCGCGGTGAACGTCCGATAGGCGACTGGTCCACATTGACGATCTTATCTATATTATCAATTCCTTCAATCGATTTATAAGGCAACGGATCTTCCAGGGAGCGATAGAAATGTTGGCTGAGAATCGGTTGCAAGGTCGCATTAATCAACGTAGACTTTCCGCTACCCGACACGCCGGTCACACAAATCAGCGTCCCCAACGGGAAAGTGACATCCACATTCTTCAGGTTATTCCCGCTTGCCCCTTTTATGGTGATAAACTGCCCGTTCCCTTTGCGCCGTTCTTTCGGAACCGCGATCTCCATCTTTCCGTTCAGGTAAGCCGAAGTCAGCGTATCCGCTTTCAGCATCTCCTCCGGAGTTCCGGCATAGACCACTTCACCGCCTAAACGGCCTGCTTTCGGCCCCATATCGACCACATAATCCGCATTGAGCATCATATCCTTGTCATGCTCCACCACGACGACAGAGTTACCCGTATCACGCAGTTCCTTCAGCGAATTGATCAGCCGGACATTATCCCGTTGGTGCAACCCGATACTCGGCTCGTCGAGGATATACAAGACATTCACCAGCTGACTGCCGATCTGCGTAGCCAGACGGATACGCTGGCTCTCGCCACCCGACAAGGTTGCAGAAGCACGGTTCAGGGACAGATAATCCAATCCCACATCCAACAGGAACTTCAGGCGTGAACGAATCTCCTTCAATATCTCGACAGCGATCTGGCGCTGTTTGTCATTCAGTTTATCTTCGACACCATCCAACCATTCATACAGTTCGGAAATATCCATCGCCGACAGTTCGGCAATATTCTTTCCGGCAATCCGGTAATTCAAGGCCTCCTTATTCAGACGCTGCCCGCCGCACTCCGGACAAGCCGCCATCCGTATAAACTGTCCCGCCCATTTCTGTGCGGAAGCAGAAGCCTCGCTCTCCTGTTGCATCAGGATATATTTGGCAACACCCTCGTACGACAGGAAATAGTTGGAAGAACCCAGCGAATCATTCTTGATCTGCAAGCGTTCGTCCGTCCCGTTCATGATCTCGTCGATCGCATCCTCGGGAATATCTTTGATCGGTGTTTTCAATGTCACGCCATATTTCTCACAAATCGCCTCGATCTGCCAGAAAATCAGGGAGTTTTTATATTTGCCCAATGCAACGATACCGCCACTGTAAATACTCAATGATGAATCGGGCACAATCTTATTCATATCCAGCAGATTCACCTGCCCCAACCCTTTACACTTCGGGCAAGCGCCCTGGGGCGAGTTAAAGGAAAAATTATGGGGAGCCGGCTCGCTGTAAGACAATCCCGTTACCGGGTCCATCAGGCGACGGCTGTAGTGGCGCACTTCGTCCGTATCGGCATCCAACACGAGGACAAGACCGTCGCCCTGTTTCATAGCAACACGCAGGCTCTCCTTCAAACGGCGTTCGTCCGATTCCGAGACTACCAGCTTGTCGATCACCACCTCGATGCTGTGCATCTTATAACGGTCGAGCTTCATACCGTGGAAAATCTCTTTCATCTCGCCGTCCACACGGACATTCAGATACCCTTTCTTCCGCATCTGCTCGAACAGTTCCTTATAATGCCCTTTACGGTTACGGACCAGCGGAGCAAGCAGATACGTCTTCTTTCCCCTGTATTGGTTCAGGATTAATTCCAATGTCTGCTCTTCGGTGTACTTCACCATCTTCTCACCGCTCAGGTAAGAATAAGCCTCTCCCGCCCTTGCATAGAGCAGACGAAAGAAGTCGTAAATCTCGGTTGTCGTCCCGACGGTAGAACGCGGATTCTTGTTCGTCGTCTTCTGTTCGATCGAGATAACTGGACTCAAACCGGTGATCTTATCCACATCCGGCCGCTCCATATTCCCCAGGAAATTACGGGCGTATGCGGAGAACGTCTCCACATAACGCCGTTGCCCTTCGGCAAAGATCGTATCAAAAGCTAAGGACGATTTACCGCTGCCGCTCATCCCGGTAATCACGGAAAGCTTGTTGCGCGGTATCTCGATATCTATATTTTTCAAATTATGGACACGGGCGCCTAAAACGGAAATACGCCCGCCTTCCAATGCATTCTTATCGTTCATCATTTTCTGTTTTCTATTATCCTTCTATTTTACCACCCAGGCCGGATTATGCACATACGTGTTAGGCGTCTTATAATACATATCGGATTCCTTCGGGATCTGAAGCGTATAGGTCTTTCCCAACGTCAGCAGTTTGCGGTCGCGCAGCCAGGGATTGAAGCGTTTCAGGTCCGCATACGTAGCCCCGTTCTTTTGGGCAAAAGCCGACAAATCCTGGATATCGGTAGAGACAGACACGTTTTCGCAGGCAATCGGCTTGTACAAATCCTGCGCCCGCAAGACAAATCCATATTTATAAGGAGCTTCGAATATCTGTTTGATCGCCATGATACGGTAGACGTAACGGGTTGTTTCCTCCACTAACCACAGGTCGAACGAACTGTCCGCCTCCTGCTTGGTCAGTTCGCCGGAGATGCGTCCCATACCGGCATTATAGGAAGCGGCGACGGTCGCCCAATCACCATATTTATCATAGGCGGCTTTCAGGTAACGGCAAGCCGCCTCGGTCGCTTTCGCCACATCGCAACGTTCGTCCACAGTAGGCGTAATGGTCAGCCCGTATTGCTTGGCCGTGCCTTCCAACAACTGCCAAGTTCCGACTGCCCGTGCAGGCGATGAGACGCGGGGATCGAGATGGCTCTCGATCACGGCCAGATATTTGAAATCGTCGGGAATGCCGTTAGCTTTCAGAATCGGTTCGATAACCGGAAAATAGCGGTTGGCCCGCTTAACCAACAGCATGGTGGTAGAATGGAAATAAGTAAAACTACTCAATTCCCGGTCCATACCTTCATGCATATTATAACGCGTCAAATCGATCTCTTTCCCGCAAAAAGAGGCGGAAGAGGGAACATCCGGCGATGTCGTCACCGAAGAGACCACAGGACGCTCTTCCTTTACTTTTTCCGAATCGCTCGAACCGATAGAGAGGCATGCCGTCAGACACACCGCACCACCGGCTATAAAACCTGCTATACTATTGTTGTTCAATAATTTCATCATTTATCTTCTTTGGTCTAAGAATATTAATCGATCCTTTCCTACTAAACTTCTCTCCGGCAGTTCCGGTTGCCTCTATCACGTAGAAATAGACGCCCGGAGCTACATATTTTCCTCCCTTTTTGCCGTCCCAACCTTCCGCCGGATTGGTGGAATGATACATCTCGACACCCCAACGGTTGAATATCCAGCATTTATAATTGAGCAGCGACTGATAGGCTACACGAAACTCGTCGTTAATGCCGGGTGTCGTTCCCGGCGAGAAAGCATTCGGGATTTCCAAACGCGACTCGGTAATCTTGATCACAAAAGGGTCCGACACCGCTTCGCATTCCCCCGTCCGGTCACTGACGGTCACTTCCGCAATATATTCGCCCTTCTCCGCAAAGGTATAATCCACTTCTTCCCCGCGGTAAAGGATCAAAGGATTTTCCGCCCCGTTCTCCACATCGCTCCTGTAAATCCTCCACGTGTACAAGCTTGCTACCGGCTCATTAGCATACGCCCGGAACGTGACTTCCGCCGGCGCACACAGCAAATCACCCTCACCCAACGTCATATTAGGGGCATTGTCCATAATAAGAGTCGTATCGGTATGCAACTCAACGGCCACAGCCTGATAGGTATCGGATGTAATCGACTTTTCTATTCCGAAATGCCGGGCAAACTGGTCCCCCTTCAAAGTAACTTCCGTATCACACAAAGGCGGCATCACATTTTTGTTTTCCCCCTTCTCTTTAATGCTTCCGGAATAAGGATTCCCTTCCATCGTAACCGTTACCGGAGTCAGGGAAAATCTGTTATCATCCGACCAGGATAAAGTCTGGAACGAAACCTCGAACTCCCGTTTCAGCTCCACCGTCCGGCCGCTCGGCAGATTATATTGCATCCGCGCCGGTTCCGGGCTTCCTTTTAGCAGGAAATTGTCACAAGTACCTTCCACAGTAATATTCTGCACCTCAAAAGCATATTTGCTGTAATCGATAATCCAGACATACCTGGACAAGATATCGGACTCTTGTACAAAATAGCCATATCCTTCTTCCACATTCCGGATAGTAGATGTGTTTCCATTTTGTTCACAAGGGACAGACTCTGCCTCCAATGCTCTCGACTTATACCGATACCATTTATGATTAGTAGATGATGAAGTATAGCTTATCGCTGCATTCCCCATCCCGTATAACAGATAAACTTCAAGTTTCTCACCGGTCTCATCCTTTGCCATCAATGGCGTTCCCTGTCCCCCCGTCACCATATACTGCTGTGCCTGAACAGCGAGCACGGCAAACAAGAAACAGATCAATCCACCCAGCTTTCTAATTTTCGTTCTTAACATATATCCAACCTAAATTAGCTTCCAAAATTACTATTTTATACGGAGATATATGCGTTTTTATTGTACTTTATGATACAAAACCGGTCGTAATAATCCATAATCAGTTTTTCCCCATCATCTGCTTCAGGCCATCCACAGATAACGACTTATCCCAGACAAGCATCATTCCCTGTTGTTTGAAAATAGCAATATAATCAGCTATCGGCGGCAAATTGACCTCTTTCCGCAATTCATCCAGCTTATCCGGATTCTCGACCGGCCAAAGATAATAGACCGTCCCGTCATCCTTTCGTACACTGGCTGTTTGTGTTCCGTATATCTGCTTTTCACCTTTACGCATCAGGATACGGTCCTGTAAAGTCGCAGCATCGCCTTTGCCTATAATTCCTTCATCCGCCTTTTCTTTCACCATCGGAGAATACTTTTCCTGTGCAGGAAGCGCAGCATGGTCAATCACAAGGAAAATGGCCGAATTTGCCAGGCTGCATAAACCGGCAGGCCAGCCCTCCTTATCCAATATTCCGAACACGACAGCCTGATTCTCCTGATCGACCGCATTCATTTGTAAAGAAGCAGCCATTATACTATCCCGGTTACCAGATAAAAAGACGGATTGAATCCTTTGTCTTACCGACTGGTCCTTATCGTGGATCGAGCATAACAAAGAGTCCAATGATTGATTTTTCTGCGCAAAACAACTGCACGACACACATAATAATAAAAATAAAGTCCAGCGTTTCATATTCTTTCGATTTAAAGCCCTTGATGTTTAGAACTCTAAAGATAGTCATTTTTTTCAATCTACCATATACATTCCAATATTACTTTAGACTTTCCTGACAACTCCGGGTCGCAGTCTTCTATAAAGAAAACAACCGAAGGCTGACAGCAAGGCTAAGCCACAAAAGAAACAACCTGGTGCAGCTCCCAGGCAATCGTATCCACCAGGCGAATATCCTTTTTTAGCAAGTGAATCTTTGCATAAAGTTTTTTGAAAAAGAACTGACATACTATCATACTTTCCATATGAGCATTGAATATCATAATATATAGCCATGATAGTTCTTGTTTCAACTATCATTTTGTGCTATTTCATTGAAAAAACAAGGTGCCAAAAGTGTTAAAACAGGCATTTATAAGAAGTTTTAAACCTCCTGCAAATAAAGAAAAAGACAATAACCCCCATTTCGGCCGTTTTTCTATTTCGTCCGAAATCTTGATCGATTTTGGTTTGACTCTTTTCATGGTTTTAACCTCCCCGGTTGACACCGGACGAAATGAGGTGCCGGGGGCATTCCGAAAAGCGTGCAATTTGATTACCGAAAACCAGAAACGCCGACAAAGTGATAAAGCTTAACTCCCGGAGAATCGAATATTTCAAAATAAAACGGACGGTGTTCCAAATATCCCAAGGAAATTTAGGAGGCTGGTTGCCGTAAGGTGCGCAGAAAATTGCCTTGACCCGGCACTTCATCGCTCTGAAGGTTGACTTCGTGCTATATGAAGTCCGACTTCAGGGCAACAAAGTTCCGGATCAGAGCGATAAAGTCCCT
>QWCH01002047.1_pt1 | contig 34130 bp, 32 predicted proteins | sample 1972671 | NCBI WGS metagenome assembly QWCH01 (sample SAMN09866713, study PRJNA288562) | Human gut metagenome isolate term3_stool, whole genome shotgun sequencing... | isolation source: gut | host: Homo sapiens | place: USA: California
GAAAGTTTCCCTTCCCCTCCCCAAACCCCACCCCTTCCCTTCAAAGACTTTCGTCTTTATCGAATCCCTCATGGCGATTTCGGGGGAAGTGGGGAACACGTCTTTGTGTTTATGAAAAGAGCCCTTCAGGATGCTTCCTGAAGGGCTCTTTTGTTTATGGCATCCGGAATGGTTCTCTTCTCTCCGGTAAAGCCGACATCCGCGTCACAGCAACCATCATCTGCCATTACAAAAGGTTGAGGAGGATGGAGGTGTGGTTTGGGGAGGAGGAAGGAAAAGGCATCTTCCTTCCCAAGGCGGGTTCTCCTAAATAATCGACTTCCGCGGATACCGGGTGCCGGAAACGTAGAAGGTATTCTCCACGATGAAGAGGGCCTTGTCGTCAATGGCGAAAACAAGGTTCTCCAAACGCCGCAACATGATGTTGTTGGTTACGGTAAGGATGATCTCGCGGTCGCCGCCGCTGTACGCGCCCTTGCCCTTGAGCACGGTCGCGCCGCCGTAGCCTTCGGCGATGATCGCCTCGCACAGCGCCTCGCCCCGATCGGTGACCACGTAGACCATCTTCCTCTGGCTGCCCATACGGAGCGCGTATTCGATAGTCGCGGAAGCCACGAAAACTTGAATGAACGACACGATGACCATATCGAGGGAAATGGTCGCCATAGAAGCGAGGAACATCACCGCGTTGAAGCTGAAATTAAACCGCCCGATGCCGATGTTCCAGCGCTTGTTCAGGATAACACCGATGAGATCCAGGCCGCCGCCGGACCCCAGCGTCCGCAGCATGAGCCCGGTACCCGTACCGCAAAGGACGCCCGCCGTAATCGCCGCGTAGAAGTGATCCTGAATCGGGACCTGAAACGTGATAAGTTCACTGATGATCGTGGTCGCAAGGCTTCCGTACAGGCTGTAGAAGAAAAATTGGCGCCCGATTTGGAACCACGACACGAAGAACAACGGTATATTGATCAACAGGTACCAGATCGCGGGCGTAAACAGCCCGGTCGTATACCAGCCGAGCAGACCGGCACCGAAAATCCCCCCGGTAAGGAAGCCGTGATGCGCAGCCACAGCCTGCGCGCCGAGAGAAAAGAAAACAGCGCCGACAGTCAGCAGGAACAGGTTCCACAACATGGACTGAGCGAGCTTGTTTCTTTGAGGCAAACTGACTTTCATGAAAACTCCGTATGGATTAGGCGAGAGGGGCCGTACTGACGAGGTGGCGCCCGGCTTCGCGGACGGACGGGCAGCCTGTCAACACCATGCTGCGCACAAGCTGATTGTAAAGATGATCCGCCGTCAGCTTCACGCCTTCGGAACCGCCCCCCACGGCGGCGAGACAGAAGGGACGGCCAATCAGCACGGCGTCCGCGCCGAAGGCCAACGCCTTGAGCACGTCGAGCCCGTCACGGATGCCGCCATCCATCAAAACGGCCATGCGGCCCTTGACCTGCGCGGCGATGGCGGGAAGGACCTCGATGGTCCCCGGCGTATGATCCAGAGCCCGCCCGCCGTGGTTGGAAACCACGATGCCGTCGCATCCGGCGCGCTCGGCGGCGATGGCATCTTCGACCGTCATGATGCCCTTGAGTACGAATTTCATACCAAGCTCATGCGAACGATCCACGATGGCTGCCAATTCGGCGCACGTTTTCGGAGACACGGGGCGTCCCATGCGGGCCAGGGCAATCAGCCCGGCTGCGTCGATGTCCATGCCGAGCACACGGGTTCCGGTGGCTGCGGCCCTGCACATCTTGCGCTCCAGTTCCTCGCCTTCCCACGGCTTGATGAACGGAATCCCCCAGCCGCCTTCGGCGGTGATGGCGGCATTCCCCGCTTCGTGCAGTTCATCCGGCGCGCCGTCGCCGACGCAGCCGACAATGCCCGCTTCGCGGCAGCCGGATACGATGGCCCGCGCATATTCCGCCTCGGAAAGGGCCCCGCCCATATTGAAGGAGGTCCCCCCTATGGGAGCGGCCAGCACGGGCAGGCGCAACCTGAATCCGAGCACCTCCGTTTCCGTGACGGGCTTCTTGACCTCATGAATCAGACGCATGTTCAGACGGACGCCGGCAAGCGCGGCCACATTGTTCTTGAACGCGCTCCCGGTTCCGATGCCGCCCATACCGGGCGTTTCGCCTGCGCAGGCGCGCCCATCGCACACGGGACAAACACGGCAAAAACCCTTCATGCGCTCTTTGGCGTTGGCGCGGACTTCCTTAATATCCATAATAGGGGACTCCCAAATGAAATGATAGAGAGAGGTGGATACCCGAACGGGCTTCGCCTTGCAATATTGTGAAAGGCTTCCATATCGTAAAAGAAGGATGCGAGGAGGGGAAAAACGGACGGAACAGCCTCTTTCGTGAGTACGTGAACCGACTTATATCGTCAACAGGCTGAGAAATATTGTTCTCCGCATGAGAGATGGCCGCCCCCCGCCAGCTTGCCTGCGGGCCATTCTTTTTCTATGCTTCCTCTTCGCCCTCTTTTTCTCTTGTAACGGCGGCACGCCATGCCGCTTCAAGGACGTTTTCCCATGACCCAATCCGTACGTTCCCATACCGGACCCACCGCGCTCATCAAGCTCGCGCAGGACGTTCTGAATACCGAAATCGCCGGGCTCGCCGCCGTGCGGGACCGGCTCAACGCCCGGACGCCGGAAAAAGCCCCCCTCGTCCTTGCGCTGGGGCTTCTGGCGGCGTGCACCGGGCGTGTGGTCGTGACCGGCATCGGCAAATCCGGCTTGGTCGGCCGCAAGCTTGCCGCCACCTTTTCCTCGACCGGTACGCCGGCCTTCTTTCTCCATCCCGTGGAAGGAGCCCACGGAGATCTGGGGAGCCTCCGCAAAGACGACGTCATCATTGCCATTTCCAATTCCGGTGAAACGGCGGAGCTGAACGCCATCCTGCCCGCGCTGAAATCGCTCGGCACCAGCCTGATCGCCATGACGGGGCGGGAGGACTCCACCCTTGGGCGTCTTGCCGACGTGACGCTGCATTCGGGCGTCCCCCGTGAAGCCTGCCCGCACGGGCTTGCCCCCACAGCCTCGACCACTGCGGTCCTCGCCCTCGGCGATGCGCTGGCCGTTTGTCTGATGCAGCTAAAATCATTTACGGAAAAAGATTTCCTGCGCTACCACCCCGGAGGCAGCCTGGGGCAACGCCTGAAGCTCAACGTCAGCGAAGTCATGCGGACCGAGGGCCTTCCTCAGCTTTCCGAAACAAGCCTCTTGTCGGAAGCCCTGCGCCAACTGGATCAAGGCAAGCTCGGAGCCGTGCTTCTGCTCGATAACGAACACAGGATCAGCGGCATCCTGACCGACGGCGACGTCAGGCGGGCCGTCTGCCGTGGGACGCTCAATCCCGAGGCCCCGGTCAGCACCGTCATGACGCCTTCTCCCCGCTGCGGGACCCAAAGCGATACGGTCGCCACGCTTCTTGAACTCATGGAAAGCAAAGCGATCACGGTATTGCCCATCGCCGACGAAGAGCGCCGCCTGCTCGGCATGGTCCACATGCACGACCTGCTTGGTCAGGGCAGCGTTGCCTTTTCGCAGCATTGATGTCCGCAATGGCTCTTGTTTTCTAGAAAAACCGTATTCCCACAACGCATCCCCCCGTACTCCCTTAGTCGCTTTTGACGCTGGCAGGCTCTCTGGGGGTAGCGGCTTGCGCAAGGGCAATCCGAGCCTATTTTCCTGTTGGATGCGGCACGTGCGCTCGGCACAAAACGCTGTGATACGCCGCACCATTTGGCGAGACACCGGGGAAGGGCTTTTCACGGAAAAAGCCCTTCCCCTTCTTTTTTGCAAGATAAGGAACGCTATGGAACCGATCACACATGCCTTGAGCGGAGCCGTCATTGGCTACGCCCTGCCGGGAAAACGCCGCTGGTGGCTTCCGGCATGGGCGGCGCTGGTAGCGGCTTCTCCCGATATGGATGTCTTTTTTGCCCGCACCCCGCTGCAATACATTGAATACCACCGGGGGATCACCCATTCGTTCGTCGGCGGTTTGGGGCTCGCTTTGCTCCTTGCCCTCATCCCCTGGCTGATGAACCGCTGGCGCGTCCCAAAAGTCCCCGACGACTCTCCGCCATTCGGCTGGCCGCTGCCGCTGGCATGGCTCACGGCCTACCTGCTCATTCTGCATCACATTTTTTTGGACTGCATGAATTCCTACGGCACGCAGGTCTTTCTGCCGTTCAGCGACTACAGGGTACGTTTGAATGCGCTGTTTATCGTAGACCCGTTGCTTCTCCTGCCGTTGGCCCTTGGGCTCATATTCTGGCGGAAGCGGCGCGCCGTCATGATAGGCCTGCTGCTCTGGACCATCCTCTATCCGCTCGGCTCGCTGGCCACACGGGTGGGCCTTGAAGCGCATCTCAAGGACAGCCATTACACGCCCGACGTTTTCACCCAAGAGCTTCTCAGTGAGGATTTGGCTCCCGGGCAGCGTGGAAAGGGCCTCTGGGATGATGTGCGCGCCGTGCATCTCGTACCCGACGCCTTCACGCCTTTCCACTGGAAGCTCATTCTGGATCGCGGGAGCGTCTGGGACGTGGCGGGCTATACGGTATTCACGGAGGAGCCTCAGACGTTCATTGCCTACGCCAAGCCGCCGCAGCCGCTCTGGGCCGAGCTTGCCGCAAAGGACCGCATGTTCCGCGCGTACGAGCGCTTTGCCCTCTACCCCGCCCTTGAGGCTGAAATTCCGCTGGAGGGGCCCCTTGAGGGATATACAGAATACGTATTCAGCGATCTGCGCTTCGGCTCGACCATCGGCTGGGTTGACGATATTCAGGTACGGCGGCACGGCAAGCCCACGACCTTCCGCATCATGGCCCGCGTCGCCCCGGATGGCAGGGTCTCCGCAGTCCGCTTCATTACCACCACCGGCGCGGGCGGAGACAGCGGCTGGAATCCGCCTGTGGAGTGAAAAAAGAAAGAGGAAAATCGGGAGAGGGGAGAGGAAAGCCTCCTGGAGAAGGGTTTTCCTCCCCCCTCTTCTCTCCTTCCCAAGGCTTTTTTACAAAATGGGGAGGCAAGGCTGAAGGGAGTTCCTCCGTTTTCCAATCAGCAGCTACCCGCAAGCGAGTGGTTGCATGTTTCGGTCGTTTCGCTCCCTTAATCGACTAACGCCGTAACGCAAAAGGGCATCCAACGGGATGCCCTTGTCTTTTCAAAAAAACATTCACGAAACCCGACCCCCTCAATGAGGGATTCGATAAAGTCAAAATCCTTTGGAAAGGGGGGGAGGAAGCCGGACAAGGGAAGGGGAAGCCTTTCTTCAGAAAGACTTTCCCCTTCCCCGGCTTCCCAATACAACCTAATGCCGCTCCAGCAAAGCCAGCGTGCCGGCAATCTGACGCCCGAGGGGCGACTCGCGGCGCAGCTCGCGCTCAACCGAAGCGATGCCCTTGAGCACCGTGGAATGACGGCGGGAAAATTTGTCGCCGATGTCCTGCAAGGATAACTCGGTGTGCTTGCGGGCGAGATAAAAAATCGTGTTGCGGGCCACCACCAGATTCTGCTTGCGGCTGCGGGAGGCCAACTGCTCGGGCGAGAGCCCAAAACCTTCGCACACCTTGCGGATAATGGAATCCACATCCACAAAAGGATCGTCAAGGCTGTACTGCGCCAGAATTTCCTGCGCCATTTCCACGGAAATGGTACAGCCAAGCAGCTTGGCCTTGAGCAGCAGGTTATGCACGCAGCTTTCCAACTGCCGGATATCCCCGGTGAGGCGCTCGGTCAGCACATCCACCACCGTATCGGACAACAGCGCGTTGTTCTGGCGGGCCTTCTCCTGAAGGATGCGGCGGCGCGTGCTGGCGTCGGGCTTTTCAATACCGGCGAGGAACCCCGAACAGAAACGCGACACGAGGCTGTTGTCCACGTTTCGCAGCTCGCAGGGCGCAAAGGAACTCGTCAGGACGACGCGGCTCCCCTTTTCCTGCAGGGACTTGATGGTGGAAAGCACCTCATCCTGCATCTTTTCCTTGCCCTGGAGGAAGTGCACGTCCTCAAGGAGCAGCAAATCCACATCGCGGAAACGCCCCTTGAAGCGATCCACGGTCCTCGACTGGAGGGCCTGCACGAAACAGCTCGAAAACTCTTCGGCGGTCAGATATTCGACCTTGGGATTGGAGCGGTTGCTGGCCTCGCACAGAGCCTGCCCCACGGCCTGCGTGAGGTGCGTCTTGCCGAGCCCCGGCCCGGAGCTGAGGAACAAGGTATCCACGGCGGCACCGGAACGCGCCATGTTGCGCGCCGCGGCATAGGCCATGTCATTGGTGGGGCCGACCACAAAGCTGTCGAACGCGTACCGCCAGTTGTGCGGGACGGACTGGTTCACGGGCATGGTGATAGGCAGGGAAAGCTGCTCGGCAGCGGAAGAAAGCAGGGACGGAGCGGCCACCGGACGGGGCGCGGGAGCCGTACGGGGACGACGGGCCGGAGCGGGCTCACCCTCAACGGAGACGGCAGGACGCCCCGGAACGGAACGGCTCGGCTTGGCGGGAGGATTGCCCGCAACCACGCTGATCTCCATCGTCCGCCCGAAAATGGCGGAAGCCGCATCGGAAATGTCGTTCAGCAGGCGATCGCGTACCCACGTCGCCACAAATCCATTGGGGGCGGACAGACGGATCTTCCCCTCCCCTTCAAGGTCGGCGGTGAGAGGCGCAACCCAAACCTTGTAGGTGCCGGGATTGAGCCTGTTTTGCAGATCTTCACAGATTTTGAGCCACTGAGTTTTCATATCCGATTCTTCTAGCGTTTGACTTGTCCTGTGACAAAGCAGATTCGCGGAGTTTCTGCCCGTCGGGGCGCAAAAGGCTTCCCACAAAGGAGGATAAAAAAGTTACCCGTAATGACAGGCCTTTTTGCAATACCGCCACTTCTCCGATGTTTTCTTTACCCTTGGGAGACAAGGGTTTTCATATGAGGGGCCCTTGTTATACACTGGCTTGTGAAAAACTTTTCCACAACCGTATTCTTACACGGCTTGAAAAAGCTCAAGATCCCTTCATTTTTCAAAAACATACTTTGATACCGACCTGTTACCCGTATGGCACACAGATGAAACCGGAACGGCCACGGAGCCGCTCCGGTTAAACGGACACACAAAAACGGGCCGCGCGAAAAGAACACGGGCAGCCTGCGTTTTTCCGGGAAGAAACAAGACGGAAGGCGATTTTTCTCAAACAAACGGAAAAAGTCAAACAGAACTTCACAAAAATCGCCCCCTCTTTCTCAAACAAGAGTGGTTCCGGAACGCAACATCCCGGAACCACCTTCAAAAACATTTTTCGGTGCGAGAAACTACTTTTTGGCGGGTGCCTTCACAGCCTTCAGATAAATGTCGGTGACGTAATGGAGGCGCTCAAGGCGGGCCAAGTCACGCCGATCCAGTTCGCCGGTCTCGTTCTGGAAGGAAACGATATCGTGCAGCCATTCACGCAGTTCGCTGGTCCCATAGCTCTGCTTGAACATATCAAGCTGCTGGTCGAGAGCGTATACCGGGTGATCCTTGATGTCGCGGATGGCTTCCTCACGGGTCATGGTCTTGCCGGTCCACGCATTGTAGAAACGCATGTAGTCGTCGGCAAGGTCCTCGGCGGGGGTCTTCTTCATCATGTCCACGCTGCGGAGATACACGCGGAGGAAGGCCACGATGTCGCCCTTGTGCTTGTTGGCATAATCCATATTGGCGACGAGCAGGATGGGCTGGCGGGCATTGCAGTCGCTGGAGTGCGCGACGGTCTTCAGGCCGAGCTTTTCGGCTTCAAAGGTCTGGGGGGCCCACAGCGCGATGGCGTCGCCCTGGCCGTCGGCAAACGCCTTCATGGCTTCGGACGGCTGCATGTCGACGATGTTGACGTCACGCTCGTTCAGGCCAAGGACGTGCAGCCAGCGGCTCAACATGTAGTGAGCGGACGTGCCCTTGGGGACGATGAAGGTCTTCCCGCGCACGGATCCGGGATTGCCGTACACTTCCGGGCAGTTGGGGTTAAAACCCTTCATTTTGAGGATGGGGCTGTCGGCACGCGTGAAAATAGCGTTGGAAGCGGATTCGTCGTTGCCGATGCCGACGATGTACAGGCGGCTGCTCAACGAAGCGGTCAGCGCGGGCATGGCGCCAACGCCGGCAATGGCCCAATTGGACGACTGCATTTCGTCAATGACGTTTTTACCGGATTCAAAGGGCAGCAATTCGAGATCCAGCCCTTCAGCCTTGTCCCATCCCTTTTCTCTGGCGTACCAGACCAAAAACGTTTCATGCTCGCCGAGCCATGCCGTGCGAAGAGGCACAAGGGGCTTGGCGAACGCTGCGGAGCCGCTCAGGCACCACGCGACCACAAAAAACAGGGCCAACAGACCAGCAAAGGGATTGCGCACTTTCATGATTTCCTCATCCACCCATGAGAACGTTCGTTTCCCCGGCTTCCGAACAGAGCCACTCCCCACAGAACAGCCAAGGACATTTGCCATGACCATACCTCAAAAAAAAGGCAGTGGCAACGCGGGGCGCTCTTCAGAGTTTTTCGGTGTCAAAAGAATCATGGAACAAGCGCCGCATCATCACGCCCGACATGGCGGCAGGAACGGCATCAGGGCCATTCCCTTGCTTCTTTTAAGGAAGCGGCATATCTTTCGGGGCAGAATCCGTACCGTCAGCGCCGCGCGGCGCTCTCCGGGCCGACCGGAAAGGCCCCCAAGCGTTCCCGCCGCGCTCTTTCTTACGCAACAAACGTTCCCGCGATCCGTTTTCGCGTATCCTGCGAGGGAGTTCATGGCACTTTTGAGTTTACAGGGCGTCACGCTCAATCTGGGCGGCAAGACGCTTCTCGATACCGCCGACCTGCATGTGGAGCAGGGTGAGCGGGTTTGTCTCGTCGGACGCAACGGCGTCGGCAAGTCGTCCCTGATGGCCCTGCTGTCCGGCGACCTCACGCCCGACGGCGGCACCATCGTCCGCACGCCGGGCGTCACGTTCGGACATATGCCGCAGGCCGTGCCCGATCATTGGAGCGGCCCGGTCTTCGGCGTGGTGGCCTCAGGGCTCGGCAAGGAAGGCGAAGCGCTGGCCGCCGCCCATCTCATTGCCACGGGCCGCGAGGATCAGCTCTCCGCCGCCAAACTGGCGCTGGCCCGCGACCTCCTCCAGAGCGGAGAAGGCTGGGAACGCCACGGCGACATCCTTGAGGCGATCAACCAGCTCGGGCTCGATCCCGAGGCGGACTTCGCCACACTTTCCGGAGGGAACAAGCGCCGCGTGGCGCTGGCCCGCGCCCTCGTCGCCTCCGAAAACCTGCTGCTCGACGAGCCCACCAACCATCTGGACATCAAGACCATCGCGTGGCTGGAAGATTTCCTCGTCCGGCGGGTCAAAACCTTCGTCTTCATCAGCCATGACCGTGCTTTTGTCCGCCGCCTCGCTACGCGGATCGTGGAGGTGGACCGCTCCCAGCTCTACAGTTATGCCTGCACGTTCGACCAGTTCCTCGAACGCCGGGAGGAACGCCTCGACGCCGAGGAAAAACAGGCCGCGGCCTTCGACAAGAAACTCGCGCAGGAAGAAGCGTGGATACGGCAAGGCATCAAGGCCCGCCGCACCCGCAACATGGGCCGCGTCCGCGCGTTGCAGGCCATGCGTTCCGAACGGATGGCCCGCGTGTCGCGTCAGGGCGTCGTTTCCATGCTCGCGCAGGAGGCGGAACGCTCCGGCAAGCTGGTTATCGAGGCGAAACAGGCGGGATTCGCCTACCCAGACGGCTACCGCGTATTCAACGCCTTTTCGACCATCATCCAGCGCGGGGACCGCATCGGGCTCATCGGCAACAACGGCGTGGGCAAGACCACCCTGCTCCGCCTCCTTCTCGGCGAACTCGAACCCACGGAAGGCTCCATCCGGCACGGGACGCGGCTCGAAGTCAGCTATTTCGATCAGCTCCGCTCCTCGCTCGATCCTGAAAAATCGGTCATGGACAACGTGGCGAACGGCAACGACACCGTGACCATCAACGGGCAGCAGCGACATGTGGCCAGCTACCTCATGGATTTCCTCTTTGAATCGGACCGGCTCAGGGTTCCGGTACACACGCTTTCCGGCGGCGAGCGTAACCGCCTGCTCCTCGCCAAGCTCTTCACCATGCCCTCCAACCTGCTGGTTCTCGACGAACCCACCAACGATCTGGATGTGGAAACGCTGGAACTGCTTGAAGAGCTGCTCGCCAGCTATTCAGGGACGGTGCTCATGGTCAGCCACGACCGCGAGTTCCTCGACAACCTCGTCACCACCACACTGGCGCTCGAAGGCGACGGGCAGGTGCGCGAGTACGTGGGCGGGTACACGGACTGGCTGCGCCAGCGCCCCGAGCCCGTGGCTGCCCACACCGACAAGCCGAAACCCAAGCCGCTGGCCCCTCCGGCCAAGATCGGCCCGCGCAAGCTGACCTTCAAGGAACAGCGCGAGCTTCAAATGCTCAAGGACGAATTGGAAGCCCTGCCCGGCAAGATGGCGGCGCTGGAAGACGAACAGCATACGCTGGAAGACCGGCTCAACGATCCCGGCTTCTTCGCGCGTGATCCCGACGGATTCAACGCTACCGCCAAGCGCATCTCCGAGCTTGACGACGAGCAGACCGCCGCTCTCCAGCGCTGGGAGGATGTCGAGTTCCGCATTGCCGAACTGGAAGGCAAGGCCGAAGACAAGTAGAGCCATTGGGGAGGGAAAATTTTTCTGAAGAAGGGGGAAGCACCCCACGCTTTTCCCTCCCCTCCCCAAACCCCACCCCTCTCTTTCCAAAGAGCTTTGTGCTTATTGAATCCCTGTTCGCAGGCCTTTTGGGAGCACAGGTTCTCTTTTAAAAAGACACACATTGAGGTGACACACTATCCGTCACACTTCATCAAGCTGTATTTACATTCTTTTTTACCTCCATGCATTGTCACCATGACAATCCACATTGTCCCGCTCGCCAAAAAGATTGATCCATGACCAGCCGGATCGCTCCCCCGGTTCTCCGGAGCGCTGTTAAGTTGCGTCCATCATCAACGCAATCAGCAGCTTCTCAAGGAGATAGATCATGGAAAAAGGAACGTTCCAGCTCAAGTCCGGCCTGGCCGAAATGTTGAAGGGCGGCGTCATCATGGACGTCACCACCCCCGAACAGGCAAAAATCGCACAGGAAGCGGGCGCGTGCGCCGTCATGGCGCTTGAGCGCGTCCCCGCCGATATCCGCAAGGCCGGAGGCGTCGCCCGCATGGCCGATCCGACCATCGTCCTCCGCATCATGGACGCCGTGACCATCCCGGTCATGGCCAAGGCGCGCATCGGCCACATCGTCGAAGCCCGTATCCTCGAATCCCTCGGCGTCGACTACATCGACGAAAGCGAAGTGCTGACCCCCGCCGACGACCGCTTCCATATCGACAAGCGCGACTACACCGTGCCGTTCGTATGCGGAGCCCGCAACCTCGGGGAAGCCCTGCGCCGCATCGCCGAGGGCGCTTCCATGATCCGTACCAAGGGCGAGCCCGGAACCGGCAACGTCGTCGAAGCCGTGCGCCACTGCCGCATGGTCCTCGGCGAAGTCAGAGCCCTGTGCGCCCTGCCCGAAGAGGAAGTCGCCAACTTCGCCAAGGAAAATGGCGCGCCGCTCGAACTCGTGCTCAAGATCCGCGCCGAAGGCCGTCTGCCTGTGGTGAACTTCGCCGCTGGGGGCATCGCCACGCCCGCCGACGCCGCTCTCATGATGCAGCTCGGCCTTGATGGCGTGTTCGTGGGCTCCGGCATCTTCAAGTCCACAGATCCGGCCAAACGCGCCAAGGCCATTGTCGCAGCCGTGACCCACTACAATGATTACAAGATTCTTGCCGAAGTCTCCCGCGATCTCGGCGAAGCCATGCCCGGCCTGGAAATCTCGACCATCGCGCCCGAACAGCGTATGCAGGAACGGGGCTGGTAAACCGATGGCCGCAACGTCCGCTCCGCGCATCGGCGTGTTGGCCATTCAGGGGGCCTTCCGAGAACACGTCCGCTCTCTCTGTCTCTGCGGAGCCGAAACCGTGGAAATCCGCACGCGGGAAGACCTCGAAGGTCTCTCCGGCCTCGTGTTTCCCGGCGGCGAAAGCACGGTCATGGGCAAGTTCCTTATCGAATGGGGCATGATGGACCGTGTGCGCGAGCTGATCCGGAGCGGGATGCCCGTATTCGGCACGTGTGCGGGGCTTATCCTGCTCTGCTCGGACATCCTCGATCATCCTGGGCAGCCGCGCATCGGCCTCTTGAACGCTTCCGTGCGCCGGAACGCCTTCGGGCGGCAGATCGACAGCTTCACGACTCCGCTGGAGCTGTGCCCGTTCCCCACAGCGAACGGCAATCCAACGGATCAGCCTCCCCTCGAAGCCGTGTTCATCCGAGCGCCGCTCATTGAAAAGATCGGCCCCGGCGTGGAGGTACTCGCCCGGGTCAACGGGTTCCCCGTTGCCGTGCGGCAGGGGAACGTCCTCGCCACCTCCTTCCATCCCGAGTTGACCGATGACCTGCGTCTTCATCAGTGGGTCGTGGATATGGCTGGAAAGAATTAAGCATTGAGAAGGGGAGAGGGGACCTTTCTGGACAAAGGTCCCCTCTCCCCTCCTCAAACGCCTCCCCTCTCCCTCCCAAGACTTTTGCAAGGGGCAATGACGGCAACGGGAACCGCGCAGTATCGGTTCGGAGGCTTTCGTCTCCCGGCAACGCAAAAGTATAAATGCATTCTTGCCTTTTTAAACAAAAACGGCACGCCCCTCTCTTCCAGCCATAGAACCATCCTTCATCAGGGATTCGATAACGTTGAAAGTCTTTGAAGTGGGGGATGGGTTTTGGGGAAGGGGGATAAACGTGGGGGTCCCCTTCTACAGAAAATTTCTCCCCCTTCCCCAATCTTCCTCACGTCCTCCCTCCTCCAGCCATACCATACCAGTGGACAGAGCACGGCCTGACAACGTATAGAACCCCAGACGGACGCTTTCACAGCGGGAACATGAATCCCGGCGTTTCGGAGGACCTATATGCGATTTCTTCAATTTTGCGGCCTGATCCTGCTCGGCGGCCTCGTCAGCTGCTCTTGGCAGAGCGCCCCCACTCCCCCCCCAGTGGAACCCCAACCGCTTTCACCCGTGGCCCAGTTCATGGTCGCCAACGCCACAGGCGCTACGGCGGTCATAGAAGATGAAACTTTCGGCGGCGAAGTCCGTGTAACGCTTGAAGACGCCTTCCTTTCCGCAGCGGGCGAAACCTGCAAGCGGGCTACTCTGCTTTCGGCGCAGCATGAAGCGGAAATCGTCGTGATCTGCCACAACGGGCAGGAAGGCGACGGAAGCAACCCCGGCGAATGGCGGCTCATGCCCCGCGTGTGGGGCAAGGGCATTTCCACGCCGTAGCCTGTCGGCACATCCAAGCACCCCCTTCCGGCGCGCCGGGAGGGGCGTTTCCTGTCGTCCTCTTTTGGACGCCGTTCGACCATCCCTCTGGAGGCATCCCTTGTTTTCCCGCAGTAATCTGCTGTTTTTCCTTTATTGCCTGCTGGCTATGACGTTTGCCCTTCCGGCGTCGGCCGCTGATGCCGCATCCGCCAGCGCCACGGCAACGGCGACCGCCACAGCTTCGGCCTCGGCTGCGCCTGCGGCTCCGGCAGCCGATCCCGCTCCGTTTGGAACCAACCTCTTTCAAGGGCACTTTTCCCAAAGTTCAACCAGTAAGGTCATACAGAGCGGCGACCGCCTGATCATGCGTTTGTGGGGCGGACGCACGATGGACGATATCCTGACCGTCGATCCCGAGGGCATGATCACCATTCCCGATGTCGGGCGCGTGCCTGTGGCGGGCCTGCCCATCGATGCCAAAGAACCGCTTGAACAGGCCATCAAGAGCAAGCTCAACGCGGCGGGCGTGGTCGATGTGGAGATGTATATCCGCCCGATGGACACCCAGCCCGTCTCGATCTTCGTGACCGGCTTCGTGCCCCGCCCCGGCAATTATACGGGCACGCCGTCCGATACCATCCTCGCCTTCCTCGACAAGGCGGGCGGCATCGACTCCAAGCGCGGCAGCTACCGCAATATCCGCGTATTGCGCCAAGGGCAGGAAGTGGGCTCGTTCGACCTCTATCCCTTTGCACTGAAAGGTGCCATGCCGCATATCCGCTTTCAGGACGGCGACACCGTTGTTGTCGGCGAAAAGGGGCCTTCCGTCATCACTTCCGGCGAAGTCCGCAATACGGCGCGCTTTGAATTCAAGCCCGGCGAACTGACCGGCGCGAAGCTCATCGAGCTTGCCGATCCGCAGCCGAGGGCCACGCACGTCAGCCTCAGCGGATCGCGCGGCGGCGCTCCCTACAACCTGTATCTGCCCATGAACGACTTCAAGGCGTTGCGCCTTGAGAACGGCGATCAGATCAGGTTCCTCGCGGATCGTCCCGGGGATACCATCATGGTCGAAGCGCAGGGGGCCATCCGTGGCGCGTCGCGTTTCCCCGTGCGCCGCAACACGCGCCTGCACGAGGTCATGAGCTACATCGCCGTGGAACCGGGCCGCGCCAACCTCGAAGGCCTGTACATCAAGCGCAAAAGCGTGGCCGTCCGCCAGAAGAAGGCCATTGAAGACGCCCTGCGCCGTCTGGAGCAGAACGCCTATACCGCTACATCAGCCAGCTCCGATGAAGCGCAGATCCGCTCCAAGGAAGCGGAAATGCTGTCCAATTTCATTTCCCGTGCCAAGGAGGTGCAGCCCGAGGGCGTCGTCGTGGTCGGCACCAAGGGCAACATCGCGGATCTCGCCCTTGAGGACGGGGACGTCATCGTCATTCCCGAGAAGACCGATGTAGTGCTCATCAGCGGTGAAGTCATGATGCCGCAAGCCATTGTCTGGAACAAAGACAAGGATATGGACGACTACATCAAGGGGGCTGGCGGATTCAGCAACCGTGCCGACGAATCGAACCTCATCGTCGTCCATCCGAGCGGCGAAGTCGTCCCCCGCGCCAAGGAAGTGCTGCCCGGCGATCAGGTGCTCGTCCTGCCTCGCGTGGAATCCAAGAACCTGCAGGCCGTCAAGGACATCTCGCAGGTGCTCTATCAGGTCGCCGTCGCCTGCAAGGTTATTTTAGATCTGTAATAGATTGGGGAGGGAGGGGAACCTTTCTGAAGAAAGGTTCCCCTCCCTCCCCAAACCCCATCCTCTCCTTCCCAAGGCATTCAGCCTTATCGAATCCCTCCCCCGTACATTCCCTGTTTTCGCCGGATCCTGCGTAGCGATCTACTTCTCAACAGTGTAGAAATACACGATCTATCCGTTCGGCCATGTACTACTTGCGGCAGGCGGCTCCCACCTTCCGGGGGGAGCCGCTTCTCCCTTATTGTCCGAAAAATCAGGCAAGTCATCTTTTCATGACAATCAGTCAGAAAAAGATGACTCACTATCTCAGTACGCGGATCGCCGCCGACATGATTCCGGGCAGTTAGACTCAGGCATAAATGGCACCTTTTTTGCTGTTTGCGTGACAATGGTGTGAAAAAAAGCACTATAACCGCGAACGGGATGAATCGTATGTTCTTTCGCTCCATGAAAGTCTGGATCGCGGCAACGGTACTTGTTGTGCTCGTGCTGGCAGGCACGGCGATAGGGGTGCATGTCACCTCATCGACGTCGTTCTGTCTGTCCTGTCACGAAATGCGGGTGCATCAGCAGGAGTTGGCGCTTTCCCCCCACGCGCAGGATGCGAGGGGCAACGCCATCGAATGCGTGCAATGCCACATTCCGAGCACCAACATCGTCCGTATGCTGTCGGCCAAAACGTGGCTGGGGACCAAAGACTTGTGGGTACACGCCACGACGGGCGGCAGCGTGACGCTCAACCGGAGGGAAATCCAGCCGGAGGCGCGGCGTTTCATGGATGACGCCAACTGCCGCGCCTGCCATGAGGATCTGTACCGCAACGCCAAGAACGATGGGGCGATTTCCGAATACGGACGCCTCGCCCACGACAACTATCTGGACAAGAACGGATCGTCCCGCAGCGGCTGCGCCGGGTGCCACCGCAACATCGCGCACCTGCCGCCCGAGGACCGCCATTACGACGCCAACGCCGCATTCGCCAGCAAGCTCACCTTCAAGGAGGTCAGGTAATGGCCAGACTGCTGAAAAAGCCTCTTATCATCGCGTTAGCCGCAGTGATCCTGCTGGTGATCGGGTTCTTCGCCTACATCCAGAACGCCTTCACCGGGACGCGCTGCGAAGCCGCGAAGCATCTGGACGCCGACATGATCGGCGACTGTTACGGCTGCCACCTCAAGGTGACGCCGCAGGTTGCGCAGGACTGGTATGAAAGCAAGCACGGCGTCACGCTGGTCCGCTGTCAGGTCTGCCACGGCCAGCCGGACGGCAAGGGCGCTGTCCCGTTCAAGCGCGTCCCCGGCGTGGAAGTCTGCGCGGCCTGCCACGGCCTCGCCATCGACAAGATGACCGCCCTCTACGGCAAGCGCGACGACTGCTCCACCTGCCATCCCTATCACGCACGGCCCATGCACGGAAAGGTGTATGAAAACCGCCAAGCCACAACCAAGACGGTGCTGGAATAGGAGGAATGACAATGCAAATGACCCGACGTGATTTTCTCCGCTCCGCAGCCATGAGCGCCGCCCTGGCGGCTGTGGCCGGACCCGCGGGCGTTGCCCGCGCCGCCGAAGCCAATACCCCCGAAAAGTGGGTCAAGGGCGTCTGCCGTTACTGCGGCACCGGCTGCGGCGTGCTGGTCGGCGTGAAAAACGGCAAGGCCGTCGCCATCAAGGGCGATCCCAACAACCACAATCAGGGCTTCCTCTGTCTCAAGGGCGCGCTCCTCATCCCGGTGCTCAATTCGCCCGACCGCGTGACCAAGCCCATGATCCGCCGCACCAAGGGCGGCCGGCTTGAGCCGATTTCGTGGGACGAAGCCCTCGATCACATGGCGAAGAAGTTCCGCACCACCATTGATACGTATGGCCCCGATGCCGTGGCGTGGTACGGCTCCGGCCAGTGCCTGACCGAGGAATCCTATCTGGCGAACAAAATTTTCAAGGCCGGGTTCAAGACCAACAACGTGGACGGCAACCCGCGCCTGTGCATGGCCTCCGCCGTGGGCGGCTATACGACCACGTTCGGCAAGGACGAACCAATGGGCACCTATGCCGACATCGACCGGGCCTCCACCTTCTTCATCATCGGCTCCAACACTTCGGAAGCGCACCCCGTCCTCTTCCGCCGTATCGCCCGCCGCAAGCAAAACGAACCCGGCGTGAAGATCATCGTGGCCGACCCGCGCCGGACCAACACGTCGCGCATCGCCGACCTGCACATAGCCTTCCGTCCGGGGACCGACCTCGCCCTCATGAACGGCATGGCGTGGGTCATTCTGCACGAAGAGCTGGACAATCCGCGTTTCTACAACAAGTACGCAATATTCAAGACCAATGACGGCAAGGATGCCACCTTTGACGACTACCGGGCGTTCCTTGAGGACTATACGCCGGACAAGGTAGCCAAGCTCTGCAACATCCCCGAGCAGCAGGTATGGGAAGCCGGGCGCCTGTTCGCGGAATCCCCCGCGACCATGTCCCTGTGGTGCATGGGCATCAACCAGCGTATCCGCGGCGTGTGGGCCAACAACCTGATCCACAACCTGCACCTTATCACCGGGCAGATCTGCCGCCCCGGCGCGACCTCGTTCTCCCTGACCGGACAGCCCAATGCCTGCGGCGGCGTACGCGACACGGGCTCGCTCTCCCATCTGCTCCCCGCCGGGCGCGTGGTCGCCAACAAGGCCCACCGCAACCAGATGGAAGCATTCTGGGGCATCCCGCAGGATTCCATGTCCCCCAATGTGGGGTATCACACCATCGCGCTGTTCGAGGCCCTCGGCAAGGCCGACGTGAAGGCCATAATCATCTGCGAAACCAACCCCGCGCATACGTTGCCGAACCTGAACAAGGTCCACAAGGCCATGTCCAATCCGGACACGTTCATCACCGTCATCGAAGCGTTCCCCGACGCGGTGACGCTTGAGTACGCCGACCTCATCCTGCCGCCCGCGTTCTGGTGCGAACGCGACGGCACGTACGGCTGCGGCGAGCGGCGCTATTCGCTCATCGAAAAGGCGGTCGAACCTCCGGCGGATTGCCGCCCCACCGTGAATACGCTGATCGAATTCGCCAAGCGCGCGGGCGTCGATCCCAAGCTGGTGAACTTCCGCAACTCCGCCGACGTATGGGACGAATGGCGCAGGCTGTCCATGAAGGGCCCCTACAACTTCGGCGGCATGACCCGTGAACGCATGAAGCGCGAGTCCGGCCTTATCTGGCCCTGCCCCACGGAGACGCACCCCGGCACGAACCTGCGCTATGTACGCGGCGAAGATCCCAACATTCCGGCGGATCACCCCGACAAGATCTGGTTCTACGGCAACCCGAGCGGCAAGGCGAACATCTGGATGCGCCCCTACAAGGGCGCCGCCGAGGAGCCGGATCAGGAATATCCGTTCTACTTGACCTCCATGCGCGTCATCGACCACTGGCACACGGCGACCATGACCGGCAAGGTCCCGGAACTGCTCAAGGCCAACCCCGCCGCGTTTGTGGAAGTGAATACCGAGGACGCCTCACGGCTGAACATCAAGAACGGCGATCAGGTCGTCGTGGAAACGCGGCGCGATGCGCTTACCCTGCCGGCGCATGTCAACGACACCTGCAAGCCGGGGCTCATTGCCGTGCCTTTCTTCGACAAGAAGAAGCTCGTCAACAAGCTGTTCCTCGACGCCACCGACCCCGCGTCCCGCGAGCCGGAGTACAAGATCTGCGCCGCACGGATCAAGAAGGCGTAACCTGCGCTTTCCGGAGAAGCGTTATTCCGTGCCCGTCAGGCTATAACAGATCTGGCGGGTACGGCCCTCCTCCCAGTGGAGGGGAAGAGGTGGCGGGCCCCGTGTACCGACATTGTTCTCCATTCCTTCAACGACAAAGCCGTTTCCTCTCCGTCCGCTTAAAGGGAAAACGCTGCCCGCACCACTGTGCGGAGCGGGGAACGGCCCCTCTGATTCGTCTCATCGGAACATGAAGTGGTTCCAGCAACGGGTTGAAGAAAAAGAGAGGCAGGTGAGGAGTGCGCTCCTCACCCAAAAGCTTCACAAAGGATATTCTATGGCAATAGCAGGCATCACCATCCAGACCACGGCGGAAGCGTACGGAACCGTGCGCGAACGGCTGTGCGCTTCAAAGGATGTGGCGGATACGCAAGAGACGGGCGTGCCCGGTATGCTGGCCGCCGTAATGGAAACCGACGCGGCGTATATTGAGGATGCTCTTGGCGCACTCAGTGGTTGGGACGGCGTGCTGAATGTCGGCCTCGTATCCATCAGCTATGAGGACGAATTGGAAAACAAGGGGTACATCTCTTGCCCGGAGCACAAGCCCCGCAAGTGCGGCCCGGCCTGTTTCGGAGAAACGCCCAACCCGCTGGATTAGGAGGCGGAACGTGAGCTTCTTGCGTCCGCCGGGGGCTTTGCCCGAATCCGCCTTTCTGAAAACCTGCATCCACTGCGGGCAATGCGCGGCGGCTTGCCCTTATGGAAGCGTACGTATGCTGGAAACCTTCGGGCCGGAACGCCACACGCCGGAAATCAGGCCGAGCGAAATCCCTTGCTGGCTGTGCATGAAATGCCCCCCGGCCTGCCCCAGCGGAGCGTTGCGGCCCGTGGCCGCCATGAAAGAAGCGAACATGGGCAGAGCCGTGATCTTCAAGGATCGTTGCCTTAACTGGATCGAAAGCGGAACCATGTGCATGACCTGTTACGATCGCTGTCCCCTGCGCGGTGAAGGCATGGTGCTGGACATGGGGTACGTCCCCGCTGTGGGCGAGAGCTGTGTGGGGTGCGGGATGTGCGAATACGTATGCCCGAAAAACGCTGTTGCCGTGGTTCCCGATGTACAAAAGAAGGGAGGGAAGGCATGATCCGCCTTTTGCGGCTGCGGCGTCTGGTACAAGTTGCGGTCCTGCTGCTTCTTGCCGCGCTCCCGTGGCTCAACCGGGATGGTTTCACGGGCATGAAGGGCAGCCTGTTCGCCTTCGACTTTTTCGGGCTGCCGTTTGCCGATCCTCTTGGCGCGGTTCAGATAGGGCTTTCAGGCATCATTCCGGGTTGGCGCTTGATAGCCGGTGCGCTTGTTGTGCTCGCCGTCGCCCTGTGCCTTGGGCGCATCTTTTGTTCATGGTTCTGCCCTTTCGGGTTCTTGTCCGAACTCGTACACGCCATCCGGGGCAGACGTCCCCCAAAGCCGCTCAAACACGGATTTCGGTCCCGGGCCGTGATCGCGCTTGTCGGGCTGGCGCTTGTGCCCCTGCTCGGCTTTCCGCTGCTCAACCAGCTTTCCCTGCCCGGCGGCCTGTCCCTTGGCTTTCTGACCGCCGCCGCTCCGCTCTCCTCCAAAACAATCCACACCGTTCTGGAGCATCTCCTCTTCTTTGCCGTGCCGTTTCTGCCCGTGATTACTGTACTCGCCGTCGAGCTTGTCACGGGCGAACGGCTCTGGTGCCGCTGGGTTTGTCCGCAGTCCGTCCTGCTCGCGCTGATGGCCCGCCTGCCCGTGGCCCCGCGTCTGCGGCGCACGCTGTCCCATTGTACCTGTAAAGGAGAACCCGCCTGCCGCCGCGCCTGCTCGCTCGGCCTTGATCCCCGAAATCCCCGCTCGGCCTCGCCGCTGGAATGCACCAACTGCGGTGCCTGCGTACTCGCCTGTTCCCGCGTCCACGGCGGCGGCCCTGCCGCTTTGGCGTTGGGGAAGAAGGATTGAAATGTGGGGGAAGGGATGAGAGGGTTTTCTGCAGAAAGCCCTCTCATCCCTTCCCCCACGCCCCCATCCCTCCTCTCCCAAAGACTTTCATGCTTATCGAATCCCTGTTCGCCGCTTTCCCGGTTTATCTGAGGCCGGTCTTTATTGTTGCGCGCTCAGACAAAAGAGGTTCCCGTCTCCATGGAGACGGGAACCTCTCGAATGGCAATCAAATTTTTTCCGCGTGGCGGGATTTCCGCCATGTGGGTTCTCCACCAGCTGGCGGAAAAGGGGAAACGGGATCAGGACGGTTCTATGGCTGTCCTTTTGGTTTCTTCAACCTCGCTGTCGAGTGCGGCCTTCTCTTCAGGCGCGATTTTGAGCGCGGCGGCAAGGCCATCAAGATAGCTGCGCTCCATGAAGTGATCCACGTCAATGATCATGGCGGAAAGCCGATACAGATCACGGGCTTCGTCGTGGTTGGCTATGCGGGACGCCAGCGAGGCCGGATCGAGCGGTTTATTCAGCAGCGTATCCAGAACCTGCGCCATATCCCGGCCCGGGAACAACGATTCCACGGCATTGTGGACATTGGCCCGTTCCTTGTCGTCGATGTGTCCGTCGGCACGGGCGGCGAAAACCATCGCCTCCAGCAACAACAGGGCCGTCTGATCCGCCGAAACAGCCGGGGGCGGCGTTTGCTGCAGCTCGGCGGGCCAGCCGCTCGGTGCGGGCCGGACTGACGGGGCCGGTTCGGCGGGTTGCCCCTGTGGGGCCGCGCCGTTGGCTCCGGACCACTTCTGGTAGAATTTCCATGCCAAGGCACCGACGGCGGCCGTCCCACCAACCATCAGCGCGCCTTTGGCAACCTTGCGGGCCGTCTTGCCCGACATCAGCGTGCCGAGCAGTCCCCCGAGCGCCGCCGAGCCGAGCAAACCGCCCAGCCCTCCGGCGGATTTCACCATATCGCCAAGGGCGTTTCCCGTCCCCTGACCGGACGGGGCATCCGCCTTCTGCTGTCCGCCGAGAGCGCCGTTCAGCTTGTCGCCAAGCCCTCCCAGCCCGCCGAGGCCGTTGCTTATCTGATTGAATAAATCCTTCATGAGGAACTCCTTGCCTGTTTGTGAGGCGGAAGAACCTCCCGCCCGGTTACGACACTAACAAAACCGGGCAAATCCGCCAGCGCATGAGAATCTCACGCCTCCCGGCTGTGATGGACCCGGCGCATCTCCCGAAGGAACATGTACAGCACGCCCATTGAGGTCACGAATGACAGCGAATCCGAAACGGGCAGACTGATCCAGATGCCTTTCAACTCAAAAAAGCGCGGCAGAATGAGCAGGCAGGGAGCCAGAAACAGCAGCTGACGCGTCAGAGAAAGGAAAATCGACAGTTTGGCCTTGCCGATGGACTGGAAAAAGTTGCCGACGACGATCTGGATGCCAACCAAGGGAAATACCAGCGTAGCGAGACGCATACCTTCCACGGAGAGGGCGATCAGGCCCGCGTCGTCGGTGAACATCCGGGACACGATTTCCGGAGCGAACTGCCCGGCAAGGAACCCCGCCGTCGTGATCAGCCCGCCCGTGATGACGCCGTACTTCAGCGTCTGCTTTACCCGTTCGAATTGCTGCGCCCCATAGTTGTATCCCACAATGGGCTGCATACCTTGCGTAAGCCCCATAACCAGCATCACGAACAGGATGAGTATCCGGTTGAGGATGCCGAACGCCCCGATGGCCATGTCGCCGCCATACCGCTTGAGGCCGATGTTGATGAGCACCGTTACCAGACAGGCGCACACATTCAGCAAAAACGGCGACATGCCGATGGAAAAGATGCTTGAGACAATCTTCCAGCGCAGCCGGAACGTCCCTTGCCGGAAATGCACGGTGCTTTTCGGATTGCGGAAGTGGCTCAACACCCACACCATACCTACGCATTGTGACAATACCGTGGCGATAGCCGCGCCCCGGATGCCCCATTTCAGCCAAAAGATGAATATCGGTGCCAGAATGATGTTCATGCCCACGGTCAACACGGCGGAAAGCATGGCTTTTTGCGGATACCCCGTGGCCCGCATGATGTGGTTGAGCCCGAACATGGTACAGGTGACCGGCAGGCCGTACAGAATGATCTGCATGAAATCGCGGGCATAGGGCAAGGTGTGCTCGCTGGCCCCGAAAGCCGTCAGCACCGGATCAAGCACCAGTTGCGACAGCAGGCCGAACGTCACCCCGTTGATGAGGCCGAGCAGCAGGACGTTGCCGAGCACGCGGGTAGCGCCGTCGATGTCCTGCTGCCCCAGCCGGATGGAACAGATGGACGCGCCGCCGATGCCGACGAGCAGAACCAGCGCGAAGGTCAGGTTCATGACCGGAAACGTGATCGCAAGGCCGGAAATGGCCAGCGGACCGACGCCGTGCCCGATAAAAATACTGTCGATGATGTTGTAAAGGGAAAAGACCACCATCGCGGCGATGGCGGGCAAGGAATACCGGAGAAGCAGTTTTCCGATCGGTTCTGTTCTCAGCAAAAGCGTGGCGCTGGTGTCAGCCATATGTACCTGCCTTGTCTCTATCGATTGGAGCAATACGAAATACGGAAATCCGTTCTGCGTTGCCGCGCAGGACGGGAAGATGTGGCACTCAACGGAGGGAGGAGTGGAAGAGAAAGCCAAAAAGGTGAGGTGGGCCTGTTTTGAGGCATCCCGCCTGCAAAATCAAGCGGAAAAATACACGTCCGGAACCGCCCCTAAAGACGGGTTCGGCTGAAATACGGCGTTATTGCGGAAGTTACGCAATCTTAGAGCAATGCAAAAAGGCGTCCCGCATTCAGGACGCCTTCCTCCGAAAACGTTAGGCTGCGGAAGGCCGATGCTCCAAAAGAAGCCGCCCGTCAAGCCCGAACACACGGAACGCACCGGCTTCGAAGACGCCATAAGAAGCCGGAAAGCCGCCCTTGGGCAGCGTTGTGCTGCCGGGGTTCCAGAAATGGACTCCGTCGACGGTTTCCCCGCGCGGGATATGGGTATGCCCGCTCAAGACCACATCGCCGGGGCGCACGCCGGGAATGGGGGGGCAACTGGGAAGGTGGTGTCCGTGCTGTGCCACGATGCGCAATCCGTCAGCGGCTATCACGGCGCTGTCTTCCACCGCGAACGGAAGCAGCATGAGATCCACTTCGGCGTCGCAGTTGCCGCGCACGGCCACGATGGGCGTGTCGAAATCCGCGAAGACGGAAACCACGCTTGGCGGCCCATAGCTGGAAGGAAGGGGGTTGCGCGGGCCGTGATACAAATAATCGCCCAGGAGGACCAACATATCGGGCAACAGCTCCTCGCAGCGCCGGCGCAGAAACGCGGCGGCTTCCGGGGAACCGTGCAGATCGGAAGCAATGAGCAAACGCATAGGATATCTTTCTCCAGAAATAAGGATAAATGAGTCTACCCTGTTCCTCCATTGCACGCAAACAGGGTAGAACGGCCGTCCCTGCATGGCCGTGCACACGGAGGCTCGGGATAAAATCCCGGTTGACGGAGCTCCGACCCGGAAGTAGGGTTCTCCGCCGTGCCATTTCCGGCGGAAACGACGGCCATCCGGACCGCCCCCAACCTCTTGAGCCAGCCATGCCCATCTTTTCCCATGCCGTCACAGGATACCTGTTCGCCCTGCTCGCCACCGTGGTCTGGAGCGGGAATTTCGTCGTGGCCCGCGGCCTCGCTGGAGCCCTCTCTCCGGTTGAGCTGTCCTTTTGGCGCTGGAGCATCGCGTTTCTGACCATCCTCCCCTTTGCGGGCCGGAGCCTGCTGCGTTCGCTTCCCCTCGTCCGCGGCACATGGGGCAAAGTCATTCTCATGGCCCTGCTCGGCATCACCTGTTTCAACACCTTCATCTATCAGGCCGGGCATACGACCGACGCCACCAACATGTCGCTGCTCGCCACGGCCTCTCCCATCGTCATGGCCGCCATCGCGCACCTGTTCCTGCGGGAGCGGCTTTCCCGGTTCCAGTTCTTCGGGCTGTGCGGCGCCCTCTGTGGGGTCATCATCCTCGTGTCGCGCGGCAGGCTCGGCACCCTTCTCGGGCTGCGCTTTGCGCAAGGCGACTTATGGATGCTCCTTTCAGTCTTCCTGTTCGCCGTCTACAGCCTTATGCTCCGCTGCCGTCCCAAGGCGTTTCCACAAAAGGCCTTTCTTGCCCTACTCATCGGCATCGGCGTCCTCGGCCTGATCCCACCCCTGCTTTGGCAGGCCGCCGACACCGGGCTGAGCCCGCTGGACGGCTCCATCCTCAGCGCCCTCATCTACATAGGGGTCGGGGCATCGGTCGTTTCCTTCCTCGCGTGGAGCCTCGCGATCGAACGCATCGGCATGGTCAGGGCGGGCATCATCTACAACAGCATCCCGCTGTTTGCGAGCCTTGAGGCCACATTGTTCCTGGGCGAGTCCATCACGCTTCCGCAGATGATCGGCGGAGTGCTCATCATCGGCGGCATCTGCTACGCTTCATTCGGCGATCTCTACGCGGCAAGGCGTCTTCTCAAGTAATCCTTCCCCTCACGCCGTAAAACGAAAGGCCCTCCTCAACGGAAGGGCCTTTTTTCAATCTCGATGTTTCTTGTCGTGGTGTTCTTTGAACTTTTTCGCCTGTCCGGGCGGAAGCCCTCCCTTCTTGGCAAGTCCGGGGGGCACGCCCTTCCACTTATCCCGATCGTGATCGTAGCGAGACTGCCCGTATCCGAACCGACGCGGATCGACCTTGTATTTCCGGGCAATGCGCTCCCAGCTGTAGCCGTCGTCGCGCAGGGAGCGAATACGGGATTCGCTTACTCCCGCGATGTGCGCCATCGTGCGGATTCTCGCCCGTTCGAGGCGTGACTCGGCATTGCGCCAATCACGATCATACCGGCTGTAATCCCTGCCCCCCTGCATAGCGTCGTTAAGGGCATCATGGGCCCTGTCGGCGGCACGGGTCATATCCGCCAATTGTTCGAGCGCATCGGAAAAATTGCTCAGATTTCCCGAAAAAGCCGGAAGCGGCGCAAGGCTCAATACTCCGGCAAACGCCATAACGAGCAGGCAATGCTTTTGGTTCATATGGCGGTTCTCCTGTTCTTGTACAGTATTCCTGACCGTGTGGAAACGCCTCTACGGTGTTTCGCCAGAAAGAGCAACGCCCTTACGGACCACGCCCGGATGGCTCGTTTTTTCCCTCTCCAAAACAAGTTGGTTTCATTCGGAAAACTCTAATACTGCGGCCTGAAGCAAAATATATAACGCCATGCCGAACGGCTCTCAGAGTCTTTCCGCGTCATGGGCATCAAAAGCCTCGGCATCACGGAAACGGTGATTCCGTTGGCCGCAGCCGCCTCATGGCAACGTGCCGCCTCAGGCTCAATGGAAACTGAAGTTGCCACCGATAGCTATCGAGGCTTTTGACGCGGCGAACGCCTAAAGGGCTCTCATCTTCTTTCCTTATGTTCTTTCGGTGAACCATGATCCTTCTTCCATGATCACTGGCAGTATAGGTTCTTTCATACCTTGAAAACATCGGTACCGCATCGTTCCGTTTTTCAGGTTGCCCCAACTCCACCCCACGCAGCAAACAGGGGAAAAAGAACTTTACAGAAAAGGAAGGGGCGACGGGAAACAACGTGAACCATCCCTTTTTCGATTCCATGTCCGGCCCATTGCATTTTTTCATCTTCCCTCCGCCTTCAGTACGTGTCCACCTGCCTCTCCCGCATCTATAATTTGGACATACGCATTCTACATATCCATAATGTACACACAAAAAGACACGTTACGCGGTCCAGACAGCGCCGTGTGGACTGTGTGGAACACTTCAAGACGCTATTCAAGCCGGAAGTCCCGCCGAAGCTGATGTGGAAAAACACTGCAAAAGTACTCAGGCTTAAAATCTCCGAAGGGGATTAAGGCGTAAGAGACGAATACATCGCTCCCACTCGCCGTGAACAATGGCTCCCGCATTGAGGTATGCCCCCTGTATCCTTATTACGAGGGGCATACCTTTTTCCATTTTGCAGATTTCAAACGACTAACCGGCAGAGCTTATAGAAAAATATCAAAAAGCAGCTCTCCCCGATACCCCTTGGGTGTACACATACGCCGGATACGAAAAAAGGCAGCTACGGTTTCCGTAACTGCCTTATTTCATTCTGGTACCGGGAGCGAGACTTGAACTCGCAAGATGTTGCCATCGGCGGATTTTGACCTACGGCTTCTTTCTCTCAATCAACCAATCTATAAAATCTTCAAACCGGAACACGTTCAGGGTATTCCCCTCCAACGCTTAACGATACAACGTGACAGGACATTACTAAGCCAAAATGGGCAAGAGATACTTATCAACAAAAATACCTAAACAAAAAATATCCTATTTGAATTATAATATATTTCACCAAATATACATTCTTTTTCCCCTGTCCGTAGCTGGTAACATCTCTTTCTTTTTCCTTGATAGAAAAATCAATAGTCGCCATACTCGCCGAAAAATCCTTTTTGGGACTAAGGGGGGAGCTCATATGGCCACAAGACGTTTTGATCTCTATCGGTATCAAATCATTCCTGCACAAAAGCAGTTAAATTTATTGTATAATATGGATGAAGTTATACAAAAAAAGAATCTATATTTTGAAAATGCACTTCTTGAGACTAAAAATGTAAACAATAGAAATAAATTTACTATTGAAAAACGTGGTAACAACTCGTTTACTGGTACAATTTTAAGAAAAAAAGCTGTAAAACTCTATACGGAAAATGGAGAAGAAAAATATGAAACTTCATATCCTCCAATACATATAATTATAGATAATGAACCACAATGGCAGATCATAGCTATTGAAAGGACTCCTGAATATCCTAAAACAACCGGCTTGATAAATAAAATAGCAAAATCCATAGATCGTATACTTGCAAAACACAATTTAATTGTTAAACCATCAGCCCTATCAAGAAATGATAAATTTTGGGATTACATAGAAAACAATAAGGATGATATTCAAAATATATCATTTACCCTGATAACGCCAAATATGTCTAACATATCTGCAAAGTTATCTGAACAAATAAAACAAAATGCAAAAAAGACAAAAGCATCTGAAACAAACTTCTCAATAAAAGCAGAAAAAGGTGCTTCTTTATTAATAGATAGAGAGAATGAATTAATTGGTAGTATGATAGAATACATATCTGATGGTGGCGGTTCCGCTTCCATAACAGCAAGAGGAGTTTCTGCAAAATTTAAAACTGATGATTATCAACTTAGCATTGCTATCAACGAACTTCAATTTAAGGATCTATCTACCGTCCTTGAAAGAATACGGAGAAAAGTACATGGAGAAAAAAAGTAAATATATAGCTATGCTTTCTATATCATTCTTATTTTGTTTTATCAGCAATCAAGTGAACAGCCCATATTTTCTGAATTTTTTCTCTCAAAATGCTATTTTGCTCGGAGGGGCAATTTTTGCGATTCATGCAGCTTCATCAGCTATCCTAGTTAGCCAATTGGCAATATTAGGGAAAGTTATGGATATAGATTTCAAGCCAACGTGCCAAGAAATAAGAAAAAGTTTCTTTGAGGACTTTTTCTGGATGGGCTGCGTTCTGCTGATGGCTATTTTATACCAAAGTCCCAACGCCTCTTCATGGCCATATTCTGAAATATGGCTTCCAACGGGGCTACTGTTTAGCCTGATTATGCAAGTTGCTATCATATATGATGTATCGAATGCTATTTTGATCTGCTTTTATCCAGATAACTGAATACTAAAAACATAGGAAATGCTATGATTTATATATGTGGAGTTACCCATGACATGCAATGTTTAAAAGAAGATAACACACAAAAAGCTCTTGATTTTTATGAACATGTAAAAACATATTGCAATGAATTCGATATTCAAACTATTATCGAAGAATACAATGACGACGCAGCAATTATAGCTAACTGTCTAAAAGTAATTGCATATTGCGTTGCAGAAGAATTAAATATCGAACATGTCTATTGTGAACCATCATTAGAAACAAGAGAAAGTTTAAATATTGATGATGTGAATAATATTAGAGCACAAGCTTTTGCTTATGGATGGAGTGATCAGGATCTCCATGATACTTTAGAAAGACAATTTGAAATACGTGAACAATATTGGATGGATATAATTTGTCCATTTGTTCCAAACGACACTGTTATTCTCTTTATATGTGGCAGAGATCATGTTAGCAGAATGGCAGAAAAATTTGATGATGAATCTATTGAATATTCTATTATTGAATAAATTCTGAGGATTCTCCTGCACCTTGACTTTCCTCCCATTTTCTGGCGATCTGAGCTTCCCTAACGATAGAGGCGTATCCGTCGCCTTTGCCATGCCCCACATGGTGAAAAGAGCGGACTTTCTTGTATCTTGCCACCAGTGCATCCTTTTTTCGGGATGTGGTTACATATTGGCAAGGTGACGTCCGGGTGTCCGTGAGGCCCCGGCGGCTCTATCGGCCGGGGAGCGTCACCTTGCCTTTTTTGTTTCCCAAATCCCAACCGATAGAGGTGTACTATGGCAAAGGCTACTCTTTCTCCCGTCCAGTTCCACGGCTCAACCATTTTCGTCGTCACCCACAAGGGCGAACCCTACGCCCCCATAAAGCCCATCGTGGAAGACATGGGGCTGACATGGGAAGCACAAGCCAGAAAGTTACGCGACAACAGGGACAGGTGGGGTATGATCAACATGATCATACCCTCCGCATCAGGGAACCAAGACACCCTCTGTATGCCCGTCCGCAAGCTCCCCGCCTTCTTCGCCAGCATCAACCCCAACAAGGTACGCTCCGAACTCCGCGACCGTATCCGCCTCTACCAAGACGAATGCGACGACGCCCTTTGGAACTACTGGACAAAGGGGCAAACAACCCGGAAGCCGAAGACCGCCCTGCCCGCCCCGGCACAGCTGAGCTTGCCCGCCGCCGAACCGCTGTTTGATGAAGCCCCGTTGCTCGAACTGGCTGAAGACATCCGCCGCGCCCAACAAACCTACCGCAACATGTACGCGGATATGCTCCCCCGGGTATTCCGGCTGGCCTTTCCAATCATAAGCGCCGTTGAGCGGCGGCTCACCAACAAGAAGTATCCTCCCTTCTCGGAACTCCGTCCGTATAGCCAGATGGACAACTACCTGACCGAACTCCTGCCGCGTAGCCTCAGTTCCCTTGCCGAGCGGCTCCCTGATCAGCACAATCCCGCCATGTGCCTGCTCGAATACGCCCGCATCCTCAACGCCTCGCGGGGGTAATGCCATGCTCACCACCCTCGACGCCGCCAGAGGTATGCAGCGCAGGCACGCCAAACTCTTGCGGGACATAGACCGGCTCCGCTCCATCCTCCCGCCGGACTTCGCGGCCACGGCCTTCATCCCGGACGCCCAGACCGATGCCGCCGGGAACCGGAAACGCTTCTTCCACCTCACCCGTAACGCCCTGCCCTTCCTCTTCATGGGACAGGCCACAAAACATGAAATCCTGTGGATGGCCGAAACCGTCCGCCGCACAGCATAAACGAGAAGCCCCGGCGGAATCTCTCCCGCCGGGGCTTCTGGCTTCACGCCTCAATCAACAATAGAATATTACTGCCCAGTTTCAGCATAACACCTTTGTTTCAAATCATTGTCACTAATGCTTGTACAGGCTGTTTTTTGGCCTTGCTTGGCATAACAGAACAGTCTCTGATCATTGTCAGTGATGTTTGTACAAGCATTGGAACTCTGCCCAGTTTCAGCATAACACCTTTGTTTCAAATCATTGTCACTAATGCTTGTACAGGCTGTCTTTTGGCCTTGCTTGGCATAACAGAACAGTCTCTGATCACTGTCCGTGATGTTTGTACAAGCATTGGAACTCTGCCCAGTTTCAGCATAACACCTTTGTTTCAAATCATTGTCACTAATACTTGTACAGGCTGTTTTTTGGCCTTGCTTGGCATAACAGAACAGTCTCTGATCACTGTCAGTAATGTTTGTACAATTCGCGCCTGCTTCTCCCAAACCAGAGAATAAAATATACAGAGATAAAAATAATAATACCATCAAATATCTCATAAATTTCTCCATTAAAAAACACTGTTTTGTATAGAAAAACTACTAATAAAAAGATATCACCTATAAATATAAGTAATCTTTCTTGTCAGATAAAGGCCATCAAATACACCCATCCGAGATCGGCACCTCTATAGAGCTGAGATACTAAGAAGTCAAGCAGGTTTTCATATGCAAAAATAAAAAACATATCATATTGTATTTTCTAGATATAAAAAAACTCTTGTCTTATTTTTCAATATTTAAACAATTTTGCATAGATGCCATCTATCACCTTCAAAGCCATCGAATACTATTACTTATTCATCCAGAATCATTATATTTTAACTCTGTTTATTAGCTCTTTATTTGCTCGTCTCAATCAACCATCCCGCAAAATCTCCGAACCGGAACACCTCCACGGCGCCAGGCCCCAACTCCCCACGGTAAAGGGGCCGCTGCACGCCGGACAGCGAAAGCTCTTTCCGCATCACCGCCCCCGGCTCCGCGCCCTGCCTGAGCTTGCAATCCCACGTCAGCCGGGACAGCACCGTAGCCGGATAGCCGCCGGGGGATTCTTCCTTGTCCACGACGATGATCGCCCCGCCCGGCTTCACCTTCCCCCGCAGCGTCGCAAGCAACCGCCGCCGCTCAGGGACAGGCAAAAACATGAGCGTCAGAAAGGCAATCCCCACGTCGAACCCCTTGTACGGATAGCGGGCCACGTCCGCCGTGATCGCCCTCCCCGGCCCCCGGTACGCCGCCACCATGTCCCGGCACTCATCCAGCGCGACAAGCCGCGCCTCCCGCTCATGCAGCGTCGGCGCCAGCACGCGCCCGATGTTCCCGGTGGAACACCCCAGATCATACACCTTGCCCCCCTGCGGGATGTAATGCCGGGCAATCATGGACACCGCCGCCGTCGCCATGTCGTACCAAGGAAGCTGTTCGCGGACATGCCCGTCAAACTGGCCGGAGAAGCCGCGAAACGTCCAGCCCTTCAACTCCCGCGCCGCCCGCGTCATAAGCTCACCCCCAGACGGGTACTGAAGGCGGCAAGAGCCTCTTCCGCCATGCCGAGCCTGCGGCCGCCGGGATACGGCAGATCGAACTCGAACCGGAGCGCGGCGGCGAGGCGCTCAGGATTCACAGGGCGGGGCTTGCGGCAGATTGCGGCGATTGACGTGGACTTGGGGCAGATTTCCACTTCACCAAAAAACTGAAGGAAAAGCTCCCTGAACTCAGCGCGATCATAGTATTTCTGTACTTTTGGAGCCACGCCGAGATCCCCAATCGTGACCCCCCTTTCCCAAGCGACGCGGAACGTGCCTTCATACATGCCATGCTCATTCAAACCGGGGCCGCGAGTGTGGCACTGCCAGTTTGCCCCCTTGGTGGAGCGCGCCGAAGCGTACAGTGTGGAATTTCCATCACACAGTGCGGCGCAAATGCAAACGATATGTTCCCGGTCGGAAACAAAGGGCACTGAATTAAGGACGGACGACAGAAAGAGGGAGGTAAAGCGTTTCCCGGAACGTACCGCGTGAATGAACCCCTCGGCGGACCGCTTGCCACGGTCAAAGGAAATCCGTTCGTGCCCATCGTTTTTGTAAGGCTCGAACGCCGTAACGTCGATCCCCGCTTCACGGAGCATACGCGCCTCGTCGCCATGCCCCGAACCGAAATCCAGCACGGAATCACCACAAACGTGCAGCCACTTCGCCCTGTGCTCAGGATCCGCAATGTCAAAGTCGGCGTTGCGGCGGCTGCGGAAAACAGGGATGACATAGGCTGTCCCCAACGTGCGGCGTCTCATCCTGCTGCGGCGGAAGGCCCCATATCGCAGCATGTCCGCGTTGTCCCCCTCAAAATGGAAATCCATGCTCAACAGGTTCAACATTGCCCGCGCAAGTTCTGCCTTCACCGGGGATACGGTGATCGCCTCTATCGTTTCCCTGCCCTTCCGCGCCGCAGCCTCAAGCCGCCCGATGCCGTTGACCACCTCGTCGTCCTCAGTCAGCACAATGGACAACTGGACGCCAAGCCGCGCCAGAGTCCGGCCTACGTTGGCGGATTGCGGCTGAAAGCTGGCCACATTCCGACAGGCCAGTTGCCGGACGTTCCGCGTAGCCCAAGACAGGCACGGCCAAAACTCCGGCCCATTCGGATCAAGGTCGGGCAGGCGCTCGGCAAGCTCATGAACGTGGGCACGCTGAAGCTCTGCCCGAAGCCGCACCTCATCGGTCGTCATGAGGATGTCGTTTGTGGCCCGGTTGAAAAGGATGTTCAGGCCGCGCCGCCGCTCCTGCGGGATGTCCACGAACATCACGGGAACCTGACGCGCCCCCATGGACATGGCCACGGCGTGGCGTTGATGGCCGGAAAGGATTTCCCCGTCCGGCGTTGCGACGATGGGAAGCAGAAAACCGAGCCGGGACAGGGAAAGCCTCACCAGCGCAAGGCGTTCCGCATCGGCGCGGCGGGGATTGTAGTCAGCGGGCTTCAGGCGTTCGACAGGCACAAGCTCTACTCCGCACATACGCCAAGCCTCCGCAGGATTTCCGCGTGGATCTCGGCTTTCGTAAAGCCCGCCGTGGTCATGAGGTCCCGCTCAAGCAAAAGGAACCGTTCGCGGGAAAGGGGAATGCGATAGGGGCCGACGATAATACGGGTGTCAGGCCCGCTGTCCTTCTTTGTCTGCATTGTTGCGATCTCGGCCGTCATGCGGCTCAAGGCCGGGGATCATGTCCCTCACGTATTTGATCTCCCCACAGCGGGGGCATTTGATTTCAAGGGCGATTGCCGTTCCTTTCGCCAGCAACCGCCCGCAGTTGCCGCACCGAATCTCTTTTTCAATCCCTCTCATTCGTTGAAAGTCCTATCTTGCGCCCCCGAGCATCGCCTGATAGCCTTTGCGCGCCCCTCGCTATGGGCACTCAACCGCAGGCGGAAACCTTGCACGATGATTACAGCATCGTGTGGGGCCGTGGTCCGGTGGTCGTACACCGGGCCGGTGGGGGAGGGTCCAATCTCCCCCGCCTCTGCCTGAACATACTCTAACGGTTTATGTTTCCGGGGTCACGCGCCGCAATTCCGGCGGCGACTGCCTCCCCTCCCTCTCGCTCTCATAACTGCTCTTGCAGTGTTCCCTCTGCCAGAAGAACAGCCCGTCTATGAGTTTGCGGGG
>QWCH01002568.1_pt1 | contig 34052 bp, 29 predicted proteins | sample 1972671 | NCBI WGS metagenome assembly QWCH01 (sample SAMN09866713, study PRJNA288562) | Human gut metagenome isolate term3_stool, whole genome shotgun sequencing... | isolation source: gut | host: Homo sapiens | place: USA: California
ATACCCCCGTTTTTACCGCAAATGTCAAGGGGCGATTGATCCACTTGGCAACTATCTTACACCCTTCTCCCGCCAAAAACGTTTAGGACACTATTGGGCACAAACCTGCTAAACTATGAAGCAACGACTACTATGGCTATGGCTACTCCCAGTAGCTTTACTGCTCTCTAATGTATCAACCGCTAGATCTCAAGGTATCCTTGTAGAGGGTACTTACGTATCTCTGTCAAAGAGCAACCCGAACGTCCTCAAGGGAAAAGGTGAAGGGCGTGACGGGTGTGTCAGCTATGATGCTGAGACCAAGACCCTCACGCTAAACAACGCAATCCTTAAGTCTAGAGAGCAAAGTGATAGGCTGAGTATTGTAAATACAAACTCCGACACTATCACAGTACGCCTAATCGGAGAGAACAGTATGCTCGCTTCTTTTACAAACACAGTTAAGGTAATAGATTCAAATGTCCGTCTTACGGGTACTGGTTCTCTATCTGTCTCTAATGGCAACGATGATCGTTATATAACCTTTTATGTAAAGGGTCCTGCTGCTAGCTTGCTTATCGATAGCACTACACTTATAGTCGATGGCTCTTTACAAAATCCAGAGTGCGATGCTAACTTGGTCATAAATCACTCAACTGTAAAGGCTGGTGGTACAACCTTTAAACAGATTACCCTTAATGATTGCTATCTTGCAGAACCTGTGGGCGCCTTTGTTGGTTCTGGAAAAGATCAAGTTGGTACATACCAAGGTATTGCAGCCCAAGATGGCAAGATAGCAAAGAGCTATACAATCCTACCAGGAAGCATAACGATGTATCCAATAGAAGTGAATGGTGTAAAGGTTTCCTCAAAGAACCAAGAGAATGTCCTCGCTGGTCAGGGTGTAGGTAAAGATGGCGCTGTACGATATGACTCAGAGACTAAGACTCTCACGTTAGAGAATGCGACCCTTACGACTAAGGACGATATAGTTATGCTCTTTATCAATGAGTTTGGTCCCGACACGCTCACGATCAATCTCATTGGTAAGAACCATATTGAGAGCCATAGTAATGCTTTGGCTTTAATAAACAGCACCGTACGCATTGCAGGTAGTGGTTCTCTAGAGAGTATCAGCACAGACGCTAACCATATGGGTATAGCGCCTCTAGGCGAGGGCGCTAACTTGGTCATCTCTAATACGACTGTTACAGCAAAGGGTGGAATTGGCATATTTGATCCTGACTTTGGAGCTACCCTAACGATAGAGAATTCTAAAGTGAGTGCTGAGGGTGGCATCGCTACTAAGACGATCACACTCAAGGATTGCTTCGTAGAGCTTCCGACAGGAGGCAGTGTTGGTGAAGGCTCTACAAAGGATGGCAAAAAACTGATGGGTGTATGGGATGCTTCGGGCAAACTAGCACTCTCTTGTGTCATCCTGCCTGAGTCTCATCGCTCTATAGCTCCTGTAGAATCAGATGAAGTGACGATACAGTTCCATCCGATTACTAAGGAGCTACAAGTCGTTGGACTGACGGCTGGTGAGAGAGCTTACCTATTTGATATGACAGGTGTAGCTGTTGCTGAGTTGGTCGCTGACGCTGAGGGTACAGCTGCTCAGTCGCTAGCTCAACTACCCGTTGGAAATTACCTAGTGGTAACAAGTAAGGGAACTTATAAGCTCGCAGTAGCGCAATAGGCTACTGCCTGATAAAGCTACTGAACACAAAGGGGACTCAATCGTTGAAAAAGCGATTGAGTCCCCTGTTTTTTCTATGCCAAGCCCCTACACAATCACTGTTAGAACAATGGGTCGGACTGAAGCTGTAGCCCTTGTCTAGTCCGACCCACAAGGGGTCGATAAACTGATACCGTCTTGCCCCCATCGGTCGTTCGGTGCTGTAGCCCCTCCGACCGACGGCTACGATGCGTCGGACCTCTCTGATTGCACCTTCCTCCCGAAGGATGGAATTCCTACCTAGGAATTTGCCAAATAAATACCTAGGAATTTGCCCAATTCCTACCTAGGAAATAAAAAATACTTCGGAGGAATCAAATGAAACTTCGGAGGAATCAAAAAATAAGTCCGAAGAATTTGCTTCTTCCCTCTAGTCTCTCTTTTTTCGTACCTTTGTGGGGTAGAGGTGTGGCTCGATCGCCTATATATATTATTGTATAGGTCTGCCGACCGTGCTTCACCATTTCACTGATCACACAAACTTATTAATCCCAACAACGTTATGGACGACTCCTTACCGCCGAGTAAGACTCGAAGTCTCTCCTGTAGACCTCCTCTACTGCGGAGCCTATGCCCTAGCGTCTGCATGGGGTGATCCTACGCTTAGATCTACATCCCTAAGCACCGCATAGCAACTGGAGGTCTCTTAAGTTACCATCATCATTCACATCTTAAGAGCCATAGATCATCATGCGGAAGTTTTACCTGCCCAAGCAGCAGTTCACTCAAATAGACAGCTTAGAGCCACACACCTGGATCAAGGTGGTGCAGCCCACCTCGGAGGATATAGACTATCTCTGCGATGAGCTGGGGATACCTGAAAGTTTCATCGGAGATACAGCGGATAGCGATGAGCGCCCGCGTACCGAAGAGGAGGACGGATGGCGACTCACCATCATACGTATCCCGATCGAGACACCCGAGGGTACAACCCCTTACAATACGGTCCCCGTCGGTATCATATCGCATCTGGAGAAGCAGCTCATCGTCACTATCTGCTACCACCGCACGGACCTCATGCCAGACTTCATCAAGCACAATCAGCGCAAAGGTATCTCGGTCGACACGGATATAGACTTTATCCTTCGTCTCATCATGAGCTCGGCGGTATGGTTCCTCAAATATCTGAAGCAGATCAGCTTCCTGATCCTAGAAACCGAGGAAGCGCTTGAGAAGAGTATCCGCAACGAAGACCTCTTACAGATGATGCGTCTGCAGAAGTGCTTCGTCTACTTCAACACGTCCATACGTGGTAATGAGTCGGTCATCGGACGCTTTAAGGTGAGCCACTACGAGCAGTACGACACGGATCTGGCTGAGGACGTAGCGATCGAGCTAAACCAAGCGTACAACATGGTCAACGTGTACAGCGATGTGATGAATGGCACGATGGATGCTTTCGGCGGGATCATCAACAACAATATCAATACGATCATGCGCCGCATGACCAGTATCTCGATGATTCTGATGCTTCCTACGCTGGTCGCCTCACTGTACGGTATGAACGTGGACCTGCCGATGGCAGCACATCCGTTAGCTTTCGTCGGGATCATGGTGGTCTGTTTGATCTTCTCGGGGATCGCGTTCTGGATCTTCAAGCGCATCCGCTGGTTCTAGCCTTAGCCGCTCTAGCCGCTTATGCTACTAGATACGAGTAGTACACAGGTCTTCTACGCCTTTCTGATTACTCTCTGGGCTGGGCTCTCCACGGGTATCGGGAGCGCTCTCATCTTCTTTACGAAGCGCACTAACCGTATCTTCCTCTCTGTCTCGCTAGGCTTCTCTGCGGGTGTGATGGTCTACGTCTCTTTCGTAGAGCTCTTTCGCTCTGCGGAGACAACGATGACGCCGCTCTATGGCGAGCGATCTGCGACGCTCTATGCGACGCTCGCTTTCTTTGCGGGGGTGGCGCTGATTGGTATCATCGACCGGCTGATCCCTGAAGCGGAAAACCCGCACGAGCTACCCGACCAGAGCGCCGTGCGAAGTCTCCAAGAGGAGCTTCCAGAAACGGGGACAGTGCATCAGCAGAGTCTGCTACGCACCGGTATGGTCACCGCGATAGTCCTCGCTATCCACAACTTCCCCGAGGGTATGGTAACCTTTATGTCTGCGCTGTCCGACCTTTCGCTGGCGCTACCGATTGCTATCGCTATTGCGCTACACAACATCCCAGAGGGTATCTCGGTAGCTATCCCTATCTACCACGCTACAGGCAATAGGAGCAAAGCTTTCTTCCTATCGCTCTCCTCGGGTCTTGCTGAGCCTATCGGAGGTTTGCTGGGCTTTTTGCTCTTGCGTCCCTTCCTCTCTCCGACAGTGCTGGGCTGCTGCTTTGCGGTAATTGCGGGGATCATGGTCTACATCTCCTTTGATGAACTACTCCCCGCCGCCGAGCGATTTGGGCACCACCACACGGCTCTCTATGGGCTGATCGGGGGAATGGCATTTATGGCTCTCAGCTTGCTCCTCCTCTAGTAGCAGCTACGTAGCCAAAACCCGCACTCTACACCAAGAGACTGTTGCAAAAGTCAACAGTCTCACAATCTTGCAAGCAAGATTGTCCTGACTTTGCAGAAAGGATGAAGCGCAAGGCGCTGAGGGTGAGGTCTGGCAGGACTATGAGTCCTACTCCCCCTACTATTGGTTGAGGTTGGTGACTGATGTGTGGCTCTACAAGAGATCGTTGCCGATGTCGTGGCGGTAGTTCTTGCCCTCGTAGAGAATCTGCGGAGCGGTGCGATAGCACGCCTTCTGAGCCTCCTGGATGGTGGTGCCTCGTGCCGTGATGGCGAGGACGCGTCCACCGTTGGTGACGACGTGTCCCTCTTCGTCGAGCGCCGTGCCTGAGTGGTAGATACGTATGCCCTCGACTGGCTCTGGGAGCTGGATCGGGAAACCCTTTTCGTAGTGTCCCGGGTACCCCTTGGAGACGAGGACGAGCGTCATAGCCACCTCGGGAGAGACTGCTAGGTTATATTGGGCTACCTGACCTGTCGCCATGGCGATGAGTAGCTCGAGGAAGTCGCTCTCGATGCGTGGTAGTACGACCTCGGTCTCGGGGTCGCCTAGACGGCAGTTGTACTCGATGACGTAGGGATCGCCTGCGACATTCATCAATCCGATGAAGAGGAAGCCGACGTACTGTATGCCTTCCTCTTGCAAGCCCTCTAGCGTGGGGCGAATGATGCGCTCCTCGACACGCTGCATGAAGGCTTCATCGGCAAAAGGCACGGGACTGACCGCTCCCATACCGCCGGTGTTGGGACCTGTGTCGCCATCGCCGACACGCTTGTAGTCCTTGGCAACGGGCAGGACGCAGTAGTCGGTACCATCGGTGGCGACGAAGACGGAGCACTCGATGCCCTCGAGAAATTCCTCAATGACGATGCGCTGACCACGACTACCAAACATGCCGCTGAAGAGTTGACCTAGTCCCTGCTCCGCCTCCTCACGGTCTTGGCAGATGAGAACTCCCTTGCCGGCAGCTAGGCCATCGGCCTTGAGTACGAAAGGTGCGGAGAGTTGATCGAGAAAAGCCTCAGCCTCCTCTATGTCTTGAGGGCCGAAGGTTTCGTAGCTAGCTGTCGGTATGCCGTGACGACGCATGAACTCTTTGCTGTACTCCTTGCTACCCTCTAGATGGGCGCCAGCCTTGTCGGGACCGACGATGAGCAGGTCGGGATGGCGGGCATCCTCCTGCAGGTAGTCGACGAGCCCATCGACGAGCGGAGCCTCGGGGCCACAGACGAGGAGGGTGACCCCGTGGGTGGCGATGAACTGGCTGACCGCCTCATGCTTGGCGGGATTGAGGTCAGGGACATTGGTCCCGTAAGCAGCGGTTCCTGCATTGCCTGGAGCTATGTAAAGCTTCCTGAGTAGCTTGCTCTCAGCTATGGCAGCCGCCATGGCGCACTCACGACCACCGCTACCGAGAAGGAGGACGGTCTGAGGAGCTTTTACCATTTCGATTTTAGCGTACTTCATAAATTCAGCGTCTGTAGACTTCTTTTCGTCTTGCTTTGTGTTGGGATAGATAAGGCTCATAGGTGTTCCTGGAAGTAACGGGTTATGACATAGTTGAGGTGCACACGGTCGGGTCCGATGACGTTGTGCTTGTGGCCTGGGTAGTAGTAGAGGTCGGGGTAGGTCTTAGCATCTACGCACGCCTTGACAAAGGCCTGGGCATGCTGCCAGACGACCACATTGTCAGAGGTGCCGTGGATGAGGAGGAGACGCCCCTTGAGGTCTTGGGCACGCTCGATGAGGTTGTTGCGCTGGTAGCCCTCAGGATTGTCCTGGGGAGCGTCGTTGTAGCGCTCGCCATACATGATCTCGTAGCGAGACCAGTCCATGACGGGACCGCCAGCGACCCCCACCTTAAAGGTCTCGGGATGGGTGAGCATGAGGTTGGTAGTCATGAAGCCTCCGAAGCTCCAGCCGTACACACCGATGCGGTTTTGATCCACGTAGGGGAGGCTCTTGAGGTACTCGACACCCTTCATCTGATCGGCCATCTCGGCGGTGCCGACCTGACGATGGATGACTTGCTCGAAGGCGGCGCCTCGCTGAGCGCTACCGCGGTTGTCCAGCGTAAAGATGATATACCCCTGCTGTGCCATGTAGAGATCCCAGCCCGAAGCGCCCCACTGTGGCGTATTCGTGACGAGCTGAGCGTGCGGGCCTCCGTAAACGTAGACGATGGTGGGGTACTCCTTCATCTCGTCGAAGTTAGATGGCGTGATAAGGCGGTAGTACAGCTCGGTCTTGCCATCAGCCGCTAGGAGCGTGCCGACGGTGATATTGGGCATATCTAGCTTGCGCCAGGGATCGGGCGCTTGGTGTATGAGACGGAGCTGTAGGCCGTTGCAGTCATGGAGCATGACGGAGCGAGCGATAGTAGCGCTCTGTAGCTGGTCTATATAGTACTGTTTGTCTGGGCTGAAGGTTGCTTCGTGCGTGCCAGCCACCTTGCTCAGCTGTATGGTACGTCCGCGCTTGAGCTCACTGGCGAAGATGTGTCGCTCGAGTGGGGAGGGGTAAGCGGCCTGGAAGTATATGCGCTCGCCCTTGGGGTCGAAGCCGTAGATGTCGGTCACCTCGCCCTCCATGTCGGTGAGCTTGCGAATGAGCTTGCCCGTGCTGCTGTAGAGGTAGAGCTGGCGATAGCCCTCACGACGGGACTCCCAGACGAACTGCTCGCCTCGGCTCCCAGGAACAAACATCATCGGGCGCTGAGGCTCGACATAGTGCGCATCGGTCTCCTCAAAGAGCGTCTCGGTGTGCGCTCCCGTCTGGGCATCGTACCCGTTGAGGAAGAGATGGTCTTGACCACGGTTGAGCTCGGCTATGTAAACCTTCTGGCTGTTGGGGTGCCACGCCACATTGGTCAGGTAATGCTCGGGGTCGCCACCAGTCTCTAGGTAAGTGGTCTGCTGATTCTCTAGATGAAAGACTCCTAGCGTCACATGGTGCGAAGGGGTCCCCGCCATTGGGTAGCGAACGGGCTGAACGATCGCCTTGTGGGGCGTCATGTCAACGATAGGATAAGGTGCGACCATTGACTGATCCATACGATAGAAAGCGAGCTGGCGACTGTCGGGACTCCAGAAGAGTCCACCGTCAATGCCGAACTCGTTCTGGTGAACGGACTCGCCATAGACGACTGCAGCCTCCGCCTCGTCCGTAGCGACTAGCGTAGGAGCCTGAGGTTTGCTCCCGGCGGGCTGTAGCGTATATATAAGGAGTGTGCCCTCCTCGCTCTTGACCGCTAGGTTGCGTTCGTTAGGGCTGAGGAGCGAAGCGCGCTTTTCGCTGTCACCAGTGGCGAAGTATCCGACGATTAGCTTTTGCTCTACATCTATTAGGTAAAGCCCCTTAGACAGCTCCACCTCTAGGTAGTGGCACTGCGGGGTGAAGTCGTAGGCAATCAGCGGGTAGAGCTTGTCGGTGTCGTCGTAGGGCTTGAGGAGCTGGACGAGCTCATCCTGCGTGAGGACCGTCTGCTCCTGTGCTCTCGTCGGGGAGTAGACCCGTAGGCTCCTCAAGCTACTCAAGCCCTCTCTGCCGTAGTCACCTGGCTCTACCGTATAGGTGTAGCCACTCTGCAACCAAGCGAGGCCGTAGACGGGCTGCGGGTAGAAGAGTGAGCGGAAGGTCTTGCCTCCATAGGTGACAGTCTCCAGGTCTAGCGGTTGCTTCGTCTGTCCCTGTAGGAGTGGTGTGAGCGTTAACGTAAGAACTCCGAAGAACCATAGAGCGTAGTGACGCAATGTGCTATTCATAGATCAGTATGGCGTGATAGATGTTACTTATTCGTTGTCGTTTGCTTCAGCTTCATGGACGAAGGTCTCGTCGCTGCCGAAGGTTTGGATATTGGCCTTATAGCCAGAGCTAGAGGAGCCAGCGGGGCGGGGTCCTTTCGTACGCTGTGTGCCACGATGTGCGGGCTTGCCATTGTCACGTCCCTTGCTGTAGGCGGGTTTGTCGTAACCAGCTCGATGTCTGCGGGGCTCTTGACCCTTACCACGGTGAAACGCTTCGCCACGCTCTCTACGCTGAGGAGCCTCTTCACCACGCTGAGCGATCTGTTCCTTGTACTCCTTGTGCTTGCCCTCAAAGAGCGTATAGCCACGCAACTCGCAGGGTAGCGACCCATTGTAGAGCTCTTCGCGCAGATCGTGCTTGAGACCGATGGCGTGAAAGTGCTCCGCCTGATGAGCGATGATCCACGCCTGAGCGCCAGCGAACTGGAACTTGAGCGTACGACCGATCATACTATAGAGCTGCTCGAGGTCGTAGTCCGAGAGGCGCTCCCCGTAAGGCGGGTTCATAACGAGCAGACACTTAGGCTCTGTCTCCGCCTCGGGATGAGGCAGATGCTGATCGGCAAAGTCGCTCACTGAGAGGTCAATGTAGCGAGACATACCCGAGCGGGTGACGTTGCGCTTAGCTTTGGCAATGGCTTGAGTCGAAAGATCCGAGCCGTAGATGTGGTAGTCGAAGGAGCGCTCCGTCGAGTCGTCGTTGTACACCTCACTGCAGAGCTCACTGTCGAAGTCCGGCCACCGCTCGAAGGGGTAGCTCTCACGGTAGATGCCTGGAGGTGTACCCGTAGCGATCAGCGCGGCCTCCACGAGGAAGGTACCCGACCCGCAGAAGGGATCCATCAGATCGCACTGCCCGTGCCAGCCCGCCTTGAGCAGGATGCCCGCAGCGAGCACTTCGTTGATAGGAGCACGGTCTTGCTCCATACGATACCCCCGCTTGTGCAGGCTCTCGCCCGACGAGTCCAGGCAGAGCGTCACATGCTGCTCGGCGATGTGTAGGTGAAAGATCAGCTGCGGGTTCGAGAGCTTGACCGAGGGACGCTTCGTGCCACCCGTTTGCTCTCTAAAGTAATCGACGATAGCGTCTTTCGTCTTGTAGACGACGTACCGACTATGCTTGAAGGTCGATGAGTAGACAACCGCATCGACCGCAAAGGTCATATCGGCCGTGAGCCACTGGCTCCAGTCGAAGTGGAGCAGCGTCGTGTAGAGGATGTCTATATCCTCTGCGTCAAACTCATAGATGGGTCTCAGCACCTTAAGCGCTGTGCGTAGGTGCAGATTGGACTTGTAGAGCATCTTGAGATCTCCTTCGTAGGAGACCATGCGACGTCCTATCTGTACATTGTCCGCACCGAGGGCTATCAATTCTTGTTCCAATACTGGCTCCAGCCCAGGGAGCGTCTTGGCGATCATGGGAAAGGTCTTCGTCATGCTTTATAAGTCGGTTCTAGCTGTAAAAGTACAAAATAAACGGCTAACGAGCTATCGTGTGAGGTGTTGTGTGCCTCGCAAAGGGATCTGACAATGTAGGAGTGAAGGTAATCTCCGCCCAGCGACGGGTCTGTGGCGTGAGCTGGTAGTCGGCACTGCGGCAGAGGCCGACCAGCCATAGCGTAGTGCCTGTGTGGCTGTCGGTGAGTTGCACCGTAGCCGCTCTGCGTGAGGGTAGAATCTTCGCGTCGCGCAGGAGCTTCGCCAATGGTTTGCGTCCTTTCAGACCGAGCGGTGCGATCCATTGCTCGCCATCGGTAGAGGCTCTAAGCTGTAGCTGAGGCGCCATCGACAGAAGTTGGTCGTAGTCGGCCAAATAGCTGTAAGGCGTGAGCGTCCGAATCGCAGGCGGTGGTGTCTCCGAGGAGTCGTGTACCGCTATCTTTATCGATCCTAGGGGGTGATCCAGCGTGACTCCCGCTGGCCAGCTCGCTATGGCGGGCAGCTCTAGGCAAAAGCTCGTCGCCTGCTCCAGATGAGCCAGCGTCTCACTCGTCGTGCCTGTCAGATACCCCCGATAACGCTCGATGATCCCGCCGCGTCCCTCGTAGCGAGCATAGCTGTCGGCACGCTCAGGCTTTGTGCAGTCCATAAGGAGCTGCTGTAGTACCAAGCGATCACAATCGATGGCCGCGAAGTGGCTATAGAGAAGTGCCAGCGGAGCTATCTGCTGACAAAGCCAGGCGATCTCTAGCGGCTGGCTCGCGTCTGCGGGGAGGGTACTCCTTATATAGTAGTCCTGCAACTGCTCCAAGTCTCGCAGGATATGGATCGTCGAGGCGACCGCCTGGTCAAAGGAGGGGTTCAACTGGTCAAAGAGTGGGCGCAGCGTATGCCGGACGAAGTTGCGCCGTATGGTTGTGTCGGCATTCGTCGAGTCAGTCACAAAAGGCTGTCCAGCCGTTCGCAAGAAGTCATAGATAAGGCGAGGCGGCGTGTCTATGAGTGGACGAATATACCTCCCCTCCTCACGCGTGGGGAGCATGCCCCGCAATCCTCGTACGCCAGCCCCTTGGGAGAGATTGATCAGGAGTTGCTCCACATTGTCCTCCAGATGATGTCCTAAGGCGATACTCTGCGCATCGTACCGCTCATACAGCTCGTCGAAGAAGTGGTATCTCAGCTCCCGCGCCGCCATCTCTACGCTCACCCCCTGGTGCGTAGCAGCGTATCCGTAAGTGTCAAAGGAAGCGCGTTCTAACAGCACCCCCAGTTGCTCACAAAGCTCTGTGACAAACGCTTCGTCACGATTGCTCTCATCGCCTCGCAGGTGAAAGTTGCAATGCGCCGCCACGCAGCGGTAGCCTAAAAGCGAAAGCCCCCACAGAAGCGCCGTCGAGTCGGCACCTCCGCTGAGGGCTATGATGACCACCCGCTCGCTGTCTCGCTCTAGCAGATCATACTGCTCGATCGTGCGACGCATCTGATGCACCAAAGCATGATTGAGTAGCGTACGTCGCTGAGACACAGTGCGAGGGATGAATGTCGTAAAGGGAGAGAAGAGCGACAGGTCGTCCGAAGAGGCTCGTCGCTGGAAAGGGAAGATTTACTTGTCCTCTTTATCCTTACTAGAGGCAGCCTTCTTAGTACTCTTAGCTGCAGTCTTCTTAGTAGCTGTAGCCTTCTTCTTGGTGGCGGTAGCCTTCTTAGTCTCCTTTTTCTTTGTATCAGCCTTCGTCTCGGACTGCTCCTCTACTGGCTCCTCCTCAATGTCTGGATCGATGAGCACACGACCGCAATACTCGCAGACGATAACCTTGTTGTGGAGCTTGACCTCTAGCTGACGCTGTGGTGGGATATGGTTAAAGCACCCGCCACAAGCCTCACGCTCTACGGGGACCACGGCAAGTCCGTTGGTAGCGCCCTTGCGAAGGCGGAGGAAAGCCTTAAGAATACGCTCGTCGATCTGTGCCTCTAGCTCGTTGGCACGATCACGGAGCTGCTCCTCCTCGATGCGAGTCTCGGCGATGATCTGCTCTAGCTCCTCGCTCTTAGCCTGATGATCCTCCTCACGCTCCTTGATACGCTCTTGGAGCTTGGCGATGTCATCCTTGCGACCTTGGAGCTCTGCGTTGAACTCGCGGATATGCTTCTGTGCGAGCTGTATCTCAAGCTCCTGAAACTCGATCTCTCGCGACAGATGCTCATACTCGCGGTTATTGCTCACCGCATTGAGTTGCTCCTTGAGCACTGCGAGCTTATCGTTTGCCGTGGCGATCTTTTGGTTCTCACCGCTGACTGACTGCGTGAGCTTCTTGGCAGCAGCGTTGTACTTCTCTAAGCGTGTCTTCAGTCCCTCGATTTCGTCCGCTAGGTCTTCGATAGCTTGGGGTAGCTCGCCACGCAACAGCTTGATCTTGTCAATACTGGTGAGCGTCTCCTGTAGACGCTTGAGGGCGATGAGTTTCTCCCTGATACTACGCTCGGCTACTTCGTGGGTCGTTGTATTAATACTCATAGATGGTATTGCTTAGAAATAGTGAATAGGATTGGTGTCAGCATCTGACGTATGGACGACAAAGTTACGATATTTATCCGACAACGCATCATAGAGCATCGTGCGCGTGCAGTACTCACTCTCGAAGTGTCCCAGCGTGATCAGCCAGAGATGACCCTGCACGTCGAGATAATCGTTGTACTTTGCCTCGCCTGTGATATAGACCTCTGCGCCTGAGCGCAGTGCCTCTCCGATGAACTCGTGACCGCCGCCACTACCGCCACAGAGTGCTACGCGACGAATCGGCTGCGTGGGGGGATTAGAGTGAGCGATACGCTCCACAGCGGGCAGCGTAGCTAGGCGCTCGAGCAACTCTTGCGGAGAGATCTCACTCGGCAACTCGCCAACGACACCTAGCCCGCTCGTTGGGTGATCCATCACGATCGGGATCACCTCGTAGGCTGGCACCTCATAGGGGTGCGTCGCTACGAGCGTCGTGATCGCTTGCGATAGTCGCTCCTGTGGCACGAGCACGGAGATCATCTCCTCCTCGACCGCCTCCATGGCGCCATGCGTACCGATCGTCGGGTGAGTCTCAGCTCCTGGACGGAAGCGCCCTACGCCCGAGCAACTGTAACTACAGCCCGTATAACCGCCGAGCGAACCAACCCCCGCCTTCTCATAAGCGGTGCGTAGCGCATCAGCGTGGCTGTGCGGGATGTAGGTCTGTAGCTTGTAAAAGCGTCCTCGCTGAGGCATCATCGGTCGTCGCCCCTCACGCTTGAGACCGATCAGATTAGCCAGATAATGATTCACACCCTGACTCATCTCATTGTCTGCCGAAGTGTGACAAGCGTAGATAGCGATATTGTTTCTCAGGGCAAAAGCTACGCAACGCTCCTGATAGGTCGCAGGTGTAAGCCGCTTAAGTCCTCGGAAGAGAATCGGGTGATGAGATACGAGCAGGTTGCACCCACGCTGCAGGCACTCCTCGAGGACCGCCTCAGTCGTCTCCACAGCCAGCATGATGCCACGCAGTGGCTGCGTCACATCGCCCACCTGAAGGCCCGAGTTGTCGTAGCTCTCCTGATAGCTCAGCGGGTAGCACTCCCCTATCGTACGAACTACATCTCCTATCGTGACCATAAGGACTCCTTATATATTATAGTGTCTCCCGCACCGTCAGGTGTAGCTCATCGAGCTGCTCGGGATCTAGTCGTGCGGGGGCATCGATCATCACATCACGGCCCGAATTATTCTTCGGGAAGGCGATACAGTCACGTATCGAGTCTAGCTCAGCCATGAGCGATACCCAGCGATCTAGGCCAAAGGCGATACCGCCGTGAGGAGGTGCGCCATACTTGAAGGCATTCATCAAGAAGCCAAACTGCTCCTCGGCACGCTCCTTCGTAAAGCCTAGTGCCGCAAAGACCCTCGCCTGTAGCTCCGCATCGTGGATACGGATAGAGCCACCGCCCACCTCGACACCGTTGATCACCATGTCGTAAGCATCGGCACGGACGCTGCCCGGGTCGCTCTCGAGACGATCTTGATCCTCTGGCTTAGGTGCCGTAAAGGGGTGGTGCATCGCATAGTAACGCTGCGTCTCTTCGTCCCACTCGAGGAGCGGGAAGTCAACTACCCAGAGGCACTCGTAGTGCCCTGGCTTCATCAGCCCCAGCTCGGAGGCGACGTGTAGACGTAGCGTGCCTAGTTGCTTCTGCGCCGCACGCTTGCCCCCTGAGATGAGGAGCGCAATGTCGCCTGGCTGCATAGATAGTTGGTCGGCAAGTGCTTTGAGTTGGTCGGCCGTGAGGAACTTGTCGAAGCTGCTCTTCATCGTTCCATCAGCCTGATAGCGTAGCCAGAGTAGCCCCTTGGCACCCACCTGTGGACGCTTGACGAAGTCGGTCAGCTGGTCGATCTGCTTGCGCGTGTAGTCCGCCTTGCCCGTGACCACGATAGCACCGATGTACTCAGCGTCGTCCACAACGCCAAAGCCATGTCCCTGGATCGTCTTGGTAACCTCTGCGATCTCCATGCCGAAGCGCAGATCGGGTTTGTCGCTACCGTAGCGGTCCATAGCCTCGTACCAAGTCATGCGGCGCAGTGGCGTAGGGAGGTCAATGCCGCGGATCTCCTTAAAGAGATGCTTCGCCAGCCCCTCGAAGGTGCTCAAGATGTCGTCCTGCTCCACGAAGCTCATCTCGCAGTCTATCTGCGTGAACTCCGGCTGACGGTCGGCACGTAGATCCTCATCTCTAAAGCACTTCACGATCTGGAAGTAACGGTCCATGCCCGCTACCATCAGGAGCTGCTTGAAGGTCTGTGGCGACTGAGGTAATGCGTAAAACTGCCCAGGGTTCATACGACTAGGCACCACAAAGTCACGTGCACCCTCAGGAGTCGATCCGATCAGCATCGGTGTCTCTATCTCTAGGAAGTGAAGCCCATCGAGATAGTGTCTCGTCTCCATCGTCATACGGTGACGCAGCTCTATATTGCTCAGCACAGGTCTACGACGTAGGTCCAGGTAGCGGTACTTCATACGTAGATCATCGCCACCGTCGCTCACATCCTCGATGGTAAAGGGAGGCGTGTCGGCACGGTTGAGCACCTTCATGCTGTCTGCGAGGATCTCGATCTGCCCCGTGGGGATCTTCTCATTGACACTGCTGCGCAGGCGTACGGTACCACTGACCGCTATAACCCACTCACGCCCCACCTCGCTCAGAAGCGCCTGATGCGACTCGTCAAAGAAGATCTGCGTAATGCCATATCTATCACGTAAGTCGAGGAAGGTCATAGCTCCCATGCGACGAATCTTAGCAACCCAACCGGCGAGCGTCACCTGCAGACCCTCGTCAGAGGCACGCAGAGCTCCACACGTATGCGTTCTGTACATAATCTGATGCTACCTAATTTCTATATCTATCTTTAGCTTGTATCGTAGAGACCGAAGCGCCATATGCCTCACACCTCTACTAGCACAAAAGTACAGAAAAACAAGGACATCAAGGGTAGAGCAGGACTGACGCATTATAATCAGCCGTCTAGGAGCTGCACATGGCGAGAACTAGGGATACATGGCTCGAGTATCGCTACAGAGTGTCTACGGATCCTCTCTGATTACGCCTTTCTCCCGAGGAATTAAATTCCTACCTAGGAATTTCCCAAATAAGTACCTAGAAAATGGGCAAATTCTTCGGACTTATTTTTTGATTCCTCCGAAGTTTCATTTGATTCCTCCGAAGTTTCATTTGATTCCTCCGAAGAATTTGTCCATTTCCTAGGTAGGAATTGGGCAAATTTCCAGGTACTTATTTGGCAAATTCCTAGGTAGGAAATGAAACGAGCTTGTTTTTTTATAATGCGTCAGCTCTGGAGGATAGAGATTAGAAGTTAGAGATTAGAGCGATACGAGTAGCATGCTGTAGAAACGCACGGGACGTGTAACCGCTGTAGGAATGCACCAACTAGCAAAAGAAAGGCACCTCCACACAGGAAGACCTAAGTCGTCCTGATGGAGGTGCCTTGTTTGTGTGATACTACCAGCTAGTGATAGTATCTCTCATCCTCAACTATTACTTCTTGAAGTATAGTGCTTCAGCCTCAGCCTTGCGTCCCATCATATCGAGTGCGATAGCTGTGGGTAGCTTAGCGCGAGAGTCTGACTGTATGGTTGAGAGGACTTTGTAAGCCTCCTTGGCGTTCTTGTCATACTGAAGGAGCGCATTGGCATAGTTGAGCTTAGCAATAGGATCGTTTGCGTTTTGCTCATAAGCTGTGCGATAGATGGCTACAGGACTTGCACCAGCTGCTATCTTTTGATTAGCTAGTGTATAGAGCTCGCTGAGGCTTAGCAGCTTAGAGTTGGTCGAGTAGATGTGCGCTAGCTCAGAAACCTCAAAGGGACGTACCCGATAGCTCATCGTAAAGGTAGTGTGACGGAGCTTAGGATAGTAATTGTCTAGCAGGTCGCGATAGACCTTGCCACCGTCGAGAGCCTTGATGTCAGCCTCACGCTCTGTATCAGTACTGTACTTGTCAATGATGTCCAGTATGGTCTGGCGCTGGGCCATGTTGCTAGCGTCTACGAGCTTGCGTAGACCATCCCAGTCCTCACCCTTGCCTTCGGCAACTACTTCAACCTTGCTCAAGAGCGCCTTGTGCGTGTTCTGGACATAGTTGTAGAGTGTCTTGGTACGACGATCAGAGAGTGCTAGGTTGTAGTCAAAGGGTGCCTCGGGTGATGCGTAACCATAGATATAGACGGTGTGAAGCTCAGCACCCTCGATCTTGGTAGCTTTCTTGACAAACTCATCAAGACGTGCTAGCTCGGAGGCATTGTTCTTGAAGTCCTTGCGGAGGTCGTGCTTATCTACGACGAACTGTATGTTGGCATCAAAGCTCTCAGCGTACTCCTTGAAGGCTGTAGCTGCAGGCTCTATATAGTTGTACTTATAGTCATCTGGTCCAAACACCGTGATAGACTGTGGGTCTCCCTGAGCTAAGCGTGTACCCTTAGGACAGTTGCCACAGCTATAGGTCTCTATCTCTAGCTCCATGTGTCCGCGAGCCATCCAGCTCTCGAAGGGACGCTCATAGACCATGTGGAGTAGATCCTTGGTGCCTCGTGTATAGACAGACCCCTCGGGGCGTGAGTAGATTTCCTTGACGAGAGCATCTGCATTGTATAGATCGTGCTGACGCTTGATAGTCTTGTAGCGAGAGCAGCCTGCTACATAGATCTTGTCAAAGCGGATCTCCTTGCTCCTATCGGCAGAGACGTAGACGGGGGTAATGCGTAGCAGTTGCTGTGCACGTACAGAGGCATAGGGTGCCACGTCTAGGTCGATGTGTAGGATATTGCGGTTGATGTCGCGTGTGACGGTGTGGTGCTGTGCTGATAGCGCAATCGTCTGAGTCTCCTCCGCCTTGGAGAATTGCTGAGCACATAGTGTCCCTCCGACGGCAAATAGTAGCGTCGAGAAGAGTATGAGTAAGCGGGATATCTTGATATTCATAGTCTTTGTGTCTGTATTATTAGATGTGCTACTGACGATTACTTGAAGAAGAAGACGTACGAGATTGTTGCCTTCGTAGGTCCGACGTAGTTAGCTTTGCCCTCATCGATTTTCGTGCCACAACGTGTGCAGGGGTACTTGTCGTATAGTATGCGAGCATATCCTGCGCCTAGCGAGAACTCGAGCGAAGAGCGTGTCGATAGTACCCACTGGTAGCCTACGCTGAGACCACCACCGTAGAACCAGCCTTCGTAGCGATGGTCCTTCATGACGGACTCTTTGTTTTCCAAAATCATGGGATAGGGGATGTTGACACCTCCTACGTTCATCTGACCCACATGTCCATGTAGACCGAGGAACCATCCATTGAAGACATCGCAGAACCAGTAGCGAAGCTCTGGCTGCGCCATCCAGTGAGCCCACTTAGTCGTGCTGTAGTTGGGCTTGCTAGCATCTAGGTTGAAAACAAATGAGTTCCACCCGACTTGCGTGTCGAAGGTAAACTTGTTGCCCATCGCAAACTCTAGTGAGAGGTTGGGCGTGAGGAGGGCATCATAAGCGAAGTTGTGCTTGAGAGCAACTCGCTGTGCCGAGGCTACAAGTCCTAGAGTGAGGACTAGGCCGATTGTAATCACTATCTTTCGTATCATAAGTAAGTGGTTTGGCTACAGTTTCAATTATTTCTATGGGGCAAAGTTACGAGTTCCATTTCAAAAAAACTAATTCTTTAGGGTGATTTGACTTGTCAAAAGCGGTATTTCTTTTGACCTTTTCAATTTTTCTTGCTTTGCAAGCACTGTTAAGAGAGTAACGACTCCATATAGTCAAGGCGACAACACACCTCCATTTTACTGGGATCATGCGCTGTCGCCTTGTCTTTATTCTATTGCGGATTGGCGCTGAGGCACCTTAGCCGAAGTTGTCGTAGTTGATCTGCTCAGGCGGTACACCGAGGTTGTCCAGCATCTTGATGGCTGCTGCCGACATAGGCCCAGGACCGCACATGTAGTACTCAATATCCTCAGGAGCCTCGTGATCCTTGAGGTAGTTGTCGTAGATGGCCTGGTGGATGAAGCCCGTGAGTCCAGTCCAATTGTCCTCAGGCAGCGGTGCCGAGAGGGCGATGTGGAAGGAGAAGTTCGGGAACTCACGCTCGATGGCGCGGAAGTCCTCCTCGTAGAAGATCTCACTGCGTGAGCGTGCTCCGTACCAGAAGGAGACCTTGCGGGTCGTGTGCTCGGTGAGGAAGAGGTGTAGTAGCTGAGCACGTAGCGGAGCCATACCAGCACCACCTCCGATGTAGAGCATCTCGGCGTCGGAGTCCTCGTGGATGTGGAAGTCTCCGTAAGGACCACTCATGGTCACCTTGTCGCCAGGCTTGAGGCTGAAGATGTAAGAGGAGGCAATACCAGCGGGTACCTTCTGCCAGGTGTGGGTCACGCGATCCATCGGCGGAGTGGCGATACGGACGTTGAGCGTGATGATGTTACCCTCGGCAGGATAGTTGGCCATAGAGTAGGCGCGGACGGTCTCCTCGGTGTTCTTTGCCGTGAGGCTCCACATATTGAACTTGTCCCAGTCGCCACGGAACTGATCCTCGACGACATAGTCGCTGTACTTGACCTCGTACTTAGGGATCTTGATCTGAGCGTAGCTACCGCTCTTGAAGTCCATGTGCTCGCCCTCGGGGAGCTTGACGACAAACTCCTTGATGAAGGTTGCAACGTTCCTGTTGGATACAACTTCGCACTCCCACTCCTTGACGCCAAAGACGCTCTCGGGGACGATCACCTTGAGATCCTCCTTGACTTTCGTCTGACAGCCGAGACGCCAGTGCGCCATCTGCTCTTTGCGAGAGAAGAAGCCCTTCTCCGTGGCAAGTATTTCGCCTCCGCCCTCGACGACGCGACAGCGGCACTGTCCACAGCTACCACTACCGCCACAAGCGCTGGATAGGAAGATGCCTTGGCTCTGTAGCGTGTTGAGCAGTGTACCGCCCATCGGCACCTCTAGGTCTTTCACGTCATTGACATTGATATGTACGTTGCCAGAGGGGATGAGCTTGCTCTTAGCTACCAGCAGTACCACGACGAGGAGCAGTACGACCAGGAGGAAGACCGCTACACTCGATACTATTATTAAGGTCATTTGATCCATATCTGTAGGCGATTAGAGTTTGACACCTGAGAAGCTGAGGAATGCGATGCCCATCAGTCCTGTGACGATGAGCGTAATGCCAAAACCTCTGAGGGGCTTCGGTATATTGCTGTAGGCTAGTCGCTCCCGGATGGCAGCTAGGCCGACGATAGCGAGCATCCAGCCGATGCCAGAGCCGAGTCCATAGACGGTTGCCATGCCCGTATTGATGAAGTCACGCTGCTGCATGAAGAGCGAGCCACCGAGGATCGCACAGTTCACAGCGATGAGCGGGAGGAAGATACCGAGCGAGTTGTACAGCGAGGGGCTGTATCGCTCGACGACCATCTCGACCAGCTGTGTAAAGGAGGCGATGACGGCGATAAAGACGATGAGCGAGAGGAAGCTCAGGTCGACCGAAGCGAACTCCGCACCGAGCCAACTCAACGCGCCTGCCTTAAAGACGTAGGTCTCTAGGAGGTAGTTGATCGGTAGCGTACAGGTGAGGATGAAGGTAACTGCTAGCCCCAATCCCAGTGAGGTCTTGACATCCTTGGATACAGCTAGGTAAGAGCACATACCTAGGTAGTAGGCAAAGATCATATTGTCGACAAAGATCGACTTGAAAAACAGACTTAGATAATCCATTGCTTAGACTTTATCTATGAAGTGTGAGATTATATGGAGTTGGGGAGGATTACTTCTCCTGTAGATCCTTAAGTTTGCTACGCTGTATCCATACGATACAAGCGAGGACGATGAGTGCCATCGGAGGCATGATCATCAAGCCGTGATTGACGTAGCCCATATCGTAGCAGGCCTGCGGGATAATCTGGAAGCCCAGCAGCGAACCTCTACCGAGGAGCTCACGGACGAAGCCGATGATCACCAAGACGAGTCCGTAGCCTAGACCGTTGCCGATACCATCGAGGAAGGAAGCCTTAGGACCATGCGCCAAGGCAAAAGCCTCTAGACGTCCCATCAAGATACAGTTCGTAATGATCAGACCGATGTATACCGACAGCTCCTTAGAGACATCGTAGACATATGCCTTGAGGACCTCGTTGACGATCGTCACAAGCGCAGCAACGACCACCAGCTGTACGATGATACGGATACGATTAGGTATCGTGTTGCGCAGTAGCGATATGATTACGTTGGCAAAGGCGACGACCACCGTCACCGACAGAGCCATCACTAGAGCGGGCTTGAGCTGAGCGGTGACCGCCAGCGCAGAGCATATACCGAGCACCTGTACGGTGACTGGGTTATTCTTATTGAGAGGCCCTAGGAGCACCTCTTTATTACTTATCTTACTCATAGCTTAGATTACTCTCTCTTCTGATTTATTCTGTTGCTACTGCTTGAGCTCCACGTATCTGCTCGATGTAGGGGAGGTACTCGTGGATAGAACTCCAGAGCATGTTGTTGACACCATTGCTCGTGAGCGTACCACCTGAGATGCCGTCCACGTAGTCTTGGTCATCGAGCGAGCGACCGTGCTTGACGACGGCGATAGACTTAAACTGCTCGTCACGGTACAGTTGCTTGCCGACGAACTCCTGTGAGAAGTGCTTCGTCGCGATCTCAGCGCCTAGTCCTGGGGTCTCACCAGCGTGTGAGAAGTCAGCGCCATAGACGGTCGAGCCATCAGCCTGTACAGCGAGGAAGCCCCAGATAGCGCCCCATAGACCAGCGCCATCCATCGGGAAGATGTAGAGCTGCTGGCCCTCCACCTCTGCTACGTAGACGGGTAGTCCGAGAGTGGGATCTTGCGAGCGGAGCTTAAACTGATTGGCCGTGTTCATCTGGAAAGCTTCATTCTGAGCGATCTGATCACCCTCGAAAGTAGCGATCACCTCGCCCTGACCATTGACTAGAAGCTCCTGCTTGATCACCTTTGTGTAGGTGGGGATAACTTGATCTTTGGTAGGCTCTAGATGTACAGCACGTAGTATCTGCTGCATCTTGTCAATGCGCTCATTCTCTTGCTGAGGCTTGCGTAGAGCCACAGCCGTGAGCGCTAGAGCTATTGCGACTACGACCACCATGATGGCTGCGTAGAGGATCGTGTAGCTATTACTATCTCTATTCATAGTCGTAAGAATGATCAATGTTTAGAAGCCATCTCCCAGCGCTTCTTGCGCTTAGAGACATTATTGTTTACCACGACGTAGTCGATGAGCGGTGCGAAGACGTTCATCAGTAGGATCGCGAGCATCATACCCTCAGGATAGCCTGGGTTGAGGACACGTATGAAGACACACATGACACCCACGAGGAGTCCGAAGATCCACTTGCCCGTCTCGGTGCGTGCCGAGGTTACCGGGTCGGTTGCCATGAAGACAAGACCGAAGGCAAAGCCACCGTAGAGCAGGTGATGCGCAACGTCAAGCTGCATGGCAGCGGTCGTACCGATCGCGTTAAAGAGGAGCGTCATCAGCACTGCTCCCACTACCCCACTCACGATCACCTTGTAGCTAGCTACGCCTGTCCAGATGAGCAGGATAGCTCCTAGTAGGATGGCAAAGGTCGAGACCTCTCCGATACTGCCTGGGATAAAGCCCCAGAAGGCGTCCCATAGGGTAGAGGGCTCGCCTATCGTGTTAACGATCGTCGGGAGCGTATCGCCAGCCGTAGCCACCTGACCTAGAGGAGTAGCCCCTGAGAAGCCATCGACAGCAGCTGTAGCCATGTCGCCACCACCTCCGAAGCCAAAGATAGGCTCCGTGCGAACGAAGACCTTGTCTCCAGTCATCGCTGCTGGATAGGCGAAGAAGAGGATAGCACGAGTCACAAGTGCGACGTTGAAGATGTTGTAGCCCGTTCCGCCGAAGACCTCCTTGGCGAAGACGACTGACATGGCGACCGCCACAGCAATCATCCAGAGCGGGGTATCGACTGGCACAATCATCGGCACGAGCATACCAGTCACGAGGTAACCCTCTTGGATCTCCTCATGCTTCCACTGTGCTACGGCAAACTCGATACCCAGTCCTACCACGTAGGAGACCACGATCTTAGGCAGTACAGCTAAGAATCCAAACCAAAACATCGACCAGAAGCCAGCCGTCTGACCGATCGCGATAAAGTGCTGGAGTCCCACATTGTACATACCGAAGAGTAGCGCAGGCACTAGAGCCAGCACCACGGTACTCATGACGCGCTTGCTATCTATCGCATCGTGTACATGCACCCCTCCCTGTGGAGCCGCTGTCGTATGCGGCACATAGAGGAAGGTCTCAAACCCATCAAAGAGCGAGTGAAACGCATGCAGCTTACCCCCTGGTTCAAAGAGGGAGCGTCGCTTGTTGAATCTATCTTTTAGTGACATATAATATAGTAGTCATAGTCCTTAGCCCGACGGTGATGGAGCCTTTTCCGCCCATCCCCGTGAGGCTACTCTTTTAGTTCATCTCCTTATATAGTAGGTCTAGACCTTGACGCACGATGCGCTGCAGCTCCATTTTGGAGGTATCGACGAACTCGCACAGGGCGAAGTCCTCAGGTGCCACCTCATAGATGCCGAGTTCCTCCATCTTGTCAATGTCAAAAGCTATAATCGCCTTGAGCAGATACTCCGCATAAATGTCTAGCGGGAAGACGCTCTGCAGCTCGTGACTCATGATCATCGCACGCTTACCACCCTTGAGACGAGCGTCTAGCGTATAGCGCTTGCGAGGCATCAGCCAGCTCAGATAGGTACGGCTCTGGCTGAAGTCTCCTAGGCGAGGCATAGCCCACCCAAGTAGCTCGTCACGATCAGACCCATCAGGGATGACCGTGATCTGGTCACAGCTCATCGGGAAGAAAGGACGCTCCTCCGTCAGCTGAGTGCCTGTCAGCACATCGCCAGCTATGACACGTGTCTTGCAGCTCTCCTGAGCCAACTTGCCGAGGCTCTCTATACGACAGCCAGGGAGTAGATCCATGTAGCCATGCTCTGCAGCGTGACTACCTGTGATGGCAATGCGACGTGTGTAGTCCACATGCCCCGTCATCAAGAGGCGACCTATGAGTACCACATCCGTGGCCCGCAGCGTCCAGACCGTCTCGTCCTTATTGATCGGAGCTATATGATCTATCAGTACGCCTACGTTACCAGCAGGGTGCGGGCCTCGAACCTCTACACCCTCCACCTCGGCGGGGAGCGTCAGGGAGCAGTCGTGAGCTACGCCCACATAGACCTTGCCCTCAGTGAGTCGTGATAGAGCACGGAGTCCTATACGTAGCTCCTCCTCACGACCCTCTAGTAGATAGTCTATCTCAGGTGCTAGTGGAGCTGTCAGATGTGCTGTGACAAATATATCTCGTGGAGCTATCGCAGGATCTGCAAGACGGTCATAAGGTCTCTGACGTATGAGCGTCCATAGGCCCGACTGTAGAAGTAGCGTCTTGAGTTGGTTCGCATCACCCTCGAGTAGTCCATCGACAGAGAAGGTGTGCTGTGTCTGTGTCTCATCGGGGCGTATCTCTACGCTCATGATCTTGCGCTTGGCACCACGGTTTATGGCGACTAGCTCGCCACTGACAGGTGCTGTAACCCATATATCTGGGAACTGCTTGTCGTAGAGGATCGGATCCCCCGCCTCCACGTGATCTCCCACATGCACCTTCATCTTGGGGGTTAGCCCAGGCAGATCATCGGGGACCCACGCATAGGTCGATGTCCCGCCAGAGGAAGGAGTAGACAGGAGGGTGCGGGGCGCAGTCCCTTGGAGCTTGAGATCCAAGCCTCGCTTGATAGTTATCGTTCTTGACATGACGATCTCTCTTTAGTATCCAACAATTGGTGCAAAAGTACTCATTTTATTTGGGACTACCGCATTTTGGGTAGAAACCATTAGGGCTGACGTATGATAAAAACAAGCTCGTCTGATTTTCTACCTAGGAAATGGTCAAATTCTTCGGACTTATTTTTTGATTCCTCCGAAGTTTCATTTGATTCCTCCGAAGAATTTTTTATTTCCTAAGTAGGAATTGGGGGAATTCCTAGGTAGCTATTTGGGAAATTCCTAGGTAGGAATTCAATTCTTCGGGAGGGAGGTGTAATCAGAGGGGGTTCCATAGCAACTCTGTAGCGACAGTCGCACCGTGTACCCCTAGAGCTATCGTCATGTGTAGCTTCTAGGCGACTGGTTATCATGCGTCAGCCCTGCTACGCCGAGAGTTCTTTGCTTGATGGTTGCAGCGCATTTATTACCTTTGCAGGCGAAAGCGTCCCCTTATACACCGCTTTAACCAACACAGACTATGGAAAATCTTTGGAACAATATCTTAGCTGACTTCGAGCACTTCACACTGCCGAGCTTCTTTGCGACCTTTATGATCCTCTTTGTCTCTATCGACATCATCGGAGCGATCCCGATCGCGCTGAGCCTCAAGGAGAAGGGGAAAATCTTCCACCCCAGCAAGGTAGCTATCATCTCGGCCATCATGTTCATCGCCTTCCTCTTCATCGGGGAGCCCCTACTAGGTTTCTTTGGGGTAGACGTTTCTTCCTTTGCTGTGGCGGGTTCGATCGTCCTCTTCGTCCTAGCCGTCGAGATGATCTTCGGTATACAGGTCTTTCAGGATGACGACCCCTCGGGCAATGCCGACATCGTACCGCTCGTCTTCCCGCTCTTTGCAGGTGCAGCCTCTTTTACGGCGATCCTGACGATGCGCTCCTCGGGTACGGCAAACTCGACCCTCTTTATCGCTATCATGCTCAACGTGCTCTGCATCTACCTGATGCTCCGCACCGTGTCGCTCTTGGAGCGCTGGCTGGGCAAGGGCGGTATCTACATCTTGCGTAAGTTCTTCGGAGTGATCCTTCTGGCCATCTCGGTGAAGTTCTTCATGCAGAACCTGATGATCATCCTCGAGCCCTTCTTTAACAAGTAAGGGCATACTATATAGCCGTGAGCGCTATTTTTTCGTACCTTCGTACCGAATAATCAATCCTTTAGATAAAGCTTTATGATAGATCCAAAAGAACTGCAGCAGATGGGCTTCGCTACGCGTGCCATCCATGCTGGTAGCGAGCACAATCAGCATGGTACGCTGGCTACGCCTATTTACCAAACCTCTACCTTCGTCTTTGACTCTGCAGAGCAGGGAGGCAGACGCTTTGCCCTCGAGGAGGAGGGGTACATCTACACCCGCCTAGGGAACCCTACCTGCACAGCTGCTGAGCAGAAGGTCGCCTCTCTAGAGGGTGGCGAGGCTTGTGTCAGCGCCTCCTCAGGCATCGGTGCGATTACATCTGCTATCTACCCCCTAGTACAGGCTGGTGACCACATTGTGGCTGGCAAGACGCTCTACGGTTGCACCTACTCATTCCTAGAGCACGGACTCTCACGCTTTGGCGTGGAGGTGACCTTCGTCGATGCGCGCAATCTTGATGAGATCAAGGCTGCTATGCGTCCCAATACGAAGCTCGTTTACATCGAGACGCCTGCCAATCCTAACATGTACCTGACAGATATCGAAGGCGCTGCCAAGATAGCTCACAGCCAGGAGGGAACCGTTCTGATGGTGGACAATACATACTGCACACCCTTTATCACGCGTCCTCTAGACCTCGGTGCTGACGTGGTCGTACACTCGGCTACGAAGTATCTGAATGGTCACGGTGACGTGATCGCCGGATTCGTCGTAGGTCGCAAGGAGTATATTGACCAGGTGCGTCTCTTCGCTGTCAAGGATATGACCGGTTCAGTGCTTGGCCCGTTTGAGGCTTACCTGATCGCTCGTGGTATCAAGACACTGGAGATACGTATGGAGCGTCACTGCGCCAATGCACAGCGTGTCGCTGAGTTCCTTGAGAAGCATCCCGCTGTCGCATCGATCGCATACCCTGGTCTCAAGAGCTTTCCACAGTATGAGCTGGCTAAGAAGCAGATGCGCCTGCCAGGTGCTATGATCGCCTTCGAGCTCAAAGGTGGTCTAGAGGCTGGTCGCAAGCTGATGAATAGCCTTCACCTAGCTACGCTCTGCGTGAGCCTCGGTGATGCTGAGACGCTTATCGAGCACCCAGCTAGTATGACGCACTCGCCTTATACGCCTGAGGAGCGTGCTGCTTCTGACATTGGCGAGGGTATGGTACGCCTCTCGATCGGTCTGGAGAATGTCGAGGACATCATCGCAGACCTGAAGGCTGGCCTAGACGCACTCCTATAATATATAGTAGGTACTGGTAAAAGAGACTGTTGCAAAAGTCAACAGTCTCACAATCTTGCTTGCAAGATTGTCTAGACTTTGCAGAAAGGATGAAGCGCAAGGCGCTGAGGGTGAGGTCTGTGCTTACAGCCTACTAATAAATAGAGACTCCCCCCATCACAGTCGATGAACTGTGGTGGGGGGAGCTTGCTTTGGTTATGTCTGTAGGTTGATGCGTCCGCTCTTAGTCGCGCACCTCGTAAGTTTTGCTATCTGATATGATGTAGTGCATCGTGACGTCCCACGGCTCTAGCGGGATCTGCTCGACGATCTGCATCGAGGAGGTGACCGCTACACGGAGTGCATGGGGGCAGCGTGCGAAAAAGCGATCATAGAACCCCTTGCCACGCCCCATACGTCCGCCATGCGAGTCGAATGCGAGTCCTGGTACGAGGATTAGCTCTATCTCTGCAGGATCTACCGCCTCTTCGGCAGTAGCTGTCGGCTCGAGGATCTTGTAGTCCTCGCTGGTGACGAGCGAGTCAGACTGATAGGCGTAGAAGTTGATATCGTCGCCCTCGACACGGGGTATGAGTAGTCTCTTCTCACCCTGGTAGCGCTCTAGGATAGCCGTCAAGTCTACCTCGTCGGGCATGGCACAGTACAGAGCTATGCTGTGACTCCGCACGAAGGGCAGGAAGGCCTCTATCTGCCTACAGACACGCTCCGAGACCGTCTGCCGGTACTCTTCAGTCCACTCACTCCGCATCTTAGCACGGATGGTGCGACGCAATGCTTTTTTCTCTTCTCTCACTCTGTCACCATTCATCATCGCATATGATAATTGTCCTCTATATATTGCTCTGCGCTACTGATCATCGGGTCATCTTGGGTTATCACCTGATAGAAGCCCGTAGCGCCAAAGAGATGATTAGCTATCAAGGCATACATCTGTAGTTGCAAGCGCTGTGAAGCTTGGCGGAGCATCTGTGGGCGCTGTGCTATACCTCGCTCGGCAGCGTATGCGGCTAGGTCGTTCACAAGAGACTTCTCCTGATCCAGTAGCTCTAGTAGCTCCTGGACTGAACCCATCTCACGGAGGGCCGCTCTATTTAGATCCACAAAGTAAAAGGCGTACTCCTGCATCAGCCCAGACATGATCAGACGTGCAGCATAAGCATTGATCATGGCAGTGTCTTGCGGTACGAAGATATCCGGCATAATGCCATAGCCACTGAAGAGGAGACGTCCCTTGTCGCTATGATACTCTCGTTGCTTCTGCTTAGTCAGTGAGAGCGTATCCGCATAGTCACCCACAGGTTTGATGCCCGAGACACTCATAAGGCTCTCCTCGATGGAGGAGAGGCTACCCTGCTCGTAGGGGCGCTGTATGTTACGTCCCGAGGGAGTGTAGTAACGTGCCACCGTAAGGCGCACGCTGGAGTTGTCCGCAAAAGTAAAGGGCTGCTGTACCAAACCCTTGCCATAGGTCTGTCGTCCCACGATCATCGCACGGTCGTGGTCTTGCATCGCTCCAGAGAAGATCTCGGAGGCTGACGCACTATTCTCATTGACCAGCACCACGAGTGGCAGTCGCTGTAGCATGCCCTCGCCATTGGCCACCACATCTTCACGAGGCATGGTGCGTCCCTCGGTGTAGACGATCAGTTGACCCTCCTGAAGGAACTCATTGGCGACGGCTATGGCCGAGTTCATGTAGCCTCCCGTATTGTCTCTCAAGTCTAGGACCAGCGCTTTCGCCCCTGCTCTTTGTAGCGCGCCCCAATGCTGAATGAATTCGTCGTAGGTAGTCCGAGCCCAAGTGGTGATCTGCATTAGCCCGATGGTGGGTGTCAGCATATAGCTCACCTCGATGCTCTGGATCGGCACAGGTCCACGCACTACGCTCACATCTCTGCGCGCATGGCGACGCAGTACCGATAGATGCACCACGGACCCCGCAGGTCCTCTCAGTGCCGAGGTGATCGTGTCTTGGTTGTTGCGCTCGCCGAGGAGGCTCTTGCCATCGCACGCTAGGATGCGGTCGCCGGGCTCTAGCCCAGCCGTCTCGGAGGGGCCCCCAGCGAAGACCTGATCGACGACGATCGTGTCGGTGATGATGTTGTAGATGATTCCAATCCCCTCAAACTGTCCCTCCAGTCTCTGCTCCTCACGCTCAGACTCCAGCGGCGGGATGTAAGTCGAGTGCGGATCCAAAGCACCTAGCAGATAGGGCAAGAGATTGGTCCGTAGCTCCTCCATGTCCACAGAGTCTACGTAATACTTGTCAATCAACTGAAGTACCTGGTCGAACTTGTCTGCATGCGTGAAGCTCCGATAGCGAGAGATGAGCCAGAAGGTTAAGCTCCCAATCAGCGCACCAGCCAGAAGGCAAAGCAAATATTTATATCGACGACGCATATCTACCACTTGTTCCTCTCAATGTCTAGAAATAGGTACATAATACTAATGGGTAGAGGACTCCGTGGCTGACGAGGTGGTGTCAAGCGGTATATAGACCACCTCGATGCCAGCACGCTCGAGGAGCTCGACACCGTCGGTGAGTCGGTACTGCTCGCCATAGACCACACGTCGTATGCGACTCTGGATGATCAGCTTAGCACACTCCAGACAAGGCGAGGCAGTAATGTAGATCGTCGCACCCGTGCAGTTATTGCCCGAGGCAGCCACCTTCGTGATTGCATTCGCCTCTGCGTGGAGGACGTAAGGCTTGGTGATTCCCTCTTCATCTTCGCACACATTCTCAAAGCCCGAAGGCGTACCGTTGTAGCCATCCGAGATGATCATCTGATTGTGCACGATGAGGGCTCCTACTTGTCGACGCTGACAGTAGGAGTTCTCAGCCCATATACGAGCCATACGCAGATAGCGACGATCTAAGATTGTCTGCTTTGAGTCAGGAGCAGAGGGGGTAGTCGGTGTGATTGTCATCATGTAGTGATTTACCCATAGTGTAAACCGCCACAAAGATACTGATTATTTGGCACAAATACTCCCCTCCTCGCACCAAGGATGCAATTTTCCCGAAGACGGGACGCACGCCTGTCGTCTAGCGGAGTGCGTAGGTAGCGCGGACAGTGACGGAGATCGTCTTGTGGCGTGAGGAAGTGTTGAAAGCACCACCCCATGAGTAGTCCTCGCCAGCGTTCTTGCCGACAATTTGGAAGACCCCCATCGAGGCATTCTGTAGCTTACCCACCTTACCACGGCTCCCCGAGGCTATCTCCTCGGCACGATTCAGCGCGTCCTCAGAGGCTTGGCGCAGCATCTGGTGCTTGAGATCATCCAGACTCGTGTAGTAGTAGGCAGGCGCTCGGCTCGTTATCTCCACCCCCTGAGAGATCAGCGAGGAGATACTCTTCGACAGAGCCTCGACACCGTCTAGGTCCTTGCTCGTCACAGTCACCGACTGCGTGAGCACATAGCCGTTGGGCACCTGCTGATAGTTACCATGCGTGTCGTAGCCATTGTTGTAGTCCTGCGACACCTCTAGACTCTCGAAGGTATAGCCATCAGCCTTCAGACCAGCCTTCTGGAGAAACTCCTGCACCACCGTGCGCTCCCGCTCGATCTCCGTGTAGGCATCGCTCAGCGTAGCACGATGCACACGAAAGGAAGCGCTCCAGACGATCAAGTCACTCTCGAAGTCCTGCTCCGCATTGCCCGTGACCGACACGATGCGAGGCTTGCGCACCGACTGATAAGTCGAGCAGGCGATCCAAATGCCTATGACAAAGGCCACCGCCAGTGCCAAGGCTGCCCAAAAGGTCCACTGCTTAGTCATATTCATACCTACTTATAGTAAATGCTTTGCTGGCGAAGCAACCACCTCGCCAGCGTAGCGTTATAGTTCCTTCTCGAGGAGATACTTCTCCACCTCCAGCGCAGCGCGACAACCCGTACCCGCCGAGGTGATCGCCTGACGATAGCGTGGATCCGCCACGTCGCCAGCCGCAAAGACTCCCTCCACACTAGTCAGCGGTCGTCCCTCACGAGTCACGATGTAGCCCGCATCATCCAGCTCCAGCTGACCTGCCAGGAAGTCTGTATTGGGCTTGTGTCCGATAGCCAGGAAGAAGCCATCAATCGCTATATCACGCTTAGCCTCCTCAGGCGTCCCCTTCTTGTAAACGAGGTGAGCACCCTCCACGCCATTGTCGCCAAAGAGCCCCACCGTGTTGTACTCAAAGAGCACCTCTATATTCTCCCGTGCGAAGAGTCTCTCCTGCATCACCTTAGAGGCGCGCAGATGGTCCTTACGCACGATCAGATAGACCTGCTCTGCGATACCCGCTAGGTAGAGCGCCTCCTCGCAAGCGGTATCGCCACCGCCCACGACAGCGACACGCTTCTTGCGATAGAAGAAGCCGTCGCACGTAGCGCAGGCCGAGACGCCCATACCAGCATACTTCGTCTCATCCTCCAGACCTAGGTACTTAGCGCGAGCTCCCGTGGCGATGATCACCGCCTGTGCCGTTAGCTCCGTAGAGCCGTCGATCTCCACCTTGAAGGGACGCTTCGAGAGATCGATGCGCGTCACCTCGCCAGAGCGAATGTCTGTGCCAAAGCGCTCCGCCTGCTGGCGCATCTGCTCGAGAAGCTGAGGGCCCGTGATCCCCTCGGGGAAGCCCGGGAAGTTCTCCACCTCAGTGGTCGTAGTAAGTTGTCCACCAGGTTGTAGTCCCTGGTAAAGCACAGGCGACAGGTTAGCCCGTGAAGCGTAGATAGCGGCTGTATATCCTGCAGGTCCTGACCCGATGATCAGGCAGCGTATAGTCTTGTCTTGTGACATATTAGTAATAGATTCTTTTAGATGGTGAGATGTACCTCACCGCAAAGATACAAATTTAGAGGTTAGAGACTAGAGGTTAGAGATTAGAGTGAGACGTCGCCCTGTAGGGACGCACGATCTGTGCGTCCGTTGTGTCAAAGCCAGACGAGTGACGGTTGTAGGGACGCACGATCTGTGCGTCCGTTGTGTCAAAGGTTACAGCGTCTCGGTTTTAACGGGAACGGACGCACAGATCGTGCGTCCCTACAAAGGGTTATACGCCTCCCCCCGAGGAAGTCTTCAAAAACATCATTCTTGAGAAATTGCATTAGCGGGTGGAATGTACGTTAGCGGGTGGAATGTACGCGCCAATTTGCACAGCTCGAAATATTACCCTATATTTGTCGTAGCAAGACACCGATAGGTGACTTAGCAACGTGTTCTTAGCATATGATATGTAGCACGGCACAGACCCATAGCCGCACTGCTTGATACGGAAACTCTTCAAATTTAATCGACTATTCCGAGATCATTCTACCTACTTGATGACCGGCCTCGACATGCTCCTAGTGAGTATGTGAGCACTTGTTGCTCCAGTGGACTTCAGATGGTGGTGGATCCTCAAAACTTGTATGTTCTTCGGAGTTTTCCTAATCCACAGTGCGGCTTTTTTGTGTCCGTACTCAGAGGAGCGGCGAGAAGAGCCGAGCCACAGCCTCCCAGCTACGTATCCACAGGGAGCGCTCATTCCACTCCTCTAGGGTTAGCTGACAACACGACTGCAGATCCACCTCAAAGGTCTTGCAGAGCTCCTCAGCGATCAGCCTGTCGTAGACGAATGACATCACCTCCAGATTGATCTCCAAGCTGCGGAAGTCCATATTCGCACTGCCGACACCGACGATACGCCTATCCACCACCATCAGCTTAGAGTGTAGGAAGCCACCACGGTAGCGCCTCACATCCACGCCCGCCTGCATCAGCTGCGTCAGGTAAGAGTCCGAGGCACGCTGCGTCAGGTACGAGTCGCCCCGCTCAGGGATCATGACGCAGACATGCACACCACGCATAGCTGCGCTACAGAGGCTCATCAGCAGCCCCTCAGGCGGGAGGAAGTAAGGCGTCTGGATCAAGATCTCTTCGTGAGCCATCGAGCACGCCTTGACGAACGCCTGCTCAATCGTTTGCCAGTGCGCCTGCGGACCATTCGTCAGGAACTGCATCGCTATCGGATGCTCGTACGCAGCGCCCCGATCGATCTCGGCAAAGTAAGGAGCTACGTCAAAGCGCTTGCGCACCGCTACAGCCCAGTCCACCAGGAAGACACGCTGCAACCCCGCCACGGCACTACCCTCTATGCGAAAGTGCGTGTCGCGCCACTGCCCCAGCTCATTGCCCTGCGTATAGTACTGCGCCACATTCATCCCCCCGAGATAGCCTATCCGCTGATCTATCACCACCACCTTGCGATGGTTGCGATAGTTGATACGCAGATCGATGAAGGGGAACCGCACCGGCAGGAACGCATAGACCTCTCCCCCAGCCCTACGAAGTGGCTTCCAGAAGCCCCGCACATCGCTCCAGAAGGAGCCCAGACCATCATAGATAACCCGCACGCGAACTCCCTCGAGAGCCTTACTCACCAAGAGGTCACGTAGCTTGACCCCCAGCTCGTCAGAGGCGATAATGTAGTACATCAGGTGTATCTCGCTCCGTGCCGAGCGAATGTCCTCAAAGAGCCGTCGGTACTTGTCCGTACCCACCGTGATGACCGACATCGAGGAGGCGGCCAGCACCGTACGATCATCACTTTTGTAGAGCAACTTGCCGAGCGTCCCGTAGTAGGGATCCTCTAGGAGCGCCTGGTGAAAGGCCTGATCCGTGTGCTCTAGTGGCATCTTATTGATCTCCTTGAGGAAGTCCTTAGGGATCAACCGCATGGAGGCTGTCGAGCGCCCAAAGAGCAGGTAGAGGACCACCCCCACGATGGGAATAAAGAGCACAACCATCAGCCACGAAAACATCCGATAGATGTCATCGCCGCCCGTCAAAATGACGACCACCACGCCCACGACCAGGAGCGCATATAGGATAGTCAGCAGTATCGTCCACATAGATTGCAAGCCTACGGAGCCTGCTCAAAGTGCTGTAGCAGACCCACTATCGCAAAGGTAAGGAAATTAGAGATTAGAAGTTAGAGGTTAGAGATCAGCTCCGATGGCTCCGACAGCTCCGATGATTCCGATGGCTCCGATTACTCCGATCTTTCCAATCTCTAAATTCTAATTTCTAACCTCTAAATTCTAACCTCTAACTTCTAACCTCTAAATTCCTACCTAGGAATTTGCCAAATAAGTACCTAGGAATTTGCCCAATTCCTACCTAGGAAATAAAAAATTCTTCGGAGGAATCAAATGAAACTTCGGAGGAATCAAAAAATAAGTCCGAAGAATTTGGAAATTCCCAGGTAGAAATGAAACAAGTCATTTTTATCATGCGTCACCCCTACCTCTAACCTCTAATCACTAACCTCTAATCACTAACGAGGGAGACCTCCGCCAGTTGTGCGGGGATCTCCCTCGTGAAGTGATCGGGTCCTAGCGGACCGTCCTCTTAGTCTTACTTGACGATGCGCGTCGTGTAGTTACCAACGAGGACGATGTAGCTACCAGCGGGTAGTGCGCTGATGTCGAGCGCATGCTCTGTGCTAGCAAGGAGTAGCTGACCCGTGTAGTCGTAGAGGCGAACCTCTGCGCCCTCAGCAGCACCAGCCACCTCGAGACGTGTACCACCGTTGGTCACGTAGACGGCAACCTGACCAGCTGTCAACTGCTCGACAGCATTGATGAGCTTGAAGGTAGCCTGGATCTTGGTAGCCTCTGTAACTGTGAAGGCATACTTGAAGCCTCCGTCAGCTTGCTTGATGAGCTTCTCGTCACCAGCGGGGATCTTCGTCTCACCCACCTGGAGTGTC
>QWCH01001686.1_pt1 | contig 34030 bp, 30 predicted proteins | sample 1972671 | NCBI WGS metagenome assembly QWCH01 (sample SAMN09866713, study PRJNA288562) | Human gut metagenome isolate term3_stool, whole genome shotgun sequencing... | isolation source: gut | host: Homo sapiens | place: USA: California
TGTCAAACGAGGTGTCAGGAGCCATACGGTGCTTCTGGCACCTTTTTTGTAGATTTTTTTGTGAATTTGATTAAAAAGTCCTTGACAATTTGTCTCTGGTAAAACCGCCAAATCGATTCTGATTTCGGTTGGTGTAAGACTTGCTGCTTTTAATTTGGAAGAACTTGCATCATTAACCAAATATGACGAGATGGAATTAGAACAGATTGGAGAAAGAAAAACGGCTTTATTTGCGATTATTCCAGACAACGATTCCACATTCAATTTTGTAGTGGGAATGTTGTACACCCAGTTATTTCAAATGTTGTATTACCAGGCAGATTATGTACATGGTGGAGAACTTCCTGTACCCGTCCATTTCTTGATGGATGAATTTGCCAATGTTGCTTTACCAGATGAATTTGATAAACTTCTTTCAACGATGCGTTCAAGACAGATCTTTGTATCCATTATTTTACAGAACCTGGCTCAGATCAAAGCTTTATACAAGGATAGCTGGGAATCCATTTTAGGTAACTGTGATGAAACGTATTACCTAGGTGGTAATGAACAAAGTACACATAAATACATCAGTGAATTGCTGGGAAAAGAAACATTGGATACAAATACGTATGGCAAATCTGAAGGAAGAAGTGGTAATTATTCTACAAATTATCAACAGACAGGAAGAGAGCTTTTAACCGCAGATGAAGTTCGATTGTTGGATAACAACTATGGACTTCTTTTTATTAAGGGAGAACGCCCTGTTAAAGATAAAAAATATGATTTATTAAAACATCCAAATATTAAGCAGACATTAGATGGAGGACGAGAGCCTTATATTCATGGGCAAACGTATCATTTCATTGATGATTGGCAAAATATTCTTTTGACTGATAACGAATATGAATTGTTAGATCAAGAAGAAGTAGAAAAATATGTAAAGGAGATCAAAGAAAATGAAGAAAACAAAAACAATTAGAAAAGTAGTGTTCTATGCTTATACAGCATTGATACTCATCACAAACTTTATAACACCTGTCTATGCAGCTAATGATCCAGTCACTGTAGTCAATAATTTCAGTGATTTTATGTTTGGACTTATACGTGCTATTGGCATGATTCTATTAGGCTTTGGAATCGTACAGGTTGGTTTATCTTTAAAAAGCCATGATCCAAGCCAGAGAGCCAATGGATTTATGACAGTAGCTGGTGGTATTGTAATTACCTTTGCTAAAGAGATTTTGAATATTATTGTAGGTTAATATATGGATGGAATCATCGATAACCTAACAAGTGCAATCAATACCTGGAATTCTAAGCTTGCTGAAATATGGTTGTTACTGACTGAATCTCCAGAAACATTTAAAGGTGGAGATATATGGAAAATCATTGTAAAAGTACATGAAGGTTTACAAGCTATTGGTCTTGCCCTTCTTGTACTTTTCTTTGTATGGGGATTAATACGAACCTGTACAAGCTGGCAGGATGTCAAACGTCCAGAGCAAGCCTTCAAACTATTTCTAAGATTTATTATTGCCAGAGGTCTTGTCATGTATGGAATGGAACTGATGACAAAGATTTTTGAAATTGTACAGGGGATAATTCAATCGATTACGGAAACTGTAGGACTTGGAGTATCCAACGAAACAGTTATACCACAGGAAATAGTTGATGCGGTTAGTAATACAGGATTTCTAGAATCCATTCCATTATGGGCAGTAACCTTACTAGGATCTATATTTATCACAATATTATCTTTTGTGATGATTTTAACAGTATATGGAAGATTCTTTAAACTATACATGTATACCGCTATTTCTCCAGTCCCACTTGCAGCAGCTGCAGGAGAAAGCACGCAGAACACAGCTTTTACATTTATTAAAAGCTATGCAGGAGTATGTTTAGAAGGAGCTATTATTGTCCTGGCATGTATTATCTTCTCTGCCTTTGCATCAAGTCCACCAGTTGTAGATTCAACAGCATCTAGTGTATCTATGGTATGGAGCTATATTGGAGAAATGATATTCAATATGTTGGTTCTTGTAGGAACAATTAAGATGTCAGATCGAATAGTCAAAGAAATGATGGGGCTATAATATGTAGCTACTCAGTTACCACATTTGTTGATATTTTGTAAAAAACTGATTATAATATATACGAAAGGAAGTGTTAATTATGCGTAACGTAATCAATGCTCAAAAAGATGATGTATTTAGAATTCGCATGAACTCAGAAATCAAGAATGAATTAGAAGAAGTTTTTGCGAAAAACGGTTTAACTCTAACGGATGCCGTAAATGTATTTTTTCAGCAAGTATTAAATACAGGTGGTTTTCCATTTTCTGTGACCGAAGATAATGCTGAAAAGATGAAAGCAAAGGCTTTATCTAAATTAATGAAAGAATTAGAAATTGGTATGAATTGTACTGAATCTTATTCAGAAGAAGAAGCCAAAAGGATGTTAGGTTTGTAAAATGAGGATCATTTATAAAAAATCCGCAATTGACGATCTTCTTAATACCGAAAACTATATTATTGATCAGTTTCATAATAATCAAGCCGCAAAAAAGCTTAAAACAAACATTGTAGATACAATTTCATTATTAAAAGATAATCCTTATTTAGGGCCAAAAATGTCAGGTCGATTTAATATAGATACATCATTACGCTATTTAATCGTATCTAAACAAATTGTATTCTATGATATCAATGAAGATAATATCGAAATTATTAGAATACTAGATTCAAGACAAGATTACTTATCATTACTATTTTAATTGATACTGCAGGAGCATATTGTTCCTGCTTTTATTATGCCTTTTTGGCAAGAAAGGAATGTAACATGAAAGATTATATTTTAAACAAAGTTGTATTAAAAACAGGAGATTCATTGGATATTGTTGAATCTTCAACTTTACCATTAACGGAAAGATTGATGTATAAAATAGAACATGAAAAAGATAAGATCATTGTTCGTCGTGATGGCGGAAGGATGGTTATCCCTGTCGATAACATTTTATTTGCATCTTCTATTCCACTAGATGTCATTCATGAGGATTTTGATGATGAAATCTAATTTTGAAATTAAAATCAATAAGGAAATACGTGATTATACAGAAAGTATTTTCTTTGGATTATCCTTAAGACAAAGTATCTTTTCTATTATTGCTTGTATCATTGCATGCGGATTGTATTTCTTATGTAAAGATCGATTAGGTACAGAAATGACAAGTTGGTTATGTATGCTTGGTGCTGCACCATTTGCGGCATTTGGCTTTATTCGTTTTCAAGGAATGTATACAGAAGATATTGTGAAAATGGCAATATCTTCTTTTGCGTTGTCTACAAGAAATTTGATTAATGTACCATTTAATCTTTATTATGAAATACTTGAACCATTCATTAATCAATCAAGAAAGGAGTCGATTGTACATGATAAAAAGCTACGAAAGATTGAAAAAGCTCAACAAAGAAAAATTAAGAATTCCTAGAACCGTTCAAGATACCATCCCGGTAGATACGATCTATAAGGATGGTATTTTTCGTTCTGGTAATAAATATACAAAGAGTTACAAATTCTTGGATATCAACTACAAGATTGCTTCTGGAGAAGATAAAAACAATCTCTTTTTAAGCTATAGTGATTTACTGAATTCTTTTGATTCTTCTGTAATGACTAAGATTACCATTAATAATCGAAAAGTGGATATCAAGAAGTTTAAGGAAGATATATTAATTCCATTAAAAAATGATGGATTAGATCCATATCGTAAAGAATACAACAATATGCTCTTAGATAAATTATCTGAAAGTGATGATATTGTTCAAGAAAAATATATTACGGTAACAATTTTTAAAAACAGTATAGAAGAAGCAAGATTCACCTTTTCTAGAATCACCACTGAATTCTCTACCCTGTTTGCACGTCTTGGCTCTTCTTGTATTGAATTAAATGCAGAAGAACGTTTAAAAATGCTTCATGATTTTTATCGTAGTGAAACGGAAGAATTTTCTCTCGATATGAATGATTTGGCTAAGAAAGGTCATTCTTTTAAGGATTTGATTACGCCTAGAATGAGTAAATACCACAACAAATATTTTGAATTTGACGGCAAGTATGGAAGAGTTCTTTATTTAAGCAATTATCCTGGCTTTTTAAAGGATGAATTTGTATCCGAACTTTGTGATTTAAACAAAAACCTCATGTATTCCATGGACATTATTACCATTCCTACAGACGAAGCAGTTCGTGAAGTAGAAAACAAGTTTTTAGGTGTAGAAAAGAATATTACCGATTGGCAAATGAAACAAAATCGCAACAATAACTTCTCTGCTATCATCCCTTATGACATGGAGCTACAACGTAAGGAATGTAAGGAATTCTTAGACGATTTAATTGTACGAGATCAAAGAATGATGCTATGTAATATTACGGTTGTTCATCTTGCCGATTCATTAGAAGAACTGGATAAAGATAGTGAAACATTAAAAGCAGTAGCTCGTAAATATGTATGTGAACTCGAAACACTATACTTTTCAAAAAGACAATTGGACGGTCTACAGACAGCTCTTCCTATTGGAGTCAACAAACTCAATATCACTCGTACCCTGCTTACAGAAAGTGCTGCTGTATTTATTCCTTTTAGAGCCCATGAAATTATGCAGAAAGGTGGTATTTGGTATGGGCAGAATGCCATTACTAACAATCCAATTCTTTGTAACAAATCTTTATTACAAAATCCAAACTCTTTTGTATTGGGTATTCCTGGATCAGGTAAATCTTTTCTTACAAAAGAAGAAATTGAATTCTTAATTCTGTCTACAAATGACGATATTATTATTGCGGATCCAGAAGGTGAATATGATCCAATCATTAAAGCGATGAAAGGACAAATCATTCGTATTGGAACGAACAGTAAAGATTATATTAATGCCATGGATATGTCAGAAGGGTATGGAGATAGTGGAAATGCAATTGCAGATAAATCTCAATTTATCATGTCTTTATTTGAACAGTTAGATACAAATCATGGTGGTATATCCCCTATTGATCGTTCTATTATCGATCGTTGTGTATCTTTGGTTTATCAGGAGAGCATGAAAAATAACTATATTCCAACATTAAAGCATCTTTATAGCAAACTACTAGAACAAAGTGAACCTGAAGCTAAATCATTAGCTATTAAGCTTGAATTATTTACAAATGGATCCTTGAACATTTTTGCTCATGAAACCAATGTTGATATCAAATCTAGAATCCTATCCTTTAATATCTTTAATTTAGGAAAACAATTAAAGACGATGGGATTACTTGTAATTACAGATGCCATTATCAATCGTGTCAATGAAAATTGGAGAAAAGGAAAACGTACACATGTCTTCATTGATGAGATTCATGTTATTTTTGAGAATGAAGAAAGTGCAACCTTCTTTGCATCTGCATGGAGACAATTCCGTAAAAGAGATGCCTATCCAACGGGTATTACACAAAATGTGAAATACTTATTATCAAGTCAACAAGGAACAAGTATGCTATCAAACTCTGAATTTATCGTTATGTTAAATCAATCTGCCAATGACAGAGAAGATTTAGCAAGACTTTTAAATATTTCAGAAGAACAGATGGGATACATCACAAATGCACCAACTGGATCTGGATTAATCAAGTATGGTGGTTCTATTGTCCCTTTTGTCAATAAGATGCCAAAAGGATTATTGTATGACTTAAATACAACAAAACCAGGAGACAGAAAACTCCTAATAAACTAAGCAGAATTCATTTTCTGCTTTTTTACATACAAAGGAGTTGATGAATTTGAGAGATATTAAGACAAAGCAAAAAATACAAGCTATCAAAACAAAGGATACAAAGGGAAATATTCAGCATTTTATTAAACAGCAAACAGTTCATAATAAAAATGTTGATAGAAAAGAGGATGCTTCTGTTAAATCCAATCCGCAGGTACAGGCTACAAATAAAGTAAGTGTTGCTGCTAAACAGAGTGTAATTGAATCTAAACATCGAGCTAGAAAGTTTATTAAACAAAAACATCATGAATATAAAATCAAATCAGCTAATAAGAAACCGATTATTGAATCAAATCGTGATGTTCATCCGCAAAGAATTTCTTATATATCCAAGGCAAAGAAGCATGTTGTAAATAAAGTGAATGCTTCAAAGATAAAAAAATCTACAGAACAATTTGTTTCCAAGCCTATTGTCCAAAATACAACACACACTATAAAGAAATCATTTCATATTGTTAAGAAGGGTGTATCTACATTAAATACACTCTTTTCTTTTGGAACAGGATTGATTTTATTGATTGTGATTACTCTGTTTATTGGAACATTTAGTGTATTGGCACAAGATGGTGGATCTAATAGTGAAATTGTTTCTTTAAGTGAAGAAGTTATTGCGTATGAAGATACCATTCGAAAATATGCAATAGAATACGATATAGAAGATTATGTATCTTTACTTCAAGCGATTATGATGCAGGAATCTGGTGGCAAAGGAAGTGATCCTATGCAAGCTAGTGAATCAGGATACAATACAAAATATCCTAGAGTTCCTAATGGTATTACAGAAGCAGAATATTCAATTGAAGTCGGTGTTAAAACATTTTCGGACTGTATTAAAAAAGCCAATGTCAAAGATTCATCGGATACGGAACATATCTATTTAGCCTTACAAGGATACAACTATGGGTCTAGATATATTGATTGGGCAATTTCTAATTTTGGTGGTTATTCCAAATACAATGCACAACAATTTTCAGATATGAAAAAGCAAGAATTGAATGTATCAGGGTATGGAGATCCATCTTATGTAGATCATGTCATGCGCTATGTCGGTATTACTTTTAGAGGTGGAACCAATCCAAATTTTAATAACATGGAAGCATGGATTACTAAAAATCCATATGCTAAAACAGGCTTATATGGCCAATGCACATGGTTTGCCTGGGGAAGATTCTATGAACTCTATGGATATGATCCTGGCTTTACTGGTAATGGATGGGATTGTGTAGATGAACTACTAAAAGCACATCCAGATAAATTTGAAAGATCCACTACCCCAAAAGCAGGAGCAGTATTTTCTGGCATTGGTAAAAACCATGTTGGTATAGTATTAAAAGTAGATGGTAACAACATTACAATTCAAGATGGTAACTATGATGGTATTACCAATACCTTTGAAGATGCAAAAAAGGACTGGCAAACCAACACCTATACTCTTGATTACTACAGGTCAAGAATGGGAGGTATTGTATTCGCCAATCCAAAATAAAAGTGGAGAAACCATCATCTCCACTTGTTTGCATTTTGATGCTGTTCAACAACCTTCTTCGCCTCTTCTTCTGTACGATACAATTTACTTTCACGAACACGTGTTCCAGAAGTACCACAATTACCATCTGAAAATCGTATTGTACAAAATCCACCAGCATTACGAATAATAGTGGCTTTCTTGATAAAAACAGAAGAGGAAATAAAGTAAACAACATCTCCTTCATTAAATTTTTTCATTATAGTCAGTCCTATTCAATATTTACAACAAATGGATAGCTACGTCCAACGCATTGATTTTGTTCATTCACTAAAAAGGCTTCAACATAGTGCTTACCAAAATACGCTGTACTCTCATTTCTAACCTGATTTCCTTCAACCAATTCAGAATCGTAAAAGTCTCCACGTAACTGGCCGAATTGTTGTGCTTCAAAACCAGTGTTTGTAATCTGCCAATATATTTTATATAAGCTTATATTATTAGAATACGCTTCAAACCTTAATGATACATTTTTAGATATTCTTTCTCCAGATTCCAGTTCTCGTACTTTTCTTTTGTTCTTAATCAAAAAACATTTTAAATGAACATCCTTCCAAATTTGATTTTCCCACATCATTTTTTTATGGTATGGGATTGAGTCAATAATTGATTGTAATTGATGAGTCTCTGGCTTTCCATTTATTAGACTTCTTTTCATCAGATTAAATTCTTCATTAGAATTATATTTTGCCTCATCGACAGAAAAGTCAAATTTCAATTGGTTGACCCATCTTTTAAAATGATTATAGTATATGACATCATTCCATTTAATAGATAAATTCTCTCGTTTATCAACAGGATTTAAAACCATATAATTTCCCATTTGAAAATCAAGCTCATTTTCTAAATTATTCACAATTATTTTGATTAGTTGGTTGAAGGAATAATCGCCATTTTGAACATGAGAATAGGCTTTGGCTGTCAAAGTAGTAATGATAATTGAAGAAGGTTTATGCTCCAAATCATCAGAAAACATCAATTCTGCATGTCTTTTCAATATTTGAACAACTCTTTGAAGTGGCGTTTTAATTTTATAATCCGGTATTCTTTCAACATCTAACTTATTGTAAAGTGCATATCTTTTTTTATACTCCGAGTGTTTTGATAAATTTAGAAACCATTTGAAATAATCTTGAGGATTTGATATATTCCATTTCTCGGTTATTCTGTCATATTCTAGATTTCTTTTATCAGTAAATGCTATTTCATTATTGCCTTTTGATAAATTGGGTATTGACGGTAAAACATCAATATGAAAATTATGCCCATCAACATATTTAATTGTCCAACATCTTTTTCCATTTTCAGGAAATGATGCCATATTATTGCTTTTAGCATAATTAAGTAATTCTTCTCCGACTAATTTTTTTAGCTGTTTCTGAGTAATATCATTTTTCGATAATTCTGTTAATTCTACAACAATATCAATGTCATATGCCCCGTCTTCTGCCAACGGCTTAATTGGTGTACCCAGCTTAAAAGAACCTTGCACAAAAACTTTAGGATTATATTTTTCTAACTCAGATTTAGCTAAATATTCACTAATTGACGAATATCTATTTGTTGCTTTTTCGTAATCAGTATCACTTACATCAATCTCTTCAAAAAGAGATTTTATATCTTTAGAATATGTTACTTTCAATAGCATTTCCTCCTTGAACTATTCAATGTATATTGAGTGTGCTCCTATTTTTTTTGAAATTCCATCTAATTGAACACATTGTTTTTCTATTTCATCAGCAGTAACAAAAAGCAATTTATTGTTATTGATCTTTTTTAATTTTTCAATTGCATCACTAGATAAATTCAATACGTCATAGATGTCAAAGATTAGTATTTCATTACATTTAAAATGTGGTGAATAGTGGATTCCGGAATTTATACGTTTTAAATATTCAAATTGAATTGTTTTTAATTCCTCAATATTTAAATAGCCAGGTTCAATCAATTCTTCTATAAATTCTCTTTTGCAATCTATTTCTCTATTAAAACTAGATTCAATCCATTTAAAAAAAGATATTATGTATTTACCTTTTATAAAAATTCTTAAATCCTTAGAATCGTAAAAATTTCTATTTTTCTCATTTTTGATTTCCCATTTTTCTAATTTATCTTTAAATGAATCATAATATTTATAAACTCCACCAACAGGTTGATATTGATCAATTCGATTCCCCTTGATTAATAAATATTCATTATCCACCTTAATTCTAAATAAATAAGCATAGCTTATTCTGTATTCTTGATTTCTATAAACTAATGTTTTAAAGAATATATTTATATATTTTCTATTTTGATATATTGTTGTTAAAATTGATCCTAAAACTAAACTAAAAATTGTGGTCGCTGTATTATTTGCTAGCCATAAAATGATTTCATTCATTTATTCCACCCCTAATGCTTTAAACACAGCATCTTCTGCATTGTTAAAGAATATCAAATTAAAGCATCCTACAAGTTCCGGTGGAACTGTTCCTAAGTCAACTGCTGAAGTGATTGGAAGCAATACTTTCTTTGCTCCGGAATCCAGACATACTTGTAAAGTATTTGCCAGATTATCCACTTTTGATACGGTTCCACTTACACTGATATCTCCTAAAACAGCAAGTGAACTTACTGTAGGTTTTTGAATGGCAATAGAACATAATGCGATTAAAGTAGGTAACGATAATGTATCTGTCATACCAATACCTTGCAGATCCTGATATTGGATAATGTAATCTTTTGTGGTTGTACTGATAGACTGACTGATACGATTACTATTTGCTTTTAAATAGTTAAATGCATTTTGTGTGCTTTCTCTCGCCTCACGCGCACTTCCAATGCCGTTACAAGTCAGTTTTCCATTACCCGGTAATATTTGGGTTTCCAATCTAAATAAACCAATCATTCCGGATTTACCAACAGAAACAGTGTAAATTTGGCCTGGATTACACATACCTTCAGGAATTAATGTACTGGATCCTTGTTCTGGAACAGATACGTACTTTTCTTCAAACGTATCATTATCAATGTAAGAAAAATTCACATCATAGAATTCCATGCCACCGATTTTTTTTAACTGCTCTTTGACACGTCTTCTCATTTCTAGAGCGATGCGTAAGATCTCTTCTAATTGATCCTTTGTATAATCTTCATTTGGATATAACAGTTTAACTAGACCGGAAACAGATTTTCTTACAGAAATTGTATCTCTTTGATTTAAGTTCTTGCCTAATTTAAAGTATTTATCTAATGCATCACTTTCCTGCGTTTTTCTTAATTCACGAATAAATTCAGCAAAATAATCTGTAATAAAGCCATAATCATCAGTAAAATGATCTGGTCTAAACTTAGGTACTTCCCATCCAGGTAAATAACAGTGAATTCTATCTAAGAAAGCCGTATCTGTTCCCATTTCAGGTGGAAATGGATCAAATAACGATGAAGTCTTTAAAAGTACATCAACACTTTGATTAATGTTTCCAACAAACACCATCGATGCGCTTGCGGCTTTTTCTTCTTTTCCACGTGCGAAAGAGCCAGACGCCATATAATCTTTCATGATCTGGATTCCATCTTTATCTTTAAACTTGATTCCGGCTACTTCATCAAATGCGACACAATCCCATAATCCTACTAGTCCAACCGTACGTTTTCCCATGTTATAGAAAAGATTAGCTACAGTAGTTTGACCGCCAGATACTAAAATGCTATTTGGTGATATTTCTTTATAGATATGAGACTTACCAGTACTTCTAGGGCCCAATTCACAAAGATTATAATTATTTTCTACAAGTGGTACTAAACGAAGTAACAACAACCATTTTTCTCTTTCAGATAATTGATCTGGTTCCATGCCAATAGAACGAAGTAAAACGTCCATCCACTCTTCTTTTGTAAATGCCTTACGTCCCTCTTTTAATTCATTGATATCAACATGTGGCATTTGAATAGGGGTTAGCTTTGCAATCTTAATTGGATTTGAATGCTTATCTTCTTCGTTATATTCATATTCTAGTTGTACTATGCACCATATACCGCCACACAATAAACGATCAAATTTTTCTGGGTATTCTTCTGAAATAGGAACACCTGTTATTCCTAAATTAGAAAATTCTGCTTCATATGTATCTGTTCTAATATTTAAATTAATTGTCACTTTATCAATAACAGTATAAAAACCTTTAGAACGCAAAATAGATAAAGTCTTTTGTGCTTCATCTGGCCTTACAAAGTTATCAGCAAGAATCTTTTTAACTTTTTCTACACCTTGTTCAATAATTTCTTCATCATCAGATCCACAATATTGCCCAAGAAGAAACTCAAGCACATAAACTGGGACATTAGCTCCTTCTTTAATTTTCTTTGTGAGATCTTTTCGTACTATTTTACCAGCAAAATTATCTCTTAGCTTTGCCTTTACTTCCTCTCTACCTGCCATAAGGACCTCCTAAAATTTTGATTTCAATATGGTGCAGAAGGCTAGGAGTCGAACCTAGCATACCTTTATCCATAAGGATAATGCGCCCACCGATGCGCCACATCTGCATAGGTAAGGACATAAGTCCTTAAATATATTTTTTAAATACTTCACGCATTAAAATGATTTTTTCAATACATTGGCTCATTAAATATGGATAGTTTGAATGATTTGAAAAATTTAATCCTGGTATATCATATTTAATTCTAGATGCTTTTTTATCATCTAATCTCTCCCAATTTAAAGTCATATCTAGCTTAGACTCGATTTTATCTTTCTCATTATACATTTGATCAAATAAATTCTTATTATCGGTAATATACAGCTCTAAAACAATTTTGTTTTCTTTATTAACTAGGTTGATTGCTAAATGAGCTTCACTTGTACCGATAGCCACATCATACCAATGATCTGTAGTAGCCTTTCTAACATTAAATGGTTTCCCATTTTCAATTAATACTTTGTTAAATTCTTCCCAAAATATAAGTCTTTCATTTTGTGAGCGATTTAATTCCTTATCCGAATAATTTTGTTTGGAAACTTTCGTAAAATTATTTGGTTTCTCAATCACTTTAAACATAGGTGCAGGTATAGAATCACCAATCTTATAAGCATGCAATTCAATTAAAAAGAAACCAATATCTTCCGAAGTGTTATTGTTTAGCCATTCAACAGCTGCTTTATGTTCTTCTCTAGCTTCTTTAACAATCCAAACAACAGTTTTGGAATCTAATCCAGCCGCATAAGTGATAATTTTCCCTAAGTGATCATGATTAGTAGCTTCTAATTGATTTTCAATAATAACAACTTTGCCTGTTGTTTCATCCTTTGCCACCAAATCACATCGATAAGAACCAATAAATACTTCTTTATTCACATCTGTTAAAGTCAGGCCAATTTCATCATCTAATAATTGCATGTTTTCTTCTTTAGCCAACCAATTTGAAAAATCGTATTGCTCATGTTTCCAAAGATCACGAACATCGATTTCTGTTAATCTTCCTATTTTATTTGCCATACTTATTACCACCTAACTAAAGAAATCAAATTCATCTATTGCCATTGCAATATCAATTTGCATTTCTTCTTTTACCGGAATTTGAACTCCAGCTTCATCTGCAATTACCAAACAATATGTTTCTGTATTACTAAATTTTTGTGATTTCAAATTAAATGTACATTTAAACTCTCTATCTTTTGCAACAGTGCTTGTCTTATCAGCGATAATCTTTTGTGTATCACTAACAATGTTGCCTACTGCATCTTCAATATGAATATTATAAGTACATGGGACATAATTATCCTTAACTGCTTCTTTTTGATAGAAGCTTAAATTAAAAATCATATTGCTTATTTTTCTATTAGAAGAAAGAAGAGCTATACTTACTGGTTTTGCATCATACTTATCTTTATTTATTCTATATGCCTTATAACCAGATCTTAAATATTTGTATTTAATAACTGGAACACAAATTTCTTGTAAACTAATTCCACCATGAACAAAGTTACGGCCACCAGCACCTTTCACACGAATATTTTCTCTAGGTGTAAATCCAAGCATATTGGCATCGTTATAAATACCTTTTACAGACATTAAGAAGTCAGGCTTTGCAGAATCATTTGTGATCACATAACGACGGCCTTGTTCAATGATATCCTTTTTAAATGAAGAGCGTTCCATCATATCTAACTCTGCGAATTCTTGATATGTATATAAAAAGCCATGGTCAGATGTAATAATGACATTTAATCCCTGAAGCTCATTACAAATCACATTGACCAGATTCTTGATTTCACTGATTGCTTTATCACATGCATCAAAAACAGAATTTTCATCATTATGACTCGAAGCATCGATTGTATCATGGTAGATATAAATGATATCTTTTCCTTTAACCGCAGCACGCCTGTCATCACGCTTCATTGACATAACATCTTTATACTTCAAAGCTAAACTATTTTCACTATAAGACTTTAAAATACCATCTCGATCACTCATTTCACTAGAATGACCATCTACAAGTACCTTCGTCGTACCATTATTTTCAACAGCTTCTAATATCTTATGTGGAAGCAGTGCTGCCATACCATACTTTGTAATAGTAGGGTAGATACCTTGTTGAGACGAAATATCTACATCAGCCTTAGTCTCGATTTCCAATTGCTTAGCTAATGAATGCGCTACATCATAACGCATCGCATCCGATATAATGACGAATACTTTTCCATCCACATTTTTAACAACGTCCCGATAGAAAGCAGTCTGTTGAGCAATTCCACTTATCTTTCCAGTGCTTCCTAAATCTGATTCTATGACATGATTCCAGTTAGATGCTAATTGATCTAAATACCAGTTCTTATATTCTTTTTCAACATAAACTGCTAAATCTTTGAATGAATCATCCAAAGAAGGGTGCAGTGTTTGTAAGCAAGTTGAAAAGGCAATATGGAAGTCTCTATAATATGTATCCATTTGATAATAATCACTAGTATAGGCGTTCCACATCTCTTTGGCTTCTACATGATGGAAACTATTCAGATGAGATTCATAGAACTGATTCATGAGTGCAACCTGATAAATACCTTCATAGAAATACGTATAGTCTTCATGCCAAGCTGAAGTTCTACGTTTTTCAACGATACGAATAACAGAATCACTATCCATTGTTCTATTCGTAATGGTATACATTAATTTAGAAAGGATAATTTCATCAATGATTGGTAAAACATCTGTTTCAAATAAATCTTTGATTTCAAACTGATTGAAACGATCTAATAAAGAAAGAGTCCTTGTTACATAATCCGCAATACTTTTAAATGAGTTTTTATCTTCTCCATGAATCCAGTTAAAAATAAGATCGTAACAAAATCCACTATGGATATCTGAATACTTATTTTCTAAGCCACTTAAAACATCACTCGACATTGTTCTAGAAATGGCACTTAATACAACATGATTTGTTAGGTCATCAATCTTTTCAGAAGTATTAAATCCTGTCGTAGAATGTACCAATGACCAGAATAAATCTGTCGCACTATATCTCAAAAGATCAATTTTTATTGGATTTTCTAAATCAGCACCAGCTGAAATCACAGCTTTAATAATAGTTTCTGGCTTCCTTTCTTTTACACCACAAATTGCGGAAAGAATAGACATATACAAAGTTGATTTTTTATCGATCGTTCCATCAAAAGAAGCAATTATCTTTCTTCGACTTGCTGCATTAAAGAATCCCTGGAATTGTTTTACAGCATTACGCAATTCAACCGTATTTACAATTCCCATTTCCTGCATCAAACGTGAAGTCTTATCTGCACGATACTCATCACTATATAACTTAATATCCAGAAACCAGTCATGTTCCGAATCCACATTGATTGAATTATAGACAAGATAATTAGATGTTAAATCATCACTGGATAACAGTTTCTTAGAAGTAAATAAACTACCTTCTTCCAATACCAATACCTTGGCATTGGACAAAGACAAAGATTTCACTTCATCTAAAAACTCTCCATCTTCATCATTCCAGAAGATAATCCTTCTTTTATAAAACTCATCTAAAGGTTCAGCAAACCTTTGTTCCAATTCTTTTTTTATATCTTCGATAGCCATACCGAACCTCCTATATTTCGACTAAGATTTGACTAAATATTCGACTAATTTTTTTAATAATCCCATTTAGTCAAATCAAATAAAATACTAATACAATTTAATTTATGGTTTTAGTAAGATGAAGAGTCAAGTGATTATGCACTATATCATTCAATAATTATCTGTCGTCTTACTAAATATCTTACTAAATAAAATTTACTTTTTGATTTAGTAAGATGATAATTCAAGTAATTGTGAACTGTATCCATCAATAATTGTCTGTCGCCTTACTAAATATCTTACTAAATAAAATTTATTTTTTTGATTTTAGTAAGATGATAAGTCTGATACTTGTTTATTCGAACTTCTACAGTTATTCTTTATCTTGTTAAAATTTATTATTTACTAATACCCAAATCGAATTTATGGAATTTTTATTTAGACATTGGATTACTCCTTTTCTTTTTAATGAATATAGTAAATTTCGAATTTTATTTTCTTTTTGTTTTTCATTAAGATTATCTGGTAATTTATCTATTAAAAGAATTCTGAAATTTTCCCTTGTTCCAGACTCATATTCTTGGAGGTATTTAACAATTAGATTCCGATAATATTCATCATCAAACCCTTTATTTTTTACGTATTGTTCTTTCTTTTCTAAAGTCTTTGCGATATCAGCAGAAAGATAGATATTCGGCATTCTTCCTTCAATAACCTGTAATTTTCTTAAATATTTAACTTGTTCATTTGTTATTGTATGATGCTTTTGGACTTGATCGATTAAAAAGACAGTTTGAATATCAAATTCCGAATGTTCAAATAATAGTTTCGTATAGTTTTCATCCAATACTTTACCATATACAGTAACTCCAACTTGATTACCTACCGACAAATTGTAATCAGGCATAGGGAAATATTTTTCTTGTTGGATCTTATATACTTTACGTATTCCCATAGATTGTGTATCAATCATATTGAATTTCATCATTGTTTCAGCTAACAACTGATTTCGATAAAATGGAGGTGTGTAATTTTTTTGGAGAGCCACTTCAATACTGCCAGGTAGAAAAGAACCAGGATTTCTTAAGGTGATTTGATCCTCTTCTTCATCCACATTAATTCTTCCTCCTAATGCATAGTTAGAATGAGCAATACAATTATTCATAAGCTCTCTTAAAAGCCACATGTCATATTGTTTCGTTTCTAAGGGAAACAGGGTTAATTGATTCGGCATATACCGATATGTTAAATTGCGAATTCGAGAAAAAATACGATCACTCAATGTAATAAAAGGAATCTTAAAAATCTCATAATCCTTAATGTTACTTTTAGAATCATATAGTCTCCATGCTGCTTCAGGCGTGTAATCAAATAAGTAATCATAATCTTCATTCCCTAGTAACAGCATACAAGCATTTGTAATATGACCATTCTGTATAAGTTTCATTTTCGTCAGAAATTCTTCATCACTCATAGAATCAATTTCTTGAGAAATATGTGGCTTTTGCATCTTCTCCTTATAGTTGTTTCTAGCTAAGCTAATTGCATCTTTATTTAGATGCTGAATTGTTGCACCCTTTACAAACAATTTTGACCAATCTCGATTACTCTGTTGACGAATACGATCCATTTTTTCTAATGATAGTGGAACTAGAGAATCTCCTTCCCTAGCATAATATTGGTCTTTCCAACCTGTAGGAATACCCGCTGTTGCAGCAGGTATCTGAAACATAATTATTCTTTTACCTTCTTTTTCAACTTCATAAATTTCAACAAATGAAATACCGCCCGTTGTTTGCAATGAAATTTCATGTTTTAACGTATCAAGACCTTTTTTCTCTCTGTAATTGGTTCCAACAATCTTTTTACCTTTTTCTTTAATACCAAAAATCAACCATCCGCATTGTACATTTCTTAAATTTGCTTCATTAGAAAGAGCAGAAAAATATCTACCAATTTTATCTTTATCATAATCATTATTGGCTTCTTTAAACTCAACTGTCTCATCCTCCCAATTGGAAATCAAAGCATCTAATTTGATTAATAATTCATTATCTGTATTCATTTCTTCACCTCTTTCGCTCATGATAGTTTATCTAGTTACTATATGTTTAATGTTTATACTTTTTGATGTAAGAAACTTATTTGTATTAAGTTATTTTTCCTTAGTTTCATTTTATTCTACGATTATATATAGAATTCCAATCAATAATATCAAACCTATCTTGTGAAATAATCCAATAGTTCGATACATTTATAATTGATTGATTATATTTAATTGCTAAATCTTTATTTATTTCATACGGAAAAGATTCTTGTTCATTTTGATAAATCCTCTCAAAATCTAAACTTGCACAATATAAACAGACTCTAGGAGATATCGGCAAAATCAATTTTAACGCTAAACCGTCATTAGGTAGATATAATGCAATCACTGGATTATCAGATGTTAAAAATTTTCTTTCTTTGCTCACTCCTACTTTAATTAAAGGATGATCATGATAGTAAAATAGGTTCAATGTTCTTTCTAATTCTTTCTCATTTTTAAATCTGGTATTAAAAATTTGATTCATATCTTTATTTTGTGCTATTTCATCTAAACTAATGTGATGATTTAAAGGAGTTAATTTAGACATTGCTCTTCCCATTAATGTACGACCTGAATCAGAACGCATATACTGCAACATTATGTACTTGTAACAAATTTCTGAATCAATACAACTTCTATTTAACGTTCCTTTATCTACATGATCAAGTATTTTATGAATTGATGGCATAAACTTTGTTTCTAATTTGGATAATGCAATTTCTAATACATTATCGACATCATTATTAGACACTTCGTACGTATAATTATGTACACAAACTTTTTCAATTATCTTCTCTGCATATTGATTACTTTTCCAATTGTAAGCAAAAACGCGATTATTAGAGTTTTCAAACAATTTCAAATAGGCTCTAGGAACAACATGCTGACTTTTAATCATATTTGAATTCATTATTTTATCTTAGCCAACAATTCCTGGAACTTAGCATAATTCGCTTTTACCCCATCATCCAAATCCATTGGTTCCATCTTATCTGCCCAGTGATGAACAACTTCTTCATACTTATTCAATTCTAATAATTGTTCATTAATCTTCTTTAATTGTTTAGATAATTTAACCCTTTCACTCGTACTAGAAGCATCATCAATTTGACTCTGTAACAATTCTACCTGTGTTCTATAACGAGCCTGTAATGGATGTACATAACCAGTTCTAAGTCTTGCAATTAAATCTGGTGTATATCTATGAATATAAACTAAAGCTTTAAAACCATTCTTCTTTCCACTATCAAATAACCAATAAATAGGAAGCTTAAGATATATTTTACAAAAATCCTTAAAAAATTCGTTTAAGAAGTAATTGCGTAATACATCTCTAGGAGCACCTTTACCACCTAAAGCATTGGAAATAAAACTAAGATTATCTTCTAAAGTATCAGATCCATATATAATTCTAACAAATTCAACAAATCGAGTTACAATATCATCTTCAAAATACTCTTCATCACAAATAGGAATGATATCATCAGCATCCGGAATAAATGTAGAATACTTACTGTTATCCCATTCACCGCCAGCATAAGCCAATCCTTCAGTATCTAATGAATAACGGCCAAACATACAACCAACCGCATAAGAAATAAACGACTTAATATCACGAACTAAATCGGCCTTACGTACAGTCACATCTTTATCTTCTTCATAAGGATCCAATTCATCCTGTAATCCATAGATATCAATAAAGATTCTATTTAATTCTTCTTCATTAGACTTCAATGTATTAAAACGTGATTCACATTCATCATTCCATAGATTATATGCTTCGCTAATAGTAGAAACACAATTCTTTACTAATGGGTGTACTGTAAAGTCCCATGAAGTTTCAAAAGAATCCCAATCTTTTTTTGAATCACTTAAATTGTTATTGACCAAATATTCCACGTTTTCTATTTTTCTTTCACTTATTTTACTTGAGTTTAATACAGGAATTTTATTTACTATACCAGTTGAATTTGTCAGATTTGAGTTTAGTATTGGCCATAAATAATTAATGACTTTTGAATTTAAAACTGCTAATTCAAATTTCATTTTTATGTTATTGTTGAAAATAATGCTTCCCGTGGCATCACCAGGAATCATATTAGGTGGATAATATCTAAATGAAAGTCTTCCGCTTGCTATTCTACTCCATCCAATTACTGGTTTAAAATAAAGAGTTTCATTTGGAATAATTGCTTTAGGATTATTTTTAATTTCATATCCATTCTTATACCATTTAACAACTCTATATAAATTACCATACCATTTTCTATATTCTCCACCTGTAGTTATTAATTTCCAAGTTAATTCTTCTTTATTATTGAATGCTATATTATTGAGATCTACTTCATACCATTCTTTAATGAAATCAACATTTCCTGGTTGTAATCCTCTAAATGTAGTAGCAATTTTCGATAATGAAACGTTTTTTGTAAAGCAGTTATACAATGCTTTACTTATCCAATACGCAATTGGACTTCCTGGGATTTTGCTGAAGTTTGCTGCTGAAGAAGTGTATAAATTATCGTCTTTTAAATATTCTTCTTCCTTTGCATCTTGAGAATTATAATCTACAAGTCTCTTGAAATTAGATTGATAATTCTTAATGTTTGCATTATCAAAAACAAATGCAGTTGTCTGTACAACTTCACCACCAATATCTTCAAATGCTCTTGCACCTAAATGAGCCATATTGATAATTGTATTATTGATTAATAATTTATTCCTCAATTTTTCAAAGCTGGATAAGAACATCCAAGAATGCATTGTAATCATTGCTTGATATGCATTTTTCTTTGTTAATGAATGACATTTTTCAATGAATATCGCAAAAAGATCTGATTTGGAATCAGGATAATTCTTTTGTACATATGACTTCTGTTTTGAAGAAGGTGGCATGTAAGGTGGATTTGTAATAACCACATCATACTTTAGTGCTAATAATCTAGCTTGCTTGATTAATGGCTTTAATAAATCATTTAATTCACTGATTTCTGATTGCGTTACTAAATCCTTGTTGATGGATTCTTCTTTTAATTTCTCTAAATGATCTTTCAGATTATTTAATTGTTCTACTGCACAATCCAGATTCAATATAGATCCAAATTCTTTGGCATCTTGAAATACATTGACTAAGTAATGCGCTAAATCTGTAGACATACCTAAGTATTGTTCAAATTCGGGTTTTAAAGCGCTGCTTGGTTCTCTGATTTCTACAAGATTAAATTTTGTATCTTTATTCAAGATTCTTCTGTTATAAAATCTTGCTTTCATCATTAACGCAAAATAAGCAAGGTGATATGCACGCTCATCAATTTCTAATCCATACAGGTTATTTTCAAGGATGGATTTTGCTGCATCTCGATCCGAATACCCTGCATCTCTATAGATATCCATTAATACGTCAAAAGCATAAACTAAAATATGTCCTGACCCCATACACGGATCAATCACTTTAATATCTTCTGGTTTTAGCTTCGCATGTTCTAGTTCTATTGTTTCTAATTCTTTGATAACTTCTTGATGTTGTTTTGCTTCAGGCAAATAGTATTTCCATCCCATTTCATTTGAAATAAATTTTTCGTTTGCAGTTCTTTCTTCACTAGTTTGATATGCATTCTTTCCATCCGCAAAAATACCTTCATGTTTTCTCTTATTGATATATAGTCTTCCTAAACTATTTTCAACCATATAGCGCACAATCCAGTCAGGAGTAAACAACTGTGTAGCAGCTGGAATATCGTCTTTTGTATAGTTCTTCTTTTTCATGACGATATCTTTTAATTCCGAATTATAGTATTGGTATAACCAACCAATAATCTGAACCTGATCTGTCCAACTGTCTTCATCAATATCCGTTATTAACTTAGCTAATACACTGTCTTCTTTTAATAGATTATCTGGGAATAATAACGTCTTATAGTCTTTGATAGAAGTAAACATATCTGGAAGATACTGATTCATGTCATTACATAAAGTCAGTAATAGATATTTATATAATTCTTCTTGCTTGTTTTCTTCAATACAATCAAATACTTTCTGTTTATCTAAACCATCTAATTCAACATGAATAGCATCTGTTAATAAATCTGGTTTGAATTCATTGTTGTCATTAGTAAAAACTCTGATTCTTTGTGGAAGATAGTTATTTACTTCCATATAACGAAGGGCAATAAAACGGTTAAACCATGTATAAGCCACTTCTTCAATGACATGTTCATATCCATTCTTTTTTACTTCAGTGATCAATTCGTTTAATTGCTTCTTTTCATCACCTGTAAGAAGTCTGCCATTTACGTTATCTGTATTGTAGCCAGGAAGGCTAGATTCTGTAACGTCATATTCATATGCTTTCTGCGCAACCTGCTTCATTAATTCAGTACGTGCCCATACAGCATAATTCTTAATCGCATTTTTATTCATAATCCGTCTCCTTCCTACTTGATTTGTATTTCATCATCATCTGTAAGATAACTCAATAATTTATTTTTTATATTTTGAACATAACGATCAATATCTTCTTTACTTGATAAATTAGCCTGGTTAAATACAACTGCACGTTGAACCTGACGTACCTTTTTAGGTTTCACAGGTTTTACTGGCTGTACAGGATCAACATGAATATCCTCATCTGTATTTAAGATACGATCCATCTTATCTATAATATTGTCTTTTAAAGCAGTAATTGTATTCTGCTTGGCATCTAATTGTACCAGGCTATTTAAACGACTGATTTCCTGTTTTCTGGAATCAAACTGATGGATTGCATTATTTAATTCTGCTTTTAATTTTTCTTCATTGTTAGCCTTTAAATGCACTTCATTTAAACAAGAATCAACCAGATCATTCAATTCTGCTTTTTTCGCATCTACAACTTTATTTCTTTCATTCTGGATAGTGGAAATACAATCATTTAATTCTGGAATACGATTATATTTGAAATTATTTGAAATCTTAGTAATATCGTTGATTCTTTCAATCGCATCTTTAATAGCTGGAATTTCGTATAAATAATCCTTTTCATAATCCATAACATCATGTTTTAAATTTAATGCATTATCGTAAAGCTTGATTTGTGACTGATAGAAGTTTTTAACATTGATCATATCATCCTTTGTATCCAATAGGTCATCTTCTAAATCACAGATTGTATTAACTAGAGCAATATTATCGTTTTGAGCTAAAAGAACTTTGTTAATGTATTTTAAAGCTTCCTTGATTTCATGAGAACCAGGATGCATTACCATATTGTTCTTTTTGTCCATATCTTCAAGATTGAATCTTTCGGTATTGAATTCTTTTGTGATAAATGCGACTAATCCATCTTCATCACTTGGAACATCCATAACTTCAAAATATTCTTTTAAGATATCTCGAACCGTTTTCACCTTTTGAACAGGAATTGTTTCACGGATAGAAACTTGTGTAAATCCTGTTTCTGATTTCTTACGTAAGAAATCAACTAATCGATAGTCATTCGGTTGAATCGTTTCTCCAGAATGTTTGATTGTGATTTTCTGAGCCTGGATCAATCTTGCGATGACAGAGGCAATATCAATTTCTTTCCAACCATATGGAATATTCTGATAACGAGATTGAATATCGGCCATAGAGGTAGGCATTTTAGCTACTGCCTGTTTTTCTAAGTATCTATAAACTTCTTCCATGGCACCTTTATCCGGTTCCATTCCATCTAAGACAACAACTGTCCCATTTAAGATATTTCGAATATCTGCATCTGTATTAACAGGCGTATCAATTAACGTAATACCAGAATAAGTATGTTCTACCAATGTTTCTAACGCTTTATCTAGTACTGTCTTTGCAGAAGTACCAGGAATAGACATTATTTCACCATCGATATAGAACTTACCTTTGATAATCGCATCGCTGATCTTATTTTTTGCTTCAGACAATAATCGACGTGCTTCTTTTTGTTTATTTGTGATAATTGTCTGAATGGATTCCGGCAACTGATTGACATTCTTTTGTTTAATGAATTTATCAATCTTTAATGCATTTTCAATATCATTGAATACAGAATATTCATCCGATAATTTACAAATTGCCTCATATCCTTTTGAATCAGCAATCAATTTCAAATCACTGGCATCATCAAAAGCTTCGGTCACAAACCTTAGTTTCATCCCACCGGTTGTATTCCCATGATTTTGACTATCTACTGTTTTATCGAAATCAAAGTCCAAATTATAATCATTCTTCGAATATCTATATTTCTTTGTTGTATAAATATCATCAAAAATCGTTTTACATACCTGACTAATTACAGCAGATGCATCGATATTTTGATTGCTGATTTCACGTGCGATATCCTGTTCTTCATCTGTTAAGAACTGGTAGATATCTCCATTACGTGCAATATAATTCTGTTTCTGAAGACGATTTAAAGAATCTTCTACCTGTTGTCTTAAAACAATCTTATCTACGGTAATAGAATCCGCCATTAAAATGGTCAGGTTTTCAATATTGGATTTAATATCATCAATATAACGAACTAAATAAAGTAACTTCAATAAATTTACATCATCAACAGTTAATCCATCTCCATTATTGGCAGCTCTTTCTGCTCTTTCAATCACAGAGCGAACAGAAGTATCCAGAAAACTATGCAACGTATCATAGAAGGCGTACATTGGAACCAGTGTCAGTTCATTTTTATTTTCAACATTCTGTGCAGATTCCTGGAATCCATTTAACATGGATCTTTCACCACTCGACTGATGTTTTCCTGCATGACCATGCTTACGAATTTCATTAAATACTTTCTGCATGATTGTAAACTGATAAGGGACAAATGGGAATATACGGGCAAACTCATCTTCAGAAGTATAACCTTTCAGATCCTTTACATCTGTGTCAAAAGCATATAAGTTATTTAATACATTCTCATTGTTTTCATACACTCCATCTAAGACTTCATTCGCTTCCTCTGTTTTAGTCAGCAAACGCTTTTCAATAACTTCACCAACAGATGAAGAAGTCAGACTTAAACGAATTGCAAAACGAGCCATGATACGTGAGAATTCGTCCGTACGTACTTTGATCATTTCATCCAATGCTTCTTGTCCAGTAGCTACGATCCAAACTTGACCACGACAAACAGAACCCAGCTTTTCAATCAAAGATTGTAAGTTCAAAAGCATACTTGTATTTGTACCAATATATTGACCAGCTTCATCAATCATGAATAGTAAACGGAATCCTTTTGGTTTTGAATCCACATAAGCTTTGATTTCATCCACTAATTGACCGACAGAATAATCTACAGGTGCTTTATCATTAAACCATAACGCAGCATCTTCCTCGCTCATTGCACCACATTCAACAACAGCTTGAATAACAGCTTTTTTAAAGAAATTATATGTACCTCTGGCTTCTTCCCATTCTTTACCACGAATTTTCTTAAAGCTTTCTTTGAAAGAATCCATCTTACCTTGGTTGGAAATATATTGTTCTAGTTTGGCAAGTCTTAAGTCTTTTCCATAGAATCCCAAATGTTCATAGAAAACTTTGGCAAATACTCTAAGTACAGCCGTATCATCTTTTTGTACGGATCCTTCTACATCAATATTGAAAAGAATTGTTTCAGTTGGCACTTGCACACATTTTTGAACATTCATGAAAGAAAGTTCATCATCAAATTTTTCTTCAAAATAATCAACTGTTTTCTTGCCATCAATTTCTTTATTTTCAAGTAAGTAAGAAAGCATCTTTAAAAAGTGTGATTTACCACTTCCAAAGAAACCAGTGATCCATACACCTACATTATCTGTAGGTGTATCAAATGATTCACTATATTCATTAAAAAATTTTGTAAAATGCTTCTTCAATTCTGTTGTTACAACATATTCTTTAACTTCCTGTTTAACAACATCTTCTTTTTCCTGTTCTACCTGAACGACACCATTAATTGTACGATCGATGTCGTCTTTAAACATCTTCTTGATTTCCATAACCTTAATCTCCCTTAAATCATGTTAAATGCACGATAATATTCATTTGATTTTAATTGATTAAATAATTTAACATAGTGACCATCAAACGTTCCAGGATACAAAACAACAATTGGTTTGTCATTCATATCTTCCTGCAAAGCATTCAATAGTGCATGTACACGCATGAATGGAAATACTTTCCCAACCCCTGTAATCAGCAGTAAATTTTTATCACAAGAAAACTTATTGAGAATATTTTCAGAGAATACCTTAGCATCTATTGTATTTGTAAGTTGTTCTTCTAAGAATTCTTTACCCTCATCTTGTTCCATTTCAGGAATGCCTTCTAGAATATCCATATCTTCACATATAGATAAGAACGTTTCATACAGATCAACAATTTGCACATTACATTTCAATTGCTCATGCTCTAATCTTTCTGTAAAACTACGAACTGTCATTTCATCTTTTGGGTTATAGCAAAACATTCGAAAGTTAACTTCATTACTTAAACCTTTTCCTTGAAGAAAGTCATCTTCTTGAATTGTCTTTTTTAAATGATCTAATCTTTCTGTAATATCTGACATGATGACCTCCTTACATACATCCAAACGCAATCAACGCTTCTTTATTGTTTGAATCTTCAATGGCTTCTTTTACTCTGAAATCCAGAAGGACTGGATTTAATACTTCAGATCTTGAATTATCCAAATATCCATTTTCAACTAAAGTCTTTTTTAAAACCTGTTTACACTTGCCAATAGTTGCATTACTCCAAGAAGCAACTACATCATTTTGTTCTTGAAGACGAGTGAAAAAAGAATTCAGATCCATTTTTGTGAAAGAAGTATCTTTCGTTCTATATTTTTCACCAATTACGGTGATCATAAATTCCCAGACAAGTCTGTAATAATTCATCATCAAAAATAGGCAAGCTTGTTTAGCTGCATCCGCTGAATCATTTGCAACAATGTCGATCCATTCATGACTATTTGCTTTATTGAATCGGTTTAAGCAAACTTGTGTAATATTTTTAATCATTCTTTCGGTTGGATATTGAAATAAATTATTATCTGTAACTTCCTGAATGATCTGTTCATCTGATTTCCCTTCTTTTATAAGTCTAGCAACAATTCTCATTTCATGAAAAAGAAATTGTTCTCTTGTTATGGTTCTATATGATGTATTTATATCCATTATACTTATTCACCTCGTTCCTCTTTAGGAATAATTTCTACAACATCGTCAAATGTGCAATTGAAATAATCACAAATATCTATCAATTTATCCATAGAAATAGCTTGTCCTTTGGATAGTTTAGCTAATGTTCCAGATGATAATCCTATTTTTTCAGCAAACTCTGTTTTTGTTAGATTCGCATCAATCAAAAGCTTAAATAAATTATTGTAGCTTACTTTCATATCGTTAACCTCACATATACAAATTCATTATACCTTTTCTAGTAATCAGTTTGAAGGAAATCTTCACTTTTTTAAAGATTTTTATCAATTGTTTTAAATTATATTGATAGTTTATAAATATATAACCATTGCTGCAATACATATACAGTGTTCTAATAATGTTAATGGTAAAGAATCGAAGTCCTCCTAACTCTTTTCGTTTTTGAAAAGAGAATAGATTTTTAGAATACAACGAATTGGTACAGATCTCTGTTTCAGACAGTTGATCTGTTTTTTTTATCCCTTTCAAGGCTAAAAAATGCCTTTTTTGTGGACTTTCAAGTGAAGGGGAAATTGTTTCTCCTTCACAAAAGGAGGAATAATTAAATGTATAACTATGGTTATGAAAAGAAAAAGTATTTAGAAGCAAAAGAAAAAGAAGAAAACTTACTACGATTATTAGGATTTCCTGAATGGAAGATACGATATCTTCGTGAACTAGATGATTTTGATTTCAATAAAAATCGCAGTTTTCACCGTAACGAATCACCAACTGAGGTGAAATTCTTTCTAAATGAACCTTCTGAAGATTATATAAGTGAATATACATGGGAAGATGTACTGAATGGAGTTAATGATGCCGTTGTTTATAAGCATTTAAAAACGTGTGATCCCGTCATGCAGAAAATTATTGTAATGTTGAAAAACAAGTATTGTGTGTGGGAAATTGCTGAAGATTTACATATGACGAATAATGCAGTTTATAAAAGAATCGAAAAATTCTCAAAAAAATGTAAAAAGAGAGGCTAATAATTCACGATTTCAAGGACTATCTAGTGAAGGGAGATATGTAATCTTCCTAGTAGCTCTTTGAAAACAACATAACAACTATTAGATACAACACTTATATATTCGAGCTATTTCACTACTGCGCGATGATGTTTTTAGCGAGCGATGATACTTTAGATTGATAAACAATGATGCTGATTGTGCCATGACAATATATAAGATAATGATACTTCTAGCGACAGGCTCAAGCGTGATATGGGTTGGTGCGATGCCAATGAAAGATAATTAGCAACTATCTTGTCTAATAGGATTCCTTTGTTTTCGGGTAATCAGGTGATAAATAGAAAACACGATAAATATTTTATTTTTAAACATCAACCGGGATATACTCCCGGTTTTACATAAGGAGTGAATATGCATGAAAGTTAAAAGAGGAGAAGTCTATTTAGCAGATTTAAGTGATGCATCTGGATCAGAACAAGGAAAAGTACGACCAGTTGTAATTATTCAAAATAATCGGGGTAATAAATATAGTCCAACAACCATTGTGGCTTGTTTATCTTCCAAGATTTATACAAAACATCATTTACCAACACATCATCTTTTACCGGAGAGTATTGGATTGAAATATAAATCTATGGTCATGTGTGAACAGATTCGTGTCATTGATAAAAGTCGTTTGCAAAAGAAAATTGCTACTATTGGTAGATTAGATATGATGGCGATTGATCGAAAAATAAAAATCAGTTTGGATCTACGTTTACATAACCAAAGAAAGTAGCTTTGGTTATGTTCCCTTTCCTTTTGGAAGCAGTCCTTTCCCAGCTGCTTCCTTTTAATTTGTAGGTGAGAATTACTGTTTTAAAAATTTTATAGTAAGGAGGAACAAAGCGATGAAACCTGTTATATGCGAAAAGAAGACGTATACCGTTGCTGAAATCATGGAAATACTTGGTATTGGAAGAACAGCAGCCTATGACTTAACAAGAAAAGGTTTGTTTAAAGTAATTCGTGTTGGAAAATTACTTCGTATTAACAAGGAATCCTTTGATCAATGGTTTGACAGTCAACAATAAAGGAGGAATGAGGGATGGCTGTAATTTTAAAATTGGGAAAGAAATATCAAATTACTTACGAAGTAGTCACACCTACAAAGGAAATAAAGTCAATCAAAGAAATATTTGATAATTATGAAGATGCAGCTAAACGAAAAGAATTATTAGATGGTGAAACATGTATGTTTTCACCGAATAGTTTGTTTGTAGATGTAATGAAAGATTGGCTAAATGATCCATACTTTGTTGAACATATTCATAAGCATAGAGAAGCAACTAAAAATTTTGAAACGTATTTACTAATTCATCTTGGAACAACCCATGTTTCAGAAATCAATGTAGATTACGCGCAAAGTTTAATTGAAAAAATAGGTGCAACTCAAAGTGTGAAATCCAAAAAAGGGTTATCTACCAAAACAATACGGTCATGTAAATTACTATTATCGGAAACATGTGATCATGCGATTCAATTAGGTATTATGGATTCCAATCCTTTTATTGGTATTCATATCACAAATCCATCTACACACAAAAAAGAAAAGAAATCAGTGGATTGGACATATGAAACCATGCTTCAGATTTTTGAAGGATGTAAAGAAGAAAAACTATATGTCATCATGCAAATTATATTTGCGACAGGCTTAAATGTTTTTGATGTAGTAGGACTTTCCTGGTCAGATTTTTATAAAGGTAAAGACGGTGCCTATATTCGTTCAAACAAAAGTCTACGAAGATTGGCAAGATCTTCTGTTGATTTGATTCCAAAACAACAAATCATTCAAGAATATTCAAATGAACCATCAACTCGAACAGTGAATGTACATTATTATAAAGAGAAACAAGAACTTATTCACATTCCAGATGCTTTATATGAATTATTATCTCAATGGAAAAAACGCTGCAATTCAATTTATCATTTTGATACAAATCCTGAATCACTTATGTTTACTACACATGGCATTGCCCCCTATGATGATCGACTTATGTTGAAACATATGCGCCTAACAACGGATAAATTAAAATTACCAAGACATACTTTAATGGGTTTAAAAGCATTTTCTAATAAAGTGGCCATAGATGGAAGAAGTTATCGTGATATTTATTATTATGAGCATAGCAATATTTCTTTTGATTACAGTGGATTAACCGCAAAAGAAAAAGCTGTAAAGATAAACAAAGAATTTACGAAATCCATGAAAAAAGAATTGCCTGATAAGGATAAAAAAGATGCTGTGGATTTAGTAAAACAACTTAGTGAAGATAAAAATATACGTAAGAAATTATTGATGAAATTATTAGAAATTGAAAGTGGTGAATAAAATGGCATCCATACAAAAACGTAAGGATAAATACAATGTAGTTTATTATTATACGGATAAATATGGAAAGCAAAAACAAAAATGGGAGTCCTTTAGAACATTACGGGAAGCTAGAAAACGTAAGGCAGAAGTTGAATTACAACAAGCCAATCGAACCTTTATTGCACCAAGTACTACGACTTTAAATGAATTCTGGCCAACATACGTGGATCTATATGGATGCAATAAATGGTCAATATCTACTATGGAAAAGAATACGGCCTTATTTACAACATATATTTCTCCATATTTAGGGCATTACAAACTGGATGAAATTCGTCCGATAACCATTGAGCAATATTATGCAAATCTAAAAGAAAGTGAAAATACAAAGAAGACAGGAAAAGTATCCACTCGTGTTGTCACAGAAGTTCATAGAGTCTTACGATGTACATTTAATGTTGCGGTAAAATGGGAATATATTTCCAATAATCCATTTTTAAAAGTGGATACGCCCAAGCATGATTATGAAAAGCGAGAAATATGGACAGCCAATCAGATTGCCAAAGCACTTGAAGTTTGTGAAGAGCCAAAACTATCCATTGCCATTCAACTCGCATTTGCCTGTTCTTTAAGAATGGGCGAAGTGCTAGGTTTGACTTGGGACAATGTGCATATTAGCGAAGACGATTTTGCGTGTGGAGATACACATATTTATATAAAACAACAATTAGAACGTGCACGTACAGATGCAATTGAAAAGTTAAATAAAAAGGATGTACTATTCATCTTTCCTCAATTTGAAAAGAGAAAAAATGCAACAAGACTGATATTAAAAACTCCTAAAACAGATAGTAGTGTACGAAAAATATGGCTACCAAATACATTAGCTTGTTTTTTGAAACAGTGGAAAGAAGAACAAAATAAATACAAAGAAGCTTACGGGGATAAATATCATAATTATAATCTTGTGATATGTCAGCCAAACGGTATTCCATGTGATGGAAGTGTTATTCGTAAAGGCTTATCAAAATTAGAAAAAGAAGCCGGACTTCCCCATGTTGTATTTCATTCCTTACGTCATACAAGTACAACCTATAAATTGAAATTAAACAATGGAGATATAAAAGCAACCCAGGGTGATACTGGACATTCTCAAGCAGATATGGTCATGGATTTATATAGTCACATCTTAGATGAAGATCGAAGAGTGAATGCACAAAAATTTGAAGACAGTTTTTACAAACAACATATAGAAAACTATGTGGATGTTCCACAGGCAAATAAGAAAGTTGATATAGATAAAGTACTTGAAAAAATCAAGCAAGATCCTGATTTATTACAGCTTCTAATAGCCACTTTGAGCGGTGATTAAATGATGTTTATTAGCACGTGACGTATCGTTTGATACGTCCTGTGCCGCAGGGTCCTATTAGATGGCTATTAGAAACTCATTAGATGACCCCAAAAATGGCACTAAAAAGTTCGGATTCAATAAGAGCATCCGAACTGTCCTATTTATTTGATTTTATGTAGAAAAACAATTAAGTTTTAATTCAAAAAGACATAAAATTTTAAGCATAAAAAGGTAAAGAAAAAAAGCGGAAAATCCGCTTAAATAAAGACAAAATGGTGCGAATATGGCGATTCGAACGCCAGGCCTACGCTTTAGGAGAGCGTCGCTCTATCCAGCTGAGCTATATCCGCATTTATCAATATTTTACTACAAAAGGACGCCTCTTGCTTAGGAAACTGGCCTCCTGCTTAGGAGGCGTGTGCTCTATCCAGCTGAGCTATATGGACGTGTCTGATATATGATTATAGCCCGATCAAAGTCGAACTGCAATCCCTTATTTAGTTTTTTTGGCCACTCACTCCTAACTCTTAGGAGGCGAATGCTCTATCCAACTGAGCTACTGGGACATATCATGATTTTAACACAATTCTGTAAAATCAACGATTGTTTTTACATGGTTTTCCTCAAATACCTTTTGATTATTTGGATTCACTAAACCAATACACTCAATATTTAATGATCGAGCTGTATTGATCGCATACATTGAATCTTCAAATACGATTGCATTTTCTGCACTTGTATTTAAATCCTTCAATACATACTCATAAATATCCACTTCTCTTTTTGACATCTTTAATTCATCTGCTGAATATACATTCTCCATATATTCCAACATACCAAGTCGATCTAATACATTTTCGGATAATACCCTTGTGTTTGATGTTAATACAGCCATCTTTTTCTTTTCTGAAGCACACTTCTTTATATAGTCCAAAGCCCCCTTCTTTGCCTCAATATGATACGCATATTGATTTAAAATATCTTCATGTACTTCATTGAACATCCAAGCCTCATCCTGTTTAGTATGAAATCTTTCTTTGATGTATGTTAAAACCTCTGAAAATTTCATCGTAAAAAAGATTTGACGAGCCTCTTCCATACTCATATACAAATCCATCTTTTTAAATAAATGAATGATGGCATCTTCCCATACGTGCATCGATTCAATTAATGTATCATCTAAATCAAAAAGTATTGTTTCCATATTTCACCTAAATGGTGCGCCTGACAGGTCTCGAACCTGCAACCGCCAGAATCGGAATCTGATACTCTATCCAGTTGAGCTACAGGCGCATTACTTGATAATTATAGCCTAAATTAGTTTCATAATCCATTAAAATGTGGTATAAAAGTGAATGTATATTTTAGGAGGAGAATATTTTTCATGGCAAAACGAATTATTCAAGTTGAAGAAAAAGTACCCGCAAATCTGCTGATACCATTAAGTATTCAACACATGTTCGCAATGTTTGGAGCCAGTGTATTAGTACCATTCTTATTCGGTATTAACCCAGCTATCGTACTATTCATGAATGGTATTGGAACATTGTTGTTTATTTTTATCACAAAAGGAAAAGCACCAGCCTATTTAGGAAGTAGCTTCGCCTTCATTGCTCCCGCAAATATCATTATCGCAAAATTTGGATATCCATACGCATGTGGTGGATTTGTTGCGGTTGGTTTTTGCGGATGTTTATTGGCAATGATTATCAAGAAATTTGGAACAAAATGGATTGATATCGTACTACCATCTGCCGCAATGGGACCCGTTGTTGCATTAATTGGTCTTGAACTATCTTCATCGGCTGCAAATACAGCTGGAATTCTAGGAGATAACATTGACCCTAAAAACGTGATTGTTTTTGCGGTTACACTTGGTATGGCCGTAATTGGAAGTGTATGCTTCAAAAAATTCTTAAGTGTTATCCCAATCTTAATTGCCGTAGTTACAGGATATTTAACTGCTGTTGCCGTAGGCATTGTAGACTTTACTCCAGTATTAGAAGCAAGCTTTATCTCAATTCCAAACTTCCAAGCACCAAAATTCAGTATAGATGCCATTCTAATGATGCTTCCCGTATTATTAGTTATCGCATCGGAACACATTGGTCACCAAATCGTTACAGGAGAAGTTGTAGGAAGAAACTTAATCGAAGATCCAGGACTACACCGCTCTTTATTTGCAGATAACTTCTCAACAATGATTTCAGGTTTAATTGGATCTGTTCCAACTACAACTTACGGAGAAAACATTGGAGTTATGGCGATTACTGGCGTATACAGCGTACAAGTTATTGCTGGAGCTGCCATCCTATCCATCATCTGCTCATTCATTGGTCCATTATCTGCATTGATTCAAACAATTCCAAATCCAGTTATCGGTGGAATCAGTTTCTTACTATACGGTATGATTGGTACAAGTGGATTAAGAATTCTAGTCGATCAAAAAGTCGATTATGGAAAAAGCGTAAACATGATTTTAACATCCGTTGTGTTCGTTGTTGGACTTAGCGGAGTAACAATTCACTTAGGAAATATTTCCTTATCAGGAATGGTACTTGCTTGTATCACAGGAATGATCATGTCTTTACTATTCTATATCTTTGAAAAATTCCATTTATTAAATGTGAGTACCCATCTGATAACCCCTAGGAAATTTCAAGTCCTCTAGCCATGGCATACTGGTCCACGGAATCACGAATCATTTTTCGAGTGGCTA